>Ga0105248_10008209_pt1 | contig 11473 bp, 11 predicted proteins | sample KBSS34metaG_FD_81524 | JGI IMG/M metagenome (GOLD analysis project Ga0105248, IMG submission 81524) | Switchgrass rhizosphere microbial communities from Kellogg Biological Station, Michigan, USA - KBS S3-4 metaG | ecosystem: Host-associated > Plants > Roots > Rhizosphere > Soil | place...
ATGTTGGCGGGTGCAAGCAACGCAAGCCACGCAGAACTCTCGTAACCTTGCAGGCCGGCCTCGGCCGCCGTCGGCACATCGGGCAATGCCGTCATACGTTTGTTGCCGGCCACGGCAAGAGCACGCGCATCACCGTTCCTTATCAGGCCGAGAACGTTCGGCAGGAGTTGAAATCCGACGGGGACCTGACCGGAGATGAAGTCGGGCGTATAGCTCGCAATGTTCCTGTAGGGGACGTGGACAAGTTGCGTTCCGGTGAGTTGTTCGAAATAGGCGCCGGCCAGATGTTGCGAGGAGCCCACGCCAACCGAGCCGTAATTGAGCTGCTTGGGGTGCTCCTTCGCATAATCGATCAGGTCGAGGAGCGTTTTGGGCGGAAGTTTCGCGTTGATGACGACGATATTGGGAAGAGCGGCGAACAGACAGATTGGTGCAAAGTCCTTTTGCGGATCGTAACCGAGTTCCTTGAACAGAGCTTTGTTTGCAGCCAGCGGCCCGGAAGTACTCATCACCAGCGTATAGCCGTCCGGCGCAGCGCGCGCGGCCGCTGCCGTTCCGGTATTCCCTCCCGCCCCAGGGCGATTTTCGACCACGAAGCTTTGGCCCAGAGATGTTGCCATCCGGCCAAGCAGGATTCGCGTTATGACGTCGCTCGCGCTGCCAGCGGCAAATGGCACATAGACCTGAACCGGCCGGTTGGGGTAGTCCGAACTCGCGCCGGCATGAGCCGGCATTGAGACCGCCAGGATTGCAGCCGCGCAGTGCGACAAAAATGACCTCCGGCCAGTGCAAAATGAATCTTTTGACCGCCGGACGTCCTTTACTTGCCTTGTGGCGACGACCACGACATTTGAGCGCATCGCTGTTTCACCTATTCCCGCAGGATCGCGTCGGCGTCGTAACCGTACAGTCGCTCCTGTTCCGGGGGGAAGGTTGCTGATTCCGGGATTCGGTTCGCGCGCATACGCGCATTGCGCGCCGCGATCTCGGAGGCATCGCTCGTCTGGTAGAGTTGCTCTTCGCGGCGGGCAAGCCCTTGCATCCAGGCGGTGCGCGGCTGGCGCAGTTTCACGTAACGTTCGAGGGCTGCGACCGGATCGTCCGACGATGCGGCGAGACAGCCGGCCAGAACGTACGCGTCCTCGATGCTCTGCGCTGCGCCCTGCGCGTAGAATGGCATCATCGGATGGGCCGCGTCGCCCAGCAAGACCACCCGTCCGATCCGCCAGTCGGGCAGGGGCTCGCGATCATATAGCGCCTGGCGGAGCACGCGCGGCGTCGCCGCGATGATGGTACGAATGGTGTCATGCCAGCCGGCATATTCGGCCAGCGCATCCTCGATGCGCCCCTCGGCCAGCCAGGATTCGCGTGCCGGCTGTTCCGATCGGCTGATGCCGATCCAATTGAAGGTCTTTCCTGCCGCGATGTAGTACTGGACGATGCTGCGGTTCGGCCCCATCCACACGCCGGCGACCTTGGCAACATCAAGGTGTGCGACACGCTCGGCCGGCACAAGTCCGCGCCAGGCGACGTTGCCGGTGTATCGAGGCAGTTCCGCACCAAACATTTGCCCACGCACCATGGAATGAATTCCGTCGGCGCCGATAAGGACGTCTCCGGTTGCGGTGCTTCCATCCGCCAGCGTAATGGTGACGCCGTCGTCATCCTGGTCGAAGCGCTCGATGCGAGATCCGAGATGGAAACTTCCTGTTTCAAGTCCGCCAAGCAGGACATCGAGCAGGTCGGCCCGGTGCGCGGTGTAATACGGCGCACCAAAACGTGCTTCCGCCCGCTCGCCGAGCGGCGTGTAGTAGAGACGATCACCGTTGTCCCAGGCGCGATAATCACGTCCCTCCGGATAATATGCGACGCGTGCCAGTGCATCACCGAGGCCAAGCGCCCGCAGAATCCGCGTTGCGTTGCCGCTGACCTGAAGGCCGGCGCCCACCTGACCGAAGGCGGTGGCTTGCTCGAATAGCTCGGCGGCGATGCCGCGCTGGCGGAGCGCCAGCAACGCGGTGATTCCGCCGATGCCTCCGCCCGCGATGAGAACCTTTTTGTTTTTGCTGGCCACGATTCATTGTCCTCAAACCGGGGTCGCGCGGATGCTCCCCAACTGGCGTGAATACTCCCGGTTTTCAGGCTTTGCTGCAAGACTGGCCGCATGCCCTTGCAATGTCCGCTAAGGGCGAACAGCCGAAGTCGACGGCTCCGCGTTTTCGACATAGGCTCGATGAACCTTCTGAGGAGGTCGTCATGAGCAGCAGCGAAGTCCAGGCCGCGACGTTGCAGGGATACGTGCTTGGTCCCGACGAGGGCGAGCATCTCATTCATTGGCGCGACGGCGGCAGAATTTTCATCAAGATCGGCTCTGCCACACGCTCCGACAATCTCTCGCTGGGGACCCAGCAGGTGCCGGTCGGTGCAGGCATCCCAATCCACCGACACTTCCGGATGGACGAAGCGTTTTACGTTCTGGAAGGCAGCGGAATTTTCACACTGAACGATATAGGGCATCCCTTTGAGAAGGGCGGAACGATATTCATTCCCAGGAACGCTTGGCATGGCTTCGCCAATCCTGATCGCGAACTGCTGCTGCTCTGGATCATGGCGCCGGCTGGCCTCGACGGCTTCTTCCGCGAAACCTGCAATCCACCCGGCGTACCGCCGAAGCAGCTCAGTCGGGAGCAGGTCCATGAGATCGCCGCAAGATATGCGACGGAATACAGATAACGGCACGGGTGGGATCCCGCCTCAGTGTGCCCCAAATTCTCCCCGGTGTTCTTCTGAGAAGACGTGCGCATAGAGATTGGAGATCCATTGCTTGCCTTCCTGCGTCACCCGTAGATACCGGAGTGCATCACCGATGTAGGGACGGACGGCCTGCCAAAAGAAAGCCGGGTACGCCGCCCGCAGATCATCGGCAGTTTGATAGCCGAGCTTCTCGCTCGCGCCGGTTTCCCGAAATTCGTGAAACAACGCGGACGTCTTGCGCAAGTAGTTGATGTCCGCCAATTGGCCGATCAGATCCGCGGCACGAAGCAGGCCTGGATAATCTGCCGTGCTGGCATGCTGCTCGTGCTCCGGTACGGGAAAGCGCGTGTGCTCGATGTTTGCCTCGATTTCTCGCGTATCGATGTGGGTCAAGCTCACTTTGCCGAAGCGCTCGCGGACAAAGATCTTCGATCGGGTGACATGATAGGCGGTCAAGGATGCGTCCGTTGCTCCCGCGGATATGGGCGCGAGACCACCGCTTTCGTTACAGACATAATGTCCATCGCGATCGCCCCGACATACCCCCCGTACATAGCCGATGTCGTGGCATAGGAGCGAAATCGTAAAATGGAGCCAATCGCGTGGGGTAACGCCGCCGTCCTTGGTGTGTTTCCCGCGTAAAATCTCCTGGCCGACCAACGTCACCATAATGGTGTGGTTCATGTCGTGGTAGACCGCATCGCTATCGGCAATATTCTCCAACGCGAGGCGCCCAACGAAACCAATGATGTCCGGATAGGCGGGCTCGAGGACTCCATAGATTTGACCGTACATATTTCGAAGATGCTCGACAAACGCCTGGATGACAATTTCTGTGGGATTGAACATGATCGCCTCCGTTCGCCTCCGATCCGGGATGCTATTCCGGTTCGGCTACGTCGTCACCGCCTCCCGCGCTCCTGCCATTTTTTCGCCGATCAGACAGGGCACCCGGGACTCTTTCTCGGCGGCTGCCAGGCCCCGCACCGCGGCCGTGTCACGGGCGCACCCGCATAGGGGATTGGTGTTGGGTCTAAATGCTGTTTAATACTGGCCGGGGATCGCCATTTTGGTACGTGCGCAATGACCGGAACTGCCCTGAACGTTGTGTCCTTCCTGTTTCTCGGCTTCTTCCTCGGGATGCGGCATGCGACCGACGCCGACCACGTGGTTGCCATTGCCACGATCGTCAGTCGCGAGCGCAGCATGGCGGGCTCGGCGCTGATCGGCGCCGCCTGGGGCATCGGACACACCATGACAGTGATGGCGGTCGGCGCGGCGATCATCGTGTTCGGGGTCGTGATCCCGCCAAAGCTCGGTCTGTCGATGGAATTCGCCGTCGGCATCATGCTGGTCCTGCTCGGCATTCTCACCTTGACCGGGATGGGCCGGTCGGTCGGCGCAGCCCATGCCCATGCGAACAGCCCCGGCGGACATGCGCACGACCTTCACGATCACGCGCATGCGCATGGCGACTATATGCACATGCACCCGCACGGTCATGACCCGGATGCGCATGGGCACGCCGAAGACCAGACGCCGCTGGCGCGGCTCGACCACAGTGCGTTTGGGCGAATGGCGTTCTATCAGTGGCTGCGACCGTTCGTGGTCGGCCTCGTGCACGGTCTTGCAGGATCGGCCGCCGCAGCCCTGATGGTGCTGTCCATCATCCGCGAACCGGTCGCAGCGCTTGGCTATCTGCTGCTGTTCGGGCTCGGCACTGTAGTCGGTATGATGCTGATTACGCTGATCTTGTCAGCGCCGTTCGCGTTCACCGCCGTCAATTTGCCGAAATTCAATTGGCGGCTCCGTGTGGCGTCGGGCCTGATCAGCTTCGTCTTTGGAGTGATCCTGATCTATGGCATCGGCTTTGCCGAAGGCGGCCTGTTCACCGACGCGCCGAGTTGGGAACCGCGCTGACGGCTGGCGCACGACGATCAACGGCAACATGCGTTTCCGCAAGATCTGTCGGTTGACCGCCGCGGAAACCGAGGGATACAGTGTCGCAACAAACAAATAGAATGGAGGATGCGCCATTCGGACGATCGGCATGCCCGGTAGGCGGCCGTTGTTGCTGGCCGGCGTCGTTGTGGCGCTCGCAGCAACCACCGGTGCCGCGTGGCTGCACGAGATACGGCCACGGCCGGTGGCGGATCCCACGGCGCAAACCAGCGGAGCACGAGCCGAGAAAACCCAGCCGCCGGCATTGACCGCGGACGAGGAACGCTTCGCGACAGAATTGTGGGCCCTCCACCGGGAGGCAACCCGGTCGGCGGTAGCGATGAGCTTTGCCGGCATCTCCTATCACACCGACGATCGGGACCCGCGCGCGTTCGCACGAAAGATCGAGCCGCTGGCGAAATTCTTTCATGACGCGGAAACGCAGGTCCGCACCATGAATGCGCCGCCGTCGCTGTCCGGGACGCACGCGCAATATGTCGACGCCATGGCGCTCTACGCCAATGCCGCCGCCGAAATACTGAAATTCACCGAGGATGGCGACGCGCAACGTCTCGGCGAGGCCCACCGCATGGATGTGAAGGCCTCCCAAGACATGCTGCGCGTCGGCGAAGTGCTGTGGCCGGGACAATACAAGCCGCATTGAAGCGTTTTCGGCTGAAGTGGAGGCCGGTTCGCATCGAGACAAGATAAGGCCATCGAATCGCAGGAGAAGAGACAAGCGCAGTCCAATCTCAATCAGGAAAGCTCAAAGAAGCTGCAGGGAGGAAGACAATGAGAAAGCGTGCGTTACGAACCCGTCCGTTCGCGTGGGCCGCAATGATGGCGGGGCTGGCGTGCCTGTCCAGCGCGGCTGCACAGGCCCAGCAACCGGTCTGTTCGGCATGGCTGATCGAGAGCAGCCGTTTCATGAACGTCCCGTTCGGATCGTTCATGCCGGATCGTGCTTTCGTGCCCGGCAGTACCAAGCCGGAGAGCAACATTCCGAGCGTCGATCTGCCGGTCAACGTCGGCGTGATCAAGTGCGGCAACGAGTTGATCCTGTATGATACCGGCTGGAAGCAGCAGGACTATCTGAAGATGACCGGGTCGGAGCACTGGGCTCCGCTGCCGGACCAGTTGAAGGTTCTCGGCTTGAATGCCGCCGATGTCACCAAGGTGGTGATCGGCCACGCCCACTGGGATCACGCCGGTCAATTGTCCGACCTGCCTAACGCCGTACTCTACGTCCAGCGCGAGGAGCTCAAGGCGATCGAGTGGGCGCTCAACTATCCGGAGCCGCACATCCGGGCGGTCAACTCCGATCCCGGCGGCTGCAATCGTACGCCTGCTTGCGGCTACATGCCGCTCACCATCGAGGAAGTCTACGGCAAGGTGCTGAAGGGCAAGGCGGTGATCGTCGACGGCGAGATGGAGATCCTGCCGGGCGTGCGGATTCATCCGGCGTTCCGCGCCCATACCGCCGGCTCGCAGCTGCTCGAGGTGCCGACCAGCATCGGCAAGCTGGTGTTCGGCTCGGATGCGTTCTCGTCCTACGAGGGTATCCGCGACTGGATGACGGCGAACGTGCAGCAGACCGACACGGTGCAGCAGTTTCTCTCCTACGAGAAGTGCTACAAGATCACCGGCGGCTACAACAACTGCGTCGCCGCCCACGAGCCGCTGAGCTACACCGACAAATATCCGCTGACGAAGAATTCCTGGGTCGCGTTGAACGGCGGACGGATGGCCGAAATTGCGCTGGCGCCGGGTGAGAAATCGCGCAAGCCATGAATGGTGTGCTCGGGGTGGGACCAGCCTTCCCACCCCGACCGCTTCTTATTGAAGCTGGAAAAAAGCAGATCGGGTTGCGCCAGTTGGCCCTACGGGGGCGTCAGCTGGCGCTCGCGCTTGCCTGCATGCTGTTCTTGCTGCCCGGCACTGCGTCGTCGCATGATGCGAGCAGCTATGGCGGCGTGTTTCGTTCCCGCGATCTCGGCGCGGCCTGGCTCAATGCGGATGTCGGTCTGTTTCTCAATGCGGCGCTCGTCATTGCCGTCGATCCACGCGATTCATCGCACCTGCTGGTCGGCACCGATCTCGGTATCCTGAGCTCGCGCAATGGCGGGCGCAGCTGGGTGCCGGAAGGGCGCGACGTCATCATCGGCGCGGTATTTGCGCTCGCCTTCTCGCCGGACGGTGAACTGGCGATGTGTGCGGCCACCAGCGGCGTTTTTCTTCGTAACCAGAACGGCTGGCGGCGCGCCGAAGCGCCTTCTTCCGCGATCCCTGCGCGGGCGCTGATCGCGGGGGCAGCGAAGGATCGCTTCTATCTGCTCGGCCGCAGCCGGCTGTTCGCGAGCCAGGATGGCGGTAGCAGCTTTGCCGTCGTACCCGGATTGTCGCAGACAAGCGAGATGACGGCGCTGGTGACGATCCCGGGATCGGCCGACCTTCTGGCGGCGGTGATCGACAGCCGGGCGATGATCAGCGACGATGGCGGGCGCAACTGGCGCAATACCGGTCTTGGCGGTGCGGATGCGCCGGTCGACATGATCGCGGCCGATGCGACGCGGCCGCAACGCATCTGGGCGGCGGCAGGCGGCCGGATCGTCGTCAGCGATAACCTCGGCGCCGATTGGCATTCCATCGGACGTTCGCTGCCTCTGACGGAAGCCAGGGTGCGCGGCATCGCGGCGAGCGCCGACGCAACCACGCTCGTGGTCTCCTCCGATCGTGGCGTCTATCGCAGCGACGACGGCGGTCAAACCTGGGCGCCAAAAGAAGACAACCTTCCGATCCATATCGAGGCCGGGCCGCTCGCCCGCGATCCGAACGATGCGGGTGTGATCTACGCCGTGTTCTCGCTGATGCCCTATGCCGAAGTCTGGCGCACGGCCGTGGAAGGCGGCAACCTGCTGGCGCGCATCGACACGATCAGCCTCGCCGGCGGGCTCTCGTTCTGTGTGCTGATGCTGATCGGCGGCGTTCTCGCGGCGCGGCACCTGTCGCGCCGGCGCGCCACCACGCATTCGCCGCGATGATCCGTGCATGGCCACTGATGCTGCGAATATCAGCCGCGGTGCTCGGCATCGCGGTGTTGGCGGGAGTCGCGTTTCTCGTGATGCGCGCCGTGCCGGTGCAAAAATTTGTCGAGTACCGCATGAGCGAGCCGCAGGATGCGCCGATTGCGATTGCGGCGGGCGCCGACGGCAGCATCTGGTTCACCATCGACCATGCCGATGCGATCGGCCGTCTGCGCGACGGCCGTGTCGAGCGGCTGCCGACGACAAACCGCAACGTCGAGCCGCTTGGCCTGGCGGTCGCGGCCGACGGCAGCGCCTGGTACACGGACCTCGCCGCGCGCGCCATCGCGCGCGTCAGCAGCGCCGGCGAGATCGCGCGGTTTACGCTGGACACCCCGATCGCGCGCCCCGGGCGGCTGGCGCTCGCGCCCGACGGCGCCGCCTGGTTCGCCGAGCCGACCGGCTATGGCGTGACCCGGCTGAAGGACGGCGTTTTTACCCGCCACCAGATCGATTCCGCACGCGGCGGACCCTATGGGGTCGCAGCGACGGCCGACGGCGCCATATGGGCGACGCTGCAGAACGGCAACCAGCTGCTCAACCTCGCCGCCGACGGGACCAGCAGGACATTTGATCTCCCGCGCCGCGGCGCCGTACCGACGGATGTTGCCGTCGGCTCCGACGGCTCGGTGTGGTTTCTGCAGTTCCGCGCCAATCGCATCGGGCGCTTCAAGGATGGACAATTCTGGGATGTCGAGGCGGCTCGCGAAAATGCAGGCCTCAGCGGCATTGCCGTAGCTCCCAATGACGACGTCTGGTTCGGCATGATGCGCAGCGCAAGCCTCGGGCGGTTGCGCGACGGCCGCGTCACCGCCTTTGCGCTTCCCCGCGACAACGCCAGGCCGTTCAGTGTCGCGGTCGATCGCGACGGCAATGTCTGGTACGCCGACATCAGCGGATATGTCGGCATGCTTCCGGCCAGGTATGCGGGTGCGCGTTAGCAGTGGATTTCAAGGTGGTGCGAACTTCGGAATCGGAGCAACCAGACATTTAGCCCGCCGGCAGCGCTGCCAGCTCGGACACCGCGCGGATGGTCAGCACCACGCCCATGCCGACGATCAGCAGGCTGGTGGCGATCTGCAGGCGGATCATCCAGATGCTGGCCAGCCAGTCGAGCACCTTCTCGCCGACCTTCGCGGCAACGATGCCGACCACCACGAGCGTCGCCGCGAAGCCGAGGCTGAACACCAAGACGGTGACCAGGCCGAGCAGGACTTTTCCGCTCGACAGCGCGCCGAGCAGCAGCGCGAGCGCGGCCGGATCGGGGAGTAGGCCGCCCGCAATACCCAGCGCCAGCAGCACTGGCAGTTTCGGACGGTTTTCGGCCACGACATCCAGCCGGTGGGCGTGGACCTTGCCGAATCCGTGGCTGTGCCAGACCACCGACTCGCCGTGCCCATGGCCATGCGGGTGGTCGTGAGCCGCGTCATGCGCGTGGTCGTGAGCATGGTCCTGCGCATGAGCATCGGCTCGATTGGCGGCATCGCCTGGCTCGCCCATCGCGAGCGCCACCAGATCGCGCTGCGTCCACAGCATCCATAGGCCGAGCACGATCACCAGGATGCCGACCGCGGCCGCCAGGTAGGCCTCGATGCGCTGCGGCCGGAGCCAGGTCGAGCCGAGCGAGGCGAGCACGCCGACCAGCACTATCCCGCTGGTGTGGGACAGCGTGACGAAAATTCCGAGGATCACCGCGTCGATCGGCTTGCCGCGCGCGCCAACGATGTAGGCGGCCGCGATCGTCTTGCCGTGACCCGGCGTGGCCGCATGCGCGGCGCCCGCCCAGAAGCTCGACAAGACGAAGAACAGGAGTTCACGCATTGAGGCAACCGTCAGTTGGCCGGCTACGGCCGTGGAATTTGCCACTTTAACTCGGTCAAGAATCCCATCAAGGCCGCCACCGGCGGCACCTTCCATATGCCATTGGTTGCTGGGACGGCGACAGATGTCGAGGACGCTACTCCGGTCGCGTAACGCGCTTTGTTGATGGTTAGCTTTGGGTCATTCTCAGGCATCGGCGCAAGCAATCGCAGCGGGGCCATTTTGACTCGGGGCAGGTGACGATGGGTGCCGTTTACCGCATGGCGATGCGCAAGAACGCAAGCCGTCTCTACGACATCAGACGGCGATCGATCCTGAAGCTTGCGCCTCCAACGATGCCCGAGGCTGACGCGCGGGCGTGGGCGTCGCAGCTCACGCTCGCCGGTATGGAGCGAAAGCTGCGTGAGCTGGAAGTATGGGTTGCCGAACTGGACGGCACCATCGTCGGATGGGGGGCCATTCGCGGCGACAGGCTGGAGGGACTTTATGCAGCTCCGGAATTTGCCGGGCAGGGCATTGGGGCCGGATTGCTTGGTATGCTCGAAGGGCTGCTGCGCGAGCGCGAGTTCCCCGCAGTGCACGCGGAGGCCAGCTCAAATGCCCGCGGCTTCTACCTTCGTCGCGGCTACCGGGCGACCGGTCCGCAATCGCCGCAAGGCGCCTGGCCCATCGCGAAAGAACTTCTGACCTGAAAACAGGGGCGGTTGGAGAACAAACGCGTTGGGCGGCGGCGCGGCTTTGATGACCGTTTAAACCGTTCGCGGCGCTTGATTTTCGCCGCGCGAGGGGCGACTTTGGCGCCCGCTTGGCCGGGCTGATCTGAGCCCTCGCGGCGGGTTGTCAGGAGGATATTGCGTGACGGACCATCAGGTGCACGATTTGACCCCGGAAGACGTTTCCAAGGGGATAGCGGAAGGGCGCTATCTTCTGGTCGACGTCCGCGAACCCAACGAGGTCGCGGTGGAAGCCTATCCGGATGGCGTGGTCGTTCCGCTGCAGTCGTTCGACCCGGCGGCGATTCCGGACCCGCAGGGCAAGCAGGTGGTTTTCGCCTGCCGTTCGGGCAAGCGCTCGGTGACGGCCTCGCTGGCCGCGCAGGCGGCGGGTCTGCCTTACGACAAGCATCTGGCCGGTGGCATCATTGGCTGGAAGGCCGCCGGCTTGCCGACCAGAACCGGCGGCTGATCTCCACCATGACATCCATGAATAAGGTCTTTGCCGACCTTCCGGTCACCGTGTTCGAGGCGATGTCGCAGGCTGCCCGCGACAACAACGCCATCAATCTCGGCCAAGGCTTTCCCGACGATCCCGGGCCGGAGGACATCCGCCGCGCCGCAGCCGACGCGACCGTGAACGGCTACAACCAATACCCGTCGATGATGGGCATTCCCGAACTGCGGCAGGCGATCGCGGCGCATTACGGGCGTTGGCACAAGCTATCGCTCGATCCGATGACGGAAGTGATGGTGACTTCGGGCGGCACCGAGGCGCTGACGTCGTCCATTCTCGCCGTCGTCGAACCCGGCGACGAGGTCGTCTGCTTTCAACCGGTCTATGACAGCTATTTGCCGATCATCCGCCAGGCCGGCGGCATTCCGCGCCTGCTGCGGCTCGAGCCGCCAGGCTGGCGGCTGACGGAAGAGATGCTCACCAGCGTCTTCAATCCCAAGACCAAGGCGGTGCTGTTCAATAACCCGCTCAATCCGGCGGCCGTGGTCTATCCCCGCGAGGACCTCGAATTGCTGGCTCGGTTCTGCCAGAAATTCGATACGATCGCGATCTGTGACGAGGTCTGGGAGCACGTGGTCTTCGACGGCCGCGAGCATATCCCGCTGATCACGATCCCGGGCATGCGTGATCGCACCATCAAGGTC
>Ga0105248_10008211_pt1 | contig 11470 bp, 7 predicted proteins | sample KBSS34metaG_FD_81524 | JGI IMG/M metagenome (GOLD analysis project Ga0105248, IMG submission 81524) | Switchgrass rhizosphere microbial communities from Kellogg Biological Station, Michigan, USA - KBS S3-4 metaG | ecosystem: Host-associated > Plants > Roots > Rhizosphere > Soil | place...
CCGTTGGTGGTGGTGTAGCTCGGGTTTGGCACCACGGCGGGCGGCGTAGAGAAGGACCTCGAGCTCGAAGGGAGTCCGTCGCGCTCGAACCCTTCCGCGCTCGCGACGAGATGCCAGCGCTCGCCGAAGTCTCCGCCCCAAGCGATGGTCACCTTGCTCGCGTCTGAATCGGAGTGCGACGAGGTGCCAGTTTCGAGGCTGGCCTCGAAGCCGCTGAATCGGGAATTGATGCGAAAATTCACGACCCCAGCGATCGCATCCGACCCGTAGGACGCGGAAGCGCCGCCCGTCACGACATCCACGCGGTCGATCAGCGCCGACGGTAGAGAGGTGATGTCCCGATCGCCGGACAAGCTGTTGCCGACGGGCCGTTCACCGTCGAGCAGAACGAGAGTGCGGTTGGTTCCGAGCCCGCGGAGATTGACGAAGCCGCGACCGGCCGCCCCGCCGAATATCAGGGAACCGGTCCCGGAGTCGGCGGCATTGCGCATCTGGGGCAAGAGCGACAACGCGTCGGCCAGCGTCGGCGGCGCGCGCAGCCTCAAGACGTCCGCGCCGAGCACCGTGGTCGGCGTGGGTGCTTCGTAACCGTTGCGGACGATGCGCGACGCCGTCACCGTGAGGGATTCGATCGGCTCGCCGGGAGCCGGGCCATCGTCGGCCGCCTGCGCGCGTTCGTGGAACAAGACGAACGCCATGGCGGTGCACCAAGCGACGCCGCGCGGTTGCATCGAAGAGCCCTCTACAAATGAATGATTCCGCGCCGCACGCCGATCGACACCGCTTGCGTGCGGTCCTTCGCACCGAGTTTGTCGAGGATGCTGCGGACATGACCCTTCACCGTGTCTTCGGAGATCGACAATTGAGCGCCGATGTCCCGGTTGCGATGCCCCTCGGCGAGCTGTCGAAGCACTTCGATTTCACGTCCACTCAGCGGCTCCGCGCCGAGCTGCAAGGCCAAGTTGCTCGCGATCTCGACTGGGATATGCTTGCGGCCGGAATGGATGACGCGCATAGCGGCCAGGAGATCCTGTGGAGCGGAGGTTTTGAGCATGTAGCCGCGCGCGCCAGCGGCGAGCGCCCGCTGTACTTCGACATCTCCCTCGAACGTCGTCAGCATAAGCACACGGGCGTCCGGAAATTCACGGCGGATCGCCAACATGGCGGCGATGCCGTCGCCATCGGGCAAGCGGAGATCCATGAGCGTGACGTCCGGACGCGTCTCGCGGTAGCGGAGCAGGGCGTCGGACCCGGTGGTCACCGTGCCGGCGAGCGACATGTCGTCCTGATGCCCGATGACCGCGGCGATCCCCTCAAGGAACAGTGGGTGGTCGTCCACGCACAGAACTGTCATTCGTTTTCGGTCGTTCATATCGGCGTCCCCAGAGTCTCCGCTGCACCCTCGGGCCGATAGATCGCGCGTCCCGGCACCGTCAACACGATCTCGGTGCCCGCTTCGGCGCCACTCGAGACGGTGAGCGAGGCACCCATACGTTCCGCACGCTCTTTCATCACGGAGAGCCCAAAATGTCCGCCGCGATCCGCGAACGCCGACTCGGCGATGAACCCGCGTCCGTCGTCACGCGTCGTCAGCCGGAAGCTGTCGGCCGCGTAGTCCAGTGTCACCTCGATGGTTTGGGCCTGTGCATGGCGCAACGCGTTGGAAATGGCTTCGCGTGCAATGAGGTACACCTCGGCACGCGCCGCGGGCTTGAGTGACTGAGGCGCGCCTTCGATGAAGACGCGGAACTGTGCCGGCGACTCGATCTGAAGGTCGTTCGGCACGGCGGAAATCGCACGTTCGAGATCCTCGGAGTCGAAATCCCACGTGCGCAGTCCCTGGACCGCGTTGCGGCCCTCCGTGACCAGTTGTCGCAGCAGACTCGACACTCGCTCCACGAGGGGCCGCGCCTTGGCGCTGGGAGCAAGCTGATCCTGGGCGACGGACAGCTGGAACGAGGCGCTCAGCAAGCCTTGCAGCAGCGTGTCGTGTAGGTCCTGCGCGATACGCATCCGCTCGTTGTTGCGGGCTTTCATTTGCAATGTCACTTCTCTCGCGACGAAAAGGACGCGCGCGCGTATGACCCTGGCAGCGAGTGCGACGAGGAGTAGTGCAGACGCCGTGACGAACCACCACGTCGCCCACCAGGACGGAAGGATCCGAATGCCGAGCGAGATGCCCGGCAACTGCCAGTCGCCCCTGTCGGACGCCATCTGCACCTGCAGCGTGTAGTTGCCCGCCGGGAGCGTTGTGTACGTCGCCTTTCGGATGCTGCTCGGAGACTCGTGCCATGAGCCGTCGAGGCCCTCCAAACGGTACCGATAGCGCGTCGTCTCGGGCCGCGCATAGCGTAGACCGGCGAACGTTACAGAAAAGTTTCGCTTGTCGTGCGCGAGAGTGACGCGTTCAGAATAGGCGATCGCGCGTTCGAGTGGTTCTCCGGCACCGATGCGTGCCTTCACGCCGTCGATCTCGAACTTTGTGAGCACCAGCGGGGCAGCGGGCTCCTCTTCTTGGAACGCGGTCGGGACGAACGCCACGGCCCCCGCGAAGCCCGCGAAGAACAACTCTCCCCGGCGGCTCTTCGAGCACGTGGCCCATCCCGTGAGGTCGTTGCTGGGCAGTCCCTCGACGAGCGAGTAGTTGGCGAACGTCCCGGTCGCGGGCTTAAGCTTCGAGAGGCCCTTAGTGGTGCTCACCCAGATGTCGTCCTGGGCGTCTTCGAGGATGCACGAGACGGTGTTGGCAGGCATGCCGTTCCGAGTGTCGTAAGCGCGAGTCCTGCCCGTCGCGGGATCGAGGCTGTTCAATCCGTTTTGCGTGCCGATCCAAAGCGTGCCCTGACGGCTCATGTACACCGCTGGCACGGCAGTGTCCCTCAGGCCATTCGGGTCTGCGCGATTGGGGCGATAGACTGTGAATTGCCCGGTCGCTCGATCGAAGCGATACAAGCCGGAGTACGCCGTGCCGAGCCACAGGTTCCCCGTTTCGTCCTCAGCGATGCCGACGAAGCTCTGGCTGAGCCGGCTGTCTGTCCGAAGCTTAAACACCGTAAAGTCCCGCGTGACGGGATCGAATCGGTCGAGCCCGTTGTCCGTCGCCGCCCAGACCGTCCTCGCGCGATCTATGTACACTCGATGCACTTCATTGTTGCTCAAGCTGCGCGGGTTGCTCGGGTCGTGCCTGTATGTTTCGAAGTGTCGAGTGCGCGGGTCGTAGCGCGTAAGTCCATGCGGAAAAGTGCCTAGCCAGATTGCGCCGTCCTCGTCCTGCGCCAAGGTGATCACCATCGGCTTGACGCCGAGCCCTAAGTCGATGAGCTCGCGCCGCCCGGTCTTTCGGTCGATCCGGTTGAGGCCGTCGTCGTTGCCGATCCATAGAATCCCGTCTCGGTCCTCGAGGATGGCGTTCACGAAATCGAGCGTAAGACTGTTCGGGTCGCCGGGGACGTGTCTAAACACCTCGAAGCGTTGCGAGCCCCTTGCAAAGTAATTCACGCCTGCCGAGTGCAGTCCGGTCCAAATGTTGCCGTCGCGATCCTGGTAGAGCGCGATGACTTTGTCTTCGGCGATGCTGTCGACGCCTTGAGGTTGGTAGCCGTAGTGCTGGAAGGCGTTGCGTTCGGGGTTGAGGCGCAGGAGGCCGAGTCCGGGCGAGCCAAGCCAAAGGTTGCCGTCCGCGTCCTCCGCGATGCCCATGACTCCCGTGAGGTCGGTGGCTCCCGGATCCTTCTGATAAAAGGAATATGGCGTCAGGACGTTCGTTTCCGGATCATAGAGTGCGAGACCGTTGCCGGAGGCTTGGGTGACCCAGAAGCGGCCAGCCCGATCCTCAAACAGGCTTACCTGCACTGAGTCGGGCGCGTCGATGCGGCGCAACACGCGGCCGCGCGTCCGGTCGAACTCCAAGAGCCCTACGCCCGTTCCGACCCAGAAGCGGCCGCGGGAGTCCTCGCCGCTCCAGTTAACGTCGTTGGTGGGCAAGCTTTCCGGGTCGTCGCCCCGGCGGAAATGCGTGAACGTGCCGCTAGCGACGTCTAGGCGGTGGAGGCCGGAGCCGGTGGCTAGCCAGATCATCCCTTCGCGATCCTGGGAGATGTGCACGATGGTGTTCCCGCGCTGCGAGTCTTCGCCGCTCTCCACGAGGTAGTGCGTGAAGGTCTCCGTGCGCGGGTCGAGCCGGTCGAGCCCTTCGGCCCAGCCGATCCAGATCATGCCGTCGCGATCCTTAAACAGCGCGCACACCCACGTGCCGGCCGCCGATTTTTCGTCACCAGGCTCGTGAACGAACGGCTTGAAGTCGTAGCCGTCGTAACGGTTGATCCCGTATTGAGTGCCGAACCAAAGGAAGCCGAGGTCGTCCTGGACGATTTGGGCGACTCGGGTCTGTGAGAGGCCGTCAGCCGTCGAGAGGCGGTGGAAGCGCAGTCCTTTCGCTTCCTCGACGGGCGGTCGTACAACGTCCCGGCGCTCCGACAGGTCGCGCATTGACTCGGCATCAGCGCGTGGGAGCCAAAACGCGGCGAGCAGCCCGAGAGCCGCGATCCGGACGACCATTTGCTGCGGAAACACCGACATGGTGCTGGGCCTGCAACGGCGGCACGCGCCATTCTGAGCGTCCCTCTCGCGTACGGGCAAGCTAGTCCTCGCGACGTTGAGTGATTTCCACCCGCCTGCGACCGAAGAGGCGCGCGTCGGTCGACCAGGCGCCGGGGCCGACGAGAGCGAGGCCGAGACCAATCGCTGCTTGCAGCAGAAGCGGTTCGACCAGACGGCCGGCCTCGAGCGCGGTGCCAAGCGCGATCAGGGAGAGGAGAACCGCTACGATAGGCGTGCAGAGTCCGACGATTAATAGCGCTGCGCCAAAGAGCTCGGCTAACGCGGGAATCAGCATTGCCGACGAGCCGGGTCGTTGGAGAGCTTGGAGGGCATCGTGAATAACGGCGGTGCCGAGCGCCAACCGCAAGAGTACAAGCCCGACACCGGGCCAGGCGCCAGGGAACGTGGAGAAAAGGCGTTGCATGGGCGCAGCTTAGGCGCCGACGCCTGGCGCCGAAACGAGCAAAGCTGATTGAATTGCAACGACTCGTTCGGGTCGGTCGCATCGCCGTCGATTGGTCGCCCTCGAATCCGATACCTTTGTCCAATTGTGCACTGACGCTCTCGCGACCTGTCCGTTCAGCCGGCCGCAGACCACGAGCCTCATGACTTCACGCTCGCGCCGGGCGGAGGACGATCCGGACATCCAGCGCGCGAACGGCGTGCTAACGGTCCAGGTGTGGGTCCGCGGCAAGTCGTCGCCGCGTTCAGCGTCGAGTTTCGCGAGGGCTCAGCCTCCTACAGCTCGAAGCGTGCTTGTCCGGATCAAGGCCGCGGTCAGGAGCCGGGCCGGACCTCGCGACGGTGTTCGTACCGAAGAGCGCCAGACCTGGAACGCGCGCGTCGACAGGTTGCGGTCAGAATCGGGCGAGCGCGGCCGGCCCTAGAGCACCGCCGAGCTCGGCATGAACGCGCGCGGCGACCCGCGCGGGCAGCCCGTCTTTGCGGTACACCGATACCATCGTGCAATCGCGGCCGAGCCTCTCCGCTGCTGTGATTCTCACAAGCGAGCGCAAGCCTTTGGCATGCACCGCTGTCCGGCCACCACGTCTCCCAGAGAGGTAACGATCATGAGTGCAGTGACGCAGAGGCAGAGCACAGAGGCCACCGCAATTCGCCCGTTTCGCGTGAACGTTCCCGAGACAGATCTCGCCGAGTTGCGCCGGCGCGTCGCGGCGACGCGCTGGCCCAGAAAGGAACTCGTCACCGATCGTTCGCAGGGCGTGCAGCTCCCGACCGTGCAGGCGCTCGCGCGCTACTGGACGAACGACTATGACTGGCGTAAATGCGAGGCAAGATTGAACGCGCTCCCGCAGTTCATAACCGAGATCGACGGCGTCGACATCCACTTCGTCCACGTCAGGTCAGGGCATGAGAACGCATTGCCGCTGATCATGACGCACGGCTGGCCCGGCTCGGTCATCGAGCTGCTCGAGACCGTCGGTCCGCTGACCGACCCGACTGCGCACGGCGGTAAGCCCGATGACGCATTCCACCTAGTGCTGCCGTCTTTGCCCGGCTACGGTTTCTCTGGCGAGCCGACGGAGCTCGGCTGGGAGTCCGGGCACATCGCCGGCGCGTGGGCAAAGTTGATGAAACGCCTCGGCTACACCCGCTACGTGGCACAAGGCGGTGACGTAGGTGCCTTGGTCACGGACGCGATGGGCCGCCAATCGCCGCAGGGGCTGGTCGGGATTCACATCAACTTGTTCGCCGCTGCGCTCGGCCTGAAGGACCACCTGCCGGCGAAGTCCGAGCAGGAACGCGCCGCGCTGGCCGCGCTGAACACGTTCACGGCTGAAGGCTTCGGTTACTTCCTGGAGCAATCCACGCGTCCGCAAACGATCGGTTACTCGCTGCTGGATTCGCCGATGGGACTCGCCGCTTGGTTGCTCGACCACGACACGGACAGCTACTACAAGATCTCGCGGTCGTTCGTCGACGGGGAGCCCGTGGGTAATCTGACCAGAGATCACATCCTCGACAACATCACGCTGTACTGGCTGACGGGCACCGGCGCCTCCGCGGCCCGTTGGTATTGGGAATTCGGGCGGTCCGTTGCAGCGGCTCAAGCGGCTGGCGGGGCGCCTCCTCCGGTCTCGGTTCCCGTGGGCTTCACGACGTTCCCGGGCGAGATTTGGGCTGCACCGCGCAGCTGGGTCGAGATGGCTTACCCCAACCTCGCGTACTTCAACGAGGTAGACAAGGGCGGCCACTTCGCCGCGTGGGAAGAGCCGGGGCTCTTCGCCGCCGAGTTGCGGGCAGCGTTCAGCTCATTGCGTTGAGACGGGGCCGACGGGTTAGCCCGTCGAGCTCGTCATCGGCGGCGAGAACTACGCCGAGGTCGCGCGCTGGCGCGACATCATCAAAGACGTACGGCATGCGTCTCGAGGCGGATCTCGCGCAATCAAGATGCGCGCGCGGGCATCGTCGCGACAGTCCTCGGCGTCGGGCTCGCGATGCAAGGCGGTGCCGACGGAGTTGGCGTGCGAGTGCCCGACGAGCAAGAGGAAAGAGCGCGCGAGGTGCGAGTCTCAGCCCGCCATCGCTCCGAAGCGAGGACGACGCCCGCGCTGCGAGCGTCGTCCTGGCGTCACTATGTGCGCAGCGGTCTGAAGCCGGCCCGAACCTCCTCTGCAAAGAGCCGCGGCTGTTCCCAAGCCGCGAAATGTCCACCCTTGTCGAGCTTGTTGTAGTACATGAGCTTCGGATACGCGCGTGCCGCCCAGGTCTTAGGGATTGTGCACACCTCATCCGGAAAGGCGCTTACGGCCACCGGTATGGCAACTCCTTTGGGAGTGAAGAACGGGAGCTTGTTTTCCCAATAGATCCGCGCTGAGGATGCCGCTGAGTTCGTCAGCCAGTAGAGCGTGATGTTGTCGAGCACATCATCTCGCGTGAGGCCCGTGTGCTGTCCGTCGAACGTGCGTGCGATGAGCTCGTAACTGCGCGGGTCATGGTCGAGCAGAAATGAAGCGAGGCCGATCGGTGAGTCCGTGAGTCCGTACAACGTCTGTGGCCGGTTCGCCATCTCGAGCGCGTAGCCGACATCTCTCTTATAGAAGGAGTCCAGCTGCGCGAAGGCGCGCTTCTCGTCGTCCGAAAGGCCGTCGGGTGCGGGCTGGCCTGTATAGGCTGCCCCATTGATGTCCGGCGGCACCGCGAACACCCAGTTGAGGTGAATGCCGAGCAACTCCGGAGGCGCCTGCGTCGCCATCACGTCCGTGATCATCCCACCCCAATCGCCGCCTTGCGCGACGAATCGCGAGTACCCGAGGCGCTTCATCAGCGCGACCCAGGCACGGGCTATGCGAGCGGGATCCCAGCCGGTCGCAGTCGGTTTGCCCGAGAATCCGTAGCCTGGGATGGCCGGAATCACTAGATGGAAGGCATCGGCTGCGCTCCCGCCGTGGGCTGTGGGATTCGTCAGCGGATTGATGATCTTTAGCATCTCGATGACCGAACCGGGCCAGCCGTGCGTGACGATGAGCGGCAGCGCATTGTCGTGCTTGGAACGAACGTGAATGAAATAGATGTCTAACCCATCGATCTCCGTCATGAACTGCGGCTGAGCGTTCAGCTTCGCCTCGCACTTGCGCCAGTGGTAGTCCGTCGCCCAGTAGCGCGCGAGTTTCTGGATCGTCGCAAGCTGCACGCCTTGCGACGCGTCGTCGACTGTCTCCCGCTCGGGCCAGCGCGTCGCGTCTATCCGCTTGCGCAATTCGGCTAGTTCACGTTCTGGAAAATTCACTTGAAACGGGCGAAGGGCGGTCTTGTCGGCCATTGTGCGCTCCTTGAGTCTGTCAGAAGGGGATGAGGCGGTACGGGTCGCGGTCAGCGCAGACAGCGGCAGCAGCGACGCTGCGATGCTCGCTGCGCCGAGCGTGAGGCTGTCGCGGCGAGTGATCTTGTCTTTCATGCAATGGGTCTCCGTTGGTTCCTGCCCCAATCACACAGAACGCGCCCAACCGGAACAACTAGACGATGGTGTTGGCGATACCTTCGAGTAATCGATGACGTTGTGCGTGCCTGCTCTGATCTCTGCGTTGAGATACCCACTTCCCAACGAGGAGAAACAGTCATGCTTTCGAAATCACACGTGCTGATGCTGGTGCTGGCGGCAGTGGTTCGAGTTGTCGTTGCCCGAGCATCTGATGTTTCCGGCGTGGCCGACACGCCGTACGCCGACATGCCCGGCATCGCACCGATTGGCGTCCGCATCGGCCACTACCTGCCGGTACCGCAAGAGGCGAAAGGACCTGCGGTCGACGCTGCCAAGGGCTATCGGATCGAGGAGCTCGGCAAGGGTCTCTACATGATCACGGACAACGTCTATCAGTCGATGTTCATGGTCTACGAGACGGGCGTGGTCGTCGTCGATGCGCCGCCGTCATATGCGACGCACATCGTCGAGGGAGTTCGCCAAGTAACCGACAAGCCGATCACGCACCTCATTTATAGTCACTCTCACACCGACCACATTGGCGGCACGAATGCGTTGGGCAAGGTTCCGACGATCATCGCGCAGGAAGAAACCAAACGCCTTCTGGCGCGTGCGAACGATACGAACCGTCCGCTGCCCACCACCACATTCCGGGATCGGTACTCGCTTAAGGCCGGCAGCCAGGTGCTAGAGCTCTCCTATCACGGCGACGCGCATGAACCCGGGAACATCTTCATCTACGCACCCGCTCAGCAAACACTCATGGTGGTCGACATGGTGTTTCCGGGTTGGATGCCGTGGCGACGCTTCGCCGTGGCGCACGACGTCCCCGGCTACTTCGCGCAGATCGAAGAGATCCGCAGAGTACCCTTCAAGACGCTCGTGGGCGGTCACGTCGCGCGCACGGGACGCACGCGGATGTAGATCGACAAATCGCGTTCTTGCAGGACCTTAAAGGAGCGACGGCAACGGCGCTTCGCGCCACGAAGCCGGGTGAAGGGCTGGACCAAAATGTCGCAAGCGAAAACCCGTGGGCGGTATTCGACGACTACATCGATCGCGTCGTCATCCAATGCGTCAACACGTTGACGCCGACCTGGTCGAACAGACTCGCTGCCTATGACCTGTACATCTGGGATCAGTGTTATTCGATGGAGCAGAGCCTGCGCATCGACTGATTGGCGAAGCACGCCGGCGCCTGCGGGCGCCGGCGGGACGACTAGCGAACGTGGATTCCCACCAGCCCCAGTATGATGGCGCACGCCAGCACTCCCGCCAGCGAAATCCCGACAATCGCAAACCGATTCGCTGCTGGTGCGCCTACCTTGTGGGCGAGGGCGACGCCGCGGGCACCCAGTACCAGGTGCGTCAGGACGAAGAACACCGCCAGAAGATAGTGAGGCAGCAGCCGAATATTCCACGCGTCGCGCAGGAGCCCCGTAGGCGCGCCGGTAGCGAAGTTCCAGTCCGTCGGAATCCCCGCTATGGTTCGCGCATAGATGAACACGGAGTTCATGTGTGCGATGAGAAAGAAGAGAAGATAAGCGCCGGAGCAGATCTGCAGCGTCCGAAAGAAGTCCGTCGATCTTCGGGTGTATTGCCACAGAAGTGCGACGCCTGAGCCAATCTGAAAGAGGAGCGCGACAACGAGAGCGGGCTCGACGATCTTCGTACGATAGATGTGCTCGAACTGATTCATGAGCGCTCGGTAAGTCGCCTCACTCCACAGACCAGAGAGATGATTGGTCAGGTGAAGCGCAAGGAAGATCAAGATAATTGCGGCGGCGCTGATGCCGTGTGCGATTCGCAGGCGCGGCAGGATGACCTCGTCCCGGACTGGTTGCAGTCGAGCAGCGCGTCCGATTCTAAAGCTCAACGCGAGACTGGTTACGAGCGCCCACAGCGCGCACCAGACAATGAGGTCGGAGACGGACTGGTGCGCCATCGCAAGAAGCACGCCGAGTGCTGTGTACAGCGGAGGTGCCGCGACGCAGAGAAGAGCGAGTTGCTTGGCTCTTACTTCGACTGCGATGGGTGACTCTTTGGAGGCGAGCTTCCAGTAAAGGTATATCGCGACCGCCGGCGCTGCCGTAGCCATCGCTAACAGAACGAAGCTGAGGATCGCGAACGACAGTCCTCGTTCGACCACTGATGCGTGAAAGGCGCTAAGCAGAAACGGATAGGAGAGAGCCGCGACGGGTGGCCCGAGGAGACGGGGCGCCAAGCGCGTGGCTCGCTGATGGTTGGTCGAGACGTAAGAATCGATCGACGCCATGGTCTCACGCGCTCCTCAGTGCCCCCTGGTTGAAGCGGACGCTACCTCGTTACGGTACTAGGCTGGGGAGTAGGTCGCGGCGGGGTTCATTGCAGTTCTCCTTCGCCTTGCGCATCGGACTGGAGCGAACCAACTGAGCGATCGCACCATAGGCCCGCCGTCCTGGCGATTGCACGATGGTGTAAGTCTAGGGCCATCGACGGGCTGGCCTCGAGGTACCGAGCAAGCCATGAAGATCGGTGCATGCACGTGATCCTGGCTCGGCGTAGGCATGTCACGTGCTTTCGGATCGATACCCTCGTGCATTGGGCTCATGCGCGCGATCAGATCCTATAGCTGCACGGTTGGGGCTGGATCACGCGAGTGTCAGCATGGGGTAACTGTCGGGGTAACCCGGCTCGAGCTGAGCAAGCGGAGCGTGGATTGGCAATCCTTGGAGGTCGACTTTCGGAGTCGCTCCTAGCCTCCATCCCGTGACAGCGCAGGACGTCCGGGAACGTCCCAATCACCACCGACCCTCGGTACAACGCGCGCTACTCAAGGCGCCCTAAGACTTCTCTGGCAACCAGATCTTTTGGGGGTAACTTCGGGGGTAACTCGACGCCTGGGGGTAACTCAACGATCGGTCTTCATCGAGCAGTCTCATTTAGGCG
>Ga0105248_10008212_pt1 | contig 11468 bp, 5 predicted proteins | sample KBSS34metaG_FD_81524 | JGI IMG/M metagenome (GOLD analysis project Ga0105248, IMG submission 81524) | Switchgrass rhizosphere microbial communities from Kellogg Biological Station, Michigan, USA - KBS S3-4 metaG | ecosystem: Host-associated > Plants > Roots > Rhizosphere > Soil | place...
CCGCAGATCCGCAACGCCGGCACTCTCGCCGGCAACGTGTGCCAGCGCCCCTGGTGCTGGTATTTCCGCAACGGTTTTCCGTGCTTCAAAGCCGGCGGCAACACCTGTTTTTCCATCAACGGTGAAAATCAATTCCACGCGATCTTCGGTGGCGGACCCAGTTTCATCGTCCATCCGTCTGACACCGCGCCCGCGCTCGTAGCGCTCGACGCCAAGTTCCGCATCGTCGGACCGAAGGGCGAGCGCACCGTTCCCGCATCCGACTTCTTCGTTCTGCCTAAGCAAAACGCCGCCCGCGAAAATTCTCTGTCCGACGATGAAGTGCTGGCGTCGATCGAGATCCCCGCCGCCCGCCCCGGTACCCGCGGCACGTATCACAAAGTGCTCGACCGCGAAGCCTGGACACACGCGGTGGTAAGCGCCGCGGTCGTGCTCGATATGGAGAAAGACGTGTGCCGCTCAGCGCGAGTCGTCCTCGGCGGCGTAGCCCCCATCCCCTGGCGCGTCCCCGCCGCCGAACGCCTGCTAGCCGGCCAGCGCATCACGCCCGACCTCGCCGCGAAAGCCGCCGAAACCGCTCTCGCCGGAGCCACGCCGTTAGCAAAAAACGCCTACAAAGTACCGTTGACGCGCGAGATCGTACAGCGAACAGTACTCAGCCTGGCAACAACACGCGCCTAAATCCCCGCGACTCGGCTACGCGCCCGCCATCCTCAATAAAACATCCACGCGACCCACCCTCGCGCCGGTGTTCGAAGATGTTATATCTGTGGTTTCGGCCCGCAGCGACCACGAGGCCACCTCGCCGCGGCCGAAGCAACCAGAGATAAGGAAATATACGCGCATGCGACTTACACTAGGATTCCTAGTCTTGGCGCTTCTCGCCGCTTCCACCGCGTTCAGCCAGACCAGCCAGTTCCAAGGCAGCGTCCCCTTGGGGACCGTATCGTCTACACCCCTGGCTCTCACCTTTCACGACGCCATCGATCGCGGTCTGAAAACCAATCTCGGACTGTTGGTCAGCGATTCGGCCAGCGAAAGCGCGCGCGGGCAACGTCTCCACGCACTCAGCGCGCTGTTGCCGCAGCTCGACGCCCGCATCGGCGAGACGGTTCAGCAGATTAACCTGAAGACCATCGGATTTACTTTCACCTTCCCAGGCGTCCCCATCGCCAGCATTGTCGGGCCATTCCATTACACAGACCTGCGCGCCTACGCCTCCTGGAACGCCTTCGACTATAGCGCGCGCAAGAACTTTCGTTCGGCCGTAGAAAGCCAGCGCGCCGCCCAGCTCTCCGTGATGGACGCCCGCGACCTGGTGGTCGAGGCCACCGCCAGCGCTTATCTGCAAATCATCGCCGACGCCTCCCGCACGGAGGCGATTCGCTCGCAAGTGGAAACCGCGCAGGCGCTCTACGATCGCACCGCCGATCAGCAGCGAGCCGGAACCGCCGCCGGTATTGACGTCCTGCGTTCCCAGGTGGAGCTCAAGCAGCAACAGCAGCGCCTGCTGGCGCAGAAAAATCAGTTCGATAAAGACAAACTCACGCTGGGCCGCGTGATCGGACTGCCCAACGGCCAGGAATTCAATCTGTCGGAAACCGCCCCCTTCGCGCCGCTGACGGCCATGACCCAGGAGCAAGCCCTGCTCGCGGCACTAGCCCAGCGCACGGATTATCAAAGCGGTCAGGCCCGTGTGCGCGCTGCCGAAAACGACGTCCAGGCCGCGCGCGGCCAGCGCTATCCCACCGCCGGCGTTATCGCCGATTACGGCGACGTCGGCCCCGCGCTCAATGACTCGCATGGCACGTTTAGCCTTGTGGCTTCCGCGAAAATCAACCTGTTCAACGGCGGGCGCATCGCCGGGGATGTGATCCGCTCCAAGGCCGCCTTGAAGCAGCGCCAGGATGAACTCGCCGATCTCTCCGGCCAGATCGATTACCAGGTCCGCGCCGCATTCCTCGACATCCGCACCGCGGCCGACCAGGTGGCGGTGTCGCAAGATAACCTCGACCTGGCGAATCAAACGCTCACCCAGGCGCGCGATCGCTTCGCCGCCGGCGTCACCGATAACATCGAAGTGATCCAGGCGCAGGAATCGGTCGCCAGCGCCAATGACAGTCTGATCTCCGCCCTCTACGCGCACAATCTGGCGAAGGTCGCGTTGGCGCGCGCCTTGGGCGGAGCCGAACAGGGAATTCAAAAACTAATGGAGGTGAAGTAGCCATGGCCGAAGTATTACAAGATAGAAACGCTCCTCCCCCCAAGCGCCGCATAGGTCGCCTGCTCGTGTTGCTCTTGGTCGTCGTGGTCCTCGGCGCCGCCGGCTACTACGTCTGGCGCTACTTGAACACCTTCGAAAGCACCGACGACGCGCAGATCGACGGCCACATCCACGCCGTGAGCGGACGCATCAACGGCAACGTAATCGAGATCCACGCCGAGGACCAGCAGTTCGTAAAAGCGGGAGACGTGCTGGTCCGCCTCGACCCGCGCGACTATGTGGTCGCCGTCGCCAAAGCCGAAGCCGAGCTGCGCGACGCCGAAGCCGCGCTCGAAAGCTCGCGCATCGATATTCCCATCACCACCGCCAACACCGCCAGCCAGCTCAAGACCGCCACCTCCTCCCGTGCCGATGCCGCCGCCTTCGTGGTGGGCGCCCAGCGCCAGTTAGGCGCCGCGCGTGACCGCCTCGAATCGGCGCAAGCCCTGGTCCGCGACGCCGAAGCCAGTGTCAAGAAAACCAGCGACGATGTCGCGCGCTACAAACTTTTGGTGGATAAGAACGAAATCCCCCGCCAGCAGTACGATACCGCGGTCGCGCAAGCCGCCAGCGCCCAAGCCACGCTAGATTCGCGCCATGCGGCGGTCCGCGAAGCCGAGCAGAACATCGCCGTCGCGCAGAGCGCCATCGACCAAGCCAATCAGCGCATCCCGCAAGCCGACGCCTCCATCGAGTCCGCCATGACCGCGCCCAAGCAAGTGGCGGTCAGCGAGGCCCGTGCGAAATCTGCCGTGGCTCAAGTCGCGCAGAAGAAGGCGCTGCTCGACCAAGCCAAGCTGAATCTCAGTTACTGCACCATCGTCTCGCCCGTCAGCGGAATCGTCGGTAAGAAAACCGTGGAGCTCGGCGAAAACATCTCCCCCGGCGAGCAGTTGATGGCCGTGGTTCCGCTCGACGACATCTGGGTAACGGCGAATTTCAAGGAAACCCAGTTGAACCGCATGAACCCCGGCCAGCGCGTGCGCTTCAGTGTGGACGCGTCCGGCAAAGAATACAGCGGCAAGGTGCAGGCCGTCGGCGGAGCCAGCGGTTCTCGCTTCAGTCTGCTGCCGCCGGAAAACGCCACCGGAAATTATGTGAAGGTCGTGCAGCGCATTCCGGTCCGCATCAATCTCGACCCCGGCCAGAACGACGATCGTCGCCTGCGCCCCGGCATGTCCGTCGATCCCAAGGTCTACCTGCGGTAGGAACCGTTATGGCGGACGAGATCTGGAAACCGAAATTCAACCCCTGGTTGATCGCCGTGGTGGTCGCGATGGCCGCCTTCATGGAGGTCCTCGACACCAGCATCGCCAACGTGGCCTTGCCGCATCTGGCCGGCGACCTCGGCGCGAGCAATGACGAAAGCACCTGGGTGCTCACTTCTTATCTGGTTTCCAACGCCATCGTTCTTCCCATCAGCGGATGGCTGGCGAATCTATTCGGACGTAAGCGCTTTTTCCTGCTGTGCATTTTTGTATTCACCGTGAGCTCGCTGCTCTGCGGCATCGCCCCCAGCCTGCCGCTGCTGATCCTGTTCCGCGTGATCCAAGGCGTCGGCGGCGGCGGCCTCCAACCCATGGCGCAAGCCATTCTCGCCGACACCTTCCCTCCGCAGAAACGCGGCCTCGCGTTCGCCCTCTACGGCATCACCGCCATCATGGCGCCCACCATCGGCCCCACGCTGGGCGGCTGGCTCACCGACAATTATTCCTGGCGCTGGATCTTCTATATCAATCTGCCGGTCGGAATCGCCACTCTATTTATGGTGCTCCGCGTCGTCGAAGACCCGCCGTACATCGCCCGCAATCGCAACGCCGGCGTGCGCGTCGACTACATTGGCATCTCCCTGCTCGCGCTAGGCGTAGGGGCCCTCCAGATCCTGCTCGACAAAGGCCAGGAAGACGACTGGTTCGGTTCGCAATTCATCGTCGCGCTGGCCGTAATCTGCGTGATCTCCCTGGTTTCCCTGGTTATCTGGGAGCTCCACATTAGGGCCCCCGTCATCGACGTGCGCATGTACAAAAACTTCAACTTCGCCGTCGCTAACCTGATGATGTTCTTCCTGGGCATGCTGTTGTTCGCCAGCCTGGTCATGATGCCGCAGTTTCTGCAAACCCTGATGGGCTACACCGCCCAATCCGCCGGATTGGTTCTCTCCGGCGCCAGCCTGATCATTTTGTTTGAGATGCCCATCGTCGGCCAGCTCACCACCAAAATCCCCGCGAAATATATCATGGCGTTCGGCTGGCTGTGTCTCGCCTTCGGCATGTATTATTCCACCCGCGGGTTGGATTTGGAGATCAGCTTCGGAGCCGCCAGCCGCCTCCGCATAGTGCAGGCGTTCGGCCTCGGTTTCCTGTTCGTGCCCATCAACTTGAGCGCCTACGTTGGAGTTCCGGCGGAAAAGGGCAACAACGTATCGGGCCTGGTGAATTTCATGCGCAACATCGCCAGCAGCGTCGGTACCTCCATGGTCACCACGCTCTTGGCGCGGCGCGCGCAATTTCATCAATCCATGCTCGCGTCCCATGCCACCAGGTACGATCCGGCCTTCCGCAATCAACTCAGCGGACTCAGCCGCCAGCTCCTGCACTCTGGCTCCAGCGCCCCGGATGCGCAGCGCGAGGCCTACGGACGCCTCTACCGGTCTTTGCAAGTGCAGTCGCAAACCCTGGCGTATATTGATACCTTCATGGTGCTGGCGGTATTGGCGGGTTTTATGTTCCTACTGGCCTTTATCGTTCGCAAGAACGACCCCGCCGGGGGTGGACATGTCGTGGCAGAGTAGAAGGACAACTTTATGATCAAAGTGCTGACCATCGATCGCGAATACGGAAGCGGCGCCGCCGAAATCGCCCAGCAGATCGCCGTCCGGCTCGGCTGGAAGTTGTGGGATCAGTTGCTGACCGACGAAGTGGCCCGCCACCTGGAGTGCGAGAGCCTCCACGTGGAGAAGCACGAAGAGCGCAAGGACCCGCTCTATTACCGCATCTTCAAAGCCTTCCTGCGCGGCAGCTACGAAGGAACTCTGATCGCCCCGCAAATGAAAATGGCCGACGCCGAAAACATCCGCCGCGTCTCCGAACAAGTAGTGAGAAAAGCCGCGGCTCAAGGCAACGCCGTCATCGTCGGCCGCGGCTCGGCTTACTACTTAAGAGACCAGCCCGATGCCTTCCACATTTTCATCTATGCGCCTTTCGAGGAAAGAGTGCGCCGCTTGAAAGAGGCCGGAAAGACCCAGGAAGAAGCCGTTGAGCTTGCCTGCACGGTCGACCGCGACCGCGCGGAGTTCATCAAACAAAACTTCGGAATCCAGTTTCCCGCCCGCCATTTCTTCCACCTCATGGTCAATTCCACCATGGGTGAGGCTGCCGCCGTGCAAACCGTGCTCGACGCTTTGTCGGCGGTTCAGAAGGCCTCAGTCGAGCGATTTTAGAAAGCGAAAAGCATCCTGAAATGCTTCGTCGGCTAAACTCATCGGCCTTCGCGAAGACAAAACGTTGAAACTCGTACGCGGTCAAAACATCGTCCGGCGCAGTCACGCTTGTCATCCTGTGCCATGCTCTCGATTGACCGAAAGATAAGTCCCCGCCGCACCCCCACTCCAATCACAGTAAACTTCGGTGAGAGCACCATGCCAGTACCCGATGCGGCTCCCGCCCCGACGCACCCGGATGCGCCGCCGACTCACACCAAGCCGAAAAACCACAACATTCACGTCTCCACCGCCATCCTCACCGCCGCTTCGCAGGACAACGAAGCGCTGCTTCAATCTCTCCGCACCAACCCGCAAGGCCTCACCCAAACAGAAGCCGCCCAGCGCACCCGCACCCAAGGTCCGAACGAAGTCGCGCAAGAACGCCCCCAAGGCTGGTTCATCCGCCTCCTCAAAATCACGCGCAACCCGCTGGTGATCCTGCTGGCCGTCCTCTCTTCGATTTCCTTCGCCACCGGAGACGCGCGCGCCGGCACCGTGATGGCTGCGATGGTCGTGTTGAGCGTCGCTCTCCGTTTCTTCCAGGAAGCCCGCGCCGACGCTGCCGCGGCCAGGCTGAAGGCCATGATTCACGTCACCGCCACCGTCCTCCGCGATGGCCGCCCGCGGGAAATGCCGCTCCGCGACCTGGTGCCCGGCGACATCATCCATCTCTCCGCCGGCGACATGATCCCCGGCGACGTGCGCGTGTTCGCTTCCAAAGACCTCTTCGTCAGCCAAGGTAGCCTCACCGGAGAATCGCTCCCCGTCGAAAAATTTCACGATCCCGAAACCACTCCCACAACTTCCCCCACCGAACTCAAGAACATCTGCTTCATGGGCACCAGCGTCGAAAGCGGCACCGCCACCGCCGTCGTCGTTACCACCGGCATCAACACCTACCTCGGCAGCATGGCCGGCTCCCTCGCGGAAGCGCCCGAGCCCACCAGTTTCGATCAAGGCCTCGATCGCTTCACCTGGCTCATGATCCGCCTCATGGCCGTCATGGTTCCCCTGGTATTCCTCATCAACGGATTCACCAAGCACGATTGGAAAGGCGCCTTTTTCTTCGCGATGGCCGTCGCCGTGGGCCTCACGCCCGAGATGCTGCCCATGATCGTGTCGGTGTGCCTCTCCAAAGGCGCCCTCGCCATGAGCCGCAAAAAGGTGATCGTGAAGCGCCTCAACGCGATTCAGAACTTCGGTGGCATGGACGTGTTGTGCACCGACAAAACCGGTACCCTCACCGAAGATCGCGTCGTCCTCCAGCGCCATTGCGATGTCTCCGGCCAGGAATCGGAGGAAGTGCTTTTGGACGGCTACCTGATCAGCTACTTCCAGACCGGCCTCAAAAACCTGCTCGACCGCGCCATCCTGGACCATAAGCAGGTACCGATCGAGAATTACAAAAAGTTGGATGAAATCCCCTTCGACTTCACCCGCCGCATGATGTCCGTGCTGGTCCAGGACCCCCAAGGAAAAGCCATCCTGCTCACCAAAGGCGCTCCCGAAGCCGTGTTCCATCAGTGTTCGCACTTCGAGCTCGACGGGACGCTCTCGCCGATGGACCCCACTCTGATCGTGGAGTTGAAAGACGAATACGAGAGCCTAAGCAACGATGGCTTCCGCGTCCTGGCGGTGGCCACCAAGGAACTGCCGTTGCAGAAGATCTGTTCCAAGGCCGACGAGTGCGATCTCGTGCTAAAAGGTTACGTCGCCTTCCTCGACCCGCCCAAAAGCAGCGCCGCAAGTGCGCTCGAAGCCCTCCATAAAAACGGAGTTGCCGTGAAGATCCTCACCGGCGACAACCAACTCATCAGCCGCAAGGTTTGCAAGGACGTGGGCCTGGCAGCCGATCCCATGCTCCTCGGCGCCGACATCGAGAAAATGTCGGACGAAGAACTCGCCGCGGCGGCAGAGAAAGCCACGCTCTTCGCCCGCCTCTCCCCGGCTCACAAACAGCGCGTCATTCGCGCCCTCAGAGGCAAGGGACACGTCGTCGGATTCATGGGCGACGGCATCAACGACGCTCCCGCCCTGCGCGCCGCCGACATCGGCATCTCCGTCGACACCGCCACCGACATCGCCAAAGAATCCGCGGATCTCATCCTCCTGGAAAAGGACCTCATGGTCCTCCAGGAAGGCGTCATCGAAGGCCGCAAAGTCTTCGCCAACATCCTCAAATACATCCGCATGGGCGCCAGCTCCAACTTCGGCAATATGTTCAGCGTCCTCGGCGCCAGCGCCTTCCTTCCCTATATCCCGATGGCACCCATTCAGGTTCTAACCAACAACCTGCTGTACGATTTCTCGCAGATTCCCATCCCCATTGACGCCGTGGATGCCGAGCAAGTAGCGCGCCCGCGCCCCTGGAACATCGACGAAATCAAGCGCTTCATCCTGTTCATCGGCCCCATCAGCTCAATCTTCGATTACACGACGTTCTTCGTCATGCTCTGGGTCTTCAATTGTTGGGACCCATCCCGTGCCAGCGTATTTCAAACCGGCTGGTTCGTCGAATCGCTCATGACCCAGACCCTCATCATCCACGTCATTCGCACTCACAAGATTCCCTTCCTGCAAAGCCGCGCGAGTTGGCCGCTCACGGCCACCACGATATCCATCATGGCCTTCGGAATCTGGTTGCCCTACTCTCCGCTGGCGTCCGCGTTGGGCCTCGCGCACCTGCCTCCGCTCTACTGGCCGATCCTGGCGCTTACACTGCTCGGATACGTGGTCCTCACGCAACTGATCAAAGTCTGGCTGCTGCGCAGGAAGTGGATCTAACCGCGATTAGCGTCTGCGCGGACCCTTGCCGGAATGCCCGCCACCGGAACGTCCCCCGCCGGAATGCCCCGAAAAGTGCGACGATCCCCGTGGCGCGGAGGAACGCGGCGCAGAAAAATGTGACGACGACTCCCGCGGCGCGGAAAACCTTTGCGTCGATGGAGAATTCCTGAAATTGAAGTGCTCCGCGGCCGGCCGCTGTGACGCTCTGTCGAACGCAGCAGAGCCTCGAAAGTTCGACCCCAACCGCTGCGGCGCTCTATCGAACCCAGCGGACCCTCGAAAATTCGAACCCATCCGCTCCGGCGCTCTGTCGAACCCAGCCGACCCTCGAAAGTTCGACCCCATCTGCTGCGGCGCTCTACCGAACCCAGCCGACCCCCGAAAGCTAGACCCCATCCGCTCCGGCGCTCTGTCGAAACCAGCGGATCCCCGAAAGTTCGACCCCATCCGCTCCGGCGCTCTGTCGAACCCAGCCGACCCCCGAAAGTTCGACCCCATCCGCTGCGGCATCACGTTCGCGCTCGCGTAGCCCCGGTAGTTCTCCCGAGAACCACTGCCCCTCCCTGCGAAACCCGACCGGTACGCCCCCGCCGCCGATGAATTAAAGCCGGGCCGATGCCATCCGTCAAATCCCGACCGCCCCGAACCCGCGAATCCGGAACGCCAAGAACCGGAATGCCCCCCGAACTCCCCGCCCCGATAGCGCGTCGAAACAAATCCATTCGAGTACGGCACTCCCAATCGATGTGCCGGATTATGCGCCCAAACTCCACCCCCATTGAACCCGCCGCCGTAATTGTTAAATCCCGAGCCGCCAAAACCAAAGCCATTCAAGAATGACCCGTTCTGAAAAAGACTATGCGTAAACCAATTGAGCACCCACCCCCAGCCTCCCAAGCCGAAGCCCGACCCCACCAGTCCCGACCCAATCGTTCCCGCCGCGCCCAGCAGTCCCGAAAATAACCCTCCAATATCGGTCCCCGATCCGAAACCCGATCCGTAATCGCCCTGCGAACCATAGTCGCCCTGCGGATAAGAGAACGCCCGGGGATCAGAAAACGCAGGATACGCACCCGCCACCTGCGGCCCCCAAACGTAGCTGGGATTATAAACCGGAGGATAAATCATCTGCGGATCCGCCGGCTCAATCTGAATCGCCGATTCATCGTTCTCCGTTTCCGTACTCACGATCTGCTGCGGCGTGCTCCGCAACCGCCCGTTATCGCTCGCCTCGGAGCGCAGCTGCTGGATCGCATTCATCACATCCGCCTGCTGCGTGAGAAACGCATTGCCCAGATCCGTAGTCCAGCGAATGTCGCGAGTCACTAGCGCCATCACATCCGGAAACGCCACCAGCAGTTGTACACTCGGATCCCAGTTCTGCTGCTTGGCCCCCTCCACTAATTGCTGGGTCGACAGATCCCGGTTCTGCTGCAGCCACTGCTGCGCTTCCACAATTTCCAACGGATACGTGCTCGCCGCCAGCACCTGGCTCAGCAGCGGGTCCGGATAAAGAGCAATCGGTGCCACCAGACTATCCAGTTGCTCCGGCGTCAACAGCTGCTGCTGCGTCTGCGGAAAAGATTGTGCCATCGCCACCGAACTCGCATACGGCACTACGGCAATACACAGGATCGCCAGCGTCGTCCGAATCATGGGTTTCGAAATCAGCCGCATCATAAGGAGCCACACCTTTCCGGCACCCGATGACTGCACTTCATCTGCCAGGATCAACCCGCTGATTCTGAACGATACCCGCGCCACGCACCCGGCCGCAAACCACCGAACTGGTGCTCTTCAGCCACTCTTTGCGGTCACGTCGTCGATCGCCAGCAGAATCATCCGCTCCCCATTCCCCTGCCGGATCTCCCGCGCATGGAGCTGTATTTTTTTCACACCGATGCCCTTATAATCCTGCTCCAGTTCGAAATCCCTCATCCAGCTCCGCTTCGGCAGCACATCTTCCAATAGCTGCCGCAACCGCGGATGGTTCCATTGCCCACCCCCGATTTCGTAAATCAACCGCCCTTCCGTCTCCCCGCTTACCAGTTGAAACATCTGGTAGAACGCCGGATTCGCCGTCCTCACGCGCAGCCCCGCGTCGAGCACCATCAGCGGCTCCCGAACCACTGCCACCACCGCCTCCGCCAAGTCCCGCGCCCGTTTCAAATCGTCGATGTCGATCAGCGTGGCGATCGCGCCATCGACGGAATTATCGGTTCCCCGGTAGGGCAAAATGCGCAGCGACAGCCACCGCCCCGCGGGACTCTCAATCTCGACACTCTGGTTTTCCTCGCCCGCCAGCGCCGCCACCAGCAGCTCGCGGAAATTAGGAATTCTGCCGGAGTGCAGATCGGTAATCGGCCGCCCTTGATCCGTCGGCAGCAAATTCAGCAGCGGCTCCATCGCCGGCGTAAACCAGCGGATCAATAAATCTCTCCCCACCATCACCAGCGGAACATTGATACTGCCCAGCAATTTCCGCAGGTCGCTGTTCAACGTGCTCTGCTCCAGATTCCGCGCTCGCAATTCATCATTGACGGTATTCAATTCTTCGTTCGACGCCTGTAATTCTTCCTTCGCCGTATCCAATTCTTCATTGGTCGCCTGCGCCTCTTCGTTGGCTGACCGCAGTTCCTCCGCCGCCGCCTCCTGCGATTCGATGATCGATTGCAAATAATCCCGCGTCGCCCGCAGCTCTTCCTCTACCCGCGACACCTCTTCTGCCGCCCGCTTGGGAGCCTTCACCGTTCTCTTGACTGCCGGCGCTTTACGCCGCGTCGCGTCATCGAACAGAATCAGGAAACACGGCTCCTTACTATTCGGATCGCGGATCGGAGAAACTCGCAGATCGACATTCCGCACTTCCCCCGAGCTCTGCACCCGCAGCCCCGTCTCCTTCACCTGAATCCCTTGCTGGCGAGCCTTCCGAATAGC
>Ga0105248_10008213_pt1 | contig 11468 bp, 9 predicted proteins | sample KBSS34metaG_FD_81524 | JGI IMG/M metagenome (GOLD analysis project Ga0105248, IMG submission 81524) | Switchgrass rhizosphere microbial communities from Kellogg Biological Station, Michigan, USA - KBS S3-4 metaG | ecosystem: Host-associated > Plants > Roots > Rhizosphere > Soil | place...
CTGTACAACGAGCCGTACCACCTCGTCGACCGGTCACCCGGCAACGTCTTGGTGATCGGTGCAGGGAACGGCAACGACGTCGCCGCCGCGCTCGCCGCGGGGGCGAGCCACGTGGACGCCGTCGAGATCGACCCTGCGATCCAACAGCTCGGCGCGGAACACCACCCCGATCACCCCTACGACGACCCGCGCGTGACCCGGATCGTCGGCGACGGCCGCTCCTTCCTAGAGCGCACGCATAACACGTACGACATGATCATGCTCGCGCTGCCCGACTCGCTCACGTTGGTGAGCGGACAGGGCGCCGTCCGCCTCGAGAGCTTCCTGTTCACCCAGGAGGCGATGCAGGCGGCGAAGGATCGCCTCGCGCCCGACGGTGCGTTCGCGATGTACAACTACTACCGCGAGCCCTGGCTCCTCGATCGGTTCGCAGGCACGTTGCAGGACGTCTACGGCCACGCGCCGTGCCTGTACACCGGCCCGACGGCGCGCGATCAGGTGATCGGCGGATTGTCGATGCTCGTCGTCGGCGTCGACGAGCCGACGGTCGTCTGCCAAGGCGACGGCACGCAGGTCTGGCATCCGTCCGGCGAGGTGATCGCCCCCGCGACCGACGATCGGCCCTTCCCGTACCTCAAGACGCCCTCGATCCCCTCGCGGTACCTGTGGACGCTCGGCCTGATCCTCCTGGTCTCCGCGGTCGCGGTGCGGCTGGCCGGCGGCCGGTTCGGCGCGATGCGCGGATATCTCGACCTGTTCTTCATGGGCGCCGGGTTCCTGCTCCTGGAGACGAAGTCCGTGGTCCAGTTCGCGCTGCTGTTCGGGACGACGTGGTTCGTGAACGCGCTGGTATTCGCGGGGGTCTTGTTCACCGTGCTCTGTGCGATCGAGGTGGAGCAGCGCACCGGCGTCCGCAAGCGGACCCTGCTGTATCCGCTGTTGTTCGTCGGGCTGCTGATCGCCGGGCTCGTGCCCGCCTCGTGGCTGTTGACGCTCGAGGTCGTGCCAAGGTTCTTCGTCGCGACCGCGCTGGCGTTCTTCCCGGTGTTCATCGCCAACCTCGTCTTCGCGTCCCGCTTCCGTGATACCGCCGACCCGACGACCGCGTTCGGAGCGAACCTGCTCGGGGCGATGCTCGGCGGGGTGCTCGAATACATGGCGCTGATCACCGGCTACCGGGGTCTCCTCGTGATCGCGGCGCTGCTCTACGCGCTTGCCTGGGTGTTCGGGGCGCGCAAGCTCGGCGGTGAAACGACGGTGATCCCCGAGGCCGAGCCCGCACTCGATCCGGTCGGGCCGACCGGCTGACGGAACCGAACCGACCCCTCGCGCGTCTGTCCGGGTGAACGCGCCGCGAAGGCGCAGCACCGGCAGAGAGGGGCTCGGCCATGGACACCGTCGCACCCGAGCGGTGGTCCGCGCGGATCGGCGAACGACTCGATCGGGACGGCTTCGTCCGGCTTCCGGGAGCGCTCGATCCCGCACGCGTCGAGGATCTTCGCGACGCCGTCGACGCGGTGTGGGCCCGTCACCGAGCCAGCTCTGCCTCCGCCGCCTTGCACCTGCTCGCGTTCCTGCGCGAGGATCGCCGGTTCGTGGCGCTGCTGGACCACCGGCCGGTGATCGATGTCGTCGCGGAGGCCCTCGGATCCAACATCTTCATGTACCACGCGCACCTCGACGTCCATCCGCCCGAGGGCGAGCCGTCGACGAGCTGGATGTGGCACCGGGACGGCGGCATCCAGAACCGCGACCTCGAAGCCCCGCGACCGCGCATGTCGGTGAAGGTCGCGTACTTCCTGACCGACGTGTCGCGGCCCGGGCGAGGCAACTTCATGGTGCTGCCCGGGTCCCACCTCCGGGAGCGGATCGAGCGGCCGCCCGTCGGCAACGACGTCCCCGGGGCCGTCGCGATCCTCGCCGAACCGGGCGACGCGGTCGTGTTCGACCGGCGTCTGTGGCACATGCGGAGCCCGAACCGGTCCTCGGTCACACGAAAGGCGCTCTTCCTCGCGTACACCTACCGGTGGGTGCGTCCGCGCGACGACCTGCGGCTCCCCGCGGCGTTCGTCGACGACCTGAACCCGGTACAACGCCAGCTCGCCGGGGTCGATGCCGGCGATCCCTTCCCGTTGTGGATGCCCGATCGATCGCCGGTCCCCTTGCGGGACCTCCTCGACGACGAGACCGGCTGATCCCGGTCAGCCGTCGGTGGCCGGGCGGCCACGCCGGGCGGCGCGGACACGATCCTGCTGGGTCAGCACCGTCTTGCGGAGCCGGACGTTCGCCGGCGTGACCTCGACGCACTCATCGGTCCGGATGAACTCGAGCGCCTGCTCGAGCGACAACCTGGTCGGTGGGATCAGGCGCACCAGCTCCTCGGCGGTCGATTGGCGCACGTTCGAAAGCTTCTTCTCCTTGGTGGGGTTCACGTCCATGTCGTCGGCGCGGGCGTTCTCGCCGACGATCATCCCCTCGTAGACCTCCTCGCCGGGGCCGTTGAACAAGACGCCCCGCTCCTGGAGGTTGAGCAGCGCGAACTGGGTCGTCAGGCCACGGCGGTCGGCGACGAGCGACCCCGAGGGCCGGGTGCGCAGCTCGCCGTGCCACGGCTCGTAGCCCTCGAACACGTGGTGCAGCTGCCCGGTCCCGCGTGTCTCGGTGAGGAACTCGGTGCGGAACCCGATCAGCCCGCGGGCCGGTACGACGTACTCCATCCGGATCCAGCCGGTGCCGTGGTTCACGACCTGTTCCATCCGGCCCTTACGGAGCGCCAACAGCTGCGAGACGACGCCCAGGTAGTCCTCGGGCACGTCGATCGCGACCCGCTCGGTCGGCTCGTGCACCTTCCCATCGATCGTCCGGGTCACGACCTGCGGCTTGCCGACCGTGAGCTCGAACCCCTCGCGGCGCATCACCTCGACCAGGATCGCGAGCTGCAGCTCGCCGCGGCCCTGCACCTCCCACGTCTCAGGCCGCTCGGTGTCGAGCACCCGGATCGACACGTTGCCGATCACCTCTTGATCGAGCCTGGAGCGGAGCAGGCGCGCGGTGACCTTGGACCCGTCCTGACCCGCGAGCGGCGACGTGTTGATCCCGATCGTCATCGACAGCGACGGCTCGTCGACGCGGGTCACCGGCAGGGGACGCGGATCGTCGGGATCGGCGAGCGTCTCCCCGATCGTCACCTCGGCGATGCCCGCGACCGCGCAGATCTCGCCGGGCCCCGCCTCGTCGGCATCGACGCGATCGAGCGCCTCGGTCACCGTCAGCTCCACGATCTTCACCCGCTCGACCGAGCCGTCGGTCCGGCACCACGCGACCTGCTGCCCACGGCGCAGGGTCCCGTTCCGAACCCGGCAGAGCGCGAGGCGGCCGACGTACGGCGACGCGTCGAGGTTGGTCACGAGTGCCTGCAGCGGCATGTCGTCGTCATAGCTCGGCGCAGGGACCCGGGCGAGCAGCGCATCGAAGAGCGGCTGCAGCGTCGGTTCGAGTGCGTCCGGCGCCGCGCCCGCGTGCCCGTCGCGCGCGTTGGCGAACAGGATCGGGAAGTCGATCTGGTGCTCGTCCGCATCCAGGTCGAGGAAGAGCTCCTCGACTTCGTGCACGACCTCGGACGGCCGCGCGTCCGAACGGTCAACCTTGTTGACTACCAGGACGACCGGCAGCCGCGCCTCGAGCGCCTTGCGCAGGACGAACCGGGTCTGCGGGAGCGGCCCCTCCGACGCGTCCACGAGCAACAGGACGCCGTCCACCATGGTGAGCGCCCGTTCGACCTCGCCGCCGAAGTCGGCGTGGCCCGGCGTGTCGACGATGTTGATCTTGACCCCGTCGTGGCGGACGGCCGTGTTCTTGGCGAGGATCGTGATGCCTTTCTCGCGCTCGAGGTCCATCGAGTCCATCACCCGCTCGGCGACGTCCTGGTTCGCCCGGAACGCCCCCGACTGCCAAAGCATCGCGTCGACCAGCGTCGTCTTGCCGTGGTCGACGTGCGCGACGATCGCCACGTTGCGGATGTCCTCACGGGTCGGCACACGAGCAGTGTAGAGATGACCGGGGGCCACCCCAGGGTTTGCGTGCCCGACCGGGCCGGTGTACGAACCGGCCAGCGAACAGCCAGCCGACCACCGAGGAGGCTCGATGACCCGCCCGTTGCATCCGAAGGAACGCCCCGTGTTCACCCGCCGCGCGTTCCTGCAGCGCGCCGCGGCCGCCGGCATCGCGCTGCCCACCGCCTCGGCGATCCTCGCCGCGTGCGGGAGCGGCGCCCAGTCGTCCGTCGCGACGTCGGGCGGCACCGCCGACACCGGCCAGTTCGGGAGCGGTGGGGTGTCCGGCGCGCCGTACCCGCTCGCCCGTCCGGACGCGCCCGTCACGTGGACCGTCGACCAGAGCCAGGTCATCCCGAGCGACCAGCAGCCGGAGCAGAACGCCGAGGTGCAGATGCTCCGTTGGCCGTACTACCTCGCGCCGTCGGTGATCAAGTCGTTCGAGGACAAGTACCACTGCAAGGTGATCCAGACCGAGTTCGAGGACATGGACAAGGGCATCGCCAAGATGAACTCGGGCCAGGGCGATTTCGACGTGATGATCGGGATGAACGTCTGGGCGCTCGGCAAGTCGATCGCCGCCGGCCTGATCCGCCCGCTCAACCTGGACTACATCCCGAACCTCGCGGCCAACAACTGGGACACCTTCCAGAGCCCGTTCTACGACGTCGGGTCGCACTACAGCACCCCGTACTCGGTATGGAGCACCGGCATCTTCTGGCGCAACGACGAGGTCACGCAGGACATCGCCGGCATGGCGAACCCGTACGACATCTTCTGGAACGGCGCGCCGGAGAACAAGACGCACCTGCTCGCCAACGCCCAGGATGTGCTCGCGATGGCGATGTTCCGTGACGGCATCTCCGACGTGAACAGCGTCGACGCCGCGACGGTCACGAACGCGAAGAACGAGATCCAGCAGGTCGTCCAGGCCACGAACGCTTCGTTCGACCACGTGGACTACACCGACCTGCCGGCCGGCCGCGCGTGGCTCCATCAGTCGTGGTCGGGCAACGTGAGCGATGCGTTCGTCTTCCTCAAGGCGAGCCAGGCCAGCGCGGCCGACAACCTGTCGTACATCTGGCCGGTCGAGGTTGGGGTCCCGGGGAACGTCGACAACGACCTGCTCGTGATCCTCAACTCCGGGAAGAACCCCGTGCTGTCGCACCTGTTGGTGAACCACATCATGGACGCGAAGAACGCGATGACGAACTTCACGACGTGGACCGGCTACCAGATGCCGCAGAAGACGATGACGCGCGAGGCGCTCGTGGCGACGGGTCTCGTGCCCGAGCACCTCGCGAACGTCTACATCCAGGAAGGCGACATGGACAAGGGATCGCGCGAGCTCGAGCTGCCGCCGGGAGACAACGCGCTGTGGCAGTCGGCGTACGCAGAGCTTACGGCGGGTGTCTGAGCGAACCACAGCCGGAAGCACCTCCTGGTACCCCCGGTGGTACTGGCCGTCCTTCGCGGCACCGGCCAGCCTGTTCCTGCTGGTGTTCTTCCTGTTCCCGTTCTACGTGGTCATCGCGATCGCGTTCGGCGGGGTCGACGCGATCCTCCAACAGCCCGTGCCTGCGTGGAGCCCGACGACCTGGAACACCGCGGTACTCGGGTTCTCGTTCTCGAACATCAGCCACACCGACGGGCTGTACCACGCGGCGTTCCTGCGGACGTTCCTGTACGTCGGCGTCGCGACGACGCTCTGCCTGATCGTCGGATACCCGTTCGCCTACTTCCTGGCGCGCCACGCGGGCCGATGGCGGGGTCTGTTCCTGGTGCTGTTCTTCGCGCCGTTCTGGATCTCGTACATGTTGCGGATGCTCGCCTGGATCTCGCTGCTCCAAGACGACGGCCTGCTCAACCGGACCCTGATCCGGCTCGGCGTCCTGCAGGTGCCCTACCCGTGGCTCTCCGGCAAGCCGCTGACCCTGATCATCGGGCTGGTCTACGGCTACGTGCCGTTCATGGTGCTCCCGTTGTTCGCCACGCTCGACCGGATCCATCCGTCGCAGCTCGAGGCGGGACGCGACCTCGGGGCGAGCCCGAACGGCACGTTCTGGCGCGTCACGTTCCCGCAATCGAAGCAGGGGATCTTGGCGGGGTTCGTGATCTGTGGCCTGCCGATGTTCGGGGACTACTTCACCCAGCAGCTGCTCGCGCCGGTCGCGAGCACCCGGATGATCGGGAACGCCGTGATCGACAGCCTGACGATCCCGATCTTCGTGCCCCAGGGCGCGGCGCTGATCCTGATCCTGCTCGTGGTGCTCCTGCCGGCGATCGTCTACTACCTATGGAGCACGCAACGCGCGGCAGCGAGGCTGGCTGCGGGATGAGCGTCCTCGCCGCGACCCCGCCGCGACCGCGGCTCCGCGACCGGTTCGCGAACCCGTGGGGCCGGCCTCGCTTCCTGTGGGTGATCGCGATCGCGTACGTCGTGTGGATCTTGGTGCCGGTCGTGCAGGCCGTGATCTTCTCGTTCAACGAGAGCCGGTCGATCACGGTGTGGCAGGGCGCGTCGCTCCGGTGGTACCTCTGGGACCCCGACTCGTCGGTCCTGCACGATCCCGCCCTGCAGCAGGCGATCATCCAGACGCTCAAGCTGTCGGTGCTCACGGCGGCGATCGCCGTGCCGCTCGGGGTGGCGTTCGCGCTCGGCCTGCACCTGTGGCGCGGCGGTGTCGCGCGGTCGACCAACTTCGTGATGCTGTTCTCGTTCGTCACACCCGAGCTGATCCTCGCGGTGGCGTTGTTCCTCATGTTCGTGCACTCGTTCCGGTTCGTCGGGCTCGGCACGAACGCGGAGCTGATCGGCCTGATCGTGCTGTCGCTCGCCTACCCGGTCGTGATCGTGCGCGCACGGCTCCTGTCGATGGGCCCGTCGTACGAGGAGGCTGCGCAGGACCTTGGCGCCTCGCCGGCACGGACGATCGGGCGCGTGACGCTGCCGCTACTCGGGCCCTCGATCTTCGCCAGCGCGGCGATCGTGTTCGCGCTCGCGCTCGACGACTTCGTGATCGTTATTCATCTTTACGGTGCTGCGACCACCCAGACCGTCTCGATGGCGATCTACGGTGCCGCCCGCACCGCGCCCACGCCCGCGATCAACGCGATCGGCACGCTGATGCTCGTCACCTCCACCGTGGTGATCGCGATCGCGGTGGTCTCCTACCGCCGGATGGAGCGGCGGCGCGGCGCGACGGCGGCGATCCCGGCCTAGCGCTTGAGCGCGAGCTTGAAGATCCCGACGCCGTCGCTGAAATAGAGCGTCCCGTCGGGGCCGGTCTCGATCGACAGCACAAGGTTGCCGTGGTTGAACGGCGTGGAGTCGTGGACCGCCTCGGTCCGGTCGGCGTTGAGCGACACCTCATGGATGTCGCCGGTGTTGAACGCGCCGAAGAACAGATCGCCCTCCCGCGCGGTCCCGAGACCGCACCCATCGCAGAAGGCGATGCCGGTCGGGCCGATCGTCTGCGGGTAGAACAGCTGCGGAAGGACGGGCCGCGGGCCGTCGCCGTTCGTGTCCTCGGGCGCCTGGCCCTGGCAATTCTCCGACGGACCCCAGCCATAGTTCCTGCCGGCGATGATCCGGTTCAGCTCGTCGTTGCACTCCGGACCGTTCTCGGTCTCCCAGAGGTCGTGCGTCTTCGGATCGAAGGCGAGGCCGAAGCTGTTGCGGTGCCCGTAGGAGTAGATCAGCGATCCGGTGAACGGGTTGCCCTTCGGCACCCCGCCGGTCGGGGTCATCCGCAAGACCTTGCCGCTGTTGACCGACCGGTCCTGCGCGAGCTGGGACTGCTCGGTCTCTCCGACGACCACGTAGAGCATGCCGTCGGGGCCGAACAGCATCCTGCCGCCGTTGTGCCGGATCCCCGCTTTCTGGACGGTGAGGACCAGCTGCATGCCGGTGCCCGTGTCGCCGTCCATCTTGATCCTGAAGATCTGATCCTCCGCGACGCCCTTCACCTTGCGGGTGGCGTACGCGTACAGGTAGGGCGAGGTCTGTGGGAACGACGGTGGCAGCGCCAGCCCCACCAGGCCCTGTTCGTTCGTCAGGTTCCCGATCACGTCGGGGATGATGAACACCGACGTGTTCTTGCCGGTCTTCGGGTCGATCCGGCGGATCTCACCCGTGAGGCGCTCGCCGTAGAAGATCGCGCCCGTCGGATCGATCACGAACGTCGCCGGGTGATCCAGGTTCGTCGCGACCGTCTTCTCGACGATCGTGCCGCGAGCGGGTTGCGCGGGCGACGTCGACGCGGGCGCGCTCGTGGCCGGAGGCGTGGTCACGGGCGGCGTCGTCTCGCCGGAGGTCGTCGATGCGGTGCAGGCGGCGAGCAGGACCGCTGCGACACAGATCAGGGAGCGGCCGTGTCTCATGTCCGCCGCATCCTAGCGGCGGCCGTCAGAACCCGGTCAGTCCCCGTCCGACCCCGTCGACGAACCCGTGCTCCGGCGGCGAGAGCTGCCCTTCGAGATAGGCCCGGGCGATGATCGCCTGTGCGCGGAAGACATCGACCTCCCAGTACGAGAAGGGCCCGGGACGGTACCCGTCGGACGTGACGTTCCGCTGGATCGACTCGCACGCGGCCCAGTCCTCGCGGTTCGTGACGTCCCAGAACTCGGCCGCGTAGTCCGTGCTGAACCCGGGCACGTCGAACGCTTCCCGGGGGAAGTACCACGCGCACTCGACCCAGGTACGCGAGGGCGACATCGGGACGAGCCGGTGCGTCATCACGTAGTCCGGATGGGGGCTGATCAAGAGGTTGGGGTAGACGACGGAATAGCCGACCAGGCGCCGCTTGTCGTCGGGCAACCCCGGGATCATCGCGCCGGCCGACTCCCCGGTGAGGGACATCGTCACCGCGTGATCGAGCAGCTCCATCGGTCCGCCGATCCACACCCCGGTCGACCGCTCCGGATAGGCGACGTCGGAATCGGGCGGCGTGACCTTACAGAGCTCCGGGTGGATCTCCGAGCAGTGGTAGCACTCGCAGTAGTTCTCGATCGCGATCTTCCAGTTCGCCTCGAGCTCGTAGACATGCGACGCACCGAGCCGGAGATCCTCCGGACGGTAGCCGTCGACGACGATGTCGAGGTTGCCGAGATGCGTCGCCAGATCGGGGGCATCGCCGCTCGCGTTGAGGAACAACCAGCCGTGCCACTCGGCGAGCCGCGCCTCGATCAGCGGGAACTCGCTCTTGTCGAGCGTGTCCATGTTGAAGCGCGGCGTCGCACGCAGGTCGCCGCCGAGACCGTAGACCCACGCGTGGTAGGGACACCGGATGCCGCGTTGCGACCGGCGCTCACCGACGGCGAGCAGCTCATGGCCGCGGTGCCTGCAGACGTTGTGGAACGCACGGAGCGCGCCGTCGTCGCCGCGAACCAACAGGAAGCTCTGCGCGCCGACGGGCACGGCTGCCTGTGCGCCCGGCGCGTCCAGGTCGAAGTCCGCGGCGCGCCCGATGCACATCCAGGAGCCCTCGAAGAGGTGCCGCTGCTCCCACGCGAACACCTCCGCCGAGGCGTAGGCCTCTGCCGGAAGGGTGCGCGCGCGGTCGTAGGGCTGCAAGACCTGCTCAACGCTCGCGAGATCCAGCGGTGCGGTCGTGCGTTGCATCGGTTCTCCCCTGAGGATCGTGAACTCCGGTGATCACCGTATCGGAGCCAGGGGCCTCGACGTGAACCTCCGCGCGGACCCGGGGTCAAGATCCTGCGTCGAGGGCCTCGAGCAGGTCGCGCTCGCGGTCGGCCGACAACCCCGCTCCGAGCGTCTCGACGCCACGCTCGCGATCCCATGCGAGCGTGTCGCGCACCGTGTCCGAGAGCGGCCGGAACGCGAGCCCCGCCGCCACCGCACGCGACGTGTCGAACAGGTGCCCGTTGGGTTCGTCGGGCACCACCAGCGGGAACGGGTCATCTTCCTCCGTCACGCTCAGCCCGTGCGCGCGGATGAACCCGTCGTCGCACCAGGCGACGTCGAGCGGTTCGCCGCCCGCCGCTGCCGACGTCTCGAGGAGCTCGTGCAACGAGTGCCGGCGCGGTGGCGTCGCGATGTTGAACGTGCCGGGGATGTCCATGGTGCATACCAGGAGGACGAACGCCGCGAGGTCGCGCGCGTCGATCCACTGCAGCGGCTGGTCCGGGGGGCCGGGCGCGAGCATCCGCCCTCCCTGTGCCGCCCGGCGCACCCAGTAGGTGAACCGGTCGGTCGGGTCGAAGGGCCCGACGATGAAGTGGGGACGGACCACGGTCCCCGCGTCGCCGGCGGCTTCGCGCAGGGCATATTCGCTCGCCACCTTGAGCGGGCCGTAGGTCTCCCAGGTCACCTCCTCGGTGTCGGGGAACGGTGGCCCGTAGACGTCGTCATCTTCCGTCGCGCCGGGCCGGACCTCCTCCAGGTGGGCCGACACCGACGAGATGAAGACGTACCGCCCGTCGCCCGCGACCCGTAGCGCCTCCGTCACCTGGCGAGGAACGAACGCGCAGAAGTCGACCACGGCGTCGAACGACCTGCCGTCCAGCGCGCCGAGGTCCTGGTCGCGGTCGCCGTGAACGTGCTCGGCGTCCGGCCAGACCTCCTCCGTCGCCGCAGCCTGCCCCCTGGGCCCTCGGTGGAAGATCGTGACCTCGTGCCCCTGCTCGAGCGCCAGGCCGGTGAACGCCCGCCCAGAGAACCTCGTCCCTCCGATCGTGCAGATCCGCATCTTCGAACCCTAACCCAGGCAACGTTTCCGGGCAGGGGTTGACAGACGTCCTGGATGACGTCAATATGACGTCGTTCTCGGCGTCGTTTCGCCGTCGAGATGACGGAAGGAAGGCGACACGATGCCCGGACCTATCCACGGAAGGAAGATCGGATGGAACTCACCCCGCACCTCGAAGCGATCCGAGGAGACCTGGAATCGCTCATCGCGGCCGACGAGGCGCTCGCGACCGCGTTCGAGCGCATGGCTCGCCCGATCGAGGCGACACTCCAACTCCGCCTTCTCGACGTCCTGGGTGATGCCGCGCTGGAGCTGACCGAGCAGTTCCCGACCGGGCACACCGAGCTCCGCGTGGCCGGGCGGGACGCCCGGCTCATCTACGTCGGACCACCCGAGGCGGCTCCCGAGCCGCCCGCTCCCGATGACGACGAGGGGGGCATGGCCCGGCTGACCGTCCGTATGCCCGACGCACTGAAGGGTGCGATCGAGGCGGCGGCGGACGCAGCCGCGCAATCGGTGAACGCGTGGTTGGTCCAGGCCGCGCGCTCCGCCCTGAACCGCGGGTCCGGCCCGCGCCGGCGCGGTGGCGGCAACCGGATCTCGGGCTACGCCCGCAGCTGACGAACAGGCACGAGCACAAGGAGGCACCGATGCGGCAGGTCTACGACACCCCCGACGGCCTAGAGGTGGCCATGCAGCTCAGCGC
>Ga0105248_10008215_pt1 | contig 11466 bp, 16 predicted proteins | sample KBSS34metaG_FD_81524 | JGI IMG/M metagenome (GOLD analysis project Ga0105248, IMG submission 81524) | Switchgrass rhizosphere microbial communities from Kellogg Biological Station, Michigan, USA - KBS S3-4 metaG | ecosystem: Host-associated > Plants > Roots > Rhizosphere > Soil | place...
CAGGCGTCGGCATGGAAGTGGAAAACGGCTTGGCCGTAGGCTGGCGCCGTCTCGCCGACTAGCCTCAAACTCACACAGCGACAGTGACGCCTAACCCTTCCTTCAAGCGGACGTGCCTTCGGCGCGCCGCTTAGGTCAAACGTTAGGCCACGTTGCGTCGTGCGGCAATTAAACCACCGATGGAGTGCTACTTGATGCTTTGGCGTGAGCGCAGTGCAAGCGTCCCCCGCAACGATCGAACCGACGCCTACGCTCGGTTCGCCCATCGCCCAGCGGTCAGTGTCGGGGCACAAGCGGTCGGAGCGCGTGCGGTCGGGACGCTGGCACTTGCCGCCGTCGCGGTTGGCGCGTTGGCTATTGGCGCTCTCGCTATTGGTCGGCTGGCGATCGGTCGCGCCCACGTCCGGCGGCTCGAAATCGACGAGCTTGTTGTTCGGCGCCTTCGCGTCATTGAGCAACTGCAGACACCACCGAGTGGCGATGTCGAGAGCTAACCATGCGGTGTGCGCCAGTTCTACAATCGTGGCCTAACCCGGCGGTCAACCGGACGTGGCGGCGCCGGGCTTCAACTTGCCATGCAGCGGTGGCGCCACGCCGGTTACCTTCGTCTTGTTAGGCGTCACTGGCGTCGACAGCAGGCGTCTTAAGTCTGCGATCAGAGGAGAACACGATGAAACGACGCAGCATACTGAATGTCTCTGCGGCAATCGCTTTGGGACTTGTCTTGTTTGGCATCACTTCCGGGACCATCGCCAGAGCCGCTGAGATTAAGCTCCTATGCGCCGTGGCGTTGCTTCCGGCATTTGACGAACTGATACCGGATTTTGAAAAATCCTCGGGACACAAGGTAACGGTCGCCTACGGAAACGCGGGCGCTATCGCGGACCGTTTTCAAAAGGGTGAAGGCGCCGACCTCGTGATAAACGCTGCGCCACTGATGGACCAACTTCGAGCGCAAGGCAAAGTCATGGCTGGCGACCGCATCATCATCGCGAAGGTCGGTGTCAGTGCCTTTGTGCGTAAGGGTGCCGCGAAGCCCGACATGAGTTCGGCCGACGCCTTCAAACGCTCGATGTTGGCCGCAAGATCGATTACTTATCCTGATCCGGCCGGTGGGGGTGCCAGTGGCATCTACATGGCCAGCCTGCTCGAACGATTGGGCATCGCTGGGGAAATGAAACCCAAGACTAAGCTGTCTCCGTCTGGGAATGTGCTGTACGCAAGCGTTGCCAGCGGCGACGTTGAGATCGGCTTCAATCAAATCAGCGAAGTCTTGGCTCAACCAAGCGTCGAATACGCTGGCCCGCTGCCGTCAGCGATTCAGAACTACACCCAGTTCGCTCCTGGCATCGTTTCCAGCAGCAGTCAGATTGACGCCGCAAGAGCGCTGGTGACGTTCCTTTCCTCGCCTGCTGCCCAGACCGTTCTAAAAGCAAAGGGGTTCGAATAGCGCGCATCCTGTGTGAGCCTCTTGCAATGCATCAATTTGCCGTCTGGAGAGTTCAGCAACGGCGGAAGCGGACAATTAGTCTCGATCCGCTCCATTTCATGTTTCTACACTGTACGAATTCATATCAACGTGCCGCCTAACCACGCGTTCAACGCGGCCCCGTCGCCGGCGGGGCTCGTCCTTCTTGGTCGGTGCCGGCGGCGGCGCCGGGCCGGTTAACTAGTTCGTTAGGCCGCACTATGGCATCCATCCAGTTTGCCCCGTACTTGATGCTCGTACTGCTTGCCGGGTGCCACCCGAGCAACTCTTCGCCGACAGCCTCAAACGAGACCGACTCTGCGATGGCGGCCGCAACAGGTGTCACGCGCGTCGATGAAGGTAAAGGGCCGCGAGAGCAAAGAATCATTCCACTGGCAACGATGGCAGGCGATGTCGAACTCCTCTATGGTGACCCTGAAAAGGCGGGCGAGCCGTTCGTCATGCGCATCCGCGAATTGCCGGGAGCGATGGTTCCTCCTCACTCGCACCCCATAGACGAACACATTACGGTGGTGCAAGGGACATGGTATTTCGCACAGGGGGACGAATACCAACCTGAGGCACTTCGTAAGCTGCCGACCGGTTCCTACGCCTTTGCGCCAGCCGGCAGTTCTATGTTTGGCTTTTCACCGGATGGAGCGATCGTGCAGGTCCACGGCGTCGGCCCTTTCAAGATTCATTGGTTGTGTGGGCTTGCGAAGCTTGACGCCAAGGACGCGCAGACCATTTTCAACTTCACACGTGGCTCGCGCGTGCAAGTTGGCGATCGCAAAGGGACCGTCGTCGAGGGGTATGCCTCGGGCAAGATCAAGCAATACGAGATCGAAAGCGAATCGGGGGAACGCTTCATGGCGATAGAGCAGTCCGTTACTGCTCGATGACTCCGTGCGGCCTAACTCGGCGTTCAACCGGACCCGCCGGCACGGGGCTTCGACGTGGCGCGCATCGGCGCGGCGGGCCGGTTAACTGGTTGCGTTAGGCGCCAATCAGCAGAAAGGAAGCCCTGTGGATATTGGGCACAACACTCGTGGCCGTCTCGCGTTGGCTTTGGTCGCAGTGATTGCTTGGTTCGGCGTCCTGCTTCAACTTGGGTTGTCGATCCGACTGGCGTTGAGTAACGGCAAGTCCATTGCTGACGGCCTCATAGCCTTCTTCGGCTATTTCACCGTTCTGACGAATATCCTCGTTGCGCTCACGTCCTCGCTGCCCCTCACTCTCGGCAGTACGCGGCTAGGTCGCTGGTTTGGGACAGGCATGGTGCTGGGGTGCACAACCACCGCAATCCTGCTTGTGGGCATCGTCTATCACTTGCTTCTCCGCAATGTTTGGGCGCCCGAGGGGTGGCAATGGATCGCGGACATGACACTCCACTACGCAGTACCCATAGCTCTCTTCGGCTATTGGATCTCGTTCCCACCAAGCCAGAAACTGTCCATTTGGGCTCCATTGGCTTGGTGTCTGTACCCTCTCATCTACCTTGCCTACGTATTCGCCCGTGGTGAGCTAATCGGCTCATATCCCTATCATTTCATCGACGTCATAAAGCTCGGTTACGTCAAGGCACTGGTCAACTCACTCTCGCTGCTGGTCGCATTTGTTCTGCTTGGTTGCATTGTTAATGGCATTGCCAGGCTCCGAAACACCACAACTCCGGTAGAAGCCCGCTGACAATTCATTCAGAGCGGCCATCCTGCCAACAACACGCGCGTTGGGGCCTAACCACGCGGTCAACCGGACCCGCCGGTACCGGTCTTCTACTTGGTGAGCGCTGGTGGCGGCGGGCCGGTTAACTAGTTGCGTTAGGCGACTCGGCATCTCACCTTTTGCCGCATTTACGACGGAGGCACCATGCACCACTTCGGAAAATTGCTGGTTTCGATAGTCGTTTGCCATGTTCTTCTGCTGGCGCCGGTGGGTATCGTGCTGGCTGCCGAAGAGTCAGTTACGGTGATAAGCAGGTTTGAGCCTACTCCGGGCCGCGAGGCCGAGGCAGAGGCTCGCCTGCTACTGGTTATCGGCTACGTGCGTAAAGCGGAGCCGGACACCATCTATCGACTCCACCGCTCTACGAAAGGCCCATTGGTCCTTATGTTCTATGAGACCTACCCCAACGCGGTGGCCCGCGAGAACCATAGAAGCGTTGTGATTCCAGCGTTCTACAAAGAATTCGGCGGGCCTCCGCAGGGGCTCTTCGTGCGCCCGCCGGACATCGAGGTCTTCCAGTTGCTGGCAAATTGATATCGCCCAACCATCTTGTGGCATCACCTCCGAGTCCACTGCTGAAGTCGCCAGGAGCGCCTTTGCCAAAAGTGCAAAGTCGCGCAGCGCCGCCTAACCCGTCGGTCAAGCGGACAAATACCGGCGGTCCTTCGGTTTGCGTTCAGCGGGTATTGCGCGCGCCGGTATTTGCCGCTTACCTTAGGCGTTAGGCCCCGAATGGAGAGTTAACGCATGGCGTCGCAGAACGAAAGGCAAGAAAGGGGCGCGGCGGCACTCGCTGCAATCACCGGTGGGACGGGAGCTGCCGTCGTGGAAAGCCTCAAGGATCTCGCGCCGGATTTGGCTCAGTGGATCATTGAGTTCTCTTACGGCGACGTGATGTCCCGCCCCGGGCTTGATCTGAGGTCGCGCCAATTCGCGACTGTCGCCGCGCTTACGGCCATGGGCACCGCGGCACCGCAGCTCAAAGTCCATATAGCCGGCGCGCTCAACGTTGGGTGCCAGCCCGCCGAAATTGTTGAGATCATTCTGCAAATGGCCGTGTTTGCCGGCTTCCCTGCTGCGATCAAAGCTCTTAACTTGGCCCGTGAGGTGTTTCGGGAGCGCGGCGTTGGGGTCGGGGCCTAACCCTTCGTTGCACCCGACCTGCTACAGCGGGCTTCGCCCGCTTCCGCAGGCGGGTGAACTCAAACGTTAGGCCGCAGATGGCGAAGCCAAATCATCGTCGACTGAAGGAAGCGGATCTGATGTCGGCACTTGGCGCAGGCGTCCTAGGCGCAGGGCTGGGAGCGATGTGGGCGAATTGGCTCGCTGCCTTTGCTGCGGCAGCGGTGATTATCGGCATTGCACTACATGGCTGGGGCATGTTCGAAAAGCACCGCCTCGAAGACGTCAGCGGCGCACCGCGTGCCGCCTGGGAAATGGTGCTGTACTGGGGATGCTGGCTGGTTTTGGCGCTGCTGGTGGGTTCGGTCATTTATCGTGGTATCGCGCAACTCCGATAATGTCGCTGCGGCCTAACCCGGCGTTCAACACGGACTCGTCGCCGGCGGGGCTTGAACCTCCGTCCATACTTCGGTGGCGGTTCCGAGCCGGTTAACTAGTTTCGTTAGGCATCGTCACACGTGGCGTCCCCCACATTCTCAACAATCACAACGATTGTCCTTGTTCCGCTCATCGCGTGGAGGATCTATGTCCGGTTTCGCCGTGCCAGTGGGCGCCAACGACTAAGTCGCTATAGGGCCCCGATCACTCTAACCATCTACGGACTTCTCATAACAACTGTTGCCGCAATAAACCTGACACGCCCGATTTCGCTGCTCACCTTCGCGATTGCTCTTATCGTCGGGGCGTGTCTGGCCGCATATGCCTTAATGAGAACGCAGTTTGAGCCAACCCCCAAAGGCCTTTTCTATACGCCACATGCCCCAATCGGTCTGTCGCTGGCAGCTCTGTTCGTGGCTCGCCTGGTGTACCGCCTGATCGAGGTCTACGTGATAACGCCAGCGCTGCCACGAGATGCAGCTGAGTTCTCAGGAAGCACCCTTACGCTAGCCACATTTGGGCTCCTTGCGGGCTACTATGCGTGGTACACGCTTGGACTGGCACGTTGGCGTCGTCGGGTTCTTAGAGCCAAGCGCAGGCGCGAAGCAGGCGATGGCGATGCCTAACCCGGCGTTCAACACGGACCCGTCGCCGGCGGGCCTTGTCGTTCTTGGCTTGCTTAATGGCGGCGGCGGGCCGGTTAACTTGGTTCCGTTCATCTCCGTCACCAAATTGCCAGGAACCACGATGATGCGAGCAATAGCCGGCTTCCTTCTCGTCGTTGCAGGCCTCGTCTCCTGCGCATCACCGCAAAGCGACAAGAATGCAGCCGCGACCGCTCGCGAGCAGCTCGCGCCGACTGGAAAGGTGAGGGTCGCGATTTTGGTGGGACCTACGGCCAGCACATTTCGGGCGACGCCCAATCCCGCAACTCAGCGTCCACGCGGCGTCCCTGTCGATCTGGCGACGGCGCTAGGTGACAGATTTGCCGTGTCGGTGGAACAACTGCCCTACTCGAATTACCCTGACTTGCTCAACGCGGCCGCCCGTAACGAATGGGACGTGACTTTCATCCCGTTTGATGAGGAACGGGCGAAAGTAATGGACTATGGCCCCGCGTATCATTTCTTCGAGTTCACTTACCTTGTTCCGTCCGGCTCCCCGATCCGAGACCACAGCGAAATCGATCGGCCCGGAGTTCGCGTCGCGGTCGCCGAGGGGTCCGTGACGGCTAGCAACCGAGAGAAAGCCCTGAAGAATGCCACCCTGGTCCGCATCAAGACCCTCGTCGAGATACGGGAGCAACTGCGCGCTGGAAAAGTGGATGCGGCGGCGGCCAGCCGAGAGACCCTTGTTGGGTTGGCCGAACAACTCCCAGGTGCGCGCGTTCTAGATGGCCGCTTTCACTTCGAGGGCGTTGCCGTGGCCGTGCCAAGGGGTCGGCCCGGGACCCTCGCTTATGCCTCTGAGTTCATGGAGTCAGCAAAGGCAACTGGCGTCGTACGTGCGGCATTCGACAACGCAGGGTTTGTGGACGCCGTGGTCGCACCCGCGGGTTCTCGTCCCCATTGACGCCTAACCCTTCGTCAACCGGACGCCGGCCGGCGGAGCGGGTCATGGCGCACGTTTCGTCGGCGGCGGTTACCTAACTCGCTAGACGCCAAGGGGACATCGTGTCAGTCAAGCGTATGGACAACATTGGCATCGTGGTGGAGCACCTTGATGCTGCCATTGAGTTCTTCACCGAGCTTGGACTTACCCTGGAAGGCCGCACTAGCATCGAAGGCGAGTGGTCCGGCCGCGTCACCGGGTTGCGCGGACAGCGCGTCGAGATTGCCATGATGCGAACACCGGACGGCGACAGCCGCCTTGAGCTCTCGCGCTTCGACGCCCCTACGATCGCGTCCGATCACCGCACCGCTCCTGTGAACTCGTTGGGATACCTACGCGTCATGTTCGCCGTCACCGACATCGATGACACCCTTGCCCGACTGAGCAGGCTCGGCGCAACAGTGGTCGATGAAGTCGTCAACTACGAGAACATCTACCGCCTCTGCTACGTCCGAGGCCCCGAAGGAATTCTCATTGGACTCGCCGAACAGGTTGGCGAGCAGACCGGACGGAAGAACCCTATGGAGCAAGAAGGTTGAGCCCTCGGGCGTTGGCGTCTAACCCTTCCTTCAAGCGGACCGGCCTACGGCGGTCCGCTTAAGTCAAACGTTAGGCGGCACAAACTGTCCACGTGATGTAGCCTAGGCCGAATGAACCATCCATTGCAATGCCAATGCGGCACGCTAAAGGGCTACGTTAGTCGTCCTGGTGTGGCGACTCGGGGCATTTGCTATTGCAAGGACTGTCAAGCTTTCGCCCACTTTCTCGAACGCCCGGGCGATGCGGTGTTGAACGAACTGGGCGGAACTGAAATTCTTGCCACGCTCCCCAAGCATGTTCAGTTTTCGCAGGGGCTAGACGCTCTCGTCTGCATGTCCTTATCTGACCAGGGGCTCCTGAGGTGGTACGCCAGCTGCTGCAACACACCCATCGGAAACACTCCCCGCGACTACAAGATCCCGTATGTAGGCTTGATTCACAGCTGCCTGGCCAAGCATTCGCCTTCGCTGGAAGATTCGTTTGGCCCTGTGCGGATGGTGTTGCAAACAAAGTCTGCCACTGGCCACGTGAAGTCCGCACCGATGAGCAACTTCGTAGCCTTGCTGAAAATCATGAAGTCCGTTATCGCCACGCGAATAAGCGGAAACTACAAACGCAATCCCTTCTTCGTCGAAGACTCAGGCGCCCCAATCAAGCAGCCGCGAGTACTGACCAAGGCCGAACGTACCCGTGTCACAAGTGCCGCCTAACCCGTCGCTCAACGCGGACGTCCCGCATGCGTGGGCTGCGCCCACGGGCGGGCCGCCGGTTGGCTTAGTTCGTTAGGCCGCAGGAGAGACATATGAGGCGCATGTGGACGATTATTGGCGTTAGCGATGTGCCCGGCAGCTTCAAGTGGTACCAATCGCTACTTGGCCTGTCGGAGACGGCGCCCGCCCATGACGACTTCGGTCAAATCCTCGATGCGGATGGGACGGTTTTGCTCTGCCTTCACGAGTGGGGCGCCCATGAGCATCCCTCCTTGACGAGCCCCGATCACGCGCAGCCTGGCAACGGCCTCCTCTTGTTTTTCCGTGTCGATGATTTCGACATGGCTCTGCCAAGAGCACGTGCTCTCGTCGCTCGGCTCGAGGAGGAGCCCCACGTGAACCAGAACACGGGAACTCCAGAGTTCTCACTCCGCGATCCGGACGGGTATTACGTCACGATGAATGCGCGCTCTGCGGCTAACCCGTCGTTCAACGCGGACCCAGAACGGCGGGGCTTCGCCCCGCCCGGCGGGTCCGGTTAACTAGTTGCGTTAGCGTCGGACGACCCGCTGTTCCGAGACACTCATTGTCACAGCGGTCGGATGAAGGTGTTCGAAAACGGCGTGCTGCGAGTGCGAAAGCAACCTATCCTTGACCGTGGCTCGTTTTGAGCGGTCAGTCGGAGCATTCCCATGGCATCAGTTCGCAAAGAAATCTCAGTTCACGCGCGCCCTGAACAGGTTTGGGACGCCATTCGCGATGTCGGCGCCCTTCACACCCGGCTGGTGCCAGGGTTCGTGACAGACTGTCGTCTCGAAGGCAACACCAGAATCGTCACGTTTGCCAATGGCGTCGTCGCGCGCGAAGTGATCGTTGATGTCAACGAAAGCGATCGCAGGCTTGTCTGGGCAGCACAGGGCTGTCGCCTTACTCACCACAATGCGTCTGTACAAGTGTTCGCGGAGGGAGGAGAACGCAGTCGCATAGTCTGGATCGCCGACCTTCTGCCAAATGAGATGGCGCCGGCAATCGAGGGCATGATCGAGCAAGGAACAATCGCTATGAAGAACGCACTTGAGCGCGCCGCCGCCTGACCAAGCGTCCAACCGGAGCCGCCGATACGAGGCTTCTACTTGGCGAACGCTGGTGGCGGCGGGCCGGTTAACTTTGAGTCGTTAGGTCGCAACATTGACGCAGCGGTGCGGTTTGCTACAGTGGCCTAGTCCTTTGGGGCGTACGTACCCGACCTTCCCGGCTGCATCGCGGTCGGCGAAACGCGCGAAGAGGTCTTGGCCTCAATCCAAGAAGCGATCGAGTTTCACTTGGAGGGGCTAAAGGAGGATGGGCAACCCATTCCTTCGCGGAGTTCGTCCAGTGAAGTTGTGGAAGTTGCGGCCTAACCTGGCGTTCAACACGGGCCCGTCGCCGGCGGGGCTTGAACTACTTGGCTCGCGCCGGTGGCGACTCCGAGCCAGTTAACTAGTTGCGTTAAGGGCCGCGAAGGGGCCAACATCGACGTGCGCTCTTCGGTCATCGTGCTGTTGGTCGCTTGCCTGCCCTTCTTGAGTCTGGCGCGGGGTGCCGAACGCATGGGTGACACCACGTTTGTGGATTCATACCAACAGCACGCAAGAAACGCAATTGCTCTCGAAAATGAGATTGGCTTCCTGATCGGGATCGCCCCTGACGAAGAGCGCTTCAACCTATACTGGACATACAACCAATTCGTCGGAGCCTGGCTGCAAGTTGAACTCCTGCAAGCGCAACTCACCTTGTCCGTCGGAGCCGATTCGTCCACGGAGGAAGAAGCAACAAGGACGACCCTTCGAGATCAAGCGCAACTCGTGCTCTGGGAGCTGGAGCAGGCCGAGGTGGATCTGGAGCGGAACATTCCTGAGGTCAAACGTCCGGATCACTTGCGGATCAATCGGGCAATTCGCGCGTTACTCTTTGAAGTCCGCACTACCATCGGTCGTTTATTGTTCGAGCAATGTGCCGGCATATCATGCGCACCTGGCCCCTAACCCGACACAACCGGACCCGCCGGCACGCGACTTCGTCGCGGCGCGCGTCGGCGTGGCGGGCCGGTTAACTCGTCGCGTTAGGCGCGCTGGAGATCGTCGTAGTGCGTTTGGTGCTCTGTGTCTAAGCGGAGAGAGAACCCCGCGCTTTCTCTTTTCGCGTTGAGGTGACAAGGTGCGGCGCTTCCCTGGTGCATTGATGACCTATTCAGAAGGACCTGCCATGCTGAGGACGTTCCTTTCACTCGCAGCACTCGTGTGCGTTCTAACCAACGTTGCGGGCGCTTTCGCCGCGGAGGCGCCTGCGCCCGCCGTCGCCCCTCCGGCTCCGGGCTGCATCGAGCCCGAGCGTCACCAGCTCGACTTCTGGCTCGGTGACTGGGATACCTTCGAGCCAGAAGGCGCGCTTGGCGAGTCGCAGGCGCGCGCCCACGTCGATTCCATCCTCGCCGGCTGCGTCGTGCATGAGCTCCATGAACAGACGGACGGGCTCATCGGCGACAGCTTCCTCAGTTACGACTCCATCACCAAGAAGTGGCAACAGACGTGGCTGACGAACTTCGGCGCGTACATGTTCCTCACGGGCACGTTCAAGGATGGCGTGCTGACGCTCGAAGGAACCTCGCACACCAAAACCAGGGACATACCCCACCGGATCACCTGGAAGGCTGAGCGCGGCGGCGTGCGCGAGACTGGTGTGATGTCAATGGACGGCGGCAAGAGCTGGGTGCCTGCGTTCGATGTGCTGTTCCTCAAACACAAAAACAAGTCATGACTTGCCGGGCGATGTGATTCTCCAAATTAGCAGACTTCTGGTGTCCGTCTTTCGCTGGCGCGCGCAGATTCCATAACGCGCAAACCGTCGAACCTCACCTCGCTCACGCCAGTGGCGTACCGGGTCGACGGCGCGAATCCTGTCGTCGGTCCACCCGTTTTCCCCGGCATCGTTAAGGTCGCGGGTGCATTGATTCGAATCGACGGATGTACCAATGCGAACGGCTTTTCTACACCGAGCGCGTACACAATCACGGTATCAACGCCGGCTTTGGCGCCCGGCAACTACACCGTAGAATATTGGAGAGCATTCTGCGACAACAACGGTCGAGCTGTAACGGCGCCCGCCTTGCGGGCGTCGCTCGCCTTTATGGTGGCTATTGATGCGGCGGCGATACCTGCGTCAACTAATTGGGAGCTTGCTCTACTTGCCATCACCTTGGCGGTTGTCGGCTATCGAGTGCACACCAAAGACGGGTAACCCGGCGTTCGACCGGACTCCCCGCCAGCGGGGCTTGAAGTCCAGCCTTGCAACGGTGGCGGCGGGCGGCCGGTTAACTTCGATTCGTTAGACCTAAGCTGAACCACTGGCTCGCACATATGCCAAATCCACAGCATCGCGTAACGCCTGTATCGCTTCCTCCAGAGTCGGGAATTGCGAGAGTCTACGCATCTCCGAATCTCGCTGATGCCTACTCGATCGAGCTTCCGCCCGGAGCATTGACCGACCCGGTGCTTTTGGCGAGGTTCATCTTCTCGCACCAACCGCCCTGGGTCAGCACCCTCACCGCGATCCGAGATGCGCTCGTAGGAAGGTTCGGCCTCAAAACTGCCAAGCGGCTCACCTCACTTGGTGCGGAGAGCAAGACAGGGCGCCTGAGCATCTTCAAGATCTACGGTACGAGTCCGACTGAAGTTGTCCTCGGGGAAGACGACAAGCACCTGGACTTCAGGCTCTCTGTCCTCTGTTCCAATCAACCGCCACCAGGAGGAAAGCGTTACCTGACTCTTTCAACCGTGGTGCATTGCCACAACCGCTTGGGTCGTCTCTATATCC
>Ga0105248_10008216_pt1 | contig 11466 bp, 8 predicted proteins | sample KBSS34metaG_FD_81524 | JGI IMG/M metagenome (GOLD analysis project Ga0105248, IMG submission 81524) | Switchgrass rhizosphere microbial communities from Kellogg Biological Station, Michigan, USA - KBS S3-4 metaG | ecosystem: Host-associated > Plants > Roots > Rhizosphere > Soil | place...
CGAGACGTCGAACGGCTTCGCCTGATCCGGGCGATGATCGAGATCGGTGACATGCGGTTGGACTCCGTGCGCCGGGTGTTCGACTCCGTCGACGAGTCCCAGCCCAGTCTGCGCGACGCTCTCGGCCAGGCGCGCTATGAGCTGTCGCGGCATTTCATCGAGGACAACGAACCCACGGCCGGGTCACTGGCGACCGTCGACGGTGTGATCGCCCGCCAGGACTGGCACATCGCCGAGGACAGCGTCCACCGCGCCGCGCTCGCGTCAGCCTGGACACCCTCGCCGAGGTCGACAGCTCGGTCAACCACGTCCTCCTCGACTTCTACGCCCGGATGGCAGGTCAGATCGCGGCCTTCGAGATCTCCCACGTCGACGCGAGCAGCAGCCGCGACGCGGCGATCCGCAGTGTCGCGATCGGCACCGCGCTCTACGAGCCGCTGATCGTGCTGCTTCGCCGCCTGGCGCAGGAGCATGCCTCCCGCGACTGGGCGGCAGAGGCGAGCTGGCTGCCGGCAGAGCCGCCACCGGCGGTTGATCCGGAGGACGGGTAGCAAGAAAGACGGGTAGCAAGAAAGACGGGTAGCAAGAAAGACGGGTAGCTAGAAAAGGGCGTCCTGCTCGAGCGCGAGCAGGACCTGCTTGCGCTCGACCCCGCCGCCGTAGCCGGTGAGCGAACCGTCGGCCCCGATCACCCGGTGGCACGGGATCACGATCGGGATCGGGTTTCGGCCGTTGGCGAGGCCGACCGCGCGGGACGCGGCGTTGGTCATGCCCATCCGGCGGGCCACCTCGCCGTACGACGCGGTCTCACCCCAGCGGATCAGCTCCAGCTGGCGCCAGACCTGGCGCTGGAAGTCACTGCCCCCGGGCCGGAGCGGCAGGTCGAACTCACGTCGGTCGCGGGCGAAGTACTCACGCAGCTGGTCTCGGACCGCCACCAGCACGGGATGGTCGTCGTCGCGATCACCCAGTGGCCGGCCGTCGCGCCGCCACGGTGCGAACTCGATCGAGGTCACCACGGCTCCCCCGGCACCGTCACGCGCCACCACACGCAGGTCGCCCACCGGCGACTCAACGACCGTCCACATGGTCGTGAGCCTAGGCGGGGGCACCGACTGTTGTGGCTACCAGCCAGAGGTGGGCGAGGGCGTAGGAGCGCCACGGCCGCCAGGCCTCGCTCACGGCCACCACCCCGGGCAGGTCGGTGCCCAGCCGTTCGGCGGCGCGTCGCACCCCGATGTCGGTCGGAAGGAACACGTCGGGGTCGCCCAGCGAGCGCATCGCGACGTGGTCGACCGACCACGGGCCGATGCCCGGCAGGGCGAGCAACCGAGCACGGACGTCATGTGTCCCGAGGTCGACCTCTCCCCCGACGACGGCCCGCGCCAGTCCGACCAGCGCACGGCCCCGGGAGCGCGGCATCGCGAAGTCCTCGGGTGCGGTCGCCGCGACCTGCTCCGGCGTCGGGAACAGGTGGGTCAGTCCCTCGCCGAGGTCGGCTGGCGTGCCCACGGCGGTGACCATGCGGCTGGTGAGCGTGCGGGCGCCGGCCACGCTCACTTGTTGTCCGATGACGGTGCGCACGCCCACCTCGAACACGTCGGCGTCCGTGTGCACGCGCAGCCCCGGTGTGGCTCGGACCAGAGGTGCCATCAGTGGGTGCCCGGCGAGCGTCGCGTCGGCCGGCTCCGGGTCGTGGCCGGCGTCGACGAGCGCGGCGAGCCTGGCGGTGGCGGCCGCGAGGTCGGCCGGGTGGCCGTCGTACCCGCAGCGCACGGTGCCCCGCTCGGAGAGCAGCGGGCGCACCTCCACCCGGGCCGGCCCGTGGTCGAGCCGCAACGTCCGGGCGTAGACCCCGTCGACGAGCGTCTCCACCCCCGGCACGCAGGCGAGCGTGAGGAAGTGCACGAGTGCAGCACGGGCGTAGGGCTCGCGCACCTCGATGACCACATCCCGCACGCGTCCATCCAATCCGACCGCTCCGACACGGTGGTGGGCGGCAACCTGAAACGGCTCCGCGTCCAGGTCATCGACGGAACCCCTGACCTCTACGACCGGCAGCCGCGCCGCCAGTCGACCTGGAACGTCACACTCTGACGCGCGTTCAGTCGAGTCGCAGATGGGTCAGTTCGGTACGGGAGCTGATGCCCAGTTTGGTGAAGACGTTGCGGAGGTGGAAGTCGATGGTGCGGGGGCTGAGGAACAGCTGGGCGGCGACGTCGCGATTGGAGAGCCCCTGTGCGACGAACCGGGAGACCTGCAGCTCCTGAGCGGTCAGGTCGGCGACCTTGGAGGATTCGCGGCGGCGCGCCGTCTCGCCGGAGGCTCGGAGCTCTTGCATGGCCCGCTCGAGCCAGGGCGCGGCGTCGAGGTCTTCGAATGTCCGAAGGGCCGCTCGCAGGAGAGCTCGGGCGTCGACTCGCCTGCCGTTGCGGCGAAGGTGCTCGCCGTAGGCGAGCTCGGTGCGCGCCCGCGCGAAGGGGCGCTCCGTTGTGGCGTGGAGCTCGAGCGCACGAAGGAACAGCCCTTCCTTCTCGATGGGCGCTGCCAACAGCGCGCGTCCGTGTGTGGCGACCGCTGCCGCCCACAGCGCACTGGTGCTGTCCGCGAAGCGGTTGAGGTCTTCGCTCCACGCCCGGGCGCTCTGGAGGTCGTCGGCACGGACAGCTGCCTCGACCCGTTCAAGGGCGGCCTCGCGTCGCACCAGTCCCGAGGTGATCTGGCGCAGCTGGGCGAGTGCGGCATCAGGCTGAGCGGCCATGTGAATCGCGATGGCCCAGCGCCTCAGGTCGGCGATGAGTTCGTCGAGCGCCCCGGTCGGATGGGTGGTGCTGACCTCGGTCGCCTCGGTCCGCAGGGCCACGAAGGTGTCCGCGCCGCGCAACGCGGCGAGGACGGTCAGCCATGCCAGGGGGAAGGCGCTGAGGCTGGGCTGGCCGGTCGCGCGCGCGATTCCGAGTGCCTCGGAGGCTCCGGCTTGGGCGGCGGTCCACTTGCCGGTGGCGACCTGAGTCAGCGCGTTGCGGGTGAGTGCGTGCCAGACCGTGATGACAGCACCCGAGTGTCGGGCCCGGGTCAGGAGTTGGCCGTGGAACCGTTGCGCGGTGGCGTCGTCGCCGAGGTGGAGTGCGGCGATGGCGAGGTTCGGCAAGACGATCTGGTCCTCGAGGGCGACGGCGTCGGGCAGCGCGAAGGCAGCCCGCAATGCAGAGGCCGCCGGGCCCCACTCCTGGCGGCCCACGTGGGTGAGGCCGACGAGCAGGTGGGCCAGGCACTGGGCGCGTGGGGACGTGGCCATCTTTCCGGCGAAGTCTGCGGGGTTGATCCCGACCCCGGAGTCGCCGCCGAAGCAAGCGAGCTCGGTGGCGATCATGGCCAGCTCACGCGCTCGTTCGGTGTCCGTGGACGCCACTTGTTGCGCTGCGCTCAGGAGCATCTGGTGGGCAATCTGCACCGAGCCGGTGTTCCACTCGATGCGTGCCCGCAGGCTGGTGATGTCGGCGCGGAGTCGTTCGTCGACGACGTCGCGGGCTGCCGCCCGGGCAAGGCTGTCGGCGCGTGCTGGCTGTCCACCCAACCAGGCGCTGAGCGCTGCGCCGAACAGCCGACCTGCACGTGGATCAGCCGCGATGCTCAGCTCCGCCGCTCGTTCCCAGGCAGCGGACGCGGCTTCATGCCCACCACGGCCTCGAGCGCGGTGGGCGACCCGGTCCAAGGCTTCGGCCACCTCGGCGTCTGGACCGTCCACGGAACCGGCCAGGTGCCAGACGCGGCGATCGGAGTCCGTTGAGTCACTGGAGTCCGTCAAGGCTGCAGCCAGGGCTCGGTGCACCGCACGGCGCTCGGCGCTGGTCGCGGTCCCGTAGACCGCCGACCGGACCAGGGGATGTTGCAGCTCGACCCGTGACCCATGCACGGTGAGCAGCTGGGCCACCTCCAGCGTCCTGACGTCGTCCCGCCCGGCGCCCAGAGGGGCCGCGCCACGCAGGACCACGTCGAGCCGGCCGGAGTCGTCGGCAGCGGCGACCAGCAAGAGCCCTTGGGCAGGGCCGAGAGCCGTCGGTACCGGTCGACGTAGAGGCGCTCGATCCCGCGCGTCAACGGAAGGTCCCGCGGCAGCGCCGCTTGCCCGGCGAGCTGCTCGGAGCTCAGCGTCGCCGGCATCTCCACCAGAGCGAGCGGGTTCCCGCCTGTCTGCGCGCGCAGCCGATCGGCGACCTCGTTGGGGACGGGCCCCCCGGTCTGGTCGGCAAGCAGGTCGCGGACGGCTTCCCGCTCCAGGCCCTCGACCCGCAGCTCGGGCAGGTCATCGGCCTCAAAGCGCCGTAGGTCGCCTTCGCGGGCTCCGAACACGAGCGCAATCGGTTCCGCCTGCAGGCGTCGAGCCACGAAGAGGAGGGCGGCTGCAGACGCGTCGTCGAGCCAGTGGGCGTCATCGACAAGACCCAGGACCGGGCTGCTCCGGGCAACGTCCGAGAGCAGGCTCAGCGCGGCCATGAATACCAGGAACCGCCCGCCACCGACGTGCTCCGCCTCCCCGAACGCGGCCCGCAGGGCGTGTGCCTGCGGGTCGGGCAGGTAGGAGACGCCGTCCATCACCGGTGAGAGGAACCGCTGAAGAGCCGCGAACGCCAGCGGAGACTCCGACTCCACCCCTTGGGCCCGCAGTACCCGGATGCCCCGAGTGTCGTCAGCGAGGTCGGCGAGAAGGGCGGACTTCCCCACCCCGGGCTGGCCGCGGACGACCAGGGCACCACCATGCGCGGCTCGTGCTTCGGTCACGAGTGCCGCCAACACGGCCTGCTCGGCGGTGCGCCCGTACAGCACGTCGGCATGCTAACCCGGTCCATCACCGGGCGGGACCGGGCGATCGCCGGGGCAGAACCCGGCGATATTACCGGCGCGAGGCCACCGCCCCTCAGGCGACGGTGGGGACGTCGGAAACCTGCCGCGCCAACCAGAAGGACAGCCCATGAACGACACCATCTCCCGCTCCGCATCCTCGAGCGAGGCGTTCTACCTCGCGCACAACCGCCACAGGCTCGGGCCCTACACCATCCCCGAACTGCAGCACATGGCCCGGGCCGGGCAGCTCAAGCCACACACCGAGGTGCGCCGCACCACCGACGGAGACCTCTTCGAGGCCCGGGACATACCGTGGGTGTTCTCCGACAAGTCCTGGACCCTGGCCGTCCTGCTCTCGGTCCTCCTGGGCGTGTTCGGCGTCGACCGCTTCTACCTCGGCCACACCTGGCTCGGCCTCGCCAAGTTCTTCACCTTCGGCGGCCTCGGTCTGTGGGCCCTGGCCGACATCATCGTCATCGCCCTGCGGATGGTTCGCGACTCCGAGGGTCGGCCGCTTCGATGACTCCCTCGCTCGCGACCACGCTGCACCACACACCCTGCACCCGGACCGGGGACCCCTTCGTCCTGGGCCACCTCGCTCAGCAGGAAGAGCTTGGGCAGCTCGACGGGTTCCGCGACCTGACCTCACCGGTATCGGCGTACCTGCCAGGGGCTCACCAGCGGGCGGCGTCACGACGCGGGAACTGGTGCCCACATCGCCGATTGCGCCGAGTTCGGTCCCTCGGTAATCCGGAGAGCGGCTTGGCGTGCCCTGTTCGGGTTGAACTTCCTCGACAAGCGGATCACCGAGCGTGTCCGGACTGAACCGGGCTGGTCGCGCCGTCAGCGGCCCGTCAGCGCCGGTGAGCACTGTGAGCCCATGCCCATCGACGTCGAGGTCCTGCTCCGCCGGCTGATCGGCGGCGACGACACGGCGCCGGCGGAGATCCTCGAGCAGGCCCAGAGCGACGACTCCGCCCGGCTGCTCGTAGCGGCGGCCCTCGTCGCCGACGAACCCGGTGGGTTCCTTGCCCGGGCCACAGCGAGTGCTACGACGACCAGGGACCGGCAGCTGGTCGCCCTCGCCACCGCGCACCTCAACGACAACGCGGACCTGCTCGACGCCCTGGCCCGCGACCACCTCTCGGACAATCCCGACAGCGTTCTCGCCGCCTGGATCGCAGCTCAACACGCCCCTATCGGCCAGCCACGACCCGACCCGTCCTGATCTCGGACCAACGAAAGGAAAGCGTCATGCCTGCTACACGTTCGAAGATCGGTGCCGGCCAGCTCGTGCACGCGAGCGGTTCGTCGATCACCCAGCGGCTGGCACGCGCGGCCGCAGTCCACCCATGGCGGGTCGTGGTCGCGTGGGGTCTGGTCCTGATCGCTTCGATGGCGGCCATCGCGACCTTGCTCGGGTCGGCGTTCACCTCCGACGGCAGCATCACCAGCAACCCCGATTCGACGCGGGCCGAGCAGGTCATCGCCGACAACTTCTCCCAGGCTGACCGGATCGACGACGCCGTCGTCATATACTCCGCCGACCTCACGAGCGATGCCCCAGGGTTCCGGGCGTTCGTCGGCGACGTCCGGTCCTCGATCGAAGCCACCGGCGCCGCGCAGACGGTCCGCGACCCCTACGCCGCCGACGGGTCCGGGATCTCCGCGGACGGCCACGCGGCCGTCGTCACCCTGGTCCTGCGACCCGGCCCCGAGACCGGGATCGCGGACGTGATCGACGAGGTCACCGCCGCCGACGCCGACGCCGCGTTCGAGGTCGACATCACCGGCACCAACACCCTCGACCACGACTTCACCGAGCTCTCGGAGTCCGACCTGACCAACGGGGAGCTGAAGTTCGGGCTCCCGGCCGCGATGATCGTGCTGGTCCTGGTCTTCGGGGCGCTGGTGGCCGCCTTCCTCCCGATGAGCATTGCCCTCTTGTCCATCATCGTGACCGTCGCCATCTCCGCGGTCCTGGGCCAGGTCACCTCGCTGTCGTTCTTCATCGTCAACATGATCACCGCGATGGGGCTCGCCCTCGGGATCGACTACAGCCTGTTCGTGCTCTCCCGGTACCGGGAGGAGCGGCAGGCCGGCCGGAACAAGGTCGACGCGATCGTCGCCACCGGCGGCACCAGCAGCAAGGCCGTCCTGTTCTCCGGCAGCTCGTTCGTCGTCGCCCTGCTCGGACTGCTCCTGGTCCCCGACACCATCCTGCGCAGCCTGGCGCTGGGCGCGATCATCGTCGGCGTGGTCACCATGGCCGCCGCCCTGACCCTGCTGCCCGCTCTGCTGTCCCTGCTCGGCGACCGGGTCAACGCGCTGCGGCTGCCCATCGTCGGGCGCGACCACCCCGCCGAGAGCCCGTTCTGGACCAGGGCCGTCACCGCCGTGGTCCGCCGCCCGGGCACGTTCCTCGCGGCCGGTCTGCTGGTCCTGCTCGCGGCCGCCTTTCCCGTGCTCGGTCTCCACACCGGCACCTCCGGGGTCAACTCGCTGCCCGACGACACCTACGCCAAGGCCGGCGCCCTCGCGCTCGAACGGAGCTTCCCGGGCACCTCCACGACCGATCCCGCCCAGGTAGTCATCTCCGGCGACGTCACCTCCAGCGACGTCACCGCAGCCATCCAGGAGCTCGAGGCGTCGGTAGCCGACGACCCCGACTTCGGTCCGACTCAGCAGCAGATCGCCGAGAACGGCCAGGTGGCCGTGGTCAGCATCCCGCTGGTCGGCGACCCCGACCACTCCCAGGCCCGCCGTGGGCTCGACCGGCTGCGTGGTGACCTGGTCCCGTCCGCGTTCGACAGCACCGACACCACGGTGCTGGTCGGCGGTACCACGGCCGAGAACGTCGACTACTCCGACGTCATCAACAAGTGGCTGCCGATCGTGCTCGCCTTCGTCCTCGGGCTGAGCTTCCTGCTGCTCACCCTGCTCTTCCGGTCCTTGGTCCTGTCTGCCACCGCGGTGGTGCTCAACCTGCTCTCGGTCGGCGCGGCCTACGGCCTACTCGTGCTGGTCTTCCAGAACGGAGTCGGGGCCGGCCTGCTCGGCCTCCAGCGGGTCGAACGCGTCGAGGCGTGGGTTCCGGTCTTCTTGTTCTCGGTCCTGTTCGCGCTCTCGATGGACTACCACGTCTTCCTGCTCAGCAGGATCCGGGAACGCTACGCACAGAACGGCGACACCAACGAGGCAGTTGTGCATGGCATCGCCGCAACCGGCCGCCTGATCACCGGAGCCGCGCTGATCATCGTGGTCGTCTTCACCGGATTCGCCGCCGGACAGCTGGTCATGTTCCAGCAGATGGGCTTCGGTGTCGGCATCGCCCTGCTCGTGGACGCCACTCTGATCCGAATGGTCGTCGTACCCGCCACGATGGCTCTCCTCGGCAAGTGGAACTGGTACCTGCCCAGCTGGCTGAACTGGCTGCCCGAGCTCCACGTGGAGGGCGACCCCGACACCGTGACACGCGCCGGGGAAGCACCTGAGCCCGACGCAATCTCACGGACGCCGGTCTCGGTCTAGGTCCGTCCCAGCGTGGTGCCCTGATCGTGCTCGGGGCGGTCAGTGCGCTTGCTCGGGTCAAGGACGATCCGCCTACCCGCTCCTGGACCCCACCAAGCGACGGGCTCTGGGCCGGTCCCAGGCGGGCATACGCTCGGTTGGTGCTGACGGTCGCGGTGCTGGGTGCCCTCGAGGTCACCCGCGACGGCCAGCACATGGCCGTGCCCGCCGGCAAGACATCGGAGCTCGTGGTGCGCCTCGCGCTCGAGGCCGGGGAGCTCGTCCGAGCCGACCGGCTCGTTGAGGATCTCTGGGCTGCGGACGGCGTCAGCGCCCGCCGCAACACGCTCCAGTCGAAGGTGACGATGCTGCGCCGAGCGCTCGGCGACCCGCCCGTGGTCACCAGCCGCGATGGTGGCTACGCGCTCGCCGTCGAACCGTCCGAGGTTGACGCGCTCGCCGTCATCTGGGCGGCGAGGACCGCGTCAGGCTTGTTCGAGTCAGGAGACCACGAGGGTGCCGCCGACCTGTGTGCCTCAACATTGCGGCTGTACCGCGGCGATGTGCTCCTGGCCGCCGCCGGCGCCGGAGACTGGGTCACTCCGCACCGGGCGCGCCTCGAGGAGGTCCGGATGACGCTGCTGGAGATCCATTTCGGGGCGCGCCTGCGGCTCGGCGAGGTCGGCGACGTGATCGGGGAGCTCGAGGCGGCGGTCGTCGCCCACCCGTACCAGGAGAGCCTGTGGGAGCTGCTGATCACCGCCCAGTACCGAGCCGGACGGCAGGCAGATGCGTTGGCCTCCTACCACGAGGTCCGGACTCAGCTTGCGAGCGAGCTGGGTCTTGACCCGCGACCGCAGCTTCAGGAACTCGAGCGACGAATCCTGCTCCAGGATGCTGCGCTCGAGCTCCCGGCACGCCCCGCAGCCCGGGCCCGCACGCCACGGCGGGCCGGGAACCTGCCCTCTCTGGTGGCAGAGCTGGTCGGCCGCCAAGCCGAGGTTGCCGCCGTGTCCGACCTGCTCGCCTCCGAGCGGTTGGTGGAGATCGTGGGGGCCGGGGGTATCGGGAAGACGGCGGTGGCGATCGCGGTCGGTCGCGAGCTGAGCTCCACGTCGGCCGGTGTGGGGGCCGACGGCGTCTGGCTGGCCAGGCTCGAGAGCGCCAGCACGCCGGACCAGGTCATTGACGTGTTGGTGAGTGCGGTCGAGGGCCCAGGCGGAGAAGCGGCGCTGTTCGAGTCGTTCAAGGACGCCTCCGCGGTGGTGATTCTCGACAACTGCGAACATGTCCTCGACGCAGCCGCGGCGCTGGCGGTTCGGCTCCTCGACACCGCCCCGGGGCTGCGCGTTCTGTGCACCAGCCAGGTCCCGCTCGACGTCGACGGCGAATGCGTCTTCGAGCTTGCCCCGCTGACCCTCGCCGACGGTGTCGAGCTGTTCATCCGCCGCGCCGCCACACAACGCCGAGGCCACGTCACTGAGGCAAACGCCAAACGGGTGCGCGAGCTGTGCGCCTCGCTGGACGGTTTGCCGCTGGCGATCGAGCTAGCCGCCGCACGAACCAGGACGCTGTCGGTCGAGGAGATCACCCGGCGTCTCGACGACCCGTTCCGGGTGCTTGCCGACCCGACCAGCCGCAAGCCGGAACGCCGCCGGTCGCTGTGGTCGACCATCTCCTGGAGCTACGACCTGCTGTTCCCCGACGACCAGCGCGGTCTCTGGGCGCTGGCCACGTTCGCAGGCGGTGCGCCCCTGCCGGCGGTGGAGTTCGTCCTCGAAGCACTCGATGTGCCCACAGCCGCGGCGATCGACGTGGTCGACCGGCTCGCGAGCCGGTCGCTGGTGACCGTCGACGACCCCGCGACGTCACCGGTCGGCGCCGCGCCGGACCCGGACGGTGCGCATCCGCTGCGGTACCGGCTGCTGGACAGCATCCGGGCGTTCGCGCTGGAGGCCATGGCCTCCGCCGGGGTCGCCGAGCCAGCCCGGGCCGCACACGCCGCCTGGTTCGCCGAGGCCGCCGGGTCCTCAACCGAGGGCGTGCGCAGCGGCCGCCAGGCCGAGCACCTCGCGTTCGCCTGCACCGAACGCGCCAACATCGACGCGGCACTGGCCTGGGGTGCCGCACACGACCCGGTGCAGGCGCTGCGCCTTGTGAACGGGTTCGGTTGGGCGTGGGTCGTCCTCGGTGACAGCCGGGGCGCGCAACGGATCCTGGCCGCCTTGGAGGCCGCTGGCGACGACGGGCAGCCCCGGGACCGCGCCAACGCGCTCCTGCTCGCGGCCTGGATCGAGGCGTCGTCGGGCCACCTCGATCTCGCCCACCTCCACATCGGCGCAGCGACCGAGCTGGCCGAGGCGACCCACGACGCGGACCTGGAGGCTCGCTGCTGCTACTACCTCGCTTACGTTGTCTCCCACCACGGCGAGTTCCGCACCGCGATCGAGCTCACCGATCGCAGCCGGGTCATCTACGACACGCTGGACCGGCCCTGGGACCAGACCGCGAACGCACTGTTCGCCGCCCGAGCGGCGATCTCGGCCGGTGACGTGGCAGGCGCCGTCGACGCCGCTGACCGGGTGCGACGCTGGCTGGGTGAGGTCGATGACCCATGGCTGCATGTCCGCGGGGAAGCCATGCTCGGCGAGCTGGCCCGGCTCCAGCACCGGTTCGACGAGGCCGTCCATCACCTCGACCGCGCGGCAGAACGGTCACGCCAGCTCGGGTTCCAGCAGACCGAGGCCTACCAGGTCACCAGTCTCGGCCGAGCCCAGTGCCAGGCCGGGCACTACGACACCGGCGCCGCCACCTTGGAGCTCGCGATCGAGAAGGCCCAGGCCACCGGCGACGTGCGTCTCGCGGCGCTCGGTCGAGTGCATCTGGGCCGGGTGCTGAGGGCGACCGGCCACGATGCCCGGGCGCGTGCGACGCTCGAGGCGGCCAACGCCTGGCACCGCGACGACGGGGGCGGTGAACTGGCCGCGCTCGGTGAGTGCCTGCTGGCTGCGATGGACGCCGCAGAAGGCGACGACGACGCCGGTACGCAGCTCCAGGATCTGCTCGAACAGGCTCGCGATGCCGGCGACGCCCCGGTCGAGGTGTTCGCCC
>Ga0105248_10008219_pt1 | contig 11464 bp, 8 predicted proteins | sample KBSS34metaG_FD_81524 | JGI IMG/M metagenome (GOLD analysis project Ga0105248, IMG submission 81524) | Switchgrass rhizosphere microbial communities from Kellogg Biological Station, Michigan, USA - KBS S3-4 metaG | ecosystem: Host-associated > Plants > Roots > Rhizosphere > Soil | place...
GAGGAAACCACCAAGCAGGCAAGCGCGGTGGCAGCAGCGTCCGAGCAAAGCGCCGCCAATGTCCAGACAGTGGCGGCCGCGACCGAGGAGTTATCTTCCTCGATCGCCGAAATCAGCCGCCAGGTCAGCCATTCCAGCCGGATCGCCGGCAATGCGGTCTCCGAAGCCGGCAAGGCCAATGAGATGGTGCAGGGGCTGTTGGGCGCGTCCCAGAAGATCGGCGAAGTCATCGCCCTGATTAACGACATTGCCGACCAGACCAACCTGCTGGCGCTGAACGCCACCATCGAGGCGGCGCGTGCCGGTGAAGCCGGCAAGGGCTTTGCGGTTGTCGCGGCCGAAGTGAAGAACCTGGCCGCCCAGACCTCCAAGGCCACCGAGGAAATCGGTGCCCAGATCGCCGGCGTCCAAGGCGCGACCCAGGATGCGGTCAAAGCCATCGCCTCTATCGGCAAGACCATCAGCGAGATCGACCAGATCGCCGCCACCATCGCCGCCGCGGTGGAAGAACAAGGCGCCGCCACCCAGGAGATCGCCCGCAATGTGGAAGAAGCCGCCAAGGGCACCCAGGAAGTCTCGTCCAATATCGGCGGGGTGACTGAGGCCGCCAATGGCACCGGGGCGGCTGCCAACAAAGTGTCCGTGGCTGCCGGCGCGCTGACCAGTCAGTCGGACAGGCTGAAGGACGTGGTGGAGCAGTTCATCACTGGCATCAAGGCCGCCTGACGATCAGCGGGCGCTTTTGGGCGGGCTGAGGCGCAAGACATCTTCCGCCGTCACCGGCGTGGCGTAGTTGTTGCCGAAATGGGTGCGGATGTAGCCGGTCACATTGGCGATCTGCGCCGGGGTCAGCATGTCAGCCAGCGGCGGCATTGCGCCACGTCCTCGCAGGATCAGGCTGATGGGATAGCCGGCGGTCGCCAGCTTGGGATTGCTGGCCAGCGCCGGAATGACAGCAGCGCCGCTGCCGCCCTTGGCGTCGGCCATATGGCAGGCTTGGCAGACCTGGGTATAGACCTGTTCGCCAGTGACGGGCGCGGCCGCCTTGACCGTGGCGCTGCCGGCGATGTCGCCACCGCCGGAAGGCGCCTGTGCCAGTGCCGGCGTTGCGGTCAACGCCAGAATGATGGTCATTGCTCGAATGGGGCGCATCATCGGATCAGGCCTCCAGCGCGCGCTTGTGCAGGCGAGTGATGGCGTCCAGCGACGATAATAGCGCCCCTTCCATCCAGCAGCCGACATAAGAGGCATGTTCGCCCGCCAGCACGATGCGATCGTCCACCGCCACCAGCGTCTGGTAATGTTGCTTGCGGGTCTCCTCATTCCAGCGGGCGCAGCAGCCCAGCGTCCAAGGTACCCGGCTCCAAGCCACCGACGCCCCGGTTTGGAATTCCTTGCGATAGACGCCAGGGTGAAACACCGAGCCTTGCGCCAGTGCTGCTTCGATGCGCTGCTGCGGCGTCATGCCCGCCAGGCGATAGGCGCCCGCACCGCTGGCGAAGGCGCCCAACAGCACGCCCGGCCCATCCTCGAACAAGTGATAGTTGGGGTAGGAGATCAGGGCGATGTCCTGGCTGGTGAAGCTGTGGCCGCCATAGATGTAATCGTCGGTCTCCCAGAAGCGGCGCGCCATCTGCAGCCCGATCTTGACCGAATTGCTGTAGGGCACCGCCGCCACCGCCGCCCGCTTGGCCGACGCCATATTGTTGGGAATCTGGTTCAACACTCCCAGCGGAATGGCGCAGACGCAGAAATCCGCCTTGGCTTCGTTGACCGCGCCGCTGCCGGTATCGGCATAGGTGACCGTCACACCCGTCTTGTCCTGGTTGATGCGGGTCACTTTGGCATTGAAGGTGATGAGCTGTTGCACCTGCCCCGCAAAGGCCTTGCCGATCATGCCCATGCCGCCCACCGGTTGGAACATGGTGGTCTGCATCTCATGGTTCATGAAGAAGGCCATGTTCTTCCACACCTGCGAATTCAGCACGTCATGGAAGGAGAAAAGCTGTGACGGAATCGGCTCGCCGTTAACGCCGCCGCCAGGCGGGCGCTCATAACCGCGATGCTCGGAGGTGAGCAGGTTGGCCTTGTAGCGCATGTCCTTGTCCAGCATGCCCCAGCCGCGCAAAGCCTCCATCAGTTTTTCGCGGTCGTCCTTGGTCAGTTCGCTGTCCAGCGCTTTCTGGTCGATCGCCTTGCCCAGCAACTCCGCGACATTGCCTTCAAAGTCGGCGGCGGCTTCGCGGTAGCGGACGGGTTTGCCGCCAAAGGCGTCGGCGGAATGCACAAAGCAGTTGTGATTGAACTGGATGAAGGGCTCGAGTTGCACCCCAAACGCCTTGCAATAGTGCAGCAGGGTGCGGTGGTGATACGGAATGCGCCAGGGCCCGGGATTGAGATAATGGCCCGAGGCGAACTGGACCTTCTGGGTAGCGCCGCCCATCTCCGTATAGCTGTCGCCGCCATAGAGCGACCAGTTCCGCCCGCCGGCGCGGTTCTGATATTCCAGGATGCGGACCTTGTAGCCGGCCTTGTTGAGTTCATAGGCCGCCACCATGCCGGCAAGGCCGGCGCCCAACACCAGCACCGAGGCGCCCGGCCGCGCGCCCGCGAGATTGGGCGGACCCTTATACTGGGTCTCCATCGCATGGCCCATGGTGGTCATGGCCTGATAAAGGGCGGCGGTGCCGCCGACCATGCCGATGGCGGTGAGAAGCTGGCGGCGGGTCGTGCCGAATTTTTCCATTGCTGTGGCGCCTGCGCGAAGATGCTTGTTCTTGGGAAAGCCCTGGGGAGGGAGACTTTTCCCGATCAGTTTGCGCTGCAACAGGATTCTGATCGTATGTGGCGTTTTTCTTTGCCGCTGCACAGCAGGCGGGCGCGATGCTGCGGAAATCACCAGCGGTTGCCGCGTTACTAGGCTGCGGTCACGCGGTATGGTGCTTCGAAGACAAGAACGACCAGGAGCGCAAATGCCTTACCGGACCATGTTTTCAGTGTTTCTGATTCCTTTCCTTCTATGTGCAAGCGCGCAGGCGCAGCCGGCAGCCCAGCCGCCCGCCAAGCGCACCATCCTGCAACGGGCCGATGTCGCAGCCTCTCCCACACAGGAAACGATTTTCGGCACGGTCGAGATCGCGCCAGGCAGCGGCAATGCTTTCCACACCCATAACGGGTCCGAGATCGGCTATGTGCTGCAAGGCCATATCCGGTTGGAGGTGAAAGGCCAGCCTTCGCGCGATTTGGGGCCCGGCGACAGCTTCATGGTGCCGCGTGGCGCGGTGCACCGCTCGGTGCTGGTAGGGGGTGAGCCGGTGAAGCTGCTCAATACCTGGACGGTAGACAAGGGTGCGCCGCTGCTTGTACCTGCTGAGCAGTAGGCCTCCCGGAGTTAGGCTTTGCCCGACAATCTGTTTACCCGCTTTGTGGCGGCCGCGGCCGATCCCGAAAAGCATTTTCTGCGACCGCCGGATGGTGCATCCCTCAGCTTCCGTGAGGTCTTCGCGACTGCCGCGCGGTTCGCCCATGTGCTGGTCAAACAGGGCGTGCGGCCTGGCGATCGCGTGGCGGTGCAGGCGGAAAAAAGCCCGGCGGCGCTGATTCTGTATCTGGCCTGTCTTCGTGCCGGCGCGGTCTATCTGCCGCTGAATACCGGGTACACGCCGACCGAACTCGCCTATTTCGTGAAGGATTCCGAGCCGCGCCTGTTTGTCTCGGCGGAAAAGAACCGGGAGAAAATCCAGGCCGCGCTGCCGCAGCTTTCCTTTCTCACCATCAGTGATGACGGACACGCCGGATCGCTGATCGCCGAAGCAGAGGCAGCGCCGACAGAATTTCCCGATGCGCCGATCGGGATGTCGGACCTGGCGTCCATCCTCTACACCTCTGGCACCACCGGGCGTTCCAAGGGCGCCATGCTGAGCCACGGTAATCTTCATTCCAATGCCGAGAGCCTTAAGAAAGCCTGGGAATTTTCATCCGACGATGTCCTGTTGCATGCCCTGCCGATTTTTCACATCCACGGGCTGTTCGTCGCCACCAATGTGACGCTTCTGTCGGGCGCCAGCATGCTGCTGCTGCCCAAATTCGACCCTGACGCGATTTTCCGCGCCCTTCCGCAAGCCAGCGTGATGATGGGGGTGCCGACTTTCTATACCCGCCTGCTCAAGGATGGCCGGCTCGGCCGCGACACAACCGGGCACATGCGGCTGTTCATTTCCGGCTCCGCGCCGCTTCTGCCGGAGACCCATCGGGAATGGGAGGCGCGCACCGGTCATGCGATCCTGGAACGCTATGGCATGACCGAAACCAACATGAACACATCCAATCCGTATCAGGGCGCGCGCATTCCGGGCTCGGTGGGGTTGCCTCTGCCGGGCGTGGAGTTGCGTATTGCGGATGGTGACGGCAATCCTTTGCCCCAGGGCGAGATCGGCATGATCGAGATCAAGGGACCGAACGTATTTCAGGGCTATTGGCGGATGCCGGAAAAAACCAAAGCCGAATTCCGCAAGGACGGCTTCTTCATCACCGGCGATCTGGGCACCATCGGTCCCGACGGCTATCTGAGGATTGTCGGACGGGGCAAGGATTTGATCATCACCGGCGGGTTGAATGTCTATCCCCGTGAGATTGAAAGCCTGTTGGACGATGTTGCGGGGGTGGAAGAATCCGCCGTGGTGGGCTTGCCGCATGACGATTTTGGCGAAGGCGTCACCGCCTTCCTGGTGCTCAAGGACGGGGCGCAGTTGACCGAAGCCGGCGTGCTGGATTTGCTGTGCGACCGGCTGGCGCGTTTCAAGCTGCCCAAGCGCGTCATATTCGTGGACCAGCTTCCCCGCAATACGATGGGAAAGGTGCAGAAAAGCGCCTTGCGGGAAGAGTATGCCGCGCTCTACTGCTAGGGCAGGGGCTGATCCTTGGTTTCCCGTGCGAAGGGAATGATCGCCAGGCCAAGCAAAAAAGGAATAGCCGTCAGCGAAATCACCTGGCCCAGCGATCCGGTCTGCTGGATCAGCGCGGCGATGGCGAAATTCGCGCCCGCGCCGATGAAGCGTCCGAAAGACGTGCAGAAAGCAAAGGCGGTGGCCCGCACTTCGGTCGGATATTGTTCGGGCAGCCAAAGGCTGAACATGGCGAAATTGCCGCCGGCAAGCCCCAAGAAGAACAGCACGGCGAGAAACGGCGTCAGGCCGGCCGGCAGGTTATACGCCCAGCCAAAGGCCAGCAGGATGGCCCCGGCCATGCCGGTAAAATAAAGTGCCAGGGTTTTCTTGCGTCCAAAGCGTTCGGCAAGAACCGGCAACAGCAGACATCCCAGGATGGTGCCCACCGAAAGAATGGCGGTGCCCAGCGAGGCCAGCTTGGTCCCCTGCAAGGCGGTGAAGCCGGCCTTCTTTGCCAGGGTGAGAATGGCGGTCGGTTCATAGACGGTTCCCGCCCACAAACCGATGATGGCGATCGACACCAGCGCGGTGTTGACGATGGTGCGCCGAAGATAGCGCGCGGAGAATATCGCGGCCAGCGGATTGGATCGGGGACGGGCGTGGGTCCAGCGCGATGGTTCGCGGACGCGCGCCAGGGTGAAGATGGTGACCAGGATAGGCACGGCGCCGCACAGGAACATGGCGCGCCAGCCGAACTGCGCGCCTATCGTGTAGTTCAGGGCGGCGGCCAGGAAGAAGCCGGCATAATAGCCGGTCTGCAGATAGCCGGCGCCCGCCTTGCGCCGGTCTTCCGGCCAGGATTCGGCGACATAGGTGCCGGCCATCGCCCACTCGCCGCCGATGCCGATGCCCGCCAGAAAACGGAACAGCCCCAATTGCCAGACCGTGTGGGCAAAGGCGGCCGCGCCGGTGAAAACCGAAAAGACCAGGATGGTGGCGGCAAGGCACCGAGCGCGGCCGAACCGGTCGGCGATCGGCCCCCACACAAAGGACAAGCCCCAGCCCAGCAAAAACAACGCAAACAGGATCGAACCGGAAAACGCCACGTTGGCCGGCGTCGGGTCGATGCCGGAGTTGGGCAGCAACTCCTTCATCGCCGGGCTCAAGACCAGTGCGTAGATGACAGAATCCATGCCATCGAGCACCCAGCCGCTCCAGGCGGCCCAGAAGCCCAGAATCTGCTGGCGATTCAGCGGTGTGCGCAATAAGCGAGCCCCCAACCGGGCTGCTGCCCGCGATGGGAGGCTAACCTGTTTTTGCGGGACCGGAGAAGCCTTACTCGGCGGCTTCCGCAAGTTCGGGTGCGGCCTGCAGCACGTCTTGGCTCACATGGGCTTCGAACTTGCGGAAATTGTCCCGGAACATGGAAACCAGCTTCTTGGCCTGGGCGTCGTAGGCGGCCTTGTCGGCCCAGGTTTCGCGCGGATTGAGGATCGCGGCATCCACGCCCGGCACCTTGACCGGCACGCGGAATTTGAAATGCGGGTCGATCCGCATCTCGACATTGGCAAGGCTTCCGTCCAGCGCGGCATTGAGCAAAGCGCGTGTCGCCTTGATGGGCATGCGCGAGCCGGTGCCGAAGGCGCCGCCCGTCCACCCCGTATTGACCAGCCAGCAATCAGCCTGGTGTTCGGCGATCAGGGCGCGCAGCAAGTTGCCGTATTCGGACGGATGGCGCGGCATGAAGGGCGCGCCGAAGCAGGTGGAGAAAGTCGGCTGCGGCTCCTTGCCCAGACCCTTCTCGGTCCCGGCCACTTTGGCGGTGAAGCCGGAGAGGAAGTGATACATGGCCTGGCCCGGCGTCAGCCGCGCGATGGGCGGCAAGACGCCAAAGGCGTCCGCCGTCAGCATGATCACATTCTTGGGATGACCGGCGCGGCCGGTGAGCGAAGCATTGGGGATATAGTCGATCGGGTAGGCGGCGCGGGTATTCTCGGCATATTTGGCGTCATTGAGATCCAGCGCGCGGGTCGCCTCATCCATCACCACATTTTCCAGCACAGTGCCGAAGCGTTCGGTGGTGGAGAAGATTTCCGGCTCCGCTTCGCGGCTCAGCTTGATCACCTTGGCATAGCAGCCGCCTTCGATATTGAAGATGCCGTTCTCGCTCCAGCCATGCTCGTCATCGCCGATCAGGGTGCGCGAGGCATCGGCCGACAGGGTGGTCTTGCCGGTGCCCGACAGGCCAAAGAAGATCGCCGACTTGCCGTCGGCGCCGACATTGGCGGAGCAATGCATGCTCATCACGCGCTTGGCCGGCAGCAGGTAATTCATGATGGTGAAGACCGACTTCTTCATCTCGCCGGCATAGGACGTGCCGCCGATCAGGACGATCTTTTTGGTGAAATTCACCGCGATCACCGTCTGGCTGGCGCAGCCATGCTTCTTGGGATCGGCGACGAAGCTGGGCAGGTCAATGATGGTGAATTCCGGATCAAAGCTCTTGAGTTCTTCGGTGGTGGGACGGATCAGGAGCTGATGCACGAACAGCGAATGCCAGGCATATTCGGTCACCACCCGCACGCTGATGCGATGGGTGAGGTCGGCGCCGCCGAACAGGTCCTTGGCGAACAATTCGCGGCCTTCGGCATGGGCCAGCATATCTGTATACAGCGCATCGAAATGCGCTTCGGTCATCGGCTTGTTGTTGTCCCACCACACCTGGCTTTCGGTATGGCTGTCGCGCACGACGAACTTGTCGGAGGCCGAGCGGCCGGTATGCACGCCGGTGCGCACCACCAGCGGGCCGGCCGCGGCAAGCTGGCCTTCGCCGCGCCGGATCGATTCTTCGTAAAGCGCCGGCACGCTGAGATTCCAGCCCACGGCTTTCAAGTTGCGAAAGCCTTGCCGGCCAAGGCCAAAAGCGGTGTCAGTCATTATAAGTGCTCCCAAATATGGACCGGCCAGGGCGCCGAAAAGTTCCGCAAAAAGATGACGTTAGACGATGACTGTTTCTCTATTGCAAAGCCGTTCAGGGGAATCAATGCGCCAAAGATGCTAGAGGCGCCGCGGCGATGCCAAGGAAACTTCCTGTGATATCTCCTATGACATCTTTGGGCTTAAAAAAGGGCGCACGCCTAGCGCATTCTGCCGCAGGCCACGAAGTATTTCCGCAACTATCCTTAATCGTTGGCAACCAGTGGTGCGGTGCAGCATTCCCCAGGCCGCGCGCGGCGATCGGGAGCGATCAGATTGCCGAAAAGCGGAAGATTGTGGTGGACCGGAAAGTCTCGCCCGGTTTGAGCAAGGTCGAAGGAAAAGCGGGGTGGTTGGGACTGTCGGGAAAATGCTGGGTCTCCAGCGCCACCGCATCGCGCTTTTGAATCTCCGTGCCGTCCGCATTGAATTGGCCGGGTTTCACATTGTTGGTGGAATAGACCTGCATGCCCGGTTCGGTGGTGAGAAGCTCGAGCATGATGCCGCTCTCAGGAGCGCTCAGCCGTGCCGCCCATTCCAGCGCGCCGGGCGCCGATTTGTTCAGTACATAATTGTGGTCCAGGCCGCCTGCCAGCGCCATCTGCGGCTCAGCGCTGTCCACCCTCTCGCCGATGACGGCGGGCGTGCGAAAATCGAAGGCGGTGCCCGCCACCGACGCAATTGCGCCCGTCGGAATCTGGTGCGCATCGGTGGGCGTCATGGCGTTGGCGTTCAATTGCAGACTTTGCTGCAGTGCCGACCCCGCCAGGTTGAAATAGATATGATTGGTGAGACTGACCACCGTGGTGGCGTTGGTGGTGGCGGCGTAGTCCAGATGTAGTGCATCGTCCGTCACCCGATAGGTCACGTCCACGGTCATGGCGCCTGGAAAGCCCTGGTCGCCGTCCGGACTGACAAGGCGCAAGGCCAGCATCGTGTCGCTGGCCTCTGTCACTTGCCAGGATCGCGCGCCCCAGGATTGGCCGCGCCCGCCATGCAAGGTCACGCCATTGGCGTCCGGCGCCAGCGGATAGTGCCGTCCCTCCAGCGTGATTCCGTTCTTCAGGCGGTTGGCATAACGGCCAATCAGGCAATTCCACCAGCCGCTGGCTTCATAGGCGGCCAGATCTTTGAGGCCCAGCACCACATTGCGCGTCCGTCCCTGGCGGTCCGGCACCCGGATGGCGGTGATGGTGCCGCCCATATCCAGGATGGTGGCGCTTAACTTGCCGCTCTCGAGGCCATAGGCATGGACCGGCGAGCCGTCCCGCCTGGTGCCATAAGGGTGCCTTGCCATGCCAATATCCTGAAAAGCCCGCGAAAAAGCGATATTCCGGCGGCTCGGGACAAGTCAACCTGCGCCAGACCGCGTGCCGAAAAGAGCACATGTCCATTTTGTCCGGCTTTTGCTAGGACAGCCATGGGGGAGATGGCAATTGGCAAGAAAGAGCACCCGCCGCAGCGGCAGTCCCGTCACCATTCATGACGTGGCGCGCCATGCCGGGGTTTCGCCCATGACGGTGTCTCGGGTGATCAATTCCGAAAGCAATGTGCGCGAGGAAACTCGCGCCAAGGTTGCCGCTTCGATCAAGGCACTGCGTTTTTCTCCGAACCTGGCCGCCCGCAATCTGGCCAGCGCCGGCTCCATCCATATTGGCATCCTGCACGCCAGCTCGACGGCGGCTTATCTCAGCGAACTGCTTTTGGGCATGCTGGAGCAAGCCAGTCTTTCGAGCTGCCAACTGGTGCTGGAGCAATGCCAAAATCTGGAAAGCGAGCGCAAGGCGCTGCAGCGGTTGATCGCGAACGGGGTGGATGGGGTGATCCTGCCGGCGCCGTTGGGCGATTCCGAAGATGTGTTGAAAACCGTGGCGTTGGCGGGAATTCCCGCCGTACTGGTGACCGCGGGACGGCCGGCGCCAGGCTTTTCCGCGGTCTCGGTCAATGACTTCGAAGCCGCGCGGCAGATGACCCGCTATCTCCTGAGCTTGGGACATCGCCGCATCGGGTTCATCAACGGCCATCCCGGCCACACCGCGTCCGGCCAGCGCTTCCGCGGCTATATGGAAGGCATGACCGAAGCCGGCGTGGAGGTTGGCGCCGACCAGGTGGCGCAAGGCTTTTTCACCTATCGCTCGGGGCTGGAGGCGGCGGAACGGCTACTGGGCAACGGCTTTCATCCGACCGCCATCTTTGCCTGCAACGACGATATGGCGGCAGCCACCATGGCGATCGCCCATCGCAAGGGACTGGATGTTCCCGGCGACATCGCTGTTGCCGGCTTTGACGACACGCCGCTGGCCACCATGATCTGGCCGGAACTGACGACCGTGCGCCGCCCCATCGCCGATATGGCGCGCGAGGCGGTGAGACTGCTGATCGAGCAGGTACGTGCCAAGCGCTCCGGCAATGCCGCGCCGATCGAGCACAAGCTCCTGGAATTCACCCTGGTCAAACGCGAATCCTCCGGACCCGCAACGACGTCAAAACGCAGGACAAAACAGTGATGCCGAACCTCGTGCTACTATGGGTGAGTCATGCCTAAAAAGAACGCCCGCCGCAGCGGCAAGGTCATCACCATCCATGACGTCGCACGCCATGCCGACGTCTCGCCCATGACGGTGTCCCGCGTGATTAACGGCGAAGCCAATGTTCGCGAGGAGACCAGGGCGCGGGTGGCCGCGTCGGTCGTGGCGCTGCGTTACAAGCCCAATCAGGCGGCGCGCAGTCTCGCCAGCGCCGATGCCATCCATATTGGCGTTCTCTATGCCAATCCCAGCGCCAACTATCTCAGCGAATTCCTGCTGGGAAGCCTGGAACAGTCCAGCCTCAGCGGCTGCCAGCTGGTGATCGAAAAATGCGAGGGCGGGGAAAGCGAAGCCGAGGCGATCGTGCGGCTGGTCAAGGGCGGCGTCGACGGGGTGATCCTGCCGCCGCCCCTTTGTGATTCCTTGGAATCGCTCAAGGCGGTGCAGGACGCCGGCGTCTCGGCCGTGCTGGTGGCGTCGGGAAAGCCGGCGGCGGATCTTTGCGCCATCAGCATCAACAATTTCGAGGCCTCGCGCGCCATGACCCGCCACTTGCTGGAGCAGGGCCATCGCCGCATCGCCTTCATCAACGGTCATCCCAACCAGACCGCCACTGGCCAACGTTTCCACGGCTATGTCGAAGCCATGACCGAGGCTGGCCTGTCGGTGGACGCCGATCAGGTGGCGCAGGGCTATTTCACCTATCGTTCCGGCCTGGAAGCGGCGGGAAAGCTGCTGGACGGGCCCGGGGCCCCGACGGCGATTTTCGCCTCCAATGACGACATGGCCGCGGCCACCATGGCCGTGGCGCATCGTCGGGGGCTGGATGTGCCGGGCGACTTGTCGGTGACGGGTTTTGACGACACGCCGCTGGCCACCACGGTGTGGCCGGAGCTGACCACCGTCCGCCAGCCCATTGCGGAAATGGCGCGCGAAGCGGTGCTGCTGCTGGTCGAGCAGATCCGCGGCCGGCGCGCGGGGACAGCGCCGCAAGTGGTGCACCGAATGCTCAAATTCACCTTGGTCAAGCGGGACTCTTCGGCTCCCCCGGGGGCGTCGCCCATGCCCCCCCGC
>Ga0105248_10008225_pt1 | contig 11460 bp, 6 predicted proteins | sample KBSS34metaG_FD_81524 | JGI IMG/M metagenome (GOLD analysis project Ga0105248, IMG submission 81524) | Switchgrass rhizosphere microbial communities from Kellogg Biological Station, Michigan, USA - KBS S3-4 metaG | ecosystem: Host-associated > Plants > Roots > Rhizosphere > Soil | place...
AACCTGTGGCCGAAATGGGAACCAGACAAGGCGTTAGGCGGCCGCGGGTTCGACCTGCGAAGGTTCATTCGCTACGCACTCGCCTAGCAATCGAAAAAAACCGCAACCACGAACCGCGACCACGAACGCTGAGTACGCTGACGCGAGCGCCGCTGAACACGCTGAACGGCCAAAACGATTTCTCAGCGTTTTCTGCGTGCAGGTTCCTCAGCGTACTCAGCGTTCGTGGTTCATTACGGCGCCAGCCCGATGTACCGCACGATGTCGCCGAATCGCGAATCCACGCGTAAGGGATCGAACGCCCGGTCGACATTGACCGTGATCAGCCAGGGGGCGTGCTCTTCTCGTGCCTGCTCCAGCCACCGAAACGCCTCGTTATGGTCGGCAAGACCCACGTACGCGAGCGCCATGTGGAACGGAGGGGGATAATTCCCGGGTGACACGAGGTTCGCGAGAATCGCCTTCGCGTCCTCGTGGCGCCCGACCCTGGCGTAGCCGTAGGCGAGATGCGCCTTGTCACTCGCCGAACCGATTCGAGCGCCGGCCTCGAATTCGGTGATCGCCTCCGCTGACATTCCTTTCTGCAGGTACGCGTGCCCGAGCTGTGAGTGCGCGAGCGAGAACATCGGTTCGAGCGTCAACGCCTCGCGAAGATGGGTGATGGCCTGGTCGGGTCTTCGCATGCTCAAGTGCAGTCGTCCGAACGTGTGGTGCGCGGCCGCCAGCAACGGATCGATCTCGAGCGTGCGGGTCAGCTCCGCCTCGGCTTCGTCAATCCGGCTCCAGTGGAACAGGAAGATGCCGTACAGATGCCGGGCTTCCTCGAAGCCCGGATCCAGCCCGATCGCACGCTTGAATGCGTGCTCGGCCCCAGGCCTGTCCCAGTCGAAACCCGCCAGGAGTTGCGCCATGGCCCAGTAAGCCTCGGCGAGCGAGCTGTCCAGCGCGAGGGCCGCAGTGGCATACTCACGAGCGAGTGGTACTTCCTCGCTCGTCGGTCTGCTCGCAAGGACGATCTGAAGCCAGTGCGTGTCCGACAGCCACGCGTACGCGCGCGCATAGGACGGGTCGCGCGCGACGGCCTGCTCGAGATACTGGATCGCGAGTCGCATCTGGTCGGGCGCCATGCCGCGACGGACGTAGCGGCCCTTGAGAAAGAGATCGTAGGCTGTGAGGTCCTTCGTGGCCGGGCGAACCAGCGGGCCGCGCGCCGCAACGAGCTTTACCTCGAGCGCCCGCACCACTGCTTGCGCAATCTCCTCCTGTACGGCGAACACGTCCTCGAGGCGGCGATCGTAACTCTCCGACCACATCACGCTCCCGTCGGCATTCACGAGCTGCACTCGAACCTTGAGCCGATCGCCCGCACGCCGAACGCTTCCTTCGAGTACGTGCTCGACGTGTAGCAGATCGGTGATCGCGCGAACGCTCAATCCCTTTCCCTTGAGCGCGAACGTCGATGTGCGGCCGGTGACGGTGATTCCATCGACTTTGCTGAATACGCCGATGAGCTCATCGGTGAGCCCGTCGCTGAAATGCTCATTCTCCGGATCACCGCTGGTATTCACCATCGGCAAAACGGCTATGGACGGACGGGCATCCTTCTGCTCGCGATGCGTTGCCGGCACGTCGTCGAGCCTGCGCAGTATGTCCTCGGCGCTTTGCGGGCGATCGTCCGGGCTTTTCTCCAGACATCGCATAACGAGTGCGGACAACTCAGCGGGGACACCGACGCGACGACTGCTGATTGCCTCCGGCGTTTCGAGGACGTGAGCCGCCATGAGCGCCTGAGCCGTCCGCCCGGCAAACGGCGCGCGACCTGCGAGCAGCTCATAGGCAATTACGCCGAAGGCATAGATGTCCGCGCGATGATCGGTGCCGGGGTCACCCGCCACCTGTTCGGGGGCCATGTACGCAGGCGTGCCAAGTGCGACGCCTACCGCCGTCAGCCCGTCGGCGTCGGCATGTGTCGCGGCACTGATTGCCTTCGCCACGCCGAAGTCGGTCACCATGGCGTGCTGCTCTGTGATGAGGACGTTCTCGGGCTTGATGTCGCGATGGATGACGCCCTTCCGATGCGCATACGCCAGTGCGGACGCCACTTCGCGAAGCAGATGCACGGCCGCCTTTAGAGGAACCTCCTCGCCGCGCGCCAAACGTGCGCGCAACGATTCTCCGTCGACGAAGGGCATCGTGAAGTACGGGAGCCCGCCTGTCTCGCCTGCCGACAGCAACGGCACGATGTGCGGATGCTGCAGGCGTGCGGCGAGGGTGATCTCGCGCTTGAATCGCTCGATGGACACGCCGGAGGCCATCTCCGGTGGAAGCACCTTCACCACGACTGACCGGCCAAGCGTGGTGTCTTCAGCCACGAACACCCGCGACATCCCACCGCCGCCAAGCTCACGCTCCAACGTGTAGCTCGTACCCAGGGTATGCTGCAGCTGGTCACGCAGGTCGGGCGTCATGGCGAAACGTTATCGCCTCGAGATATGCGTCGGCTAGCGGGCGGCACGGCGTCCCGTAGGTTAGTCCCGGTCACGGCACGGTCGCTTTGAGCACAGACGCAGTGGACCTTCGCGAACGCATCCAGTCCGCGCTCGGCATCGATTACCTGCTGCAGCGGGAGCTCGGTGGAGGCGGGATGTCGCGCGTGTATCTCGCACGCGACGACCGGCTGGGGCGCGACGTGGTCGTCAAGGTTCTGTCTCCCGAGCTCGCCGAAAGTCTCTCGCTCGATCGATTCGAGAGGGAGCTTCGGATCGCCGCGCGGCTGCAGCACCCGAACATCGTGCCCGTTCTCGTTGCCGGGAACAGCGATGGGCTTCCGTACTACACGATGCCATTCGTGCGAGGCGAATCGCTGCGGGCCAGGCTTACGGCCGGAAGCGTCCCGGTTCGCGAAACGTTGCGTCTCCTTCGCGATGTCGCGCATGCGCTCGCCTACGCGCACGCCGAGGGCGTGATCCATCGGGATATCAAGCCGGAAAACGTCCTCATCGCTGATGGGATCGCCGTCGTGACCGACTTCGGCATCGGAAAGGCGATCGACGTCGCACGTTCCCGTCAGCTTGGCGACACGTTGACCCAGATCGGCGTGGCGTTAGGCACGCCGGCCTACATGGCGCCGGAACAGGCAGCCGCCGATCCCGATGTCGATCTGCGAGCGGATCTGTACGCGTGGGGCGTCGTGGCGTACGAGTGTCTCGCGGGAGCACACCCGTTCCCCGGCAAGCGAACCAATCAGGCGTACATCACGGCGCACTTGATAGAACAGGCCGCGCCATTGTCCGAGCGGAATCCGGCTCTCGCACCGGCCGTTGCGACGCTGATCATGCAGTGCCTGGAGAAGGACCGAGACCGGCGGCCCGATTCTGCGCGTGCGATCGCCGAAGTGCTGGACGCAGCGCTCAGTACCTCCGACTCCGGGGTGCAGGTGCGCGTTTCAGCAGGTGGAAGGAAGACTGGCGACGCACCGGACGGCCCGTCGATCGCGGTGCTCCCGTTCGTCAACCTCAGCGCGGATCCGGAGAACGAATACTTCTCTGATGGTATTACCGAGGAGATTCGCAATCTTCTCGCCCAGGACCGCGTGCTGCGCGTCGCGGCTCGTTCCTCGAGCTTCGCGTTCAAGGGCAAGCCGACGGACTCGCGCACCATAGCCCAGCAGCTCCAGGTGGGGACGCTGCTCGAAGGCAGCGTACGGCGAGCAGGCAACCGGGTTCGCATCACAGCGCAGCTCGTGAATGCCGCCGATGGCTATCAACTATGGAGCAACCGCTTCGACCAGGAGCTGACGGACATCTTCGCAGTGCAGGATGAGATCGCGAGCGCGATCGCGACAACGCTGCGGAGCGCACTGCGCGAATCGCCAGGCGCACCGGCGCCGGTCGAGGTGCCGGATGAGTCGCCGGCCGCAGGTCAGCGGACACGCAAGCCGGTGAATCCGGAGGCCTACGATGAGTTTCTCAAGGGCCGGTATCTGAACCACCGCCGCAGTCACAGCGATAACGACATCCACAACGCGATCGCGCATTTTCAGCGGGCGTTGAAGCTCGACCCGGCGTTCGCGCCTGCGTTCGCGGGGCTGGCCGAGAGCTACCTGTGGCTTTGTGTCTTCTTCGTGCTGCCAGCGACGGAAGCGTTTGCTCACACACGGCGGTATTTGCGTGATGCGCTCGCGCTCGATCCCGAGCTCCCAGACGTTCACTACCTGCTTGGTGAGCTCGCGTTGTATCACGAATGGGACTTCGAGGAGTGTGAGCGACACACGCGACGTGCACTGGCGCTCGACCCAAATCACCCCGAGGCATTGATGCTCGTGGCGCGCGTGTCCATGCTGCGTGGTCGAGTGCGCGAGATCGACGATGCGTTGGAGGCGTCAGTGCGTGCTGACCCCGTTGGGCTCGGGACACGTTGGTACTACGTGGTCAACCTGTATTGTGTGGGCAAGTTTCAGCGATGCATCGACGAAGCGGATCGGATGCTCTCCGACGCGGGCGAATACAACGATGCCTTGCGTTGGCGCGGCAAGGCGCGGTGTGCGCTCGGTGATGTTGCGGGTGGGCTCGAGGACCTGGAGCGCGCCGCGGGGCTCACGACTCCGCATCCGTGGCATCTCGCGGAGCTGTCCATCGCGCTGAGCGCCAACGGCCGGACGGATGAAGTCCGCCGAATCCGCGACGAGCTGATCGAGCGCGCGGATCGCGTCTGGATTCCGCCGAGCGCGATCGCCCTCGCGCAGCGAGCGCTGGGTGACCACGACGCCGCCTTACGCTGGCTGGAGCGTGCGTTCCAGGCACGAGACTTTCTCTGCGTGGTGTTCCCGTTCGAGGCGATGTTCAACATTCCGTTGCCCGGACAGACTCGGTCAATTCGCGAGGATCCTCGCTGGACGGACCTCGTTCGCCGCGTCGGTCTGCTGCACGAGCCGGCCTAACGCGGGCCAGCGCTTTCGCCGGGGTCGCGAGTGCTAGACGAGCTCGTTGAGAACCTTCGTCAGCTCGCGTGGCTGGGTCACCATCACGTCATGGCCGGCTGACAGCATCTCGCGGTAACGATAGCCGCGCTGTTTCGCCCGCTGTGCAGCCTCGGTGGCGAAGGGAAACGTGGAGCACAGGATGTACGCGCCCTTGATTCGGCGGCTCCTGTCGTCGGCGAGTTGGAGTGGCTGCTGCATACACTTCCGCGGCATGTCGGTCGCCCTCTTTTTCATCCAGGCGACGTCGCGGTCGTCCGTCACACCGAACGCCTGCGGCTCACCGGCGGCGTCGTGCCATGAGTCGTCGGTAATCGGCCCAAATTTCCTCTGGGAGTAATCCGCGGCAGCTTTCCCATTCTCAGGCAGCATGGCGTCGAGGTACACGAGTTGTGCGATCCGGTCGCCTACCTTGTCGGCCACACCGGTGATCACCATGCCGCCGTAGCTGTGTCCCACAAGGACGACGTTGCTGAGATCTTCGAACTCGAGGACCTGGACGATGTCGGTGATGTGGGTGTCGAGACCGACGTCTCGCGTCAGGAGATGGGAGCGTTCCCCGAGCCCTGTCAGCGTTGGCACGAACACATCGTGGCCAGTGCCTTGAAGGAGCGGAGTCACCTTTTTCCAGTACCAGCCACCGACCCATGCACCGTGAACGAGGACGATCGTGGCCCGTGCGGTGCGGAACGGGTCGACGCGGGGGACGCTGGCAAATGGTGCGGCCGCGAGGGCTACCACTGCTTGCCGGCGAGATACCCGAGTAACGCTCATGACGGTCACCTTTCACATGGGATCGGTTCATGATGGCTGTGCTCGGGGTCAAATCAATACCGCCGCGACCCTTGTGCGGTTCCGGGAAAGGCACCTACGGACGGCATCCGGCGGCGCCGTTCCTGCTTTTCGACCCGGCCGGATGCCCCACAGGCACGCCTAACGTCCGAGCACAGTCAGTATTGGCCGCATGCTCTCGAAACGCGGCGGAAGCAACGACAACTGATCGGGATCCGCGAATACCGCGTCGAAATCCGCCGCCGTCAACGCGCGCGCCAGGCGAGCGGCGAAGGTTTCGCGCAATTGCCGCACGTAGTACTCCACGTCGTAGTCGCGCGGGTCGGGCTCTCCCTCCCGTTCGTCGAAGTCGACGAGCCCCGCCTCACCCGCTCTCCGGCGATAAACCCTAATCCGATCGCCCACGCTCCACTCCGTCACGCCGTTCGCGAGCAGCGCTTCGTATGGAAGCTCGCGCCGCTTCTCTCGTGACTCGAGATAGCGGGCCGGGGATTTGGTGAGACGCACCCGCGACGACACATCCCGCGTGGGCACATCGCGCCGCCGCAGCGCGTCCACAGCGGCGATGTACACACTGTGCACACCTACAACGTCGCTCACGAGCAGCCTGCCGATCGCTCGTCGCAGAAAACTCTCGCCGAACGGCTCCGCGCGACTCGACCGAAACGCCACGCCGCGCAGCAGCAGCGTACCATCGTACCCGAGCAGCGCGTAGTTCTTCGGCTCGTGAGAGAGCATGGCCGCATACCGCCCCTCGAGCTCGAGCTGCACGAGTGGTGGCAAGAGCGCCGCGACCTCGCCTACCGCGCGACGCTCATCCGCCTCGGTCCAGGCGTCGGGGACGCCGAAGTACACGCCATCCGTGTCTGCCTCGATGAGCGTCACCCCACGCGCTGCCAGCGACCGGCAGATGAGGTCGAGCGTCTCCCTCCCGCGACGCGTCACTTCATTGGCCGCGTGCACGTCCGCGAACCGTGTGAGGTCCCCGCCCGCTGCGAGATACCCGTACGCGGAGTTGACTACGATCTTCATCGCGGCGGACATCGCCTCGTTGGTGTGTCGCTCTGCCGATCCCGGCGGCGCAGCGCGCGCGTCCGCTTTCGCTTTCAGTCGGCGTTCGACCAGCCCATCCACGAGCGCCAGGAGCGCGCCGAGCTTGTCGCGCGCCGGCCCGATGCGGTAGGCGCGCATGAGCGACGGGTACAGGCTCGCGACATCCACCTTTACGACGCGCTGCGCGACGCCCGACGCGAAGAGATGCAGCGCCGCCCCGCTGTGTGGCGTGCCATCATCGGCCTGATGCTTTGGCAGCGCCACCCCGGACCGCACGTACGCGCGCACGAGCAGCGGGTCGATGACACCCGTGGCCGCGCCGGCATCCGCCAGCCGCTCGTATCGTCGCGGCGCCATCTGAGCAAGCGCGAACGCCGCGCCACCCAACATGCGCGACAGGTGCGCGACTTCGATGACGTCATCCGTCGCATAACGCCTGACGCGTTCCGGATCGCGCCGGTACGTCGGCCACACCTGGCTGCCCTTGATGTACTCCCGATCTGGCGATGCGAAGCCCAGATACTTGGCGACCGCCTTCAGACCGTGGCCGGGCAGCGACCGGGTCGAGAAGTCATACCGGATCACGGCATCCATCGTGTCGATCAGCTCTCGCCCGGGAGCGACGTACCTAACGCGGCGTCCGTCACCGGCGGTGTTCGCCAGGCCGCGCCGCGCGGCGCGCTGCCGGAGCCCCGCTTGTCCGGTGCGAGAGAAGACGAGCGGGACGCCCAGCTTGCGCGAACGACGATCGAGGAAGGGAAGGTCGAAGCCGTGGAGGTTGTGATTTTCGATTACGTCGGGGTCCGCCGCGCCGATTCGCTCGTTCAGCTCGCGAATCAGCCGAGCCTCGGCCTCGTCGCCACGACCGTGGATCTCCAGCACCTCGGTCTCGCCGTTCGGGTACCGCACCGAGATCATGAAAATCCGGCACCGCTCGGGGTCGAGCCCCGTCGTCTCCAGATCGAACTGCAGGCGGCGCAGCTCGTCGAACGACAGATCGCGGAAATACGTGCGCCCGGTCGCCACCAGGTACTGCTCTTCCGGCTGCAGCGCGAGGACGGTGTCGTCATCCAGGTCGCGAATGTGTCCCACGCGCCGACCCATCCGGCGGCTTGCGCCCTCGAGCACGGCACTCGTTAGGGTTCGCCCGTCCTCGGCGGAAATGAGAAAGCGCAGCTCGCCTGGTCCGCTCAGCTCGCGATAGGCCACTCGCCCGCCGGGGACGCCGTCGGGGGCGAGGGCGCCGCCAAGGTGCTTCAGGTCGTCGAGGCGGTCGAGCAGCATCCACGGACGGAAGCGCTCGACCTCGCGCACGAGCTCACCGGTCGCTGGAATTCGCCGCCAGACCGTCGCCTGCCCGTTGCTCTCCGCGTAGACCGACACGATGCCCGGCGTCGGATCCCACCCCCACAGCCACTCATCGGTAACGCTCACGCGTTCAATCGCTCGAACACGCCGGCGTCGCGATTCTTCCGAACGTCATCCCACGGGAAGCTCTTTCCGTTCATCGCGATGTAGACTCCGACGGGGAGCGACTGTACGAACGAGAGCGCGCTGCCGAGGTTGAACAGTCCGTCGGAGCTGCCGAAGGCGTAGGGGACCATCGCGCCGGTGAGCACGACGGTCTTGTCCGTCACGCCGTCGGCGATGGCGCGTGCCGTCTCCACCATCGTGTCGGTGCCGTGCGTGATGACGATCTGCGCTTCGTCGCACTCGCGACACGCGCGAACGATCATGGCGCGCTGCGCGTGGGTCATCTCGAGGCTGTCGACCATCATGAGCGTCTGCACGTCCACATCCAGCCCGCATCGTCCGCGCCGGAGCATCTCATCGACGTGCGTATTTCGAAAATAGAGCTTTCCGCTCAGCTCGTCGTATTCCTTGTCGAAGGTGCCACCGGTAACGAAGACGCGAACGGTCATGGTGAGGGAGCTGGCTGGTTATTCGAACGTCTGGGCGAACGTGAGACGGTTCGCTTCGGGATCGAGCACGCTGAACTCGCGAAGTCCCCACGGCTTGCTCACGGGCGGTCCCTGGACGTTCGCGCCTCTGGCAGTCAGCTCTGCGTGTAGCGCATCGGCGTCGGTCACGTAGAACGCGCACGAACCGATTCCCTTATGCTGCGGAGAGCGCGCGATGAGGAGGACGCGCATGCCGTCGCGGTCCATGACACCGATGTCGTGCTGGCTGTAGTTGACGTCGAAGCCTAACACGTCGCGGTAGTGCGCCACGCCGGCGGCGACATCGGACAGTGGCAGCTCGGGCATGACCTTTCGTAGCATGCGCGTGTGCTTCGACGGCTCGTGCCCGCCTCCGATGCCTTTGCCGAACCAGAGCGTGTTGCCGTCTGGATCACGGATCTCGATCATCTGCATCTTGATCCAGTTCACGTCCTCGGGCGCGGTCGGCTCGGCGCCGCGGGCGGCGAGGATGTCGTAGGTTGCGGCGACGTCGTCCGTCTCGAAGAACAGGATGCTCCGTCCCGCGATGCCGGCGCCCGGGCCACGCCGGCCTAACGTGATGCGCGCCGGTCCGAGGGTGAGCTCGGCCGAGTGATCGGCGTGTGCGTGGACCTCGAAGCCGAGGGTGTCGCGGTAGAACGTGACCGCTCGCACGAGATCGGCGACGTCGAGATGACGACTCACCGGCGCGACGATTGTTGGTGCGGTCACGGTCTGCTCCGGTAAATTGGCTGACGTACAATACTGACGAGACCCGCAACGCCGAAACGGCGCCACGGCCCAAACCGCGCACGGCCCAAACGGCGCACGGCCCAAACCGCGCACGGCCCAAACGGCGCAGGGCCCGAACGGCGCAGGGGCCCATACGGCGCAAGCCCCAAGCGGTAAGAGCGCCCTGCGTCGTTGTCGTCTGGGTCCTGCGTCGTTTGGGTCGTGCGTAGTTCGGGCCCTGCGTAGTTCGGGCCCTGCGTAGTTCGGGCTTTGCGCCGTTTACGCTGTCCCCGGCGTGACTCCGCGGATAGTTGGTGGGTTGATTTTGTATCCACCTCACTGCCCAATGGATTCCTCCGTGTCCACCGGCTGGCGCCGCCTTACCGATTTAGTCCTGCGCGACCTCCGAACCGGATGGCGGGCGCTCCGAAACGCGAGGGGATTCTCGGTCACCGTCGTGGCCACCCTCACGCTCGGCATTGGGGCGGCAGCGACCATGTTCAGCGTCGTCGACCACGTCCTCCTGCGGTCGCTGCCATACGGCGATGCGGATCGCCTCGTCTCGCTGTACCAGCGTGGCAAGGGGGGAAACCAGCGCCTCGTCTCCAATCCGACGCTTCAAGACTGGGCCCGCGCCGGCGTCGCGTTGAGTGGCCTGGCCTGGATTCGCGGCGACGGTCTCGCCCTGCAAAGGCCTGACGGTCCGCAGCGCGTCGGGATTGGCTTCGTCTCGACGGGCTTCTTTCAGCTCATGGGACGTCAGGCAGCGTTAGGCAGGACGTTCGCGCCTGAGGAGGAACGAGCCGGCGGGCAGGACGTCGTCGTGATCTCGCACGAGCTCTGGCAAAAGACATTCGGCGCGGACACGAAGATCATCGGCCAGACGCTCCGCTTCGACGGCTCGACATCGGTGGTGATTGGCGTGATGCCACCCGGGTTCGCCTACCCGACGTGGGCTGACGCGTGGCGACCGCTCGCTCAGCTCGTCGGGCGCGACCCCGTGATCGATCGGCGAGACTTCCACGCTGACAGCCGCGCGATCGGTCGGCTCGCGCCGGGTGTGGACGCGCCGCAGGCCGCGCGGCTCCTGTCCACGGTGCAGGCGCGCATCGCCGGCGAGTTCCCGAAGGAGGAAGGCGATTGGGTCGGCGTGGACGCCGCGCCGCTGCAAACCGAGATTGTCGGCGACGTGCGTACGGCGATTCTCGGACTGGGCGGCGCCGTCGGACTCATTCTGCTGGTCGCGTGCGTCAACCTCGCGAATCTCGCCGCCGTGCGCGGCGCGTCGCGAGGGCGCGAAGTCGCGATCCGGTTCGCGCTCGGTGCGAGTCGAGTCCAGGTCATGCGCCAGCTCGCAGTCGAGAGTGCCACGCTTGCGGTCGTAGGAGGCGGGCTGGGCCTTTTGTTCGCCTCGCGTGCCATATCATGGTTGCGAGTGACCGCGCCGTTCGATCTTCCGCGCGCCCGCGAGCTCGCTGTCGATGGCCGCGCGGTCGCGGTTGCGACGACCGTGACCGTACTGACCGCGCTGCTCTTCGGTGTGCTCCCCGCGCTCCGTGCGGCCATGGCGGGTGGCTCGTTCCGCGTCCTACTCAGCGGCCGGTCCGGCGCTGGCGGCTCGCGGCGCGAAGCGCGCGGGCGCGCGATCCTAACGAGTGCGCAGTTCGCGTTGGCGCTCTTGCTGCTCGTCGGCGCCGGTCTGCTCGCCCAGAGCTATCGGCGGCTGCTCGGCGCGCGCATCGGGTTCGACCCACACGGCTTATTTTCGACGTCCGGGTCACCGCCGCAGGACAAGAACGTGGATCCGCAGGTCGCGTTCGCCGTCTACGAGCGCATCATCGACCGGTTGAAGTCGGAGACCGGCGTCGAGGAGGCGACGATCGTCAACTTCATGCCCTCGGGGCGGGCTGGCATTCCAACACGCATCGAGGTTCCCGGGAGAACGCCCGCAAGCGAGGACCTCGC
>Ga0105248_10008228_pt1 | contig 11457 bp, 11 predicted proteins | sample KBSS34metaG_FD_81524 | JGI IMG/M metagenome (GOLD analysis project Ga0105248, IMG submission 81524) | Switchgrass rhizosphere microbial communities from Kellogg Biological Station, Michigan, USA - KBS S3-4 metaG | ecosystem: Host-associated > Plants > Roots > Rhizosphere > Soil | place...
ACCGGTCTCGGCCGGACCGAGAACGATCGGATCACGAACCTGACTTCTATCCTCGACCGCTACTTCGGGCTCACGGGCTTTCACATGAACATCAATGTGCTGAACCGGGAGACGCTGATGGACGCGATGGACCATCCCGAGAAGTACCCGAGCCTCACCATCCGTGTGTCCGGCTATGCCGTGAACTTCGTACGGCTGACGCGCGAGCAACAGATGGACGTGATCAACCGCACCTTCCACGGGGATTGAGCATGGAAAGCGCATCAGTGCCGGCGCCTGCACTCGAGACTGTTTCCCTTGAAGCCAAATCGCCGTTCGAGATGCGCGTGCATCTTGGCGAGGACGTTCCCGACATGGATGTGCGCTCCGCACTGAAGAGCGGGGACCTCGGCTTTCTCCACTCCTTCACCACCGGGTCGGCAGTCGACGGGCCCGGCTTGCGCCTCGTCGGGTGGACCACCGCCTGCATGTTTCGCTGCCAGTATTGCCACAACCCCGACACCTGGACGCTGAAGAACGGCATCCCTGTGCCGCTTGGTCGGGCGGTTGAGGAAGTCCAAAAATACGCCGGCGGACTGATCGCGATGAAGGGTGGCTTCACGCTTTCCGGGGGCGAGCCCTTCATGCAGGACCGGTTCGCCGTGCGGCTCTTCCAGGCAGTCAAGAAGATGGGCGTTCACACGGCGATCGAGACCAACGGCTATTACGGGGAGCGCGTGTCGGACGAGGAACTCCGTAACATAGATCTCGTCATCCTCGACATGAAGGCGTTCACCCGCACTCAACATGAGATCGTGACCGGGATGCACAACGAGGATGTGCTGGAATTCTGCAATCGCCTCGCCGAACTCAAACGCCCGATGTGGCTCCGCTACGTGCTCGTGCCAGGGCTGACTGACATTCCAGAGGAAATGCAGGCGGTAGCCGACTTCGGCGCATCGCTCGGCGTGGTCGAGCGGGCCGAGATCCTGCCCTTCCACCAGCTTGGCCAGTACAAATGGCAAAGGCTGAATCTCGAATACAAGCTGGCGCGAACCGAGCCGCCCTCGGGTGAGGTGATCGCCAAGGCCGTTAAGATCTTCCGCGAGGCGGGGCTCGATGCCGCTTAGGGGTTAACGCGTCTGCGCAGCTTCCTGGTGATGTCGTCAAGCATCGAAGCTTCCAATTTGGAAACGCCGTCGCTGAACCCGAGCAGTCGGCCAATGGTCGCCGAGGACTCCGCGACCTCCTGGCATGCGCGGACGATGGAGACGATGCGCTCCTCCCGCTCTGCGGGCGGCAAGACGGAGAAGCCGAGCTTCAGAACTTCGACGGCCGTTTCGAAGAACTCGTCGGAAGGACGGACTCGAAGCCACTCCTCAAGCTGGGCGTAGGCGGGCGAACTCGGCTGGATGCCGCGCTCGCGCGCCAGGCGAAGGACAGTGTCATGCTCCTGCCTCGAAACCTTCCCCTCGGCCCAAGCAACCTGCACCAAGGGCGCAACAAAGAAGGCCGGGGCGGCATCCGCCGTAATTCCCAGCTCCCTGACCCTGCGAAGGAGATCGGGGTTGTCGACCTGAAGCTTCTGGCCAAGCGCGATCGCAATCTCATCGAGGTCGGCCCTTTGACGCAGCTTTTGGAGAAGCTTCGCGTCCTCTCCGCGGAAGTAGGCCTCTTCCATCGCTTTTTCGCGATCGCCGAATATGCGTTCCTGCATCGTCTTACCCCGCTCTCGATGCCACTCGCCCGTTTCGACCGAAACACTATGTCGAGCGACTGACTCTCACCATCAGCATTTATCGGTAGCCACGATCTTCGGGACCTGGCGCGATCCTACAATTGTTTGAGAGCGTCTCCCAATGCATTGCAGACAGATTCCACCGTGTAGGGATCGTCGGGATGCGCGGGAGAACCCTCCCTCTCGAAGTGGGGCCGGTCACCCATCGCGCGTCCCCATTCGACGTCCGCTTCGCGGACAAGCTCCTTGAGGAGATAGTCGGAAGCGAGAACAGTCCGGAAATGATCGGCCAAGGCGACTAGCGGACGATCGAGGTTGTCGAGCAGCAATTCGCTACCCTTCAGCTGCCGGTGCAGCAGCACCTGCAGCGCACCGCTCGGGTCAGTCACGTGGCCTCTGATCCAAGTTCCGATCTCGGTCTCGGCTTGCTGAACGCGAGAAACCGGGGAAGCGCCCTTCATCGCGCCCGGACCAGCCAGGCGGCTGATTGCTTCGGTCGGGCTGAACTTACGCCCCTCGCGGATTTCGCGTTCGACCTCTGCTTCGATGCCGAGCCGCTTTTTTTCGTCCTCGCCATTCATGCGCGGGATTCCAGCCAAGTTTCGCGCTGTGATGGAACTCAAGGTGCGCATGCGCAACCTTCATCGCGTGAAGATCCGCGGCCGCGTCTCGAAGGACAACGAAAAAGGGGCCGGCCCGAGAGCCGACCCCTTTCACAGTGCAATCTGTCGCTGCGCTTAGCCGCGTTCGGGCGCAGCCGGCGGCGGCGGAGGAGGCGGCGGCGGCGGAGGCGCGGGGCAGGTATCCGTGGCCGGTATCACGCTGCCGTCCGGGCACGTCTGCGTCGCAGGCGGCGGCGGTGGCGGCGGGGGTGGCGGCGGAGGCGGCGGGGCCGCTTCGGGGCCTCCGAAGAGGAACCCGACGCCCAGCAGTCCCACGATCCGGTGCGTGCTGCCGAGACCTTCGGCGTCATTGTAGTTCGAGTAGCGAACTTCGGCGCTTCCGTAGACATTGCTGCCGAACATCTGGTTCACGCCGCCGCCCCACTGAATTCCGTGGGCATGGAAGCTGGTGTCGTAACCCGGTCCCGAGGTCGGCGTCACGAATGGGGTGAAGCGCTTGCGCTGCTTGTCATTCGCATAGCCGATCTTGCCGTAAAACAAGGTTGACGGCGTAACCTCATAGCCCACGCGCAAGGCGCCGGCCCACTCGAAATCCGACCAGCGCTCGGCAATGCCCGGTCCGTCGGGAATCTCGTTCTTGTTATGGGTCCACCAGAGCGTGGCCTCGGGACCGAGGATGAACCCTCCGCCGAGGTTGAAGTCGACGCCCAGCGCTCCGCCGAACCCGATCTTACCGTGGTGATCACCTTCCGAATAAAGCCCGTCGTAGCCGGCCTGCAGTTCCCCACGGAAGCCGCGGATACTTTGTGCATTCGCCGGTTGCGCAGCTAGGCATGTGCTCGCAGCGAGCACCGCGAGAACGCCCTTATGGATTCGATTCATCTTAAACCCCTTTCTTGTGAACCCGACTGTTCTACTTGATTAATATTTTCTTGAATCGAGTTCGACTTGCAAATTCGTAAACAATTGTCGGGTATCCATACCAATCATGGGCCAAATCCAAAAGGGGCCGAGTAGCGCGGGGCCGCGGAGTGTTGCTAACATGTTACACTACGCTGCTCGCTGTTCGACATCGAACCGGTGAGCTAGCGCCTACTTCGCAAGGGAATTGGCGCGGCCGTCGTCGCCGTTTCGCCGCAGCCAAGCCTGTCGAGGATGGATTCGATTAGCGCGCTCACGGCGGACTCGCTGGCAAGGCCGCCTCGCACAAGACACCGGTCAACGAGCACACGGCGGAACGCTCCGTAGAGACCCGGCTCCGGTGGCGTTGGGTTAGACCAGAAGCTGTCGAGATGACCCTGGTGTGTCAGTCCTTTGATGTCGTAAATTGCTTCGCCCAGGGTGCAAACGGGCGTGTCGTGCGCGAGGGCAAGGGTCGCAGACGTACTGTTCACACATACGAGACCACGGGCCTGGCGAACCATTGCGTCCAGGTCGCCGCCGTCGACGAAGTGAAGCCGGCCGCCGAGCCCAAGCTTCCTGGCATGCTGCCGGACGAAGCGGGACCAGTCGAACAAGCTGCAATCGAGAGGATGCACCTTGACCAACAGGTGAACGTCGGCCGGCGCATTCGCCGCGAAACTGTGAATCGCATAGCTCGCCGCGCTTTGCATATCGGGAAAGGGCGAGTGCGCGCGAATCTGATAATCGCCCGACAATTGCAGCGGGAGAAGGAACAGCGGCCGGCCTTCGAGCTGCCGAAGCGCCGCGGCCGTCACCCGGGCCGCTCGCCGCTCACGCAAGAACTTCCACGACCAGCCGATGCCTTCCTTGAGGATTGGGGTGGTCCGGTGCGAACGGAAGTGCGGGTAGAGCAATCTGCCGACGAAGACGTAATGATAATACCAGTAGCTGTCGCGCGCGCGCCGCTTGAAGCTTGCGGTGATCGGCGCGACCTCCGTCTCGGGCGGGAGCCGCCGCGCTTCCTGCAAGAACCAATTCTTGTCGCGCGAGAGCGTCGAGCGGGCATTCACCCCTTCGGGCTCCAGCGTCATCCAGTCAGGCCGAATGTATCCTTCTTCCAACACGTGCGTGCGCACGTTCCGGGCAGACGCAATCCCGTGGGCGGACAGGTGATAGGGACGGCAATCTCCGTAGAGCAGGAGATCGGTGATCCCCTTCTCGCGCAGGAAGGTGTCGAGGAAGACAGGCCAGTCCGAGAAGCGGCCGCGGAAGTCCACGGCACCTTCGGGCCAGTCAAGCCGGTCCCCGCCGCTGAGGTTGATCCGATGAACGGCGACTCCGTTTCGGCGCATCTCCTCGGCAAGCCGCCTGAACAAGGGCCCCGGCGGACCCTGCAGGAAGAGAAACCGGCGCTGACCGACCATCATCCACCGAGCCCCGCTGTCGCCCGCCGCTTCCAACGTCCCTGCAGGCGGCGAAGTTGGACGACGATGCCCTGGCGCTGCTGCGCGCCGGCCGAATCCGCAAGACGGCGGATGAGGACTTCGGGAGGGCAGGGCAGACCCGTGACGGGGTCGAGGTAGCGGGGATAGAGAAGGAGCGCGGCAGCAACCAGCTCATCCAGGGTCCGCTTCGCAGTGCGCCTGTTTGGAATGGGACCGAGGTCCCGCGTCAGGCCCCATCCGGCGTAGAAGGGCGCGCCATATGTTGTCACCGGCTTGCCCCGGAGCAGCGCCTCGAAGCCAGCCAGAGAGGTGATGACGTGAACTTCGTCAGCCTGGTCGATGAGGGCGCCGATCGCTTCGCCGCCCGCGATCCCGTCGGCGAACCGGAGGCATTCGCTCTGCGCAACCCCGCCTATGCGGTGACCTGCTTCGACATCCGGGTGCGGCTTGTAGAGGAGGAATGCGTCCGGCCTTTGCTCACGAACGCGGCGCAGAAGCTCGAGATTGGTTTTGACGTCGCCGCCGCCGCACAGGACCGCGCGGTCGTCCTCAACCTGGCCCGGGACGAGAACCACGGGACGCCCCGCAGATTGCACCTGGCGAGAGTCTGCCCCTGCGCCGTATTTGCTTACGCCGGATTTGACGATGAGTTCGCGCAGCCGCCTGGCACGGCCCAGCAGTTCGTCGGGGAAATGGCCATTCTCGAGTAGCCGCTCGAGCTCGCTCGGGCGCAATGGATCAAAATGGGCGCCAAGCCGATCCACGACGATCGAGAGCGGCGGCACGCAATCCGCGCCCAAGCCCGCGGATCGGATAAAGCCGTCCTCGACCTCGATGAGGTCGGTGCCGGCACGCTCTAGTTCTGTGAGGAAACCCGGCGGGGTCCTGGCTTTCCACACCGCGACAGCGCTCCTGGGATTGACGTCCTTGAGGCGGGACGCAAATCGCGCGCCGGCCCCGCCGTCCCAAAGCAACGGCGCAACCGTTGGGCGTTTCCAGAAGGCGAAGCCGACCGCACTGCCGATGTCCCGATTGCTGTCGATCAGCTGCCGCCAGAAAGCGCAGAGCTGAATGGCTTCGACAATCGAGAGCGTCTGGCCAGTGAATGGGTCCACATGCTCGAAACGCTCCAGCTCCTCGCATAGCGTTTCGCGCAGATCTGGTTCAGCTGCGCGCGGATCGGGCTCCCAATAGCGTCCGCCGACCCGCTGCCGGAGCAGTTGGTCGACCAGCTGGTCGATTTCGTGGCTTGGAATGGGATCTGCGGGCTTGGACCGCAAGCGGACAAGGCTGTGCACCTTCGCGCCAGGGAAGGGCGGCACTTGCAGGAGTGGCTCTTGTCCAATCATATCAAAGATCAATTTCAACCCGGTTCGCGCAGGTCCCGCAAGGCCCTCTTCAAATCAATTTATCCAAATTTCAGAACATCTTGGGCACGCGCCTCAAGTAGGACGCATATTCTCCCTTGCCCAGACGCGCGATCGCCCGATCGAGACCTGCGTCATCGATGAAGCCGTTGCGCCATGCAATTTCCTCCGGACAGGCGATCTTCATGCCCTGCCGCCGCTCCAGCGTGGCAACGAATTCCGCTGCATCGAGCAAAGTGTCGGGCGTGCCGGTATCCAGCCAGGCATAGCCGCGGCCCATGAGCTCGACCCGCAGTTGCCCCTGCTCGAGGTAGGCTCGATTGACGTCGGTAATCTCCAATTCGCCGCGTGCCGATGGGCTGATGTTGGCGGCAATGTCGACTACCTGTTCATCGTAGAAATAAAGTCCCGTGACGGCCCAGTTCGATCTCGGCTCTTGCGGCTTCTCCTCAATGCTGAGGGCGCGCATGCGGTCATCGAATTCGACGACTCCGTACCGTTCCGGATCAGCCACCTGGTATGCAAATACGGTGGCCCCCTTGAGCTCCCGCCGCGCCTTTTCCAACACGTCCGAGAAACCGTGACCGAAGAAGATGTTGTCGCCCAGCACCAGGCAGGAGGGACCGCCCGCGACGAAGTCCGCCCCGATCGTGAAGGCTTGCGCGAGTCCTTTGGGCTCCGGCTGGACCGCATAGGAGATGCTCATGCCCCATTGCGACCCGTCTCCCAGCAGATGCTGGAACGCTGCCACATCATGCGGAGTCGTGATGACGAGGACCTCGCGAATTCCCGCCAACATGAGCGTGGTCAGCGGGTAGTAGATCATCGGCTTGTCGTAGATCGGCATCAGCTGTTTCGAGACAGCCAAGGTCATCGGATAGAGCCTCGTACCGCTGCCCCCCGCGAGGATAATTCCCTTCATCCCTGAGACACTTTCATTTGCGTTGTTGCAGCGACCAGCCGGCGCACGACTTGCGGAAGCGAACTAGACCAGTCCGGAAGACGGACGCAGTGAGCCTGCTCCAGTTTGGTGCTGTCGAGGCGTGAGTTCGCGGGGCGCCTTGCCGGGGTCGGGTAGTCGGCGGTCGTGATGCGGCGGACGCGGGCACGAGGACCGCCCGCTTTCGCGGAAGCTTCGAAGATCGCTTCGGCGAAATCTGCCCAGGTGGCTTCACCTTTCGCGGTCATGTGGAAGGTACCGCGGAGCGCTGCGTCTTGAGACGAGGTGAGATTGGACGCAACGCCCAGAATGCCATCGGCGATGTCGAGCGCACTGGTCGGATTGCCGAGCTGGTCGGCCACGACGGAGACCTCGTCCCGGTCACCGGCCAGCCGAAGCATGGTCTTGACGAAGTTTGCCCCAAAAGGACTGTAGACCCACGCGGTGCGCAGCACCGCCGCGTTTGCGTGCGCCGCAACGACGGCCTGCTCCCCGGCGAGCTTGGACGCGCCGTAGACGCTTGCGGGCCCCGTCTCGTCAGTCTCCACATAGGGGGCGCGCTTGGTGCCGTCGAAGACGTAATCCGTCGAGAGGTGGATCAGAGGGACGGCCAGCTTGGCTGCTGCCTGCGCGACCGCTGCGGCTCCCCTTTGATTGATGGCAAATGCGATGTCGCGCTCGGATTCGGCCCGGTCGACCGCAGTGTAGGCGGCAGAAGAAACGATCACGTCCGGGGTTGCGGCTTCAAGCGCGGGCACGATGGAGTCCGGTTCCCCGGCAAGATCGATCTCGGGGCGACCGACTGTGACAATGTCATGGCCGGCCGCAGCGCTTCGTTCGATCAGCGAACGGACGACCTGCCCTTCTTTTCCTGTGACGGCGATGCGCACCCGGTGCTTGCCTCAGCCCTTTGCAAGGAGCCCAAGGCGCTGCCCGGCGTAACGCTGCCGCAGCGGCTGCCACCACCATTCATTGTCGAGGTACCATTGGACGGTCTTCTCGATGCCGGTGTCGAAATTCTCCCGGGCACGCCAGCCGAGCTCATCCTCGAGCTTGGTCGCATCGATCGCGTAACGCGCGTCATGACCGGGGCGGTCGGTTACGAAGTTGATCAGCTCCTCACGCGGACGGTTCGCGGGGGAGATGCTGTCGAGCACCTGGCAGATGCGCCGGACGACATCGATGTTTCGCCGCTCGTTGCGGCCGCCCACGTTGTAGGTTTCTCCGAGCCTGCCGCGTTCGATGATGACGTCCAGTGCCCGGGCATGGTCTTCGACGTAGAGCCAGTCGCGAACATTCTCGCCCTTGCCATAGACGGGAAGCTGCTCGCCCCCGAGCGCATTGAGGATGGTCAGCGGGATCAGCTTCTCCGGAAAGTGATACGGGCCGTAATTGTTCGAGCAATTCGAGACGACCACCGGCAGGCCGTAGGTCCGGTGCCATGCGACGGCCAGATGATCCGAAGCGGCCTTCGATGCCGAATAAGGGGAGCTCGGGTCGTAGGGCGTTTGCTCGGTGAAGAGGCCATCTTCGCCAAGCGAGCCATAGACTTCGTCCGTCGAGACATGGAGGAAACGGAAATCCGCCTTCGCCGCGCCCTTGAGCTTTGACCAGTAGCCGCGCGCGGCCTCGAGCAGGTTGAACGTTCCGAAGACGTTCGTCTGGATGAAGTCGGCCGCGCCGGTGATCGACCGATCGACATGGCTCTCCGCCGCAAGATGCATGATCCTGTCGGGCCCGAAGTCGCTGACGGCCTTTTCCATTGCGCCGCGATCGCAGATGTTCGCCTGCAGAAAGCGGTAACCGGGCTTGGAATCGACGGAATGGAGCGACTCCAGATTGCCAGCATAGGTGAGGGCATCGATGTTCAGCACCTCATATCCCTTGTCGAGAACGAGGTGCCGGACGAGTGCCGAGCCGATGAAGCCGGCGCCGCCGGTAACGATGACCCGCATTACTGACCTTTCACTGAGAACAGCGGTGGCAGATCGGCAAGCGCCGGCTGCACGCGATCCCTTCCCGAGAGCGTATCCGGATCGGCGACATCCGGCCAGTGGACGCCGATATCAGCGTCATCCCACGCTACGCCCTTGTCGTTTTCCGGGCTGTAATAGTCCGTCACCCGGTAGCTGATGATCGAATTGGGCTCGAGCGTGCAGAAACCGTGGCCGAAGCCCACGGGAATCCAGAACTGGTTGATCTTGTCTGCCGTCAGGACGACCGAAATCCACCGGCCATAGCTTGGAGAATCGTGGCGGAGATCGACGGCGACGTCGAGGACGGACCCCGCGAGGCAGCGGACCAGTTTTCCTTGAGCCGCGGGGTGGGACTGGAAATGGATACCGCGGACGGTACCTTCGCGAACGCTGAGCGACTGGTTATCCTGCACGAATTCAACAGAACCGGCCCGCTCCGTGAACGCTGCGTGCCGGAAGATTTCTGAGAAATAGCCTCGCTCGTCGCCAATCTTGCGGGGCACAATCTCCACAGGACCTTCGAGGTCGAAGGTACGGAATTCCATCGGTTTCCCTTGAAAATGGTTCGGATCGATCCGGCCCGGGCGGGATTAGACGAGCCACCGCGCAATTCAATGGGGTACTTCAAAAAGCGGGCGATCAGAGGGTGTCGAGCCAGTCCTCGACCGTTCTGAAATGATCGTCCCAAGTGGGTGGCTGGTACTTTGCCATTCGTGCGAGTTGACTGGCTCGTTCGGGGCTGTCCTTGGCGAACGAACGAACTGCGGCTTCCCACGCGCCGGTGTCGTTCGGATCGAGAAAGGTCGGAATGTCGCCGGCTACTTCCCGGAACACCGGCAGGTCGCTTGCGATCACCGGCGTTCCGAGATCGAGCGCTTCGATGACCGGCAGTCCGAAGCCTTCGACGAACGAGGGCATCAGGAGGGCGCGGGCGCCCGCAATCCAGGAAGCAAGCTCCTGGTCATCACAATCCGTTATCTCTCTTACGTGGCCGGCAATTGGTCCCAGGTTGTCGAGCCTGCGGAAGGTTGCTTCGGCTTTCCAGCCGCGTTGCCCGATAACCAGGAGCTCAGGGGCGTTCGGTCCCATCGAACGAACCAGTCGTTCCCACACATCGAGAAGGATCGGATGGTTCTTGCGGATCTCTATCGTGCCGACGGTGACGAAATACGGTCTGTCAGAACTCTTCGGCTGAATGCGCGCGGCGACCTTGTTTCCCGCAATCCAGGCAGTCACTGCAGCGGGCATCTTCCGGTCTACCGATGTCGCGAACCGGCTCAATTCGGTCAGAGTATCATGCGAATTGACGATGACGCCGCGCGCGCTCGCGAGAACATTCTGGATCCTGCGCGCGTGTTTCTGGCCCTCGCCCGCGCGGCAATAGTGGGGGTGAGTGAGGGGAATGAGGTCGTGAACAAGATAGATCGCGTGCAGACCGAATTTCGCGATCCAAGAGGGCAGGGCTGGCTCGTCAAGGCCGGTATGCCCGACGTTCAGGTAAAACATATCACGCGACGGAGGTGCACGCGTTGCCGTGGGCAACGCGCGGAGGGCTGCATTCAGCAAATTCGCGCGGCTGCACCGAGCGGGGTTACGGAGCAGGAAGAAGAGTCGGTCCGAATTGGATGGTGAAAGAACAAAGGTCGAGCCTTTGAACTGAACCACAGCCTGAGAGCGCGAGCCAAGCCGTTCCACATATTCGAGGCAGACCCGGTCGATGCCCGTCGGCAGCCTACGACGCCAGATACGCCAGATAAGCCTCGAGACGTCGAGCAGGAACTTGCGGGACTGGGAATTGCTCACCGCGGGCATCTCCCGCAGCCCCGTGCCTGATCCGTCCCGAACGAACAGCGAAGGGCGGAGCACGACTGACAACTCATTCGATATTCGATTTCTTCAGGAAGAGCTCGGCCTTAGCGCGCCTCAGGACATATTCAAGCAGCGGCAAAATACGGTGCCTACTGCGCGGTGGGAACTCCGGCGGCTGCAGCTTTTTTGAACCCCATGGCCCGGAGCCCGCGGACGTGAACATCGGTGCCGCCGGTGTTCAACAATCCGAAGTCGTACCCCGAAGATTGCCCGCGGACATTCGCATCGTCGATGGTAACGTTCTGCGGTGCAACTCGGCCCGTTCCAACGCCGGTTGGTCCTTCCTGGATTCGGATTCCCGAATGCGATTCCTTTTTCCAGGGAACGAACGTCCCGCCGCCGGCTGAGAGTTGCCCAACGCCTGATATTATCGCACCTGAAATGGACGCACCGGAAACCGCTCCATAAAGAACGATTCCGGCAATCCCAGCATTGGAAATGGTCGGGTTCACGATGCGCGCGTCGCGCACCTGACGTCCAAGCTTCAGTCCGAAGCCGAAGGAGTTCGAAACGCGAGGATTGTTGATTACCAGCCCGTCAATGCCGCTCCCGTTTCCGACGACGTCCATCCCCTCCCACGTGGAGTCGATTACAGGTGCGTCTACGGTAATGTTCGA
>Ga0105248_10008229_pt1 | contig 11457 bp, 9 predicted proteins | sample KBSS34metaG_FD_81524 | JGI IMG/M metagenome (GOLD analysis project Ga0105248, IMG submission 81524) | Switchgrass rhizosphere microbial communities from Kellogg Biological Station, Michigan, USA - KBS S3-4 metaG | ecosystem: Host-associated > Plants > Roots > Rhizosphere > Soil | place...
GCGTCCAGTTGTCCATCGGCGGGATCACTTACACCGACGCTTGGAACCAGGCGCTCGCCACGAATGCGACGCAGCTCGGGTTGAACGCAGCCGAAGCAGCGCAGCGTTTGGGAGTCGGCATCGAGATCGACTACGAGGAAAACACGAGCCCGAATCTCACGGGCTTACAAGCCTTCATCGATGCTTATCGTTCGGTCCATCCTTACGACGCTTCGGGAACCAATCACGCCGCGCGACTCACGATCGATCTCGCCGCGGGCGATCGCTGGTTGATTGCCTTAACGCGCAAAGCGACGGCTGATTGGCTGAGAACAACCACGCCGGTGCTGGACTACGCGAATGCGATGGTCACGAGCAAACAGTTCAACAGCGCCGCGGACGCGCAGTCGAATTGGCAGGAGCACATCGACGGCAAACCGCAGTTTGCGCCACCGATCCTGCCGCTCGCGCCCGCGAAGTTTACCGGTGCGCTCTATATCGTCACCGGCACAAGAGCAGCGCCTGAATGCACCAGTTTCAGCAGCTCGCTGACTAATTCCACTGGAACTTACGTGCAAACTGTGGTACCTAACGGCGCCGGAGCAACCAGCGGCATGTTGGGTTACATGTTCTGGGCTGCGGAATGTCCCTCGACGCGGCGTATTTGCACCGTCCCGCCAAATTCTTGTGAGGGCGGCGTCGGCGTAGGAGCAACCACCTACAACATTCCGATCCCCATGGCGGCTCTGCGACAAAACTGAAACCCATCTCAGTTCGATAACTCTGTTACCCACGGCGGCGCGTCTCGCCCACGCACAACGCGCCGCCGCAATATCCCCTAAGGAGAAAAAGCGATATGTCCTGGCAAAATGCGCCTATGCTGACCAAGCTCACAGCCGCGCAAAATGGAGGTAACCGTGGCGCGCAACTGTGGGGCGTCGATGTAAGAGGTAAGCTCTACACTATCTATCAGCAAACACCGGGCGGTGACTGGAGCAACTGGATGTCCATCGACTGGGCTCCCGGAAATCACCCGAAACAAGTTTATGAATTGGCCGCAGTCCAGTTGGGCGATGGCCGCATCAAGATCTGGATTCTCGACATGAAACGAGAAATCTGGACGACCGAGCAGGAGTTCGCAGGCGGCACCTGGATGAACTGGTGGCACAGCACGCGGGCCAAATGGAACAACGCACCGGATACGTTCAAGAAGCTTGCGGCGGTGCACCGGGCCAGAGCCGAGGAGCCGCGTGCGAGCGGTTCGATGTTTATCGGTGTGAAGGAAAACGGGTCGTGCGCAGTTTGTTTTGAGGCCCGTGGTACCTGGGGCCGTTTCCGCAACGATTGGAATGGAACCGCCGGCGTCATCGAGTGCACCGCCTGCCAACAAAAAGATGCGCGTATGGCCGTCTGGATACTCAATGAGAAACGAGAGCTGTTCTTCAGTGGTGAGCAGACCAAGGGCACTGGAGATTTTGGCGGCTGGGTTGGGCCAAACTGGCTCGGAGCGCCCAGACTGCGAAACATCGCCGCCGTTGAAGGATCGCAGGGCGCGATTCTTATCGGGCAGGATGAAGACTACCAGGTGTTGACGAACTTCCAGTCGGCGCCCGGCAGCGATAAGTGGAACGGGTGGTCAGCGCCGAACTGGGCCAACGCGCCGCGAAGTTACGAGTTGACCGCGTGTGGTCAAAACAACGGTCTGGCGCAAATCTGGGCCGTCACCCTGAGACAGAAACTCACGAGCATCGCGCAGATCGAAGCGAATCGTTGGCCCGACAAGTGGTCGCACAACGACGACGATCCATACCCGGATCCCCCGAAGAAGTAGTAATCGCTCACCGCGGTTCTACAAACAAACTAAAACTACGGCGCAGTCGCGCTCGCGGCTGCGCCAACTTTTCCCTCACCTGCAGCATCCGAACCCCCGGATCGGCTGCTTCTCTCCGGCTTGCAAAAGCCTCCGACTCTTGCTAAACCTCCCACAACGGAATGCCCTCAAGGAGAAGTATCATGAGAAAAACATTTCGACTGCTGCTCGCGCTAACGCTGCTGTTATCAACTGCCGCGCCGTTACTCGCGGACACCATTCGTCTCAAGGACGGCAGCGTCATCCGTGGCCAGGTCATCGGATTCAAGGACCAGCAGTTCACGATCCTGATTGGCGGCAACGCCAGAGGCCGGCGCGGGCAAACTACCGTTTACGTTGAAGACGTCGAATCGATCGAGTTTGACGCCAACACCAGTAACAACGCCAATACCGAGGATTTGACGGCCCAGAACAACCCGCCCGCGATGCGGCCCACGAATTCAAACAACCAGCGCGACAACACGATTTCAAACTCCGGTTCGACGGATCCGCAACCGGCAAATTCGGCTCCCCCGACGTTCTTTACGATCAAGGTCGGCGTCCGCGCGGACAACGCCAACAACGGTTGGACAAACAGCGGTCTCGTCGTGCGCAAAGGTCAGCGCCTGCGCATCAGCGCTTCCGGTCGTATCTCGCTCGGACGCGGTCGCTTTTCGACCCCCGGCGGTTTGAGCGGTCTCTCGGATCAGGACAAGTTGATGCGTAACGAAGCCACGGGCGCTTTAATCGCGGTGATCGGCGACGACAACGATGATTTCATCCTGGTCGGACCGCGCCGCGAGTTTGTTGCGCAACGTGACGGCGTACTGTTTCTCGGCGTCAACGAGGGCGATTTGGCGGATAACACGGGCAGCTACGACATCGTGATCGAGGCGGAAGCAGTCGGCCGTTAGTGGTAAACTCCGGGTACAGCCAGCGCATCACACCCACTGATCCGCGGGAGTTCAAATTATGAAATACAACCGAATCTACGCGTTTTTTGCGGTCGCTCTTGCCGCGCTGCTGGTGCTCGGGCTCACAATTCCGGGCTTTTCGCAGTCGCGCCGCCAACCGCCCACCTCGAACGAGAAGAAAAACAAACGTCCGGGCGAGACGAAACCGGGCGAGCAGGAGCCACTCCCGCAGGATATCGTTCCCACCAAGCCACAGGACCTCGAGAAAGTGACGACGACCGTTAACCTCGTCAACATCGACGTGGTTGTCTATCACAAGAAGAGCGGCCAGGTCGTTACCGGTCTGAAGAAACCCAACTTCGCCATCTATTCCGACGGCACTCAGCAGGACATCACAAACTGCTCGACGCCGGAAGCGCCGATTACCGTGGCGCTCGTCGTTGAATACAGCAAGTGGTCGGAGATGTTTGGTCTTTACGGCAACCGTGGTTACGAGCCGGGTACGTACGAAGTGATCCGTCCGACAGCGATGTTTCTTTCGCAGTTCATCAAACCGCCCGACGACTACGTTACCGTGGTGGCCTTTGATATTCGGCCCACACCATTGACTGACTTCACGAACGATCCGGGACGTCTCAGCGCGGTCGTGAACTTGTTGCTGAGAAACTCACCCGCTTTCCGCGAAACGAATCTCTTCGACGCGTTGAAGTTTGTGCTTGTCGGCGGCCGTGGCGACTCAGTGGTCCTCGAAGACAACAAAAACGACAAGTCTGACTATTCCGGCATGGTCTCGGTACAGGGACGGCGTCGCGCAGTAGTTCTGATCGCCTCGGGGATCGACACATTCAGCAAGATCAACTACGGCGACGCGCGCAAGGTGCTGAAATCTTCCGGTGTGCCGGTTTACATCATCGGCACCGCCAACCTGTTCAAAAAAATGTACGGCGACCAACTGCCGGCAACGGACAGTCTGATGGGAATGCCGGGCCGCATGAGCTGGTTGCAGGCTGACAACACGCTGCAAACCTTCGCGAAAGAAACCGGCGGCGCTTATTTTCCGGTGACCTTCGAAGGTGAGTTACCGAAAGTGCTGAGCAGTATCAACGCGTTGCTTCGCAGCCAGTACAGTCTTGGTTTTAATCCGGGTGAAGTGCGCGACGGCAAGGAGCACAAGTTGAAAGTGAGTGTGGACGTCGATGGCGACGGCACTTACGACGACAAGGAGTACGTCATTCAGGCGCGACAGTCGTACATTTCGCCCAAGGGTGAAGCAAAGCCGGATTCAAAATAGCGCGCGGCTAAAAGCCGTAGATTCTCAGGCGGAACTCGTCGTTGAACGCGACGATTTCCGCCTTTCGATTTGCGAACCGTTTCGCTTCGCGCAGCAATGACGGCAGACCACGCAAACTCAACGGCAAACCATACGCGGCATTCGTCAACACTGACGCTAGCTGCGGATTCAAGCGTTGCGGCATACCGTAACGAATCGCTTTTTGGGCCACGGGTGAAAAGCCCGCACTGCGCCGCGCGTTCACAAACTCGAGCGAATGATCGTAAACGTGCAGCCGGCTCGGCAGATCCCGGAGCGCGAGATCGCGGTGGGCCAACATGTTGGCGATCGCTTCCGCCACGACGCCGCGGTGATAGTTTGCGCGCGCGGGCACCGGGGATTCGTCGTCAACGTTTTCCACTGCGACGCGCGGGCGCGTGTCGCGCAAGTCGCAATAGCGTTGGAGAAAACGGCTCAAAGCTTCGTAAACGGTCAGCAGATTGCCGGCAATCTTCACGCGCTCGACGACGGGCGACTGCGGTGAGTCGCCGGAAAAACGCGTCGCCGTCACTGCCGCTCGCGGCACAAGCTCCGCGACGCGATCGTCACGCCCAAATAACAACAGTCCCGCGATAGTCGGTACCACGTCCTGCCCGTCAGACGCAGCCAGCAGCAGATCGCGTTCGAGCACTTCGGTGGTCGGATAATCGACGACCGCGGATTCTTCAAACGCGCCGCCTTCGAACGCGCGCAAATAGGTCCACAGGTGAGCCTCGTCGATGTCTGCGATCGTTGCGCCGAGCGCGGGAACGCTTTCGTAACGCAGCGGCCGCGCTTCGTCGAGCAACGCTGAGATCTCTTCGCGCGACGCTTCGCGTTTTTCCGCGCCGATGCGCAGGTAAAACCGTCCGTCGCGGGTCCGGTATGGCCGCCGTTTGCTTTCGATGTCGAGGGCCACAATGCGCCGGCCGTTGTCGAGCGCGACGCGATCGATGAACGGCACGAGCGGCGGATGAATCTCCTCGCGGCAGATTTTGACGAGTTCTTCCTGCACTCTTTCCGGATCGTCAACGCCTTCGACACGCAGTTGATCGTTGACGCCAAACACGATCACGCCGCCGCCCGTGTTAGCGAGCGCGACGATCTCCTGCGCGATCTTTTCGGTGTTTGAGAGTTTTACTTTGAGTTCGAGAAACGTGTCTTCGCCGCCGCGAATCAGGCGGAGCAGCTCGGTTCTCGATGTTTGCGGCGCGGGAGTGGAAAGGATGTATTCCTGAAAGGAACGCTCCGTGGTCGGTTCGTGACGCTGGTTGCTGCGAAATCTTCTGCGAGCCATTTGTGTATTGACGGGGCTCTAACCCGCCCGGACGCCTGCAGCGCCACTGGATTCATCACGCGTTCTTTACGCGTTTAAGTCACGCGTCTATCGCTGGGCGCGAGTGTAGCACAACTATTCGTCGGTTGGCTCTCGGACCGCTTCGAGGATTTCGATCTCGCGCTGCGCGAGGCTGCGGCCGTGAAAACCAAGCACAAGCGCGTAGATGCCGGCTGAAATCAGCGCGACGAGCGCAAGCGCGAGATACATGATCAGCAAACTCCGCGCGACAAAACCCGCGAGGGTCGCCATCAATGGCCCAGCGCCGAGCACGATCACGATCGGTATCAGCATCAGTCCGGCGACGCCGGAAACGTTCATTCGTTTGCCGAAGACCATGCGTTTCGGAAAACGGACCGAAAGCCAGTTGCCGATGGTGGACATCAGCGTGGCGAAGACGACGAAGCTGAGCGCGACAAACAGCAGGTTCTCGGGCGTCAGATCGCGAAAGACAATCGCGTTGAAGGTCAGCAGGATCGCCGCGAATATGACGGCAACGGAGGTGGTGGCGATGTTTTTGCCCAGCAGTATCTTGCGCCGATCGATCGGCGAAAGGATCAGTGTTCGCATGCCGCCTTCTTCAAAAGCAAACGCGTTGCACGAAACTCCGGCAAGGACGAGGAAAACGTAAAGCACACCGCTCGTGGCGAGCAGCGCCGAGCCGTAAAACATAAAGTCGTGCGCGGTGGTTGGCCCGTGCGACATGCTCAAGTCCATCCGGCGCGAGTTGATCGCCCGAATGATGATGAGCAGCAAGGGCGCGAAAGCCATCATTTTCATCTGCGCGTTGCGCGACGCATAACGCCACTCTTTCTCGATCACGGCGGAAAGATCTTCCGGCAGCAACGGCAACTTCCAGCCCCTGTACGCCGGCTCGGTTCGGGCTTCTGCTTCCGCTTTGCGTTTGCGGCGTCCTTCGATTCCCAGCGCCGCGCGGCGCGCGATCAAATACGTGCCCGCGATCAAAGCGACCGAGTAAGCGGCGAGTGTCAGGAACGCGAGACCGTAAGTAAATCTCTGAGTCGGTCCGACCGAAATGAATAACAGCGCCGCCGCGCCGGGCGGTGTCCAGCGTAACGAACGAAGTGACTCGGCGTGACGAAAAAGAATCGGCGCGATCTGTCCGGCCATCGCGCCGCCGAGGCCGGCGACTGCGCCGATCAACGCCACCACCGTCTCAGCGCGCGCGCGTCTGCGTCGCAGTAACGATCCCATGATCGTCGAGAGCCATTTCGAGAGCGCGACGCCAAACAAAGCCGCCGGGACCGCCGCTAACAACGCAACCGCGAGATTGCCTGTGCCGAGTCCAACTCCGATCGCGACCGCGAGTATTGCCGGCAGGGCGACGACTGAGTGCAGCGTGGTGAGCTCGCTGACGAAATCCACCGCGAACAACTTGCGCAACGTGATCGGATACATCAGCAGTTTGCCCGCGTCGAACTGCTTGCCGCCGCCGATGCTCAACGGCAACGTGGCCCACATGAGATAAAGAAATCCGAAGATCGAGAAGAAGATGAACTCAACACTCGCGGCCGCGGGAATGTGCTCATTTGAGGAACGGCGCAGGAAATGAGCCCACGCGCCCGGTTGGCTGATGAAGTAGGCCCCAAAGCCCAGCACGAGCGACACGCCCAACGCGAACGCAAACGCCAGCAACATCCCCAAAACCGAAGCCACCTTGTTGACGACGGCTTTTGACGAGCGAAGCGAGTTGCGCAGCAAGCGCCACTTGAGCCAGATGAGCGTGAGAAGTTGCGACATTTACTTATTGTTCGTTGTGCTTGCCAATGCACACAGTACAAAGTACAAAGCACAAAGTACAGATCATGATCCAAAACGCTTACGTCGGCATGGGCTCCAATCTCGGCGATCGCGCCGGCTACCTGCTGCTGGCCGTACGCGGAATGCTCGACGCCGGTTTGGACGTGATTCGACTCTCGAGCATCTACGAAACCGCGCCCCTTGAAAACGAGAACCAGCCCGCGTTTCTGAACCTTGTCGCCGAGCTTCGCGGCTCGACCCTGCCCTCGCCCGAACAACTGCTGGCCCGGCTTTTACGCATTGAATACGCTCTCGGCCGCACGCGTGAAGTCCCGAAAGGACCCCGGACAATCGATCTGGATCTGCTTATTTTCAAGGACGAACGCTCAAACACGCAATTTCTCACGCTCCCTCATCCGTGCCTCCCGGCCCGCCGTTTTGTGCTTGTTCCGCTCAACGAGCTCGTCCCCAACCTCGTTCACCCGACGCTGGGCAAATCGATCCGCGAACTGCTGGAGGGTGCCTCCGATAAATCCGCTGTTCGCCGCTGGCGACCGTAATCCCTGCTTTTCCGCTTTTGTCGTTTGCCGTTATAATGCCCCCACTTAAAACATGCCATATCTAACGCCCGAACGTCCGGAGAAGGTCAGCGCGCCGTCGCTAAAATCCAGTAAACAACGCGGCGAGCGCCTGGTTTGCTTAACAGCTTACGATTACCCGACCGCACGTCTCGTGGACGAGGCAGGCGTCGACGTCATTCTGGTTGGCGATAGCCTGGGAAACGTGGTTCTGGGTTACGGCAACACCGTGCCGGTGACGCTCGACGAGATTCTGATCCATTTGAAAGCCGTACGGCGCGCCGTGCAACGCGCGTTGCTCGTCGCCGATATGCCCTACGGATCGTTTCACACCGGCGAAGACGACGCTGTCAAGAACGCGTTGCGGCTGGTAAAAGAAGGCGGCGCTGAGGCAATCAAACTCGAAGGCGGCCACAAGCGCGTGCCCCTCGTCAAACGGCTCGTTGACGAAGAGATCAGCGTGATGGGCCACATCGGCCTGACGCCGCAGTCGATCAACCAACTGGGCGCCTATCGCGTGCAGGGCAAGACACCTAAAACCGCGCAGCAGTTGATCGACGACGCGAAAGCGATGGAAGACGCGGGCGCGTTTGCCCTCGTGCTTGAAGTCGTGCCGCGCGAGATCGCGAAGATGATCACGGAGAGCATTAGTATTCCAACGATCGGTATCGGCGCCGGATCGCACTGCGACATCCAGGTGCTGGTCCTGCACGACATGCTCGGTCTGTCCTTCGGCAAGCAGGCGCGTTTCGTTCGCCCCTACGCGAACCTGCGCGAAACGATCACCGATGCCGTCACCAGGTATGCGGACGACGTGAGAAACGGCACGTATCCGTCAACCGCGGAATCGTATGCTTTGCCCGCTGAGACTGCGGAAGCACTCGAGATCGAAAACCCCACGAGAGACTCAAAGGCCGAGAAGTCCTAAGCCCACTCCTCAAAACTCTATGGAGATCATCAACCGCCGTCAGCGCATGAGTTCCGTCGCGCGCAAAATCCGCCGTGAACAGGATCGCACTGTCGGCCTGGTTCCGACGATGGGTGCACTGCATGAAGGCCACTTGAGTCTGGTTCGTGAAGCGCGACGAATGTGCGACGTCGTGGTTGTGTCGGTATTCGTTAACCCGACTCAGTTTGGACCAGGCGAAGACTTCGAACACTACCCGCGTGATCTGACAAAAGACACCGCGCTGCTGACCGATTACAACGTCGACTACATCTTCGCGCCGACAGTCGAAGAGATGTATCCGAAAGGTTTTGCCACTTACGTCAACGTCGAGGGACTTTCCGAACAGCTCGAAGGCGCATCGCGTCCGGGTCACTTTCGCGGCGTGGCGACGGTCGTGACGATTTTGCTGAACACCGTGCGCCCCGACTTTGCTTTCTTTGGTCAAAAGGACGCGCAGCAGGCGCTCGTGATCCGGCGGCTCGTCAAGGATCTCGCGTTCGATGCTGAGATCGTGATTCTGCCGATCGTGCGCGAGGATTCGGGTCTCGCGATCTCGTCGCGCAATCTTTATCTAACGCCGGAGGAGCAGGGCTCGGCAGCCGTGATTCACCGTGCGCTGAAACAAGCAAAAAGCACGTTCAAGGAAGGCGAACGCAGCGCGGCGCGAATTGCCGACGTGGTTCGCTCGACAATCGAAACCGAACCGCGCGCGCGTTTGGATTATGTGAGCGTCACCGACGCCGAGACGCTCGAGCCGGTCGAGCGCATCGACGAACGTCCCACGCTGATCGCGGTGGCCGCGTACATCGGCAAGACGCGGTTGATCGATAACACGATATTGAATAAGGTTAAGAAGAAGGAAGCCGCACCGCAGTAATCCTTGATGAACAACAAGAGACAGATTCGCTTCCGTCTTAACGGCGAAGACACAGAAGTAGCATTTGCGCCGCACAAGACGCTGCTCGAAGTGTTGCGTGAAGACCTGAATCTCACCGGGACGAAGCATGGCTGCGAGCTTGGCGAGTGTGGCACGTGCGCGGTGCTCGTCGACGGCCGGTCGATTTTGTCGTGTCTTATGCTCGGGCTCGACGCTGAAGGTCGTGAAGTAAAAACGATCGAGGGCATGGCTAACGGCGCGGAGCTGCATCCGTTGCAGCAAACGTTTGCGGATCTCGGCGCGGCGCAGTGTGGTTACTGTTCGCCCGGATTTCTGCTGGTGGCGGAAGAGTTGTTGGAGAAGACGCCGAAGCCGTCGCGCGCTGAGATTCAGGAAGCGCTATCTGGAAACTTATGCCGCTGCACCGGTTACATTAAAATCTACGAGGCGGTCGAGCTCGCTGCCGCCCGCATGCGTGGCGAAGCATACGAACTGCCGCGAGAAGCGATTTACGGACTCGACTAATCTGTGTCATCTGTGGCTAAAAATCTCAACGTCGTAGGCAAGCCGTTTCGCAAGGTTGACGCGCGGGCCAAGTGTGTCGGTCAAACGAAATTTGCCGACGACATCGTCCTGCCGCGCATGTTGTTCTGCAAGCTGCTGCGCTCGCATGTGCCGCATGCGCTAATCAAAAGCATCGATACTTCCAAAGCGCTGGCCCTGCCCGGCGTTTTCGCTGTTATCACTGGAAAAGACCTGCCGATTCCGTACGGCATCCTGCCTGTGAGCCAGGACGAGCATGCGCTCTGCATCGACAAGGTTCGTTTCGTCGGCGATCCAGTCGCGGCGGTCGCGGCGATCGATGAAGACGTGGCCTTCGATGCGATGAACCTGATCGAGGTCGAGTATGAACCGCTCAACTCGATCTCCACCATCGAAGAGGCCGTGCTGATCGACGAGCCGCGTATTCACGACTACGGCGACGGCGGCAACGTTCACAAGAAAGTCTCGCTCGAGTTTGGCAATCTCGAAGAGGGTTTCGCGGAAGCCGACCTCGTGCGCGAAGACGTCTTCTTCTACGAAGGCAATACGCACCTGCCGATGGAACAGCACGCCGCGGTGGGCCACTACGACGCCGATCAAAAGCTCACGCTCTGGAGCTCGACGCAGACGCCTCACTACGTTCATCGTGCGCTCGCGAAAGTGTTCGAGATGCCGGCGGCACACATCCGCGTGATCGCCACGCCAAACGGCGGCGGCTTCGGCGGCAAGAGCGATCCGTTCAATCACGAAGTCGCTGTTTGCAAGCTCTCGATGATTACGGGGCGTCCGGTGAAGATCACGCTCACGCGCGAGGAAGTTTTTTACTGTCATCGCGGCCGGCATCCGGTGTTGATGAAAGTAAAGACCGGGGTGAAGAACGACGGCGCGATCACTGCGATGCACTTCCAGTCGTTTCTCGACGGCGGCGCTTACGGGAGTTACGGCGTGGCGAGTACCTTCTACACGGGGGCGCTGCAGACGGTGACTTATGACATGCCGCGCTACAAATTTCAGGGCTTGCGCGCTTTCACCAATAAGCCGCCGTGTGGCCCAAAACGCGGTCACGGCACGCCGCAGCCGCGTTACGCCCTCGAGGTTCATCTCGACAAGATCGCGGAACAATTGCGGATCGATCCGGTCGAGATTCGCCGCAAACACCTGGTCGCTCCCGATACTGTCACCGCAAACTATCTGCGCATCGGCAGCATGGGTTTGGGCGCGTGTATCGACAAGGTCGTCGAAGGCTCCGACTGGCAGAATCGCTTTTCGGGCTGGGATCCTGACAACCGCAAACTGCCGTACGGCAAAGGCATCGGCATCGCTTGCAGCTCTTACATCTGCGGCGCGGGTTTGCCGATCTAC
>Ga0105248_10008230_pt1 | contig 11456 bp, 8 predicted proteins | sample KBSS34metaG_FD_81524 | JGI IMG/M metagenome (GOLD analysis project Ga0105248, IMG submission 81524) | Switchgrass rhizosphere microbial communities from Kellogg Biological Station, Michigan, USA - KBS S3-4 metaG | ecosystem: Host-associated > Plants > Roots > Rhizosphere > Soil | place...
GGTGTATCAGCTGGGCGCGATCGTGAGGTTCTAGCCCAGGCGTTGCGGAACTTGTGGGCAGCGGTCGTAGGTTCGGCGGTGTGTCATCACCAGGTAAAGTGGTGCACGTTCGCGGACGCGGCTGTCGCGAAGGAGGCTGACATGAAACGCGATCTCCTGGTGGCCGTTCTCGGTGTCGCGCTCGCAGCAGTCGCGAGCCTGCGCGCCCAGCAGGCGCCGGCCGGCGGCGGACGGGCGGGCGCGATTCCGGGAAACAGCGGCGCCGAGCCGTGCACCAACTCGCCGATCTGCGCCTGGGGCCTCGAGCGCAACATCATCACGCACGAACGGCGAACGGCGGACCTGGGGTTCACCTTCGCGTACCCCTTTGCGCTCCCTGAAGGCGGCGGCGGTGTCTCGGCCGTCGCGATCAACTCGAAGGGGCATTTGTACGCCTTCCAGCGGAATGCCGAGGGCAGGCCGCAGTTGTTCGAGTTCGACCAGAACCACACGCTGATCCGCTCGATCGGCGACGAGGTGATCGGCCATCAGAACAAGGCGCACGGGATGGCCGTCGACGCCGAGGACAACGTGTGGATTTGCGACGAGAACGGCGACACCGTGATGAAGCTCAGTCCGGAAGGCAGGCTCCTGATGACGATTGGCGTCAGGGGACAGCGCGGCGACTGGGACGAGGCGAGGGGCCAGCGGCTCCTGTGGCAGCCGCTGCATCTCGCGTTCGCGCCGAACGGCGACATCTATATCGGCGAGGGGCATGCCAACGAGAGCCCGAACGACACCAACAAGTCCCCGACCAACAAGAGCGGCGCCGCGCGCGTCCTGCACCTGGACAAGAACGGCAGGTTCATCAACCAGTGGTTCGGCAACCACGCGGGCCAGGGGCACTTCAGCATGGTCCACGGCATCGCGATCAACCCCGACAACGGCAACGTCTATATCGGCGATCGCGAGGAGTACCGCCTGGTTGTCTACGACGCGCGCGGAACGTTCATCAAGACGATTCAGATGCGAAACCTCACCTGTGCGCTGTACGTCGATCCGCACAAGCAGTTGTGGCTGGCGACCGGCCAGGACGGCCAGATCTTCAAGATCGACTGGGACGGCAAGGTGCTCGGCGCGATCGGCAACGGACCCGGCCGGGGAGAGGGGCAGTTCGTCGAGTCCAGCTACATGGCGATGGACGCGCAGGGCAGCCTGTACACCGGCGATACCAGCGTGGCCCGGATCACCAAGATGGTGCCGTCGAAGCGGGGGACGCGCGATCTACCGCGCTGATCGAAACGAGTTATTGGTACGAGCGAAGCGAGGCGGCGTTGCTGAAACCGCGTGCGCGGGAGTTTGGAGCGTGCGCTCGGATTCGCTCACGCTCGCGTCGAGCACAGCGAGACGCGGCGTGCCTGAAGACCACCCGAACCGCCAACGACTGAGCGTGAGCGAAGGAGTTGGCGGAGAGGTAGGGATTCGAACCCTAGATAGCCTTACGACTATAACGGTTTTCGAGACCGCCGCTTTCGACCACTCAGCCACCTCTCCGAACCCCTAATCCTAGCATTCGACAGGTCCGAACCCCAACAGCCCGCGCGCTGCCAGGATCGGCGAGGTCTTCAAGGCGCCCGCTTCTCGGGCACAACTGCGCTCAACGTCTCCGCCCTGATCATCGCTGAGCGCTGCGCCGCTCTCTGAAAAACGCCTGCATCAGCTCGCGGCACGCCGCCTCCTCGACGCCGCCCACGACCTCGACTCGATGGTTGAGGCCCGGCAGCTCCGCGCCGCGCACCGCCGAGACCAGCGCGCCCGACCTCGGCTCGGCCGCGCCGAACACCAGCGTCCCAATCCGCGCATGGATGAGCGCGCCGACGCACATCAGGCACGGCTCGATCGTCACGCACAGCACCGCGCCGGTCAGCCGGTAGTTCCCCGTGCGGCGGGCGGCCTCACGGATCGCGACGATCTCGGCGTGCGCCGTCGGGTCGCCCGATGAGATCGGCTGGTTGAAGCCACGGCCGACGATCGCGCCGCCCAGCACCACGACCGCGCCGATCGGCACTTCGTTCGCCGCCAGCGCGCGCCGCGCCTCCTCGAGCGCCGCCGCCATCCACTCCTCGTACATGAGCCTCGCATAATATCAGGGCATGCTGGCTGTCCTGCTCGCGCTGGCCACGACGGTCGCCGCCGAAAACCAGAAGCCGGGCACCGCCGACTGGGAGATCTCCAACCCGGCGCTGCATCAGGAGATCGAAGGCTACGCGTCGCGCACCAGCGTCAATGCCGGCGATCCGATCGACCTGCTCGTCAGCACGCGCGCGGCACGCTACACGATCGACGTCTACCGCATGGGCTGGTACGCCGGCGCCGGCGCGCGCCGGGTCGCCGGGCCGATCGTCCGCGCCGGCATCGCCCAGGACATCCCCCTGCCCGATCCGATCACCGGCCTGACCGAGTGCCTGTGGCGCGATCCCTACCAGCTCGCCACCCGCGACGAATCCGGACCGTGGCCGAGCGGCGTCTACCTCGCGCGCTTGACGACGACCGAGAGCCCGGCCGGCCTCGGCCTGCAAACCTTCATCGTCTTCGTGGTGCGAGACGATGCGCGGCCGTCCGCACTGCTCTTCCAATCGAGCGTGACGACCTTCGCCGCCTACAACAACTGGGGCGGCAAGTCGCTGTACGCCTTCAACAGCGGCGGCGCGCCCGCGCGCAAGGTGTCCTTCGATCGGCCCTACGCCTCGAACCCGTACGGCGTGCGCCTCGACGGCGCCGGCGACTTCCTGCGGCGCTGGGAGTACAACGCCGTCCGCTTCCTGGAGCGCGAGGGCTACGACGTCAGCTACAGCACCGACGTCGACACCCACCAGCGTCCGCTGGTCGACGCGGCCGCGCCGCTGCGCCATCGCGTGTTCCTGTCGGTGGGCCACGACGAGTACTGGTCGGCGGCGATGCGCACCCATGTGGAATCGGCGCGCGACCGCGGGGTGCACCTCGCCTTCCTCGGCGCCGACGTCTGCTACTGGCGGATCCGGTTCGAGCCCAACGCCCGCGGCGACGCCGACCGCACCATCGTTGGCTACAAGGAGGCGGCCGGGAATCTCGACCCGCTCGCGCTCGACGGCGAGGCGAGAAACAACCGGCTGATCACGGGCCGCTGGCGCGATCGTCCGGCGGCGCGTCCCGAGGAGCTGCTGGTCGGCGTCATGTACGCCGCCGATCCGGTCGACGGCGACATCGTCGTCGACCGCGCGGATCACTGGGCGTTCGCCGGCACCGGGCTGAAGACCGGCGACGCGCTGCCCGGCCTGCTCGGGTACGAGGTGGACGCCATGTCCGCGGGCGGCGGACCGCCGGTGCGTGTGCGGCTCGCCCACTCGCCGTTCACGGACCAGGGCGCCCGCGGCGCGGTCCGGCACTCCGACATGACGATCTACTCGGCTGACAGCGAGGCGCTGGTGTTCGCGACAGGATCGATGCAGTGGAACTGGGGACTCGACGGGTACAACGCCCCGGCGTGGCACACATCCCGAGCGAGCGAAGCGGCGCAGCGGATCACACGCAATGTGCTCGATCGGATGCTGAAGACGGAGACACGGGCGGTCGGGCCGTCGACCGGATGGCTGCCCAGCCCCATTGTCCTGGTGGCGTGGGTCGTCGCAATCGCATTCGTCCTGCGGGCCTGGATCTGGCGTAGGATGAGGACCACATGACGCCTGAGCTTCGTCAGCGACCTGACAGACGCAAGGAGCCGCGCGGCGGACGGCGCCCCACCGATGCGCAGGGCTTTGCGCCGCTGATCCTCGTCGCCGACGAGGACGCGGCGAGCGGTGACATGTGCGAAGCGCTGCTGGCGACGCTGCGCTTCGCGGTCGCCCGCGTCGATTCGGTCGACAAGGCCGTGCAGGTCATCTCGACCCTGCTGCCCGACGTCATCGTCGCGCGGGGACGCGATGTGTCGCCGCTGCAACGCGCGGCGTGGCCGAGCGGCGTGCCGTTTGTGATCGTCACCGATGAGATCAGCGAACCGGCCGCGCTGATCGACGCCATCCGGGACGCCATCCGATCGGCGCGCACGGTGTCGAACTAGCAGCCGGCCAGCCAGCCCGACCTCAGCGTTTCCGGCGCACGTAGATTTTTCCCACCCCGTCAGCCAACGCGACGCTCTTTCGTGCGCCGCGCCGACGATCCTCGCTCTTTGTCGGAAAAGCCCGTATGGCCGAGCGGCACATCGCTTGCGATGACGTGATGTGACCAACGAAAGGGGAACGTAGCCATGTGGGGATCGCATGCGCTGGATGCCGGCCTCGACAAGCTGCAGGATCTGCTGCTGGCGATGGGCGAGGGCGACGAAGTCAGCGTACCGCACGCCATGCAGATCAGCGGCCTGCCGGCTGGGCAATGCAAGGCGGTGCTCGAGGCGCTGACGCGGGTGGGCTTGATGGTTCGATCGGAAGGCGACGCCTACGTGCGCCGGCACCTGGCCAGCTGAGCCGGCAGCGCAAGCGCGGTACATCCGACGACCGGTCCGCGAACTACACTGAACGTATGCAACTCCACGTCGCGCGCCTCTGCCTCGACTGCGAGGAAATCCACGACCAACAGACGTGCCCCCTGTGCAGTTCGGAATCCTTCGCCTACATCAGCCGCTGGGTGCCGGCCCCGGAGCGACGCACGCAGCCACGCGAGGTCCCCTCACGCGAGACCGCGGACATCTATCGTCAGCTGCTCGACCCGCATCCGCCGTCACCAGCAAGAAAACGATGGGTGACGGGCGGCATCGTCGGCCTTGGAGTGGCCGCGCTTGCCGGATGGGCCTGGCGCGGAAAGCCGGCAGCCCGCCCCGACGGATCGTCCTGACCCATCGGCGCAGGCCCGGCCATCGAGCTCACACGTCAATCACCGTCCCATGTCCGGGCGGTGGCGGATCAATCTGCTGTCGGCGTCGAAGCCCGATCACCATCGCCACACATCCGGTCCAGGTCGGCAGGATGTCGGTCAACGGCAGCAACTCGATGAGGAACGTCGGCAGCAGCAGGGGATGAAACCCCAGAAGGCGCCAAATCACTGCTGTCGCGGCCACGTCGAGAATCTCGTCTGCCCCTGCCCACCCAACCGGACCGAGAAGAAACTGCAGCGCGTCCGTCGTCACCGCAACGGCGTAGGCGGCGCGCACACGGCTGGGCGTCAGAGCCGGCGGCTCAGAGGTGATGAACGTCGGCAACCTCATGGCATTCCCACCCTTCCTTCCCAATCATCGTCGCTGGGCGGGCGTTTGGACAAGCCGTTCCGGCCGGCCTCTCAGAAGGTCCGCGCGACCCTCGCGTAGAGCGATCGGCGGTTCATGCCGAACGGCGACTGGCTCGGAAACGTCTGGATGCCGTTGAACGAGTTGACCGTCGTGTTGCGGTCGGGAAAGACGTCGAACAGATTGTGCGCGCCCGCGGCCAGCGTGTAGCCCGCGAGCCGGTACGACACCTCGAAATCGGTCAACCACTTCGCCGCGTATTCCTGGTCGTCGGCTGGCTTCGCCGACACCACGCTGCAGAACTCACCGTAGCGGGAGGCGTTGAGGGTGACGCCGAGCCGGCGGCGGCGCCAGTCGCCTCCCACCCGCAGGTCGTCCTTCGGCTGCGCGCATTCGATCCGTCGCTGCTCGATGCGGTCGAACAGCACCGACGCGAAGTCGGCGAGCTGCGGCGGCGTGGCGACCGATCCGACGATCGTCGTGCGCGTGTTGTTGTAACCGGCACGCAGCTGCAGGTCGCCGGCGGTATCGAACGCAATCCGGTAACCAGCCGTCAGATCGACGCCGTTGGTGCGCGTGTCGATCGCGTTGGTGAAGAACCTCGCGCTGTTGGCGCCGAAGGGCGCGAGCAGCGCCGCGATCGGCGGCGCGGTGAAGTTCCCGGACAGCACGATGCGGTCGTCGATCGAGATGCGGTAGTAGTCGATCGCCACGTTGAGATGCGAGAGCGGCATCACCACGACTCCGGCGCTGGCGTGCCGTGAATTCTCGGGTTTCAACGGCACCGCGCCGAGAACCTTTGCCGCGGCCGAGTCGACCGGAAGCGTCAGCGACTCCACCGGCACGAGCCCCTGCCCCAGGTCGAGGAAATTCGTCGCGGTCGACGAGAAGAACGACTGGCCGAGCGACGGAGCACGGAAGCCGGTGGCCAACGAGCCGCGTACCACAAAGCGGGGATCCGGCTGCACGCGCGCCGTCACCTTGCCGTCGACCGTGCTCCCGAAGTCGCTGTAGTGCTCCGCACGTCCGGCGACGCCGACGCGCAGCCATGAGATGACGTCTCCCTCGACGTCCACGTACCCCGCGCCGCTGTGGCGCGACTGGTCGACTTCATTGGACGGCCGGAAGCCGGGGAAGACCTGGGCGCCGATTGCCGCACGTTCGCCGAATTGATTCGGCACGCCGCCGTCACGATACGAGTCCGGTTCGCCAGCCTGGATCTGATAGTTCTCGCGGCGATACTCCGCGCCGAGGGCGAGGTTCAACGGTCCGGCCAGGCCCTTGACCTTCAGCGGGCGGCTCACATCCACGTTGCCCACCCACTGGTTGAGCCGCAGCGTGCCGGCGTCGAACTGGGTCTTGTTCTGCGGGAGGCTCGGACCGAGCGAGACGTTCAGCGTGTCGCCGATCGTGAACCCAAAGCTGTTGCGTCCATATTGACCACTGAGGTCGTAGTTCCACTTGTGGGACACGCCTCGAATGCCCGCCGTTCCGGATCCGTCGAGCACCAGCGGCTGAATCGTGGGCAGGAAGCCGACCGGATAGATCTGCGGCCAGTTGCGGGCGTCGAGCGCGCGACGATAGAAGCCGGCACTGTTGGCGTCACGGCGGCTGTAGCCGCCGAAGGCGTAGAAGAAACGGGTTTGCGCGTCGTTCAGCGGCACGCTGGCGTTGAGAAACGTCATCAGATCCCGGGTGTCCGGATCACCCCAACGGTGGTTCGGCTCGGCGACCGCGTTGGTCCCCGCATCGCCGGCCACGATCTGATCGCGCGGATCGAAGGACGCACGGTTGGTCCGGTTGCGATGGCGGTACTCGGCGGACACCGTGACGCTGCCCTTGGCGGCGGGCAGGCCCCACGCGCCTCCCAGATCGACCAAGCCACCATCGGAAAAATCGATCGGGCTGCCCTCGACGCACCCCAGCCCGTTCGCGCGGCAGGCATTGCCGATGAACGATCCGGTCGAGAGGCCGAAGTTGGAGGTCATCTCGGGCCGCGCCACTCCGCCCTTGAGCACGATGTTGATGACCCCCGCGATGGCGTCGGATCCGTACTGCGCCGCGGCGCCGTCCCGGAGCACTTCGATGTGATCGATCGCCGACACCGGAATCGCGTTCAGATCGACGCCGGTCGAGCCGCGGCCCACGCTGCCGTTCACGTGCACCAGGGCACTCTGGTGGCGCCGCTTGCCGTTGACCAGCACCAGCACCTGATCGGGCCCCAGGCCCCGCAGCGTCGCCGGCCGCACGGTATCGGTGCCGTCGGTGATCGTCGGCCTCGGGAAGTTGAACGACGGCGCCAGCGACTGGATCACCTGCGCCGTTTCGACAAAGCCGCTCGAGGCAATCTGCTCGCGCGTGATGACGTCGACAGGCACCGCCTTCTCGACTTCAGCGCCGACGGCCCGCGAGCCGACGGTCACCTGCTCGGTGAAGGCCAGGCTCAGCGCAATGTTCACCGTCACGGCCGGTCCCTCGACCATCACGTCCGTCACCGTTGGCGGCATGCCGAACGCCTCCACCTTCACGCGAACCCGGTCGTCCCGGACGATCGATCGCGGGACGGTCAGCGTGTACCGTCCGCCCGCATCTGTGGTGGCGGTCGCGTCGAGACCGACAAGCGACACCGTGGCCCCAGGCACCGTCAAGCCGTCGGCGCGCGTGGTGACGACACCAGAAATCGCGACGCCATCCTGAGCCGAGACCGGACGGCCGATCGTCAGGCACAGAAGCAACGCCCACCCTGCGCGAAGAGCCGCGCGTCGTACAGATCCCACCGTCATTCTCATGTTTCCTCAGCAATCACTGTTGTTGTGTCGCGCCGATTGATCCGGGGACGATCGCGTCGCGGAGAGATCACCAGCGGAGTGCGCCGCTCGAGAAACCGTGCGCCCTTACTTAGGTCACGACCGCGCGAAACCCTTCAATCGCAGGGTGCTCCGCACCGCTCGCCGAGGCGCCGGCGCAGGCCCGGATTGCTGATACCATCCTCCGGGCGGTCGGGCGTCGCGCCGTGCGACCGCGATGAAGTGACGAACTCGGGCCGGAACGGGGACTACGCGTGAAACCTGTCATCGCTTGCGTGTGCCTCACTGTCGCGACGGCGATGACCCCGGCTGTCCCTCGCGGCGCGGCCGACGAGCCCATCGCCCGCCTCGAGCTCGGGATACCGGTCGAGCGCCCGCTGCCTTCCCGGGCATCGCATACCTATTCCGTCTCCCTGCGCGGCGGCGAGTGCGCGCTCCTGACGGTCGACCAGCGTGGGATCGATCTGACGATTCGCGTGCTGGACCCGGCCGGCACCGCGGTGGCGGAGGTCGACGCCGAGAGCCGGAAAGACGGGCAGGAATTTGTCCAGGTGGTCGCTGAGGAAGCGGCGATCTATCAGGTGGTGGTCTCGGCGCGCTACCCGCGCGATGCCGCCGGATCCTATGCCGTCCGGATCGACGGCATCCGACTCGCCACGGAGAGCGATCGACTGTTGGACAAGGCGCGTCGTCTCGAGACGACGATCGAACCTCTGCGTTCAACAGGGAAGTATGCCGACGCAGCCGCAAATCTTACAGAAGCCGCAGAACTGGCTGAACGGGCGCTCGGCGCGGACGACCCCTATCTCGCGGCGCTGCTGACGAAGCTCGGAACCTCACTGCGCAGCAAGGGTGATCTCCAGCAAGCCGAACAATCCTTCCGGCGTGGCCTGGCGATTTGTGAGTCGGCGCGCGGTCATGATCACCCTCAGACGGCGAATGCCTTGTGGTTGCTGGCGTCGCTGCGCACCGCGCAGGACGACTACGTGCAAGCCGAACCGATGCTGCAGGACGCCATCGGCATCTTCGAGCGAACGCTCGGCGGCGATCGCCCTCCGGTGGCGACCATGCTCTCCGACCTCGCGGACGTGCACGGCCGTCGGGGCGACCACAAGCGGGAACGGGCCGAGCTCGAGCGGGCCTACGCGATCGTCGAACAGACGCTCGAACCCACGGATTTCCAGCGCATGGCCCTGGTCAACAACCTCGGCGCGCTCTACGTCTCCCTCAAGGAATACGATCGCGGCGAGCCGCTGCTGATCCGCGCGCTCGAGGCCATCGAACGCCGCTTCGGGACCGACAATGTCCGTCTCGCGAACCCGTTGCTGAATCTCGCCATCATCGCCCGCGAGCGGACCCAGTACTCGCGCGCGCTGGAGTATCTCGAGCGCGCCTACGCGGTGCGCGAACGAACGCTCGGTGCGGCACACCGCGATACCGCGTCGCTCCTCATCACGATCGGGAACGTCCACGTCGCGAGCGGTGAATATGCCCTGGCGCTGGATGCGTACCGGCGCGCTCAGGAGGTGCTCGAGGTCGCGGCCGGCCCGTACCACAGCTTGACGCTGCTTACCCTGCTCGGCGCCGCCCGCAGCTACGCGGCCCAGGGTGACGTGGCCCATGCGGTGGAATACCAGACGCGCGTCGATCAGGTGCTCGAAAAGACGATCGACTTCAATCTGGCGATCGGATCGGGGCGCGCCAGGCTGGCGTTCGCCGACGATGTGCTGGAGCGTACCGGACGCACGATTTCGTTGAGCGTCGGCGCGGCATCACGGGACCGGCCGGCGGCCGAGCTGACGGCGCTGGTCCTGCTTCAAAGGAAGGGACGTGTGCAGGATGCGATGAGCAGCAGCCTCACCACGTTGCGCGAGCGGCTGAACGACGGCGATCGGCACCTGTTCGATCAACTGACGACCACGACCTCGCAGTTGGCGACCCTCGCCCTGCAGGGTCCAGGAAAAACGCCCTTTCCGGAATACCGGCAGCGCCTCGCGCTGCTCGAAGAGCGACGAGGCACGCTCGAAGCACAGGCGAGCGAGCGGAGCACCGAATTTCGCGCGAGTTCCCGGCCGGTCACCGTTGCCGGCGTCCAGGCGTTGATTCCGCCAGCGGCGGTGCTGGTGGAGTTCGCCGTCTACGAACCGTTCAATCCGAAGGGATCCACCGAGGCGGACGCGCACCGCGAGGCACGCTACGTCGCGTGCGTGATTCTCCACGAGGGCGCGGTGGAAGTGCGGGACCTGGGCGAGGCCAAGGCGATCGATCGCGCGATCGGGCGCTTCCGCGAGGCGATGCGCGATCCGAACCGAGACCCGAAACCGTCTGCCCGGGCCCTCGATCAGATCGTCATGCAGCCGCTTCGCGGATTGTTCGGCGCCGGAGTGACGCGCCTGCTGCTCTCGCCCGACGGCCCGTTGAATCTCGTGCCGTTCGAGGCGCTGATCGATCGGCAGCAGCGATATCTGATCGAACGCTACGCGATCAACTACCTGACGACCGGACGCGATCTCCTGCGACTGCAGGTGACGCGCTCGAGCAAAGCCGATGCGCTGATCGTGGCCGATCCGCTGTTCGATGAACCTGAGCAGGTTGGCGGCCCCGTTACCGCGGGCCGGGCCACCGGCAGCCGCACCCGCCGAAGCATCGTTGCGGCCGACGATCTCTCGGGCGTGCACTTTGCGCCGCTCGTGAGCACGGCGTCGGAAGCGCGCGCGATCAAGGCGCTATTCCCCGAGGCCACGATGCTGACCGGCGCCAGGGCCACCAAGGCCGCGCTGGTGGCGGTGGAGGGCCCGCGCTTTCTCCATGTGGCGACGCACGGATTCTTTCTCGGCCCCGCCGCCGGGGTCGACAACCCGCTGCTTCGTTCCGGTCTCGCCCTGAGCGGCGCCAATGTCGCGCCCGCCAGGCGCGGTCCCGGAGTGCTGACCGCGCTCGAGGCCTCGAACCTGAATCTCTGGGGCACGAAACTGGTAACGCTGTCGGCCTGCGATACCGGCGTCGGCGAGATCAAGAACGGTGAAGGCGTGTACGGTCTGCGGCGCGCGTTCTTTCTCGCCGGCGCCGAAACGCTGGTCATGAGCCTCTGGTCGGTGACCGACAACGTCACCCGCGACATGATGTCCGCCTACTACGGCGGCCTCCGCAACGGTCTCGGCCGCGGCGACGCCCTGCGCCAGGCGCAACTCGCCATCCTGGGCCGAGTGCGTACCCGGCATCCGTTCTACTGGGCCAGCTTCATTCAGGCCGGCGAGTGGGCGAACCTGGAGGGACGCCGGTAACGCGTTTTCTGTGCGGCGCGGCCGCGGAACTCGATCAGGAGATCAGGAGATCAGGAGGAGCCGGCCCGAGAACGGTTCGGCGGGGCGGCCTGCGCAGCAGGCCGCCGATCACCGCCGGATCGGGACGAGGGA
>Ga0105248_10008234_pt1 | contig 11454 bp, 14 predicted proteins | sample KBSS34metaG_FD_81524 | JGI IMG/M metagenome (GOLD analysis project Ga0105248, IMG submission 81524) | Switchgrass rhizosphere microbial communities from Kellogg Biological Station, Michigan, USA - KBS S3-4 metaG | ecosystem: Host-associated > Plants > Roots > Rhizosphere > Soil | place...
ATGCGAGCGTTCGCGCTCAGTCAAGAGACGCGTGGGTGCCCGGATCGCTCGGCCTCCGGCTACTTCTTGAGGGCGGCGTCGAGCGGAGGCACTTCGAAGTGGTGATCGCCGTCATGCCCCGTGGGCCGGGAGCATTGGATGTATTCGCCAGAGAAGAGCTCAAATGTGTGGTCGCAGCGGGTCATCAGTAGGGTCTGTTGACTCGCTGAAGCTTTGGCGGCTACCTGTTTTAGCTCGTTGGCTATCTGCGTGCTGGTTCGCGGTTCGGGTCCAGGCTCGCTCCAGCCAGACCCAGCACGATCGTGAGAACAGACGCGCGTTACTTTTGCGATCTGAGGCTGGACCAACTGCCACTCACTCGGATCGAGATCGCTTCCTGAGCGCGTCTCGAACAAGAAGCCGGCTCGAAAAAATAAGGCTGCAAGTAATCGACGCGGCGACAAAAAACAGGCTCGTTCGAAGTCTTGAGCTAACTGCGCTGGCTACGACAGGAGATAGACAGATCGGCGCATAGGTCCGACCGTCGCACGTTCGTATACTTTCAGTCATGGCGCAGGAAGACGATTTCCCGCACCTGACCAGGCCCGACCACGTTAGCGAGGAAGCGTGGCAGACCTGCTTGACCGAGTACCACATCGCCCTCGCCCGATACGAACGCGCAGTGGTGGCAACCAACAACCAGTTAAGCCATGGCCTATCGCCAACGAAATATAACCAAGACGCCGAGCGCACGGCTCATGACGCCCTGCTGTTCGCTCGAGAAGCGTTGCTCTATCTCGTTCGCCACCCGACCGGGCGACATTGAGCAACGGCGACGCTCAAACCTGAGCTATTGCCGGAGTGCTACTAACAACAATGGCGCCGACACTGAGGCCGGCGCATTAAGCAATCAAACGGACCATTGGGTTGTCGTTGTTATCTGTCGGCTCTCGGATTCTCGCCGACCGTCCGTCGAACCCCGCAGCCATTCGGGCACTTCCATGATTCAGCGGTGATGATCCTGCCATTGCGCCGCCCAGGCAGATGACGGGCGCCGCATAATCGGCATTCCCTTAAGCCCGTCTGCGGATCGATTAGCCGCATCGGGTTCTGGGTTGAAGCGATCCGCGCCGGACTCGCGTTCACGACCTCGGTCTCTTCGGCCGTAGCCGCTGCACGTTCGATGGCAAATCCGAATTTTGCTCGCCGTGCGTCACCACATCCTCTGGCACCTCTCGACCGTTCCGCTCGATCATCTCCCATAGACGCTCTGCGAGTCGCTCCAGCTCAGCAGCGCCGGCGAGGAGTGCCTGCTTGATGACCGGCTTGCGCTCGTAGTCGGCGTCTCGAGCGTAGCGACTAGCCTGACCTTGGCACGCCTCGATCAGCAGGGCGAGATCGCTGTCGGATAACTCGATCGCGGGATGATCTCTCATGCTCCCACCGTAGCGAAGCACCTGACCACAAGGCGACTCGCGAATACCGTGGGGCTAGCTGCGGGTTGTACGTAGCCGTGACTGCGCGGAGCGTCGATGTATCTAATGTCCGGCAGGATAGCTAGATCGGCGCATGGGTCGAACCGTCGCGCGTTCGTATACTTCAGTCGTGGCGCTGGACGATGATCTGCCGCAGCTCAGCCGACCCGATCACGTTAACGAACGGGACTGGGAGATCCGCCTGAGCGACTACGACACTGCGCTCGCCCGATACGATAGTGCCGTGGCGGCGATCGACAACGAGATGCGTCAGGGTCTACTGCCCACCGGCGCTCACCAACAGGCCGAGCGCGCGGCCCAAAACGCCCTGGCTCTCGCTCGCGGAGCGTTGCTTAGCCTCTATCGCCATCTGACCGAGCGACATTGAGCACGGCGATGGCTCGGCGTTTCTCGCCCTAGGGTAGCGGCCGCCAAACTCAAAGTATTCGAACTGATACACCAAGTTCTTGTGCTCCCACCGCCGCGCCGGAAGATCCTTGAAGTCACGACGTGCACCTTGCGGGTGTTACGGACACGAGCTTCCACCGTTTGCCCCGACTTGGGCACGCGCGTATCGATCGAGATCCAGGCGGGCTGCGGATTCATCGTTCATTTTCTAGTCGGCCTAGATGGACTGTAGTCGCAACCTGCGATCGCAAATACAGTCAGGTTCGGAAGCATCGTGCGGGTCGATTGCAGCCGTCTGAGGTTTCCTCTGGGTAGTTCGCAGATAGCAGAGCTTTTTGACCAGAATACGCATCGTCCTTCTGGCACTAGATGATTCGCGGAACATACCGAGACCACCGGAACCCGGCTGCTCGTTGTAGACCCGACAACCGTCGAGCGGGTCCTGTATCCTGCGTTGTTAAGGGTGACCGTGCTCAAGCAGCCGGCGCTACCAACGTCCCACGCGGCGTGAAGCACAAAAAAAGGATCGGATTCATATGCGCCTGGCAGAGTTCATCACCGATAACATGGAAGCCATTCTGGCGGAGTGGGAGGCGTTCGCGGCGTCCGTGCTCAAGGCCGGGGCGAACATGACCTCGCTCGCTCTCCGTGATCACGCGCCAGCCATCCTCGACGCCGTCGTGAAGGACATCACTGCGGCTCAGACGCGCGAGGCACAGGCCGAGAAGTCAAAGGGGCGGGCACCCAGGACGCTAGGCTCCCCTGCAACGGCCGCGCAGACCCATGCCGTCCTGCGGGCCCAGAGCGGCTTCGACATCAATCAACTCGTCGCCGAATATCGCGCACTACGCGCCAGCGTTCTCCGGCTCTGGATCGATGCCTCTCCGCTCGGCGAAGGGAGTGGGCAAGAAATAATCCGGTTCAATGAGGCAATTGATCAGGCCATCGCGGAGTCGGTGGGCGACTTTCACGCCCAGGTCGAGCAGAGCCGCAACCTTTTTCTCGGGATGCTCGGCCACGATATGCGGACTCCGCTTAACGCTATCGTGGCTACTGCATCTCTCCTCACGGCGCTCAACGCTGGCGAAAAGGTGTCAACGGCGGCGGCGCGGCTCATCCGAAGCGGCGCGTCGATGCGCGTGCTGCTGGACGACCTCGTCGACTTCAACCGCACGCACCTCGGCTTGGGCATCAAGGTTGTGCGGACAGATATCGACCTTGCGGAGGAGTTGGGCGGCGAAGTCGAACAGTTGCGCAGCGCGTACGCTGACCGGCGGATTGATTTTGCGGTGACCGGGGATGCCGTCGGATATTGCGATGGAGGTCGGTTGAAGCAGGTGCTTCGAAATCTCGTCGCGAATGCCGTTGTGCATGGGTCGCCCGACACGCCGATTCGCGTGGCGCTGGTCGGCGAGGAAGCGGAAATCCGGCTCAAGGTCATCAACCAAGGCCCAACGATTGATCCATTGTTCCAAACTCAACTGTTTGATCCGCTCAAGCGCGGTCTCGTGCAACCCAGCAGTCGCGAATACGATGGACTCGGGTTAGGGCTGTTCATCGTCCGCGAACTTGTGCGTGCGCATGGCGGACGGGTTGAAGTGCGCTCGGATAGCACGGAGGGAGAAACCACCTTCACGGTGATCCTGCCGCGGCAGAAGTCGGGCGCGCCAGACGGACCTGTCCCATAAATGAACCGACCGCGTTCTAGCGATTCCCAATAACTGATCGACGGCCAAGTGGATGCGCAGCTTTCGAAAGGCTGGTGCGAGCGGGGCGATATTTCGTCCGGCCGCACTGTTCAACCGCATGGCACAAACTGCCGTGAATGCCCGAAGCCAAGATGATTAAAGCAATACTTGGATCAATTCGGTGAAGGGTGTCAGCGAGATGAAACGGCACATGGCCGGCAAGCCGATTCGCGGCGCCCGCGCGACGGTAGTCGATGAACCCGACGTTCGAGCCATCCGCAAGGCCGCCGAGATTAGCCATCGCAAAATTGAATAGTCTGCCGTCGCAGGAAAGCGTCTTAAGAGGCAACGTGCCTAGGGCTAACACCTTTTGCAGTCCGACCCAATCGACCTCGCGATCGTCCGGCCAGTAGTCCTTGGTAACAGCCGCTGCATGTCGGGCATTCGCGCAGAATGTGTAGGGCATCGAGTCGAGGCTCGAAAGTGGAGTGCGACTCAACAGCACACCTAGCGATGCGGGCAGTTCGTCAGTTCCGTGTCGGAGTAGAAGGTCAGATGTTCTCGGGTATAACTAGCTGTGGGCAGCACCGCGACGCCGTGAGGCAAGCCGATGAAGTAATGATCATCCACCCGGACCATGCTTGTCGGCGTGACGGGCCAGTGGAACATATCAACCCAAGCGAGTATCTCTAGCTCCGTCGCTCCAGTGTCTGACAGAGGTCCCACGGCCATGACGCCATGGCTTCCGATAATTACCAATTTCGCGTAAGCGACGCTCGTAGTGTCGAGGTAGGTAAGCATGGGCTCGTCGGGCAGGAGCGTCACCAGTTCTGGTATGGATGGGCGATCGACGTTGTGAATCACGTGCACTGATCCGCGCGTTGTCGTCATGTGCGACAACCCACCGATGACAGAGAGTCGTGCTTCGTAGACCACGAGATCGTTGACGTTGTCGTTTAGTAGGATCTTCGTTTTCCCGTTGTCGTATGTGACTCTTAGCTCGCCGCCAAACTCACCCTGTCGAGTCCCGCGTACGACAGAGACCTCCGCTTAACCGTCGCCGCGGGGCGATCCGGGAAAGCGTCAAGTGAGAAGGGTTCGCTTGTAACGGATAATTCGGCGTCCTTCACATGCACGAAGCGCCGGTTCGTAAAAGGGTACGTTTGAATCCCACTCGCAGGATCGACGCGCGCGCACCGGGAGTACGCCTCGAGCGTCTGCTCATGAAGCCCGAATGTACCTAGATGCTCAGTGATGTCGGATGTCTGGGCATGGATGGGAGCCATTCCCCAGACCAACAAGAACGAATACAAACCCTTCCCGGGCATGTGTCACCTAATCTTGTCCAGTTGTCGGCTTCGGATACGCATGATCCTGCAACGGCACATCGCCCTGTTCGACGCTCGGTCCCGACAGTTCCTAGCAGGCGGCAGCCAGCGTCGATTAGCCATTGAGCATGGGGCCTGAAGTATGCGCCGATGAACTGATGCGAGAGTTGAGGCAAGTCTCGAACGTGACAAAGATTCAGCAGCTTCGGAAGAAATCAATCCCGCCAAAACCCATTGAACCGCTGCGGCGCGAGCTTGGTGTCCCTGACGGTGCTCGTGATGCTGGAGTGTCCTAGATAGCCTTGGATCGCTCGGGTGTCGACCTCTAACTTCTGATCGGCCGCACGTTCGACGGCGGCGGCTCCGCATCTGGTCTATTCCGCGCTGCCTTCAGTCGTTCAGCGAAGTCCAGAAAGGATGCCTGCCCCCTGAGGTGTAGTCCCTCGACAGACGTCCCCTTGACGCGCTGGGCGTCGCGGCTCGCTCTTGCGGCGAGCTCTCGCGCAGCTCGCTCGAAGAGTTCGAGATCCTCATGGTTGTCGAATATCACGCGCGGCACCCGGGATGTTGCAATCGGTCCGCGAGAGTGTCGAGGCTGTATGCCGAAAAGGCACACACTGGATGCGGACAATTCGGGGACAACGGCTGTCCTTGGTTCGACGTCGTACAGACGGTGCCACACGCTCCCTGTATTTTGTGGATATGGCTGTACTCGCAAGTCGGACGAGAACGACACGCCGCCCGGGGCGTGGTCTCGCGTTGTACCTTGGCGATGTTCCTTGCAGTGCCATCGGCCCTCATGGCTGACGGCGCGTCAGAGTGGCATCGGCAGCGGCCCGCAACCTACTGCGCGACGGTACTTAACATGGCCGGCGACACCCCTCAAGAGCTGCGAGACGCAGCCAGCGCAGCACATCGACGCGGCAATACCACTGCGGCGATCGCGCTCTACAGAAAGATCCTCGTTCTGTTCCCCGCGACGCCAGAAGCTATTGAAGCGGTGTTCTATTTAAGCGGCGCCGGCAAACGCGCCCGACGCCCGAAGAAGCGGACGGGGGCGAAAGAGACAGGCTCCTAGAACGCGTCTTAGGTCTCCAGCAATTGGAGACTCTCGGCGGGCGGGAAATCCGCACGCGGTGTGACGGCGTACGGGCCCGCGGGTCTCTATCGCGGCTTCACGTTCCGTTTGGGTTTGCTGACAAAGCCCTTCGGCGGCCTGTCCTCAAGGATCGTATCGTTCGACTTCACGAGGGAGGATCAAGTCGTTGGGCGCAAAGGCCGCGGTTCGAAGACGACCGCGGCGGCTCGCGATCGGGCAAGCGTCGAGCGGCTGTGAGTCTCTCCGCCATTCCTAGAAAACGCCTTTGTGTGCCCTGGTGGATCTGCTCGAATGTGCTTCCCTTCGCAGACTCTGCCTCGCGGCGGGCACGTTCAGCAAGCGCGCGGCAGGCCCGTTCAACGAACTCTAGGTCGGCACCTTCGAATGAAATGGTCACGCGCTTCACCTCGCGATAGTGCTGCAATAGTCGCTCCATAGTGTCAACGGCAGGACAGGCTTATCGCCGAATCGGCCGCACATTCGACGTCGGCGGATCGGGATTGGCTTCGCGCGATTTTGTTTAGCGCCTCTTCGCGCTCCGAAACGCGCTTCGAAAGGCGAATCCGAGCATCGAAGAGACGTCGTCGCGCGCGTTCCTCCTCCAACAACAAGAACACCGATGGCCTTCCAAGCTCCGTTAGCGTTCTTTGAAGCTCGTCGTTGATGCGCACGAAGTTCTGTTGGGCGATCTCACAGAGAACGGTGGCCGCCGCGATCACGAGACTGAGCTTCTCAACGTCGGCGCGAGTCGGGATGTCGGTAACTATTCGCGGTGCGATGATGTTGCGACCGTTCACCAGGACTAGTTGGTTGTCTTGAGGCAGGTGCATCGAGGCGGGGACCCAGTTCGGTTCGGCCATGGTGAGCCTTCTTGTTCAGCGGTTGCGGATCTTCCCTCCTGACCGTCGCTAGGCTACGAGCCTCCCCGCGAGCGCTCTGTTCGGTGCCGCACACTATGGGCTCGAGCAGCGCGCGGGGACGGCCGCCAGATCGGCGGCTACGCGACACTTATTCTTCGCCTTTGCGTCGGCCGTCTTTTGCCAAGTTTCGGCTACGCGCGGACTTCAGCGAGCAACATGGCGCATCGCGGCTCTCGCGTCGCCATGTGCCACACCGCACGTAGGTGTAGAGTGTTTCCCACCGGAGGGGCCTCTCCTCTAAATGAGATGCCGTCCAGTGCCCGAGCGCCACGACCCGCGCGAGAACCACATCCTTGACGCACTTCCCGCCGAGGAGCGGGAACGACTGTTTCCGCACGTAACGCTCGTCGAAATGCCGCTCGGTAGGGTCCTGTACGAGGCGGGCGAGGCGCTGAGCCACATCTATTTCCCGACCGATGCGATCGTCTCGCTGCTGTACATCATGAAAGACGGCGCATCGGCCGAGATCGCCGTCGTCGGCAACGAAGGCGCGGTCGGCGTATCGCTTTTCATGGGCGGTGAGACCACGCCGAGTCGGGCGATCGTGCAAAGCGCCGGCTCCGCATATCAACTCAGCGGTCGGCGTCTGAAGGAAGAGTTCGAGCGCCATGGCCAATTGCTGCACGTGCTGCTGCGCTACACGCAGGCGCTGATCACGCAGATGTCACAAACAGCGGTCTGCAACCGCCATCATTCAATCGACCAGCAGTTGTGCCGCTGGTTGCTGCTGTCTCTCGATCGTCTGTCTTCGAATCGGCTGGAGATGACCCAGGAGTTGATTGCCGACATGCTCGGCGTGCGGCGCGAAGGCGTGACCGTAGCGGCCTGCAAGCTCCAAGATCTCGGCGTGATTCGCTACAGCCGCGGCCATATCACCGTTCTCGACCGGCCGAAGCTCGAGAAGCTGTCGTGCGAATGCTATGCCGTGGTCAAGAAGGAAACCGATCGCCTGCAATCGCCCCACGCGCCGAGTTGAAACAGAAACCCCGCCGAAGCGGGGTCTCTGTCACTGCTCGAAGGTGCACCCATGAGCCAGGCGCGAGCGAGCCACGAACTAAGGCTTTTTTTCCTTTAGGAAACGCTCAAGATCCTGGACGAACGTGCGTATTCGCCGCGTGGCATCGCCGCCTGCACTATGGAGAGCCTGCTCATCGAGTGACTGAGTTTCAGCGTGGTCAGGCTCTTTCTTACGTTTGTCCTTGCTGTCCTGCACGGCGACCCCGCAACCGGTTCCGAGGCGCGTAAACGTAGCCGATCGCGGCGGCTAGTCCGATGACGGCCGTCACGGTGGGACATAAGACTTGCGAGGAGGGCGGTTCATGTTGACGACGCAAGTCCAAACGGTCTACGGGTCACACACCAAAGAACCGTACCCCTAAGCATGGAGCGCGGCGGAGGGCCGCAAAATGGTGCTCATGGTGATCTAGCTGGTGCAATTGAGCCGCCCGGCGAGGAGGAACCATCATAACCATCGTCGAGTTCATCAAGACTCACAGAGAAGAAATCCTTACCGAATGGTTGTCAGTTGCTGATGCTCTGGCGGATCGCGCTTTGTCCAAAGAGGACCTTCTAGACGCGGTGCATGAAATTCTTGACTCGATCGTGCATGCAATGGCGTCAGCAGAGTTTGCACCGCCCGAGAACGTTCTCTCGGGCCAACCCGTCGCAACGCCCGAACTAGCTCATGTAGCCAAGGCTCACGCCTCTCACCGGTTTACGCAGCGCTTCACCCTCGGACAGATGGCCGCCGAATACAGGGCGCTACGCGCCAACGTCACTCGCCGTTGGTTGGCGAAGTGGAAGGGGAAGCCGAGAGGTCCAGGCGCGTTAGCCCGAGAGCTGGCGCTTTTCAATGCCGCTGTTGATTGGTCCCTGACTTCGGCTATCGCGTGGTACGACGCTCGACTCCGCGAACAGCAGAATGAGCTGAAGATGGCGGATCAGAACAAGAATGAGTTCCTCGCGGTTTTGGGGCACGAACTGCGAAACCCGCTCGCGCCCATTCGTACTGGCTTGGAGCTATTGGAGCGCGCGCGCACGAAGCCTGAGCTGCTAGATACCTTGCAGCCCATGATGGACCGACAGTTTTCCCACCTGTCACGCCTCGTTGACGACCTGCTTGACTTCGGCAGGATCAGCCGCGGCGATATTTCTTTGCAGGTTGCGCCAATCGACCTGAACGTCGCGATTGGGGCGGCCGTCGAGCAGGTCGCTGCGTCCATTCACGAGCGACAACACGACGTTGTCGTGACGCTTTCCGAGTCTCCACTTACGGTCCTGGGCGACTTCGATCGGCTAACACAGATAGTGGTCAATCTATTGAGCAATGCCAGCAAGTACAGCGAGCCCGGCAGCAGGATCACCGTAACGAGCCGAGCGGAGAACGACAAAGCCGTGGTCAGCGTTTCTGATAACGGTTTCGGAGTTCCGCCGAAGGATTTAGAAAGGATATTCGAGCTGTTTACCCAAATCCCGGAGCACCGGAAGATGACAGGCGGAGGTGGGTTAGGGATCGGTCTTGCGCTGGCCAGGCGCCTGACCGAACTACACCACGGATCGATCAAAGCAACGAGCCCAGGGCTTGGCCACGGCAGCGAGTTCACGATTAACTTTCCGTTGAGCCACGAGAAACGCACACGTAGAGACCGAAACCAGTCCCGAAGCGGTGTACACGGCACCAGTTCGCATCGCGTTCTAATTGTGGATGACAACACGGACGCCGCTAACAGCATCGGGATTCTGTTGCAAGAAATGGGTCACGACACGCGTACTGCGCACGACGCGCAATCAGCCCTCACACAAATGGAGCTTTTTAAGCCGGAGATTGTGCTTTTAGATTTGGGCCTGCCCGGCATAGACGGAGTCGAGGTTGGACGCAGAATCAGGACAAAGCCGGAAGGAAGAAACGTATCGCTGATCGCCGTCACAGGATGGAGCCAGGATCATGACCGACGCCAGACGGCTGAAGCCGGCTTTGACGGTCATCTAGTCAAACCTGTCACCGCCCAACAGATTCAGAGTGTGATTGCTCAGGTGCGACGCTAGGCGCGATGCCACGCCGCGGCGGTAACCGTGCAGCAGGACTCCGTTGCCAACTGTTCGGTGTTCAGATATTTCCGCTGCGAATGCGCAGCCCCCCCGTATGCCGTGTCACTAGAACATTAGAGGGCCGCAACCTTTTCGCGGCACTGGGGGCAGATCAACACGGTTTTCTTGGTCGCGCCGACGGTGCCGAACAGCACGTAGCAGTACGATAGCGGCGCGGCGAGGCCGGCCAGAGGGGCGGGACGGGGACAGGGGCGGTTGTGAGTATGGCAGGTCCTAATACGAGGGTCGAAACGAGCGAGTTGGGCAGTGTTCGCATTGAGAGGTTATATGCGAGCGGCCTTGCTATTGAGTGCAATGTTCGTTATCGGCGGAGTATTAGCTGCGCTGGGATATCCAGTCGTGTACATAGCCGGTCGACCTGTCGTTGGTGCGAGCGGTCTACTCTTCGCTCTTATCTGCGCCACCTTGCCTCCGCTGGTCGTATTTTGGTTCAGGTGGCTGCGCAGAATGTAAGCGCCGGCACTGAGGCCGCATGGGGCGGAGGCGCTGCTCCTCGCTACACTTGGCGGATGGCGACCGATTTATAGACAAACTGGCAAAGGACCAGTCGGGACTAATTACGATCGCGCCCGCCTCGGCGGTTTTCTCTTGCTGCTTCGGAGATATACGCGAGCGCAGCGAGCTGCTCGAGCGACGGCACGTGTCCGTCTACGATTTCTTCAAATAGCTTCAAAGCCTCGGAGAGCTTCCCTGCTCTCAATTTCCGCTCCGCGCCTTTGCGAGCAGCGAGATCGCGGACTTCACGGAGTAGGCAGTACCAGCGCAAAACCAGTGATCAGCATGAGGAATGCGAGGACCACCGCGACGATGAACAATTGATCAAAAGTGATCGTGCGTTTCATTGCTGTAGCCACTTTTGGCCGACCTTCCCAGGCCTATGCATGTCGCGTGCCGTTTGATACGCGTCTAGTCCGCGTTCAGACCCGGGTCCAGAAGACGCCGAAGCGGGGTCTCTGAGGTCGACCCGCATGGTTGATGACAGTCGATCAACGCCCCGAAGGCGCGCTCTTCCATCTTTTGGCGTTTCGGGGGCGGCGGCCAACCGCGTCGTGCGTTTGCCGATCTGCCTCATTGAAGCAAGGGAGTACCGCGCGCAATAGCGGTCTCAATTGGCCGGACAATATTTGTCCAGGAGCTGGAACAGATCGTCGTAATTTATGGGTTTGCTTAACCAGTCCGTGTCTAGCTCGCGAGCGATAGACAATAGATTCTGTTCAGCCGACACCAGAACTACGGGGACGCGGGCAAGAGTGTCGTCGCGCAATAGCTTTCGCCGCAGCGAACGGCCGTCCATCTTCGGCATTTGCAGATCAAGGAGAATCAAGCAGGCGGGAAGTCCGTGTCGCACCTTGCTTAGGGCCTCCTCGCCGTCTTCGGCGGTGTCCACTTGGTACCCCCTGGCTTCTATGATCCAACCCAAGCTCTGACGAACGTCAGCATTGTCGTCAA
>Ga0105248_10008235_pt1 | contig 11454 bp, 13 predicted proteins | sample KBSS34metaG_FD_81524 | JGI IMG/M metagenome (GOLD analysis project Ga0105248, IMG submission 81524) | Switchgrass rhizosphere microbial communities from Kellogg Biological Station, Michigan, USA - KBS S3-4 metaG | ecosystem: Host-associated > Plants > Roots > Rhizosphere > Soil | place...
CGGCATCGCGTCGACGCGGTCGTCGAAGCGCGTCGAGCTCGTGGTGCAGCTCGAGCGATGGGTCCCGACGCGCGAGTACGAGCGCCTCGGGCTCGACGATGCGTACTACGACATTCTCGGACTGCGGGTGCCGCTGCTGAAGATGCCGGTCGCGCCGGGACGGAATATCGCCATCCTCGTCGAGGTCGCCGCGCGCAATCAGCTGCTGCGCCAGCGGGGGCACCACGCCGCCCGCGAGCTCGCCGATCGCCTCGAGGCGTCGCTGCGGGCTCAGGCGGCGCCGCCCGCGCCGCCAGACGAGGAAGACGACGAAATCGAGGCGGGCGGCGGTCGATGAAGAAAGCCGCGGCAAAGAAGAGCCTCGGGCTCAAGGGAAAGGGCAGGGCGGCCGGCGCGCCGTTCATCGTCCTCACCGGGCTGTCGGGCTCGGGCAAGTCTCAGGCGATCCGCGCGCTGGAGGATCTCGGTTACTTCTGCGTCGACAACCTGCCGACGACGCTGATCCCGACGCTGGCGAAGCTCTCGCTCCGCGCCGGCGGCGACATCGAGAAGGTCGCCATCGTCGTCGACGTCCGGGAGGGAGGATTTCTCTCTTCGTTCCCGAAGATCTTTCAGAAGCTGCGGAAGATGCCGCGGCTCAACCCGATCCTGATCTTCCTCGAAGCGAGCCATGCGGCGCTGGTGCGCCGCTTCAGTGAGACGCGGCGCCCGCATCCGCTGGCGCCCGATCGGTCGGTCAGCGAAGGGATCCGCGACGAGCGTCAGCGGCTGAACCTGATCCGCGACATGGCCGACGAGATCGTCGACACCTCGGACATGACGGTCCACGAGCTGCGGCATTTCTTCATGGGACTGTCGCGGGAACGCGCCCGGGCCCGGCTGGTGATCACGGTGCTGAGCTTCGGCTACAAGCATGGGATTCCGGTCGACGCCGATCTGATGTTCGACGTGCGCTGCCTGCCCAATCCGCACTTCGTCCCGGCGCTGCGGCGGCGGACCGGGCGCGACAAGGCGGTGGTCGACTTTCTCCACCGCGATCGGTCGACACGCGAGTTCATGGATCGCCTCGAGTCGTACGTGCGGTTCGTCATCCCGTTCTACATCGCCGAGGGCAAGAGCTATCTGACGATCGCCATCGGCTGCACCGGCGGCCGCCATCGCTCGGTGATGATCGCGGAGCGGCTGCGGAGAGCGCTCGCCGACACCGGCGCGGCGCGTGTCCGCGTGCGGCACCGCGACCTGGCGAAGAGCCTGACGGGGCCCGTATGATCGGCGTGGTCGTCGTCACGCACGGGCAGCTCGCCACGGAGCTGGTCAACGCCGCCGAGATGATCGTCGGCGACCTGCCGCGGTTCACGGCCGTCTCCATCGGCTGGCACGACGACGTGAACGACGCCCGCGAGGAAATTGCCCAGGCGATCGCCCGTGTGCGCGGCGAGGAAGGCGTTCTGCTGCTCACCGACATGTTCGGCGGCACCCCCTCCAACCTGGGCATGACGTTCCTCGAGACCGATCGGCTCGAGGTCATCACCGGCGTGAACCTGCCGATGCTGATCAAGCTGGCGAGCCTGCGGCGATCGTCCGATCTGCTCGCCGTCGCCAAGGAAATGCGCGACCACGGCCGCAGCGCCATCTGGGTAGCATCGGATCTGTTGCGCGGAGAGAAAAGCGCCACATGACGTCGCAGGCCGTGACCGTCGTCAATCAGCTCGGGATGCACGCGCGCGCCGCGGCGAAGTTCGTGCACCTGGCGACGCGGTTCGAGGCGCGCGTGAAGGTCGCGCGCGATGCCCGCGAAATGGACGGGAAGAGCATCATGGGGATCCTGCTGCTGGCGGCGGGGCGCGGATCGACCATCACGATCTCCGCCGACGGCATCGACGAGCGTGATGCCGTGGCCGCGCTCGCGGCGCTGGTGCAGTCGGGGTTCGGCGAGGACCTGTGCAGCGCCTGAAGGGGATCGGTGTCTCGCCGGGCGTCGTGGCGGGACGCGCCGTGCTGCTGATCCAGCGCGCGCACGTCCTGCGGTATCAGATTGCGCCGGCGCGCCTGGATCACGAGCTCCGGCGGCTGGACGAGAGCCGCGGCCGCACGCGCGAGCAGTTGATTGACATTCAGGCGCGGCTGGCCGAGCGGCGGCCGGAGCTGTCGTCGTTCTTCGACGCCCAGCTGCTGATGCTGGACGACCCCATGCTGCTCCCGCGCGCTGCCGAGATCGTCCGCGAGCAGCGGGTGAACGCCGAGTGGGCGGTGCAGCAGGTGTTTCACGAGTTCGGCGCCGTCTTCGAGGAGTTCGCCGACCCGTACCTGCGCGAGCGCCAGGGGGACGTCGCCGACATCGTCGGGCGCCTGCGCATGAACCTGCGCACGGGCGTCGCGACGCCGCGCGACCTGCTGCGCGACCTCGACGAGTCGTCGGTGCTCATCGCCGACGAGCTGACGCCGTCGATTGCCGCGCAGGTGGACTGGACCAAGGTCCGTGGCTTTGCCACCGACGCCGGCAGCCGCACGTACCACACCGCGATTCTGGCGCGCTCGCTCGACGTGCCGGCGGTGGTCGGCCTGCACAACGCGAGCGAGATCGTGCAGGCAGGGCAGCTGGTGGTGATCGACGGCAGCGGCAGCGAGCTGATCCTCGATCCGTCGCCCGAGGAGCTCGCGCGCGCCGCCCATCACGCGGACGATCATCCGCCGCCGGCAACGGTGGAAGCCGAGCGGCGGCGCCCGGCATCGACGGCAGACGGCGTGCCGATTCGGCTCGATGCCAACATCGAATTTCCCGGCGATCTGGCCGCGGCCCGGTACGCCGGGGCCGAGGGGGTCGGGCTGTACCGCTCGGAGTTCCTCGTCACCAGCGGTGTCGAGGACATCGGCGACGAAGAGCGGCAGTACGAGATTTATCGCGGGATGCTCGAGGGCATGGCGCCGGGATCGGTGACCGTGCGCACCTTCGACGTCGACGAGGAACAGCTGGCGTCGCGGCGCTCGCAGCATCCGCTCGCCGCCGGCTGGGAGCCGGACGCGGCACGGGCCAGCCGGCAGGGCCTGCGCGGCCTGCGTCTGAGCCTGACGCGGCCGGACCTGTTCCGGATCCAGCTGCGCGCGCTCCTGCGTGCGGCGAAGCATGGCAGCCTGCGGATCATGTTCCCGTTCGTGTCGAGCGTCGAACAGATCCGCGAAGCACGGGCGATGATCGTCGCTGCCGCCGCCGACCTCGCGCGGCGCGGCGAGCAGGTGCCGCGCGTGCCGGTCGGCGTCATGATCGAGATTCCGGCGGCGGCCTACATCGCCGATCTGCTCGCGCGCGAAGTGGACTTCTTCACGATCGGCACCAACGACCTGATTCAGTACTGCCTGGCGGTCGATCGCGCCGACGAGCGCGTCTCGCGGTTGTACGAGCCGCTGCACCCGGCCATCCTGCGTATGATTGTCATGGTCCGCCGCGCGGCTTCGCGCCAGCGGATCCCGGTGTCGCTGTGCGGCGAGATGGCGTCGGACCCGGCTCTGTTGACGCTGCTGGTCGGACTCGGCCTGACCGAGTTCAGCATGACGCCGGGCGCGATTCCAGTCGCCAAGCAGGTGCTGGCCGAGCTGAGGAGCGACGAGCTGCGCGCGCTGGCGCGCCGCGTCCTGAAATTGGCGACGATCGACGAGATCGAACGGACGCTGCTTGCCACGCTCGGCCGGCTGACGTCCATCAAGGGGGTCATATCGTGAGCGGTGACATCACGCGCGTTGAAAAACCGTGGGGCTACGAGCTTCACTGGGCGAAGACCGACCGGTACGTCGGCAAGATCATTCACGTCAACGCCGGCCACGCCCTGAGCCTCCAGTATCACAACCTGAAGGACGAGACGATCTACCTGCAGTCGGGGAAGCTGCTGTTCGAGATCGAAGTGGGCGGCGTATTGCAGAAGCGCGAGATGCTGCCGGGCGAGCGCGTGCACGTGACGCCGAAGACCGTGCACCGGATGACGGCGATCGAAGACAGCGACATCTTCGAGGTCTCGACGCCCGAGCTGCACGACGTGGTCCGTCTGGAAGATCGCTACGGCAGGGAAGATAAGAAAAGTTAGAACTGAGAGGTGAGAACTTAGAAGTCGAAGTGCCTACCTTACTTTTGAGTGCTAACTTTAAGGTCTAACTTCCGTTCGCGAGAACGGTATCCGTTCGCTAGAACGGAATGTCGTCGTCGGTGAGCGGCGTATCCGGTGCGTCGGAGCCGTGCGACGGATGACCGCCGCCCATGCTCTCTTCGCCGCCGCCGCGCGACATGCCGCCGCCGCGTTGTCCGCCGCCACCGCCGCCGCCAAGGAGGACGATCTTGTCGCCGCGGATTTCGGTCGTGTAGCGCTTGTTGCCGTCCTTGTCGTCCCATTGGCGCGTCTGCAGGCGGCCTTCGACGTAGACCTGCTTGCCTTTCGTCAGGTACTCGGTCAGCGACTCCGCGACCTTGCCCCAGAAGATGACGCGGTGCCACTCGGTCTTTTCCTGTTTCGCGCCCGCCTTGTCGTTCCAGACTTCGGTCGTCGCCATGTTGAGCGTCGCCACCGCGGCGCCGCCCGGCGTATAGCGCAACTCGGCGTCGCGTCCGAGATTGCCGACCAGAATGACCTTGTTCACGCTTCCCATAAGCCGTCGATTCTACTCTAGTTCGGCCGCTTGATTTGTTCGAGCCGCTGCTTCGCCAGACGGCCGGCATCGCTGTCCGGAGCCGTTTTCACGACGTGTTCCCACGCCTCGCGCGCGCCGTTGAGATCGCGTAACGCCTGCAACGCAATTCCCTTCCTGTAGTACGCGTCGGGAATCTTGTCGCCGGTCGGGTATGTACGGATCGCGAGGTCGCAGGCTTCGACCGCCTTGTCGTTCTTGCCGGCTTGCGAGTACGCCAGGCAGATGTTGACCTGCGCATCGTCGGCCAGATCGGACTTCGGGAAGCTCCTGATGTATTCGCTGAAGCCGACGATCGCGAGATCGTACTGGCCCGAGTAGTAATCGCCCATCGCCGAATCGAACAGTTGCTTCGGCGAGAGGTTGATGCCGGGGCTGGGCGGGTTGGGCCCCGGCGTGGTCGGGAGCGCGCCAGTCGACTGGGAATCCGCGCTGTCGCTGGTAGGCGACGGCCGCGACCCGATCTGCTGCATCGACTGGCGGAGTGAATCGACCTCCTGCGTGAGCGAGCCTATGCGCACGTTGTTGTCGTCCAGTTTCTCGCGGACGATGCGTACGTCGTTGGTCAGGTTATCGATGACCAGCTTCTGATCGGCGAATGCCTTCCGCGTCGTCTCCGACTGCTGATCGAGGCGCGTGTTGACCGCTTTGAGCGCCTCGGTCACCGACCCGATCAGGTTCTGGAGAAGCTGCGACTGCTCCTGGAGCATCCGCAGGTCGGCCATCAGCTGCTGATGCTCTTTGTTCGCGGCAGACGCGGGCGACGCCGCGGTGAGGAGAATTACGCCGAGCAGGGCGCCGAAGACTCTGTGTGTCATAGGCTCACTTCGAGGTGATGACGAAATGCGCGCGCCGGTTTTTGGCGAACGCCGTCTCGTCATGACCCGGATCGAACGGGAACTCCTTGCCGTAGCTGACGGTCCGCAGCCGATCGGCCGCAATTCCCAGCGAGACGAGGTACGCACGCGCGGCAATCGCGCGGCGCTCGCCCAATGCCAGATTGTACTCGGCCGTCCCGCGCTCGTCGCAGTGTCCTTCGACGGTCACGGCCCAGCTGGGATAACGCTTGAGCAGCGCCGCGTTGTCGTCGAGTGCTTTCTGATTCGCGGCGCTCAGCTCGCTGCTGTCCAGCTCGAAATACACCGGCTTCAGCGGCGAGTTCTTGTTCAGATCGTCCAAGGAGGCCGACGAAATCGCGTCGTCGCGCACCGGTTCCGCAGGCACGCTGACCGGCTCTCGTGCGGGTTCGGGAGGAGCCGGCGGTCCGGGTGGCGTCGGGGCCGTCGTCGTGGGCGGCGGCGGGGCCGGACGCGCAACCGGTGGGGTCTTCTTGCCGCACGCGACCGCGGTGACGAGCGCCGCAGACGCGACCAGCGTGGCTATCGAACGGGCCGCTTTCATCGTCGATTCTCCAGTCATTTGGACCAGTCGGGTTTTTCGTTGTTGCCGGCCTTGGTAATCTGCCGGACGTTCTTGCCGTCGCGCGCCATCGTGAACACCTGCGCTTTTCCCGAGCGCGTCGACGTGAACACGATGTGCCGGCCATTGGGAGAGAACGCCGGGCTCTCGTTCGTCCCCTCCCCGAAGGTCAGCGCCTTGGTCACGCCGGTCGAGAGGTCGAGGACCCGGATGTCGAAGCCCGGGCCGCTGCGCGACGAGAACGCGATTTCGTTGAAGGGCGCCGGCGACCAGGTCGGCCGGTCGCAGTACGATTCCGAAGTCTTCTTCGAGAGATTCAACCCGTCGGCGCCGACGACGTAGATCTGGGGCGAGCCGCTGCGGTCGGACGTGAACGCGATCTGCGTACCTGACGGCGACCAGGTTGGTGTGATATCGATGCTCGGATTGTTGGTGATGCGGCGCAGACCCGACCCATCGCGGTTGACGACGTAGATCTCCGGATTTCCGTCGCGGGTGGAGCTGAAGGCGAGCTTCGTGCCGTCAGGCGACCACGCGGGCAGCCAGTTCTCGCCGACCTTGTCCCCCTTGGTGACTTCGTCGAGCGTGCCCTGAAAAATGTTCGAGATGAAGAGATTCGCGCCGCCGCGCCGGTACGACGTGTAGGCGATCGAGCGGCCGTCGGGCGACCAGCGCGGCGCGATGTTCAGCGTCTGGCCTACCGTGACGCGGCGCTGGTTCTCGCCGTCGTAGTCGGAGATGTAGATCTCCTTGATGCTGCGGTTCTGCACCGTGCCCTTCATCCGCTCGCCGTCGCGGTCGGAGTCGAAGGTGAGCCGCGTGCGGGCGACGCCGTTCAGCGCGCGCTGCGACTTGTGGATCTCGTCCGAGATCGTGTGAGCGATGAAGCGCGCGTTCGACGACCCGTCGTAGACACGCGGATAGACCGCCTGTCGCGTGCGCACGTTGTACAGCTTCATCTCGACGTGAAAGCCGGCGCTCACTTTCTGCACCGTGCCGATGATGAGGCCGTCGGCGTTCAGCTCGCGCCAGCGGTCGAAGGGGATGTCGCCGAAGGAGGTGGCTTTGGGGATCGAGCCGTAGACGTCCCGCGGAATGAACGAGAACTCCCGCTCGAAGTTGAGGTCGTCCCAGAGCACCTGGCTGATCGTCTTCGCGGTGGCGATCGTTTCGGCGTCGGTCGACAGCGCGATGAAGTCGGGGACGGCAAGGCGCGGCGCGACGCCGCCTTCGCCGCTGATCGTGAGCCCGAGCTCACTCGGCTGCTGCGGAGCGGGAGGCTGGGCTGGCTGCTGCGCGTGCGGCCATGCGGCCAGCAGGGCGATCGCCAGGAGTGCGGTGATGATGGACTTGGTCATTGGTACTCGAAACTGAGACGCAGGGTCAGCGTCGGATTCGTAAAGGCATCGGGCAAGGGGGGCAGGGTCTTCGTCGCCAGGACCGCGCGCCAGGCCGCAGTATCGAGCGTCGTCGTCCCGCTCGTTTGGAAAATCGTCGCGTCGGTGATCCGGCCGTCGCGTTGAATTGTGAAGCGAATCAGGCTCGTGCCGCGAGCGCCCTGGTTCTGGTTCCACGCCGACCGGATGCGCGCGACCATCGTCGCAAGGTACTCCGGACAGCAGAAGTCGCCGGTGATCTCGAGCGTGGATCCCGTCCCCGCGCCGCCGCCGGTCGAGAGGCCGAAGCCCTGGCCGCGGACTCCGGTGTCCGCGATCGCGCTGCCGAACGCGGGTTCCTTGCCCTTGGTGGGCGTGCGACCGCGCGCTTCGTCCGGGGCTTGCTTCACCGACGGCGACGTCGTCGGTTTCACCGTGCGCGCGTTCGGCAGCGGCATGGTCATCTCGGGCGTCTTCGCCGCCGGTGCGCGCACCGCTTCGCGTTTCGCGACGTCCTCGGGCGGCGTCACCGCCTGCACGGGGCGCCCGCCGAGCGCGGTCATGCCGCCGTTCTCCGGCCCGGCACTACCGCTGAGCGAAATCGTCATCAGCGTCTGGGGTGCATCGTGGCGCGGGAACAAACCGCCGCGCCCGACGACGACCAGCGCGGCCACCGCCAGATGGACGGCGATCGACACCGAGATCATCTTCTGCAGTCCCGCGGGCGTGTGCATCCGATCGCGGAGAATGTCGGTGACCTCCATCAGCGCTCGCTCGGCATTCTGGTCACCATACCGATGTTCTGCACGCCTGCCGCCCGCAGGGCGTCGATGACGCTCATCAAATCCTGGTACTGCACCGAGGAATCGCCGCGAAGAAACACGCCCTTGTCGCCGCTCCCTTCCATCTTCTGGCGCACGATCTCCTGGAGGTTTTGCAGCTTCACCTGCTGTTTGCCGACGAACACGAACTGCGACTGATGGATCGAATCCGGCACTGTTATCTCGACGCGCTCGCCGGTCACCGATGTCGACCGGCGCGACTGCGGCAGCTTCACGTCGATGCCGCGCTGGATCATCGGCGCCGCGACCATGAAGATGATGAGCAGCACCAGCATCACGTCCACCAGCGGCACGACGTTGATCTCGGCGAGCGACGTCATCACGTGCCGGCCGCGGCCGGAGCGGGCCGATTCGCTGCTCACCGCGGGCCCGAGTTTCATGACGTGAAGTTCCTCTCGCAGATGTTCAGGAATTCCATCGCGAAGTCGTCCATCTCCGACGCGAAGAGCTTCACCCGTCCGGCGAGGAGGTTGTAGAAGACCACCGCGGGGATGGCGGCCGCGAGGCCGGCTGCCGTCGCCACCAGCGCCTCGGCGATCGGTCCGCCAACCGACTGCAGACTGGTCGATCCGGTGATGCCGATCTGTTCAAACGCGTTCATGATGCCAACCACCGTGCCGAACAGTCCGACAAACGGTCCCATGCTGGCGACTGTTGCAAGAAAGGAGACATACGTCTCGAGCTTGTTGACTTCGACGGCGGACGCACGCAGCAGCGCGCGGTCGACCGCCGGCAGGCTCTTCAAAGTAGGACGTCCGGCGGGCGCGCGTGGGTGGGGGTCGGCCGCGTTTTCTGCCGGCGTCTGGCGGAGTTGAGCCGTGAGCTCCGCGTAGCCGGTCTGAAACAGTCCGACGAGCGGACTGTCGCCAAGCGATCGGCACACCGCCTGCACCTCGGAGAACTTGTTGCTGCGGCGGAACACCTCGAGAAACTGCGCGCTTTGTTTGGCGGCGCGCCGGAATGTCCAGACCTTGTAGAGGAAAATACCCCACGACCAGATCGAGAGCAGTCCAAGTGCGAGGAGAACGGCGAGCGAAATCGCGGTCGAGCGGGCGATAAGGCTGATGATTCCGGTGCTCGAACCTTCAGACGCAGCACCGGCTGTCCCCTGGATGAGCAGGGCGAACATCGGGCTTCCAAGCGTGCGCAAACGGCCTCCGAGGCAGAACAGTGCGCCGCTGGGACAGCGCGATGCGCAGAACTGTATCATTTTGCGAAATGGCTGTCAAACCTATGTTACGATTGGAGTTCTCGCCGTTCCCATGCTCCGCTTCCTGCGCATTAAGCACCTCGCGGTGATCGATTCGGTCGAGGTCGAATTCGACCCGGGCCTCAACGTCCTGACCGGCGAAACCGGTGCTGGCAAGTCAATCCTCGTCGAAGCCGTCGGTCTCTTGCTGGGCGGACGCGCGTCCGGCGACCTCGTCCGGACGGGCGAAGACGCTGCGGCGATCGAAGCGATTTTCGAAAGTGGGGGCGAGGAGCTGCTCGTCAGACGAGAGATCACGATGCAAGGGCGCAGCCGCGCGTTCATCAACGGCACGCTCGCGACGGCCGGTGCTCTCAAGGAGCTCTCGAGCCGGCTGATCGAGCTCCACGGCCAGCACGAGCATCAGACGCTGCTCGATCCCTCGACGCATCTCGGCGTTCTCGACACGTACGGTCACCTGGATGCGCTCGTCGAACCGACCATGGCCGCCTTCGACGTCATGCGCACGGCCGAAGAAGAGCTCGCGCGCGTACGAGCTGCGGCCCGCGATCGCGAATCACGCCTGGATCTGGTGACCTTCCAATTGGGCGAGCTCGATCGAGCGGCCCTCAGGACGGCGTCGGTGGGGGAAATCCCCGAAGACGTCGAGCTCGCCGCATTGCGGCAGGTGCTGGCAAGCGCCGAACGCGTGGAGCGGCTGTGCGCCGAGAGCTACGCGTCGCTCTACGAACGCGACGATGCCATCCTGGCCGGGCTCGGAGGCGTATGGCGCCGCGTCACGGAGCTGGCCGAGCTCGACCCGCAGTTCAAGCCGTACCTCGAAACCCGCGACGGGATAAAGTCTCAACTGGAGGATCTGGCCGCGTTTCTGCGCAAGTACGCGGACAGCATCGAGGCATCGCCCGCCCGACTGCAGCAGGTCGAAGAACGGCTGGCGATCCTCGAACGGCTGAAGCGGAAGTACGGTCCGAGTCTGGCGGATGTCATCGCGCACCGCGATGCCCTCAAGCGGGAGCTGTCCGACCTTTCGCGCGGTGACGAGCGGATCGCCGAGCTCGAGCGGGACCTCGCCACGGCCCGGACGCTGTATCTCGGCGCGGCCGAAGCGCTGTCGAAAGAACGGCGTCGCGTCGCGAAAGACTTTGCGAAGCAGCTCGAATCCCTGGTCGCTGAGCTCGCCATGGAGCGCACGCGTTTCGAGGTGCGCTTCGGCGACGGTCCGCTGCCTGAGGCCTCCTGGAGCGCGCGGGGGATTGATGCCGCGGAGTTCTTCGTGTCGCCGAACCAGGGTGAGGATCTGCGTCCGCTCGCCCGTATCGTCTCCGGCGGCGAGCTCTCCCGCATCATGCTGGCGATCAAGACGCTCACCGCGACGACGCGCCATGGCTTCAGCGACGCGACCGATCGGCCGCCGAGCGCGTCGGCGCCGGGTCTGATCTTCGACGAAGTTGACGCCGGGATCGGCGGGCGGGTCGCGGACGTCGTCGGGCGGAAACTGCGCACCCTCGGGTCCGCCTTCCAGGTACTCTGTATCACGCACCTGCCGCAGATCGCCGCGTACGCGGACACCCATTTCGCGATCGATAAACGGGTCGACGGCGGACGCACTCGCACAACGGTCCGCCGGCTCGACGACGACGGCCGCGTCGACGAGCTGGCGCGGATGCTCGGCGGCGAAGCAATCAGCGATGGGCTTCGGCAGTCGGCGCGTGAGATGCTGGCGGAGCGCTCGAAGGGGAGTCAGCCGTCCGCCCAGTCGCGGGCTCTTCGAGGGGGCGCTCGCGCGCCGTCAGGCCAGGCCCTTCGACCAGGTCCTCGCAGACCCGGCTCAGGACAGGCGAAAGCGAAAGGCGAAAGGCGAAAGTCGTAACGATGGCCAGAAAATACCTGATCGAGACGTTCGGCTGTCAGATGAACGTTCACGATTCCGAGCGCA
>Ga0105248_10008240_pt1 | contig 11451 bp, 9 predicted proteins | sample KBSS34metaG_FD_81524 | JGI IMG/M metagenome (GOLD analysis project Ga0105248, IMG submission 81524) | Switchgrass rhizosphere microbial communities from Kellogg Biological Station, Michigan, USA - KBS S3-4 metaG | ecosystem: Host-associated > Plants > Roots > Rhizosphere > Soil | place...
AAGGCGGCCATGGTGAAGGAAGAACAGGAGACCTTTCCCAAGTTCCAGTCCGCATTCGAGCAGTACAAAAAGCTGCGTGCGCGGATCATAGATTTGTCGCTGGCCGGAAAAGACGCCGAAGCTCTGGCTTTGGCGGATGGCGAAGCCCGCGACGCGCAGACTCAGGCCCGCCAGAGCCTTCGCGAACTGATCGATATCAACGTCCGCTATGCCGAACAAGATGAGAAGATGAACGAGGCGAACGCGGCTTCCGCCACCACGAAAATCATCGGCTTCATCGCCGTGGGCGTCATGTTTGCCCTTGGTATCGGACTGTTCATCGCCCGCACCGTCGGTCAGCCGTTGCGCGACATGAAGTTCGCTGCCGAGAAACTGGCGTTGGGCGACGTCAACGTAAACGTTGAACTAGATACCAGGGATGAACTGGGGGCACTCGCCAACTCGTTCCGCGCCATGACCGAAGTCATCAAGGATCGCGCCGCCCTCGCCCAGAAGATCGCAGCCGGCGACATGAGCGTGGAAGTGAAGGCCAAGTCGGATCAGGATCTGCTGGGCAAGAGCTTCATTCAGGTGGTGGAGACCCTGCGTGCGCTGGTTGCCGAATCGGAAATTTTGGCCGAAGCGGCGGTCGCCGGCAAACTCGCCACGCGCGGCAATGCCGCACAATTTCTGGGCGGCTACCGTAAGATCGTCGAGGGTGTCAATCATACCTTGGACGCCGTGATCGTTCCCCTGAATGTTGCCGCCGCGTACGTCGATCGTATCAGCAAGGGCGACCTCCCGCCGCAAATTACCGACACCTACCAGGGTCAATTCAACACCATAAAGGACAACCTCAACGCACTCCTTGCCGCTATGCACGAAGTGACCCATGCCGCAGAAGAGATCGCCCATGGCAATCTCACGGTAGTCGTTCGAGAGCGTTCCGCACAGGACAAGCTGATGCAAGCCCTGATCGCCATGACGGCAGGCCTTACCCGCACCGTTAACGACATACGCACAATTGCAGGCGAAGTGTCGTCCGCCAGCAAGCAGATCAGCACCGCTTCGATTCAGGTATCGAACGGCGCTACCGCACAGGCCGCCTCCGCCGAGGAAGCCTCCTCCTCCATGGAACAAATGGGCTCCAATATCAAGCAGAACGCCGACAACGCACAGCAGACCGACAAGATCGCTACCAAATCGGCGAAGGATGCCCGGGAGAGCGGCAAGTGCGTGCTCGAAGCGGTCGCCGCGATGAAGGAAATTGCCAGTAAGATTTCCATCATTGAGGAAATTGCGCGCCAGACCAATCTTCTGGCCTTGAATGCGGCCATCGAAGCGGCGCGCGCCGGCGAGCATGGCAAAGGATTCGCCGTGGTTGCTGCCGAAGTTCGTAAGCTTGCCGAGCGCAGCCAGCGGGCGGCGGGCGAGATCAACCAGCTCTCCGGCGCTACAGTAAGAGTCTCGGAAAAGGCCGGAGAAATGCTCGATAAATTAGTGCCGGACATCCAGAAGACGGCCGAACTCGTCCAGGAGATCACTGCGGCCAGCAAGGAACAAGACACCGGTTCCGAGCAGATCAACAAGGCCTTGCAGCAGTTGGAGAAGGTGATTCAGCAGAATGCCTCCGCCGCGGAAGAGATGGCCTCCACTACGGAAGAACTGACTGGCCAGTCCGACCAGCTCGTCAGCGCGCTTGGATTCTTTCGAACAGGAGATTTCGGACATCCTCGTCCGACGAGTACCCAGTCTGAAGGCTCACTGGAAAAGCTTCAGGAGGCAGTGGGAACCGGCGTCGCCCCAGTCGTTCCGAAGAAGACATCAAATTCTGGAGTCGCTCTTCGGATGAGAGAAGCGAACGACCGGATAGATAAGGAATTCGAGCGCTTCTAGAGAACGTTGCGGCGCCGGCTCCCGACCGCCGGCGCCGCACCTTCAGAATGCGAAAGGAAGCTGATCATGAGCGTTACCGAAATCACCGACACGCGGCAGTATCTCACCTTCAAGTTAGGCGACGAGGTGTTCGCCACCGACGTCTCCAAAGTGCGGGAAGTACTCGACTTCACAGCGGTGACCAAAATTCCGCGGACTCCGGATTACATGAGCGGCGTCATTAATCTCCGCGGCAGCGTGGTGCCGGTCGTCGACCTGCGCTTGTGCTTTGAAATGTCGAAAACGGAGAAAACTGTTAACACCTGCATCGTCGTTGTCGAGATGTTACTTGGGGGTGAGTCGACCGTTATCGGAGCCCTGGCGGATTCGGTTGAGGAAGTAATCGACCTGGAACCCGACCAGATTCAGCCTGCCCCCAGAATCGGCACACAAATACGAACCGATTTCATCAAGGGCATGGGAAAGCGGGACTCGCAGTTCATCATGATTCTGGACATCGACCGCGTCTTCAGCGCTGAGGAATTGGCGGCGGTTCGGAGCGTGGAAGACAAGTCTTCGAGTGAAGTGTTTGCCTGAGAGGAAGCGCGATACGCCGTTTTGCACTCGAACCCCTACAATGAATACCCGGAATGAAGGTCTAACCAACTCGGATTTCGACAGGGTGCGTGCCCTGGTCTATCGCGAATCCGGCATTAACTTGAGTTCGGACAAGAAGACGATGGTGGAGATCCGGATCAAGCGCCGGTTACGCAGCCTCGGCATCTCGTCGTTCGGTCGATATTGCGATTATGTCTTTGCGCCCGAGGGAAGGGAAAACGAGCTCGTCAACCTGATCGACGTCATTACCACAAACAAGACCGATTTCTTCCGCGAAGCAGGGCATTTCGACTACCTGGTCTCTAAAGCGTTACCCGACCTTGCGGCGCGCAAAGGTTCCACGCGTAAGTCCCTTGTCTGGAGCGCCGGCTGCTCAACCGGAGAGGAGCCCTATACGCTAGCCTTCGTTCTGAGCGAATACGCGCAAGAGTGCGCCGGCTTTCGGTTCAGCGTGCTGGCAACCGACATCTGCACCGCGGTGCTGGCCAAGGCCGCCACCGGCATTTTCAAGTCGGAGTCGCTGAAGGCCGTGCCACAGGGCCTCCGGCTAAAGTACTTCATGCGCAGTCGAGATCCGCAATCGGACCTTTTTCGGGTCGTTCCCGAAATGCGTGCCGTCATCGAGTTTCGACGCCTCAATTTCATGGACGCAGACTTCGGGATTGTCGATGCGCCGGAAATCATCTTCTGCCGCAACGTCATCATCTATTTCGACCGGCCCACCCAGGTCAGGCTTCTCGAAAAGCTGACCCGCCAACTCGCGCCCGGCGGCTACTTCTTCGCCGGCCATTCCGAATCTCTTCAAGGCATGGACCTGCCGCTCGTTGCCGTGGCCCCGGCCATCTATAGGAAGCCCTGATGATCGAGCCCGTGGCCATCCTTCCCGACCTGAATCTTCAGCCCGGAGAACTGTACCTCACTCGCAGCCCCGCGATTCTCCGGACCATCCTGGGGTCGTGTGTAGGGGTCACATTCTGGAGTTCCCGATTGGGCGCCGGCGCACTGTGCCATGGGATCCTCCCCAAGTGCCCGCTCTCCTGGCCTCCCGGCTCCAACAATACCGACGGGCACCGCTACGTGGATTTCAGTATCCGGTACCTCGCACGACAGTTCGACGCACTCGGCGCCTGTAGGGATGAGCTCGAAATAAAACTATTCGGCGGCGCCGACGTCCTGCCTGCTGCGGGCACCCGGGACCGGCCGACAGTGGGTTCCCAGAACTGCAGAATGGCGGAAGAAGTGCTGACGGAGGAAGGCCTCATCGTATGCGCATCGGACCTCGGAGGAACGCGTGGACGAAGAATCCACTTCCACACCGGGACTGGTGAAGTCATTCTCCATCGCCTCGCCGCCTGGCGCGACAGATCGGAGTACTAGTCATGAGCAAGCCAAGAATTCGCGTCCTCATCGTTGACGATTCCGCGGTGGTGCGCCAGACACTGAGCGACGTACTCTCGCGAGACCCTGCGATTGAGGTAATCGGCACCGCGAGTGACCCCTTCGTCGCCGCTGAACGCATGCGCGAGCAGGTGCCCGATGTCATCACGCTGGATATTGAAATGCCCCGCATGGACGGCCTGACCTTCCTGCAGAAGATCATGCGCCAGCACCCGATTCCGGTCGTCATTTGCTCCACTCTTGCCGAAGAGGGCGCCCAGAGTACGCTCAAAGCACTCGAGTACGGGGCCGTCGATATTATCGCCAAGCCCCGCCTTGGGACTAAGCAGTTCCTGGAGGAGTCGAGCATGATCCTCTGCCAGGCTGTTAAGTCCGCAGCCGGAGCCCGCTTGCGAGCTTCCTCACCTGGCCGTGCGGTAGAACCCAAGCTCACCGCGGATGCAATCCTTTCCCGCGCCACCGGTGCGATGCTCCAGACCACCGAAAAGGTCGTTGTCATCGGCGCGTCTACGGGAGGTACTGAGGCGCTTCGTGCAATGCTGGAAGTTCTCCCTCCCGACGCCCCTGGCCTGGTAATCGTGCAGCACATGCCTGAAGTGTTCACCCGCGCGTTTGCCAACCGTTTGGACACCCTGTGCCAGATCTCCGTAAAAGAGGCGGAGAGCAACGATACCGTGCTGCGCGGGCGCGCGTTAATTGCGCCAGGCAACCACCATGTGCTGCTCAAGCGAAGCGGCGCGCGATACTACGTGGACATCAAAGATGGGCCGCTGGTTTGCCGCCATCGCCCCTCGGTCGACGTGCTGTTTCGGTCGGCCGCGCGTTACGCGGGGAAGAACGCCGTCGCTGTGATCATGACTGGGATGGGCGACGATGGTGCCCGAGGAATGCGGGAAATGAAAGAGGCTGGGGCAGCCACAATCGCCCAGGATGAAGCCACGTCAATTGTATTCGGAATGCCTAACGAGGCGATCAAACTCGGCGCCGTGGACGAGATTCTGCCGCTCAAAGCGATCGCCAAGGCCATTCTGACGCGTGCCCGCTGATCGCGCTCAAAGCGCTCACCTGGCCAGCGACTCAACCGGTGTGCTCACCACCGTTTCGATTGCGGGCGCGTGGATTAAGGTGTTATGGATCAGACACGCCTTCACCGCCCGCAGGACGCCGGCCTGATGTTGCGCGTCCAGCCCCGGAAGGATCACCTCGATGCGAAACTGCCCCAGCCGCGCCGGCTGCGCCGCCTTCTCCGCGCTGACTTTCACTTCGAGTCCGTGGGGTGCCAGCGATCTCGCCTTAAGGTATTGCGCGGCGTAGAACCCGGCGCAGGTCCCCAAGGAAACCAGCAGATATTCCGGCGGCGTCATGCCGCTGTCCGAACCGCCATTGCCGGCCGGTTGGTCGCAGATCACGCGGTGACCCCGCGTGCTGGCTTCGAACTTCACATCTCCGCGGTGCTGAATAAGGATTTCCATATAAGGGCTTCCAACAGCAAAGATGCAGCTCGCTGCCAAAAGTGACATGTCACCTCGCGGCGAATTCCGCATCTTTCGGTACAGAAGCGCATTTCAGGTCCGATTTATCTTTTATGCGATCCACGTTGGTATTTCTACTCGCCGCTCCCTTGTGGGCGCAAGATTCCCTGTCGCTCCGTGAAGCCGTTCGCCTCGCTATTCGCGAAAATAAGGCCATTGCCGGAACCACTGCGGGAGCGCGGGCTTCCGATGCCCGGGTTGCCCAGGTCAGAGGAGGCAAACTTCCCAAAATCAACTACTCCGAGTCATTCGCGCGCAGCAACAACCCGGTCTTCGTATTCAGCTCCCTGCTCACCCAACACCAATTCGGTGTTGAAAATTTCGACATAGGCCCCCTGAACCGGCCCGAGGCTCTCAACAACTTCCAATCCCAACTCACGGTGGATCAGGTCATATATGACGCTGGCCAAACCCGCATCGCGGTGAAATCGGCCGAACTCGCCCAAGAGATGACGGGCGAAGAGCGCCGCCGCGTCCAGATGGAGGTCATCGCCGGAACCGTTCGCGCCTATTATGCCGCCGTCCTGGCGGCGGAAAATCTCAAAGCCGCCGGCCAGGCCGTCCGCTCCGCTGCAGCCGATCTACAGCGCGCCGAAGCGGTGCGCGCCGCGGGCATGTCCACCGATGTCGATGTGCTCTCCATCCGTGTACACTTGGCCGCCGTAACGGAGCAGCGCATCGATCGCGCCGCGGATCTCGATATAGCCAAGGCGGCGCTCAACGATGCCCTCGGGCTGCCGCTCGAGACGCCTCACACGCTGACTTCGCCCCTGGCGGCGATCGACCTTGCCGACCCGGCACTGGACAGCCTGGAGCGTTCGGCTTCCACCGCGCGTCCCGAAGCGCGGCAGGCCCGGCTGGCCGCCTGCCTGGCGCAAACCCAGGCCGACAGCGCGCGCAGCGCCATGCTGCCGCAGGTCAGCTTCCGGGGGGCATTCGAAGCAGATCGCCAGCGTTTTGTCGATCGCGGCGGAGTCAACTGGTTGGCCGCCGTTTCGCTCCGCTGGAATCTGTTCAATGGATCCGCCGACAAGGCCCGCATCGCAGAAACCGGACACATCGTGAAGCGCGCCGAATTCGACGAGCAGCGTATGGATTCGGCCGTACGGCTTCAGGTACGCCGCGCCTGGGCCGCCCTGAAGGCAGCCCAACAGCGTATTGAGGTGGCCACAGCGGCCGTCGCAGAAGCCGAGGAAAGCCTGCGCATCACGCAAAACCGCTACGAAGCGGGAATGAGTAATGTGTCCGACCTTCTGCGCATGGAGACCGCCGTGTTGGAAAGCCGCATCCGGTACATGGCCGCAATCCACGATCAACGGATCGCCGCCACCATGCTCGAGCTGGCCGCGGGACTTCTCACCGCGGATTCGGAGGTGCTGAACTAATGAAACGCCATCGCCCGTTCCTGCCCATCCTGGCTTTCCTCCTGACGTCCTGCGGAAGCGAGCCGGTGCGCCGCGTTGCCCAGCCCCGGATCTCACCACTGATCGTGCAGGTAGCGGCGGTCACCGTCCACGATTGGCCCGCTACCTACGAAGCCACCGGCACTGTCCGCGCGCGCGCTACTGTCACTATTTCGAGCAAAGTGATGGGCTACGTGCAGCAGGTGGGCGTGCATGCGGGCGACCATGTTCGCCAGGGTCAAGCGCTGATCACTCTTGACGCGCGAGACCTGGACGTCAGTCTGCGCCGCGCCGAGGCCGGCCGCGCCGAAGTAGAGGGCGCCGTTCCCGAATTGGAAAATGCCGGCGCCGCCGCAAAGGCCAATCTCGACTTGGCGCAAACCACGTTTCGCCGCATGGAAGAGCTGGCGGCGAAGCGATCGATTTCGAATCAGGAACTGGATGAAGCCTCGGCGCGTCTCAAGGCAGCCCAGGCCAACTACGATATGATCCGCTCCCGGCGCATGCAAATCAACTTCAAAATCGCGACGCTCGAGCAGGACGTACGCGCCGCCGGAGTTCAGCGCGAGTATGCCAAATTGGTGGCGCCATTCTCCGGAGTAGTGATTACCAGAACGGTGGAGGCGGGCAATCTGGCCACTCCCGGCGTGCCGCTCCTCACCATCGAGCAGGATGGCGTCTACCGCCTCGAAGCGTCGGTGGACGAATCAAAGCTGTCCTTCGTGCGACTTGGGCAGACAGTGGAAGCGGTGATCGATGCGGGCGGCCGGACGCTGAACGCGCGCGTGTCCGAGATCGTGCCGTCGGTCGACTCCGTATCGCGCACCTATATCGTGAAGTTGGATCTTCCCGCCGCACCGCAGTTGCATGCCGGCATGTTCGGGCGCGCCATCTTCCCGCTGGGGGTACAAAAAGTGGCGGCCGTCCCGCCAGGCGCCCTCATGGAACGCGGACAGCTGCAATCGGTATTTGTGATGGAGGAGGGCGTAGCACACAACAGGCTGGTAACCACGGGGCGGCGCACCGCCAATGCGGTGGAGGTTCTGTCCGGCCTGAACGCTGGGGACAAAGTCGTGATGCCCCTTTCCCCAAGCTTGCAGGATGGCGCACGCGTAGAGGTCCGGCAGTGAGTGCGCCCCACCGCCTGGGCCCCGCGGGGCGTTTCGCCCAGGCATGGATCTCGTCCAAACTGACGCCTCTCCTGATCTGCGCCGCCCTGCTCACCGGGGCCTTCGCCGTGTGGAAACTGCCGCGCGAAGAAGAGCCGCAGATCATCGTGCCGATGATCGACGTGTTCGTCCAGATGCCCGGAGCCTCCGCCCGCGAAGTCGAAGAACGGGTCACCAGACCGATGGAAAAGCTGCTCTGGGAGATCCCCGGCGTCGAGTACATCTACTCCACTTCCAGCCCGGGCATGTCGCTCGCGATTGTCCGTTTCTTTGTGGGCCAGGACGAAGAGAAGAGCATCGTCCGCCTGAATCAGAAGCTGTTCGCCAATTTCGACCGCATCCCGCCGGGCGCCTCGCAGCCATTGGTGAAACCGCGCTCCATCGACGACGTGCCGGTTCTCTCGCTCACGCTCTCCAGCCGCCGCTACAACGATTTCGATTTGCGGCGTATCGCCGCGCAACTCGATGACACCATTCGACAGGTGCCAGATGTCTCCGCTGTTACCCTGATGGGCGGGCAGCGGCGCGAGGTCCGCATCGCGCTCGACACGGCAAGGCTCGCGGGCTACCAGATGTCGCCCTTGCAGGTGGCCGGAGCACTGGGGCTTTCCAATCGCCGCCTGTCTTCGGGCAAGTTCGATTCGGGAAATCGCGAGTATCACCTGGAGACCGGCGAGTTTCTGCGCACTTGCGAGGACGTTCGGAACGTCGTAGTCGGCGTTGCCGGCGATAAGCCAATATTCTTGCGCAACGTGGCTGAGGTCGCCGATGGCGGCGCGGAGCCCACCGAATACGTTCGCATGGTAAATTCCGCATCCAGGGAGTCGCTGCCTGCAGTCACCATTTCGATCGCCAAGCGCAAGGGCACGAATGCGGTCGAAGTCGTCGGCAATGTGCTGCGCCGCATCGAGCCGTTGAAAGGCGCCGTGATCCCTTCGGACGTCCAGTTGGACATCACGCGGCAGTATGGCGAAACCGCAGCGGAGAAATCGAATGAATTATTGCTTCACATGCTGATCGCCGTAATCTCCGTGAGTGTTCTGATCGCCATTACGCTGGGCCTTCGCGAGTCGCTGATCGTGTTCCTCGCCATCCCCGTCACACTGGCGCTCACGCTTGCGGTCTTTTACCTGTACGGCTACACGCTGAATCGGATCACGCTCTTCGCCCTGATTTTTTCGATTGGCATTCTGGTGGACGACGCCATTGTAGTTTTGGAAAACATTGTCCGTCACTGGCGTATGCCGGCAAACCGCACCCGCCCGCCCTATCAGGTGGCCATCGAGGCAGTCGACGAAGTGGGCAATCCCACCATCCTCGCGACCCTCACCGTGGTTGCTGCCATCCTGCCGATGGCGTTCGTTGGCGGGCTGATGGGCCCCTACATGCGGCCCATCCCCATCGGCGCCAGCTCCGCCATGGTCTTCTCCCTGCTGGTCGCGCTGATCGTTACGCCATGGGCCGCGGTGCGCGTTCTCAAACCTTCGGCTGAGTCATTTCACCAGGAACAAGAGGACCGGCTCACCAGGCTCTACCGGCGCGTTATGGGTGCAATCCTGCACCGCGCGCCGCTGCGTTGGGGATTCCTTGGCGGCGTCGTATTCCTATTGCTCGGGTCGGTATCGCTGTTCTACTTCGAGTTCGTCAAAGTCAAAATGCTGCCCTTCGACAACAAAAGTGAATTTCAAATCATCGTGGACATGCCCAACGGAACCACGCTCGAAGAAACCGCGCGGGTAGCCGGCGCGCTCGCCACTGCGACTCTGGATCAGCCCGAGGTGATCAATCTCCAGACCTACGTAGGCACGGCATCCCCATTCAATTTCAACGGACTGGTGCGGCATTACTACCTCCGTCGCGGCTCGAATGTTGCCGATATCCAGGTGAACCTGCGCAGTAAAAAAGACCGCAAACTGCAGAGCCACGAGGTCGCAAAGCAAGTTCGTACTCGGTTCCTGCTTGTCGCCAATCGCTTCGGAGCGCGCATCAAAGTGGCCGAAGTGCCGCCTGGTCCGCCCGTCCTGCAGACCTTGGTGGCCGAGGTCTACGGACCCTCCCAAGAGGGTCGCATTCGCATCGCTCAACAGATTCGCGATCTCTGGAAGCGAACCGACGGAGTGGTGGACGTGGACTGGTACGTCGAAGACGACCAGCCGAAGTACCGCATGCTGGTGGACGCGGAGAAGGCTGCTCTCCATGGCGTCTCCCAAGACGATATCGTACGCTCCGTGCAAGTCGCGTCCGCCGGGTATCCGGCCGGCTTGCTGCACGTCGATTCCGCAAAGGAAGACGTGCCGCTCGTCGTGCGCCTCGATCGCGCCAGCCGTTCCGATATGCAGCGCATGCAGAATCTGAATGTCACCGGGCGCGCAGGCCGTCTGGTGGCGATCAGCGAGCTGGTGAAGGTCGCGCAGGCCACGGAAGAGAAAAGCATCTACCACAAGAACCTCATGCCGGTGACATACGTAACCGGCGATGTTGCGGGAGTGATGGAAAGCCCCGTCTACGCAATTCTCAAACTGGGGCCGGAGATGGACAAGTTCAAAGCGCCCGAAGGCTATGTCATCGAGCAGCACATGGCGGCACTACCCACCGATTCGGACCGCTATTCGATGAAGTGGGACGGCGAATGGCACATCACCTACGAGGTGTTCCGCGATCTGGGAATCGCGTTCGCGGCGGTCCTCATCCTGATTTACGCCCTGGTGGTCGGATGGTTCCAATCGTTCGTCACGCCGCTCATCATCATGGCGGCGATTCCATTCTCGCTGGTCGGAATTCTGCCCGCGCATGGCATGTTGAACGCATTCTTCACCGCCACTTCGATGATCGGCTTCATCGCCGGCGCCGGGATTGTCGTGCGAAATTCCATCATTCTGGTGGATTTTGTGGAGCTGCGTTTGCGCGAGGGTACGGCCCTGGACGCCGCCGTCATCGATGCCGGCGCCGTCCGCTTCCGCCCCATGCTGTTGACGGCCGCGGCGGTGGTGGTGGGTGCCGGGATCATTCTCTTCGACCCCATATTTCAAGGTCTCGCGATCGCGTTGATGGCGGGAGAAGTCGCGTCGCTCGGACTTTCGCGTATGACGGTCCCGATTGTTTACTTCATTGTGAATCGTAGGAGGAAGGCTGCATGACCACCGAACGTTATCTCCGCCTGATCGCCGGCTTCTTCGTAATGGCCAGCGTCGCCATGGGCTATTGGGTGAATCCCAACTGGTTCCTGTTCACCGCCTTCGTGGGGCTGAACCTGTTTCAATCGGCATTCACCAACTGGTGCCCGATGATGACGTTTCTGCGCAAGATCGGCGTACCATAGCTCACGACCTCAAAAATGTGTTTATCCCCAACGGCCCGATAACCGGGCCAGAGGCTTCGCGATCGATTGAAATCGTACCAGCCGCGCCGCGTCCCGATCGCGGATCGAGGCCAGCGCCATGTAGCCCCGATCGAGAATCCAATCGATCTCGCGCTCCG
>Ga0105248_10008241_pt1 | contig 11450 bp, 11 predicted proteins | sample KBSS34metaG_FD_81524 | JGI IMG/M metagenome (GOLD analysis project Ga0105248, IMG submission 81524) | Switchgrass rhizosphere microbial communities from Kellogg Biological Station, Michigan, USA - KBS S3-4 metaG | ecosystem: Host-associated > Plants > Roots > Rhizosphere > Soil | place...
GGTTAACGTTTTCCCCTTATTTTAGATGACAAAAAATTTAAAAAATAAAAAAATAGCAGTACTCGGTCTTGGGGTAGAAGGGCTGTCTAGTGCTCGATTTTTGCAAGAAAAAGGTGTAAGCGTTTGGCTTTTGGATAAAAAGGAAAAAGAAGATATTGATCAAGAATTTTTATCGACAGCAGAGGCGATTGGTTGTCAGTTTACTTTTGGTGAGAACTATTTAGAAAATCTTTCCCAGTTTGAAGTGATCGTCAGAAGTCCTGGAGTGAAGCGATCTTTGCCAGAATTGGTTGCAGCCGAAAAAGCAGGAGTGGTGATTACTTCTCAAACAAAATTATTTTTTGATCTTTGTCCTGGTCAGATTATCGGGGTAACCGGAACCAAAGGAAAGGGGACAACCGCGACCTTAATTTTCGAGATGCTTAAAGTGTTGGGAAGAGATGTATATCTGGGGGGCAATATTGGCACGCCTCCTTTTGAATTTTTATCTCAACTTACTGATCAATCATGGGTAGTTTTGGAACTCTCAAGTTTCCAGCTACAGGATTTGGATAAGTCTCCGCATATTGCTGTCATGTTGATGGTAACGAGTGACCATTTGGATCATCACGGTTCGCTTGAAGAATATGTCGAAGCAAAACGCAATATTTTGCGACACCAAACACCGGAGGATTTTGCGATTTTGAACAGAGATTATCCTGCAAGTAATGAGTCAGATATCCATACAGAGGGAAAGCTCTTTTTTGTTACTCGTGAGCGAACGACAACCGATCAAGGGGTGTTTATTAAAGAGAATGCTTTGTGGATGTCTATGCAGGGACAGGAGTGGAAAATTATCGATACTGATAACATTGCCTTAGTAGGCAAACACAATTGGGAAAATGCGGCAGCGGCGGCAATGGCAGCCACACTTGCAGGAGCAGCAAAAGAGGATATTGTGCAGGTATTAAGAACATTTACGGGGCTTAAACATCGATTGGAGTTTGTTCGTGATGTTAATGGTGTGCGATATTATGATGATTCATTTGCGACAACTCCTGAGTCAGTAATTGCAGCTATCGAAGCATTTACTGAACCTAAAGTGTTGATTCTGGGAGGATCAGTCAAGGATAGTGATTTTACGGAGTTGGCCAAAGTAATTCACGCATCAGGGAGTATACGAGCAATTATTGGGATTGGGGATGAGTGGGAGAGGATTAAATCCGCACTAAAAACTGAAAATGTAAAACAAAGTATTCTTTTGATAGAAGGTGCATCTACTATGCAACAAGTGGTGCAGGCTGCGGCAAAAATTACGGAACCTGGAGATGTTGTGTTACTTTCTCCTGGATGTGCAAGTTTTGATATGTTCGCGAATTATAAGGATCGTGGGGAGCAGTTTGAGAAAGAAGTTTTACTGCTAGCATAGCCTCATTCTTTATGCTATACTCGCTGATACTCTATGGCAACCACTGGAAAAAAGCACGTTCATGATAGTAAGAAGAGAGTTGTAAAGTTCAAAGCGAAGTTCTCTTGGAAAAATTTCATCCTCTATGGTTTTTTGCTGCTTTTTTCACTGTTTGTTTTTTCTGCATTGAGTGCTCCATATGATGACAAGAAAATTCCTTTGTCTCAGGTCATTGATGAGGTAAAAAAAGGTCAAGTTGAGGAGATTACGGTAACTGGAGACAAATTTGATGTCAAGGAAAAAAATGGCACTATTATTCACACCACGAAAGAAACGGGTTCAAATGTGTATTCACTCTTTAAAGACGCCGGAGCATCTCTTAAAGATGTAAAGGTAACCATTAAAGATGAGACAGCACTAAATAATTGGATTGGGCTAACATCTGCTATCTTACCGGTTATTTTAATGATCGCGTTCTTTTACTTTATTTTTCGTCAGGCGCGGGGAACACAGGAGAGCATTTTTTCTTTTGGTCAGTCACGAGCAAAATTGTTTAATAAAGATAATCCTCGGGTTACCTTTGCTGATGTCGCAGGGGTTGATGAAGCAAAACAAGAGCTGACAGAAATTGTTGATTTCCTGAAGAACCCAGCAAAGTATCGTGCCATGGGTGCGCGTACACCAAAGGGTGTTCTTATGGTAGGCCCAGCTGGTACAGGAAAAACCTTGTTGGCTCGTGCAACAGCTGGTGAAGCAAATGTAGCATTTTTCTCTATGGCAGGGTCTGAATTCATGGAAATGTTGGTAGGTGTCGGAGCTTCTCGTGTGCGTGATTTATTTAACACAGCGAAAAAAGCACAACCAGCGATCATCTTTATTGACGAAATTGATGCGATTGGTCGTCAGCGGGGAATGGGTTTGATGGGTGGCCATGATGAACGGGAGCAGACGTTGAATCAGATTTTGGTTGAAATGGATGGATTTACGCCAAATGAACATGTAATCGTAATGGCAGCAACTAACAGACCTGATGTGCTTGATCCTGCGTTGGTGCGTCCAGGGCGGTTTGATCGTCGGGTTGTTTTGGATCTTCCTGATGTTGAGGGGAGAAAGATGATTTTGGCAATTCATGCTAAGGGTAAGCCATTCGAAGCTGACGTTAATTGGGAAAAGGTTGCGAAGCGAACAGTAGGATTCTCTGGTGCTGACCTTGAAAATATGCTTAACGAATCAGCAATTCTTGCGGCAAGACTTGGAAAAAAAGCAATTGATATGGCTGATCTTGAAGAATCGGCTACCCGAGTGAAGCTGGGACCTGAAAAGAAGCGATTGCAGTCAGAACTTGATCGTCGGATGACTGCCTATCATGAGGCAGGACATTCATTGGTTGCTTGGGAAATGCCACATGTTGATCCGATTCACCGCATTTCGATTGTCTCCCGTGGAATGAGCCTCGGTCACACAATGACTGAGCCTATCGAACGAGTGCATGAGACCAAAGCACATTTGCTTGAACAGATTGCCGTGATGATGGGAGGACGTGCTGCTGAGAGTCTTGTTTTTGAAGATATCACGACTGGTGCTTCTGATGATATTGAAAAAGCAACCAATGTTGCACGAGCGATGGTAACGAAGTTCGGTATGAGTCCTTTGGGAACAATCAATTTGGATGGAGAACACAATCCTTATGAGCAGAGTGATATTTCTGCTGAAATGGCTTCAAAAATTGATGTTGAAGTTAAAAAAATTACTGATAAGGCATATGAAGATGCAATGGCAGTGCTCGCTAATCATCGTGACAAACTGAATGTCTTGGCTGAAGAGCTTCTTAAAAAAGAGACGATTGATTCGGAAGACTTTATTCGTGTCATCGGTCCCAAAAAAGAGTTAGAAACTACCGCTAGAAAGATAGCATAATGCTCATGTAGAACGCATGAGGTTTTACCCTTTTTTTGATCTACTCCCCAACCACGTTTCCTTCCAGCGTAGTTATGCGTATTATTCCTTGACAAAGCAGCATATCATCTATATTATTGCAGCATGGCAGGGAGGGAACGATTTCCAGGTTACGGCGAGGAAGATGCTGATTTTCTTGGTGGCGTATTTGACAAAGCAAAATTATCATCAAAAATTGACAAGCTCGCAAAGGGAGATTTAGGTAAGGCACTTAATGTTGCTTTCGATAATGATTCTCCTGAGATAACGATTGGATATGTTTTGCCTCTTAAAACAGACAACACAAAACACCTCGCCCTTTTTAAGGATGGTAGTATTTTCATTATTAAGCCTAAAAATGAGTTTCCAATCTATGATTCAAATGACGAATGGTTACAAGAAACAGATTTAGAAACGTCGAGTGCTTTGGAGCAGGATGCTGAAGAAGACGAAGAGGATCTTGCATCAGATTATCATATGCTATTCGCTCCCAGCGACCGACCATCTACATTTGGATTTTCTGCATCTGAATTTACTATGGATCAGGCTGTTTCTATCGTAATTGGGAACGTGCGAGTCAACTCAAAAGTGGTATGTGAAAATAAGACGCGTGGATCATTACCAAAGCTAAAAGAAGCATTCGGTGAGGTAATGTCTGTTGCCAGGGAAGCAAAGAAAGAAAGAGAGACTGTCGGGAGAGAAAGTGTCAGCGATCTCGTTGCTATGCTTGATGACGAAATCAACGATTCAGACAAACCTTTTCATCATCCGGATGAAGATCCACCATTTGATTCACCCCCTAAATAGTATTTGTTTGTTATAATAACTTCATGAATAAGCTCCTCCTTATCGATGGTAATGCAATTATGCACCGAGCATATCATGCTTATCCTCCTCTGACCAATTCCAAGGGTGAATATGTAAGCATTGTCTATGGATTTTTTACTATGCTGTTTTTGGTACTTGCTGAACAGAAGCCTGAGTATCTGGCTGTGTGTTTTGACAGACCCAAACCGACATTTCGTCAAACCTTATATGCTGGCTATCATGCTCATAGAGAAGAATTACCTGATGATTTTGTGCCACAAATAGGGCTACTGCATACGTTGTTGGAGACAATGGGGGTGCAAATATTTGAGGTGGATGGGTATGAGGCAGATGATTTATTAGGCACGATTTCTGTAAAAGCAAAAGAGAAAGGTGTTGAAACAGTCATTGTCACGGGAGATCGCGATTTGTTGCAGTTGGTAAATGATAAGGTAAAGGTACTGATGCCGATTACCGGAATTACGAAGACTGTTTTGTTTGATGAAGCAGCAGTTGAGGAGAAGTATGGAGTGAAGGCTTCACAAGTTGTGGATTATAAAGCGCTTATCGGGGACGCATCTGATGGTTACCCTGGGGTGACGGGTATTGGACCCAAGACGGCTGCTAAATTGCTTCAGGAATATGGAACATTTGAAAATTTATATATGCGTGTGGGAGAGCTTCCTGAAAAAATAGGGTTGAAGTTGGCTACTGATGCTGAACAAGCTGCATTAGCAAAACAGCTTGCCACGATTATTACTGATAGTCCTATCCAATTTGATCTAAAGCTGTGTGCCTGCTCGCTCTTTGATATTAAAAGCCTACGCAGAGAATTTACCGAACACGGATTTAACAGTTTACTCAAGCGACTAGATGAGATGTATGGCAAAGAACAGGAGCAGTTAGGGTTATTATGAAAGTTGCTTTAGTTCATGATTATATTAAAGAATACGGAGGAGCAGAGCGAGTATTGGAAACATTGCATGAGCTCTATCCAGACGCTGACGTATTTACCTCTGTATATCTGCCGAGGTTTCTTGGACCCCACCGTGCGCGGTTTAAGAACTGGAATATTAAAACCTCTTGGTTCCAATATGTACCGTTTAATTATAAATTGCTAAGTCCGTTCCGACTTCTTTCTGCATGGACATTTGCTCAGTTTGATTTTTCAAGCTACGATGTGGTGATTGTCTCGTCCACAGGAGCATATTTTCCAAATGCACTTAATAAGGGTAAAGCTGTTCATATTTGCTACTGTCACACGCCCCCAAGATATCTCTATGGCTATGCGACAGCGAGGGATTGGAAAAAGCATAAAGCCGTGGCAATACTTGCAAGTATTGCCAACCATTTTTTGCGTATGGTTGATTTTCATGCAGCACAAAATGTTGATTATTACATTGCAAACTCAAAAGAAGTGGCAGAGAGAATTAAGAAGTTTTATCGCAGAGACTCCACTGTTATCTATCCACCCGTGACAAGCGCAGGACAAGGAAGTAAGCATGCAAGGAAAGAAGAATACTTTTTAACGGGGGGAAGACTTGCTCGGGCAAAGCATGTTGATATCATTGTAAGGGCATGTAGTGAGCTAGGAGTTCCTTTAAAAGTATTTGGGCAGTCATTTGCCGGGTATGGAGAAGAACTCCGTGCATTGGCAGGTGAGACGGTTTCATTTGTCGGTGAGGTCTCTGATGCAGATAAAAGGGAATTGATGGAGGGGGCCAAGGCATTCTTGTTTGCTTCTGAGGATGAGGATTTTGGGATTGTACCAGTTGAAGCGATGGCTGCAGGTACGCCAGTGATCGCGCATAGGTCTGGGGGAGTTAAGGAGACAATTGTTGAAGGCAAGACAGGGGTGTTTTTTGAAAAGTTGAGTGTGGGGAGCTTGAAAGAGGGGATAAAGAGGTTTGAAAAGTTGAAAATAAAACCGGAAGATTGTCGGAAGCAAGCAGAAAAGTTTAGTAAGGAGAAATTTATGAAAGAAATTAAAAAATTTTTGGAACACAGAATAGCTTCAAACTAATCGTTCGCTCGGAACGAAATTTTTTCTTGGAACCGGACTTCGCCTTGCATCCTACGAAAAAATTTGTTCCTCGCTGCTGATTTGCTATAATTTTGCCTATGCCAGAATTACCAGAAGTCGAGACTATTAAATTAGGTCTACAAAAATATGTCGTGGGACACACCATTGAAAATATTGAGATTCATTTGGCGAAACAATTTCATGGTGATCCACAGCTTCTTATTGGTGCCACAATCACAGGGGTTCGTAGGCTAGGGAAGGGTTTGCTTATTGATTGCTCAAATGGTTATAGTCTTGCTGTACATGTGAAGATGACAGGGCAGTTGCTTTATAGAAGCGTATCAGGAGCTTATGATGGGGATTTGCCTGATGCATATACACATGTAGTATTTCATTTAGATAATGGAGCTGTTTTGTATTATCGTGATATGCGCCAATTTGGATGGGTGAAGGTTGTTCAGACAGAGAAAGCATTAGCGCTCCCATTTTTTAAAAGCCTTGGAAAAGAGCCTTTGAGTGATCTGACGCTTTTGAACTTTACCCAGCTGCTTAAAGGTTCAAAAACGGCAATTAAAGTGTTGATTATGGATCAACATAAAATTGCAGGTATTGGGAATATTTATGCCAATGACGCATTGTATCTGGCTGGGATTCACCCTCGTCGGCCCGCTTCCTCTTTATCTACGGAAGAGGCTAAAAAATTATTTACAGCAATTGAAACGGTATTGAAGAAGGGAATAGAGGTTGGAGGTGCGTCTGAATGGCATTATGTAGATGTCCTCGGAGAAAAAGGTCAGTATCAGAATTTCTTTCAGGTATATCGAAAAGATGGTCAAGCATGCAAAAAATGTGGAACCATAATCGAGAGAATCAAGCTTGGTGGCCGTGGTACCTTCTTTTGCCCTCAATGCCAGATCTAAGTCCTATAGAATTGACTATTACAGCTTTCTCTGTTAGAATATCGAAGTCTTGTAGCAATATTAGACAGCTCTTTAACAGAGGCATACAAGTCCCGATTTAATCGGGAGCTTTTGAAATGTATTTGTGTACTGCATGCGAAGGAGAAATAAGCTAATTTTTCTTTGGCAGCAGTACACAAGCATAAGATTCGATTACGAAGGGTGCTCTCTCATGGGAGTTATGCAGGAACAGAGCCTGATGATAGGACGGATGCAGGCCTTGGCAGCAGATGTCATTGCTCATCCGTATCTTTATATCGAGCGCAAACTTATCCCCGCAAATTTTATCGAAGATGATGAGGATAAGTCAACGTCGCTATACAGGGCAGTACTTGCCATGTGCGATCACATCGTCAATGGCCGTTTCCGGGAAGCCCGACAAGCTATCAATGGCTTCACTCTCTCGAAGGGAGCTCTGGCAAACCTGAAGCAGTCATTGGAAACAATCGCGCGATGACCGGCTAGGAAGGACATGAAATGAACATTCAAGAAATGCAGGCATTTGCAAGAGGTTTTTTGGTGTTGCGAGCAACAGAGAAGATCTTTGAAGTTGAAGATCGTCAATTGAACGAGGCCCAAAGGGTCACTCTGCTCATGATGGAAATGATCGATCAGGGCAAGTTTGCCGCAGCGCAGGAAGCAGTGTCAGCGTATGTATTGCCGGAAGGTCCTTGGGCTGATGCTCAGCGTTTGCTGAACGAGCTCACGTCTTCCAATTCATAAGGAGACTGATGCGTAAGCGTATACTTGCCTTCTTTCTAGCGATTCTTGCTTGGAAAGCTGGGAGATGGTATTTCCGTAAGTTCTGGGTGTTTACACTCATCGTGTCGTAGGCTTTGGTAAAGATGGAACATTACGATGTCCCTCTGAGCCTATCCTGTGATGAAGAGAGGATAAACTACTACATAGAAATCGTGTCCAACTATGGTTGGGAGGTAGACTCTGTATTCTGCAGAGTAAACGCAAGAGATATAGTCGTGCGTTTCGTTAAAAGCGACCAGACAAAGGAGTAAACGATGGGTATCTTTGCAATGGCAGTAATCTGCCTGGTCTTCGCTGCAGTCTGGTGGCTAGTTAGCCGTCGGATGAGCAGCGAGATCTACGGTATATTCTTCTCGGCTATGCTCGCTTGGCTAATTGCACTTGCAGGATATGCCATTTCAGGCGTACTTCTGTAACCTCTGAGTGAAAGGACTAAATTTTTCAAAAGCGGGTGCCGGGGGATTTTTCTCTGGTATGACTTCGCAAATGCGCGAAGACACATACAAGGAATAGTCTTTCGGGACTCTAGGAATTGGATGCTCCGCAGGGAGAAGGGATCCGCCAGCTGGCAGACCAAAATCTTCTTTTTCGGATTTTCCGATTTTCTTACCTTGTATGCCTGCTTACTTGAATACTCAGGCATAAAATGAGTATTGATATAAGCTTTGTAAGACGAAATGTAAGAAATTAGTAAGATTTCGGGTTGTTTTTTTGTCAGGTTTTTGTTATCATTATTTTTTAGTACCTCCCTTTACCACAATGCAGTGGGATAGGCATGACTATCGGGATGTACTAATTTTTTTATGGGTAATAGGCTTGGGCATGAACGAATTGTTATCTCTGTAGGGGGCTCTCTCATTGTCCCTAACGGAGGGATTAATATTCCCTTCTTGATGAAGCTTAATGAGTTTATCCGCAAACAGCTGGCGAAGAATCCAAAACGCCAGTTTTTTTTGGTTATAGGGGGAGGCGAAACTGCACGACACTATATCGAGGCTGGTAAAGAAGTTGTTGGTCATGACTTGGTTAATGAAGATCTTGATTGGCTTGGTATTCACTCAACCCGTCTGAATGCTCATTTGATGAGAACGATTTTTCAGGACATTGCGTATCCACGGCTGATTGACGATTATACAATTATCCAAAAAGTGACAGAACCAGTTATCATTGCTGCTGGTTGGCGTCCAGGCTGGTCTACGGACTATTGTGCGACGCTTCTTTGTGAAGATTATCATGTCGCTACTGCTTTGAACCTCAGTAATGTCTCCAAACTCTACGATCGTGACCCAAACAAATTTCCAGACGCCCAACCAATTGATAAGATAACCTGGGATAAGTTTCGTTCAATTGTTGGTGACAAATGGGTTCCGGGAAGCCATGTGCCATTTGACCCGATTGCGGCAAAAAAAGCACAGGAGCTAGGTATACGGGTCGTAATCATGTCAGGAAGTGACTTTGAGAATATTGAAAAGTATCTTGGTGGTAAAGAGTTTGTGGGAACGGTCATTGAATAATTTCCCATTGAGAAATTGAATGAATGATAGTAAAAAGCCTCATTTTACAGAACTTCCGTAGCTATAAGAAAGCTACATTTGATTTCAATCCGCAGATCACTGTTATTGTCGGTCCCAATGCTGCTGGTAAGACCAATCTCATCGAATCGCTTTTCCTTTTGGCCACAGGAAAAAGTTTTCGATCAGAAAAGGAAAAACAGCTGGTTTACTTTGGGGAAGCGTTTTGTCGGGTGAAAGGTGCGATTGGGATTGCTTCACAAGTTGATACTGAAACGCTTGAGATTGTTGTTACTGACAAGCCAGGGGAGATGTTGCGAAAGAAATATTTGGTGAATGGCGTGCCGAGGCGGCGGGTAGATTTCGCGGGGAAAGTGCCGGCGGTATTATTCACACCGCTTGATCTGGATATTGTTTCAGGCCAACCTGGAGTGAGACGACGATTTCTTGATGAGGTGTTGGAGCAGCTTGATTTGGTGTATCGACAAGCTTTGACGACGTATACCAAGGCATTAAGACAGCGCAATGCACTTTTGAATCAGGTTCAAGAGACAGGAGTACGTGATGAAAAGAGATTTGCCTATTGGGATGATTTATTGATAAAAAATGGTGGGATACTTACGCAAAAAAGGGAAGAGCTGATTGGGTATATTAATAATCGAGAAAAGAAGTTGTTTCCGTTTAGTCTGGTCTATGATAAAAGCGTGATTTCCGAGGATCGACTTGCACAATATAAACATGCGGAGGTAGGAGCAGGGGTAACCCTTGTCGGACCTCAGCGGGATGATGTACTGATACAGTCATTAAATAGTATTTCAAAACAGATGGAGGATGTTAAATATTTTTGCTCACGTGGGCAGCAACGCCTTGTTACACTTGAACTAAAACTTTCGCAAATTTCCCTATTCAAGGAGCGTTTGGAGAGCGATCCCATCCTTCTGTTGGATGATATTTTTTCAGAGTTGGACAGCACACATATAGGTCATGTGCTCCAAATGATGGATCGCTGCCAGACGATTTTAACGACGACACACAAGGAGTTTATTGAAACTGTTAGTCTGAAAAAAATGGACGTGATAGAATTAGGAAAGTAAAAGAAACACACTATGGAAAATTTTAATAAAGAGATACTAAAACAACTGTATGTCCCTGCATCTGCCTCACATAAGGGACAGAATGGGAAATTAATGATTATTGGTGGATCACGTTTATTTCATTCTGCATCTCTCTGGTCGCTTCAAATTGCTTCAAAAGTTGTCGATATGGTGTTTTACTCTTCAGTTGAAGAAAACAATAGCCTTGTGCATGAGCTTAAGAAGGAATTTCGAGGAGGAATTGTCGTACCTCGTGGAGAGATGGAAGCATATATTGAAGAGGCAGATGCGGTATTGATTGGTCCGGGGATGCTTCGCTCGGAGAAGGAACTGAAAACTGAAAACGAAAAACTGAAAACAATAGAAGATATTAATACATTGGAAGACGAGGGAGAGCAGAGTTATTATTTGACCAAATATTTACTTGCAAAGTATCCAGAAAAGCAGTGGGTGATCGATGCGGGGGCGCTGCAGATGTTGGAGCCTGAATGGCTGTTGCCGCTTATAAAAAGACCAATTTTAACTCCTCACCTACAGGAACTTGACCGAGTCTTTTCAGGCATTACTGAAGAAAAGGTCGGAGAGATGGCAAAGCAATTCAACTGTGTTATTTTACTGAAAGGGGAGAAGGATTTGGTTTGTTCACCGGACAAGTGTGTAGCTGTCCCGGGAGGCAATGCGGGCATGACCAAAGGTGGGACGGGAGACGTGTTGGCGGGACTAGTGGCTGCATTGGTTTGTAAAAATGAGCCGTTTCTTGCGGCAGTTGCTGGAAGCTATATTAATAAAAAAGCAGGAGAAGCGTTGTTTGAGCGTGTAGGATACTATTTCAATGCTTCTGAGCTTGCGAATGAAATTCCTCGGGTGATGAAGCAGTTACTTTTTTGATTGATTGACGAGCTTTGAGAGTTGGTAGGTGACGAAAACAGCAAGTGAAGTAACGACTATGGCGTAAATAAGAAGCGATAATAA
>Ga0105248_10008243_pt1 | contig 11448 bp, 14 predicted proteins | sample KBSS34metaG_FD_81524 | JGI IMG/M metagenome (GOLD analysis project Ga0105248, IMG submission 81524) | Switchgrass rhizosphere microbial communities from Kellogg Biological Station, Michigan, USA - KBS S3-4 metaG | ecosystem: Host-associated > Plants > Roots > Rhizosphere > Soil | place...
CCTGCTCGGATCCAGGCCGAAAGAATATATCGCGAAGCACGGTCGCGGGACGTTCTGGAAGCGTCTGGCGAAAGTGGACAACTTCTACGGCGCGCTCCCGGAGATGCCGGACGCGCGCGTGCTGTTCGATGCGGTTAAACACCTGAAGCCGACGATCCTGACTGGATTGCCGGTCGGCAATTGGGCGGCGCCACAAAAGGTCGAATGGGCCGCCGAGCATTTTCCCGGGGTGCCGATCATCACGTGCATGGCCAAGGACAAGCACCTGCACATGCATCCCGGAGATGTACTGGTCGACGACCGCGAAAAGCATCGCGACGCCTATGAAGCTCACGGCGTCGTTTTCATCCACCACAGGAATGCGGAAGACAGCCTGAGGCAGCTCGCGAAAATCTATCCGTCGGTGAAGGCGCCAGCGGACGCCTGAGCGTCAGGCCGCTTGCTGGACGTCGACCTTTTCGACCCACTCCGGCCAAAACACCGGCTCGCGGCTCGACCAGCCCGGCGCGGTCGCCGCGCTCTCGCTGATCGACTGGAGCAGGATCCGGCGGCGATCCGGGTGAAGGTGCGGCAGCGCTGCGGCGGCGCAGAAAGCCGACGGCAGCCAAGGACGTGACGCGGCGCCGATGAGCCGCTCGTAGAGGAAGCGATAGGCGGCGAAGTTCGGCAGGCGGTCCTGGCCGAGGTCAAACGCCGAAATGGTGATCAGCATGCCGATGAACGGCTCGATCATGTCGAGGCCGCTGTCGTCGGGAACCTGCAGGCGCAGGTGGTCGAGTTGCTTGTAAAGGCGGGCCTGGGCGCGGATCGAGGCTGCTTCGCCTTCATCGCGGGCCCAGCATTCGAGCGGATCGCGGCGACCATAAGCCACATCGAGCGACCGGCGGATGTAGCGCTGCGTAGCCTTGGGAAAGCTCGCAAACTCCTTCATCTCCGAGATCAGCATCGCGCCGCTTGCCGGCTGGCTGGTCCGCGTAATCATTTACCCGACTCCTTTTGCCCGGGTAGGATCATGCGGCCGAATGTGTTGCGATTGGCTTAACCACAGTCCCACCCCCCGTTCAGATTGAATCAGAGGGGAGTCATTGCGTCTAGGCCATAATTTCACGGTTCAACGCAAAACTGTGGATTGTTGATTTATTGCAACTGCAGTGCGAATTTGTGACGGTTCCGAAATTTAGTCGGAACCTTCGGGGTAACCGGATGAGGGGACCGGATCGTCGCTCTGGCCTGGCTGTGCCGCTGCCGGCGGGTCCGATGCGTCCATGGATTCATCGCTGCCCATGTCGAGCTTCGCGTCGAGATCTTCGGGATTGCGCTTGAGCTTCTTCTCCAGTTCCGCATCGGGGTCAGCCGAAGTTGGCGGCGGGACGTTATTTCGCTCCTTGGGGTCGTTCACCGGTCAGCCTTCCTCGTCATTGCCGCTAGGAAACGAGCGGCCTTGGGCGCCGTTCCCTTCTGCACAGGGTTTCGACCGGCTGGCCGGGTCATTCTGCCAACGGGCAAAGGGCGGTTTCGCTTGCGTCAGTTTTGATACAAGACGGGGACCATGTTCATGACCCCCCCGCCGACGGTGCGGAGCCGGTTCGGGGACTGGCCGCTTGCGGCCAAGTCGATCCTCGGCTTCTGGCTGTTCTATTACCTGACCGTCGTCGCGCGCGCCCTGCTGACAAAGGACGCGGCGACAATCCTGATCAACCGCTCCTACACCCTTGCCATCGGGATCGCGCTTACTGCGGCAATTTACGTCGCCTACGCCTATCTCGCGCGCGCATCGAGCCTCCGCCGCCGGGTAATCGTGGGAGTAACCGCCTCGCTCGTCGCGGCAGGCGCGCAGGCCGGGCTGCTGATCGCGGGCGACCGTTTCATGGAGAAGCCGCAGGAGGAAATGCGCTTCACGTCCCGTGAAGGTTATTCGGTCATAGAGACGGGCAACGCCCTGCGGGTCGACCGGCCGCAGCAGGATCCGCTCGTCATCACCTGGCCGAAGATTAGCCAGTTGCACAGCGGCGATCAGTTCAAATATGCCGCGGACGTCGCAGTCACCTGGTTCTTCTTCTTTGCCGCCTGGACTGCATTCTACATGGCGATGCTGGCGCAGGCCGACGCACTTCGGGTCCAGCGACGGCTCGCCGACGCGGAAAGCGCCGCGCAGGCCGCCCAGGTCCGGGCGCTCAGGTACCAGGTGAACCCGCACTTCCTATTCAACACGCTCAACTCGCTGTCGTCGCTCGTCATGACCGGCCGCAGCGACCGGGCCGAGGCCATGCTGCTGGCACTGTCGACCTTCTTCCGGACGAGCCTCTCGTTCGATCCGATGGCCGACGTGACCCTGGCCGAGGAGATCGACCTCCAGCGGCTGTACCTCGATATCGAGAAGGCACGCTTCCCTGACAGGCTGCATGTCGAGATCGACGTGCCCACCGGCCTGGAGCATTCGCGCCTCCCTGCCCTCATCCTCCAGCCAATCGTCGAGAATGCGATCAAATATGGCGTGTCCAAGAGCCGTAAGGCGGTCGTCATCCGGATCGAGGCGCGCCACCTCGGCGACGGTCGCATGGTGCTCGAAGTCAGCAACCGGCTGAAGCACGGCGGCAAGGACCAGCTGCCGGCGGCAACGCATGAGGGCACGGGCCTTGGCCTGGCGAACGTCTGCCAGCGCCTCGAAGCGCGATTCGGCCATCGCGCAAGCTGCCGCTATGGACCGATGGCGAGTGGAGGGTTCAAGGTAGCCCTCACGATGCCGGTAGAGATCAATGCCCGAGACGAAGCCGCTTAAAGTCCTCATTGCCGATGATGAGCCGCTCGCCGCCGAGCGGATGCAGCTGTTGCTCGCGAAGGCGGACGGCGCCCAGCTGGTAGGCACGGCGAGCGACGGCGATTCCGCGATCAATCTGGCGCAGGCGGTTTCGCCCGACGTGCTGCTGCTCGACATCGCCATGCCCGGCCTCGACGGCATCGGAGTAGCGAGGGCGCTGGCGGCGCTAAACCCGTCGCCGGCGGTGGTCTTCGTCACCGCCTTCGACCAGTTCGCGGTCGCCGCCTTTGAGGTCGAGGCGGTCGATTATCTGATGAAACCGGTCGAGCCAGGCCGCCTCCAGCGCGCTCTTGACCGGACACGGGCCTATCTCGACCACCGCAGCCTCGAGCCGCCGGTCGGCAAGGAATCGCAATGGCTTGAAGAGTTCTGGGCGTCCGACCTCTCGGGCCTGGTCCGGATCGCCTCACGGGATGTCGATCGTGTGTCAGCTGAGCGCGATTACATGCGCCTGCATGTCGGACGGCGCAGCTGGCTGATCCATCATTCGATGGCGGCGCTCGAGGAAGGGCTGAATCCGGAGCTGTTCGTCCGCCTTCACCGGTCGGCGATTGTGCGCAAGGATTTCATCGCGGGGTTCACGCGCAACCCGTCGGGTCGCTGGATCGCGCGCCTCGCCGACGCAACGGAGCAACCGGTCGGCCGGCTTTATTCCGACCGCGTCCGGGCAATCGCCGGACGATAAGCGAAAAACAAAACCGCCGCGGCTCCGGGGCTGGAGCACGCGGCGGTTCGGCCAGCAATCACCGGGCCGTCACGATCAACGCCGCTGCGTCGAGCACCTTGACGACGCCGTGACGCGCTGCGTCGACCGCGGCCTGGTAGGCGGGCTGAACGCTCGCGAGCGTTTCGGTCCGGCAGGCGGTCGCATTGCTCATGCGCTCGAGGTCCTGGCGCTTGCCATAATCGCAAACGAGGCCGGCGGCGCGGGAAAGGCGCCGCTGCAGCACCTCTTGGCCAGGCTGGCCGGCGAGGTTGAGGTCGGCGTAGGAAACCGTCGTCGAACGGGGGGCTTCCTGGGCATGGCTGACCGTCGGGGCGATCAGCGCGGCCGCGAGCAGCACGGCAGCAAGAGCGGGAACTGGTTTCATCTTGCGTCTCCCTTTTGTCGCGGCGCGGAACAGGCAGAGGGAAATCAGAGGGGATGCCCCGCGCCGCCAGCCTCAAATGAACTCTTACGCGGCGGCAGTCGCGCGCTGCTCGACAGGTCAGGGGAGGCTTCGTCGTCGGGCCGACAAAGGGCTCTCGCTCTTCGCCCAGTCGACGAACGGTGGTCAGCTAAGGTTCAGGATTGGAACGCGTTTTTAATCTGGCGTTCAGGTATCCGACGCGCCTCGCCCCGATCGGTCGACCGCGGTTGTCACGGCCACGTCCATGGCGACATTGCCGACGGTCCTGAAGATGTCGGGCACCATTTCCACGGCAACCAAAAGCGCGAGCGGCGCGATCGGCACGCCGAGCGCCAGATTGATGGGCGCGATCGAGCTGATGTAGCTCACCTCGCCCGGCAGGCTGACCGCGCCGTAGCTCATCACAGCGCCGACCGCAGTTGCGGCGATCATCTGCGCGACCGTCGGCTCATAGCCCAGCCAGTGAGCGACGTAGAAGGACACGGCGATGTTCATCGCGGGCCCCGTCCCGCGAAACAATGCGACGCAGATCGGGAGGCTGACGTCCGCCACCTGCTCGCGCACGCCCATGTTGCGCGATGCCGTCAGCATTGCCGGAAGCGACGCGAGCGAGGAACGCGTCGAGATGGCGACGGCTTCCGGCGGGAACATGTCCCTGGTGAATCTGCTGAGCGGCACTCGTCCCGCGATGACCGCCAGCGGGTATGCCGCCAGGGTAACCAGGATCCCGATCACCGAGATGAGCACGACATAATGGCCGAAGCCGGCGAACGCCGCGCCGCCCGCCGCAAAACCCACGGTGTAGGCCAGCGCGAAGACTCCGAGCGGCGCGAGCCACAGCACCCAGCCGATGATCACGAGCACGGCGTCCGCAATCGCTTCGAACAGCACGACGACCGCTCGGCGGCCCTGCTCGGAGATGCTCGCCAGGGCCAGCGCGAACAGCAGGGAGAAGACGACCAGCGGCAGGATGTCGCCGTTCGTCGCTGCGGCAAAGATGTTGTCGGGGATCACGCCCTTGAAGAAATCGGCGATTCCTGGAAGCGGTTGCGATGCCTTCTGCTCGACGCCGGCGAGCGCCTGCCTCAGGCCTGCCGCAGTGCTGACGGGCAGTGGGAATAGCTTCGTCAGAAGCAGGATCGAAACCGTGCCGAAGATCGCCGAGGCGGTGCACACGCCAACGATCCAGGCGACCGCCCGCCCGGCGATCTTGCCGGCGCTAGCGGCCTCCCGGCTTTTCGCGATCCCGACGACCAGCAGTGTCACGACCAGCGGGATGACCGTCATCTTGAGCGCGTTGAGCCACAGCGCGCCGACGAAATTCGCCACATCGAGCACATTCGCCCGCCAGCCTTCGGTCGAGCCCGCCGCCGCCGCGCCGAGCGCCAGACCGATGACGAGCGCGATCAGCGTGCGGTAGGCTGCAAAGCCGCCCGAACCGCTGGTGTCAGGCGCCGCTTCGCTCAACGAGGCTTCCTGAACTTGAACACGAACCGGTCGGTCTTACCCGCAACCGGCGCCTCATGAACCTCGAGGTCATGCTGGTCGGCGGGATTGCGGAGGATGTTGCTGCTGCCGACGAAGACGAAGCCGGCGCGCTTGAAATCCGCTTTCACGACGTTGGGGTCGATCCGGTGGTACTTGTCGACGGTCGCGCGAGTGTCCTTGTTCGGGTTGGCGATATGGTCGATCACGCCGATCGTCGCGCCGGGCTTCATCGAAGCATAGACTGCCTTCAGAAAGGCGTTCGGGTCCATCTTCGGCACCTTGAGCTTCTCATTTTGCCAATAGGTGTCGTGGTAATTGTCGTTGAGGATCACCCAGTCGGCGTAGTTCCTGGGGAGGTCCGGCGCTTCGAACGGTGACGCGACGATTGAGACGTTGGGATGGGACGCCATGAAGGCCGCGAACGAGGCCTTCCTCTTGTCGCTGTAGAATTGCGAGGGGTTCCAGACGGTGACGTGGCCCTTCGGCCCGACGACCGGCGAAGTGATCTCTGCCCAATAGGCATTGGCGCCGAACAGGTCGAGCACGTGCATTCCCGGCTTGAGCCCGAGGAACTGCAGGACCTGCGCCGGCTTGCGGCCGGCATCCAGCTTGACGTTGTCGGCGCTTCGTTCGGCGCTGTTAGCGACCGCGGCGGCGATCGTGGTGGGAGCCGCGGCGGGAGCCGAAACGGCGGCCGAGGCAAGGACGAGAGTGAAGGCGATCTTGCGGAAAGTACGCATGGAATAACCCCCTGATGGTGGATGCCTTCTATTGCTGAGCCCGCCCTCGCGCCAGAGTCATGCAATCGTCGTTGATCGAGTTGAGATTTTCGATAGGCTGCACGCTTCAACAGCCGTTTAACTTTGGGGGTTCGATGGCCACGATCGTTGAGCCGGTTGCCGACCGCAAAGCATCCGAGCGCAAATTTTATTCGCGCATGGCGCTGTTCCTGGTCTTCCTGGTGTTCCTTGGGTTCGCACCGAGCTTTTACCTGAAGGGAATTGTACCCCCGTACCCGCGGCCCAACCCGACGCTCCCGCCCACAGTGATCCTGCACGGAACGGTGTTCACGCTATGGATGGCACTGATCGTCGCGCAGACGCAGCTCATCTCTGCGCGGAAGCACGAGGTGCACATGCGCCTCGGCAAACTGGGAATGTTGTTCGCGATCCTAATGATCCCCGTGATGTATCTGACCGCCGTCTGGCAGGTCGCGCGCGCGAACCAGCCGCCGTTCACCGATCCGCTGACCTGGACCATCGTTCCGCTCGCGACGATCATTCCGTTCGCGGTCCTGGTCTGGCAGGGCTGGACGCATCGCCGGAATGCGCCCTGGCACAAGCGGGCAATGCTGGGCGCAGCGATCGTGGTCGTCGCCGGCCCAAGCATTGGTCGGCTCCCGATCACTCCGCCGACCCTCGCCGGCTTCACGATCATCTTCCTGCTCGAGTTCCTGCTGTTCGTGCCACTGATCATCTGGGACCGCCGAACCATCGGGAAGCTTCATCCGGCGACCAAGCTCGGCCTGGCGATGCTGGCGCTCGTCACGTTCATTCCCATTGGAGTGTTCTGGAGCGGCGCGGACTGGGCGGGCGTGGCACGCCATCTGCCCGGGGTCGCTGCCTAGCATCTCCACTCTACCGCTCTCACGGCGGGCTGACGGCAATTCACGTTCTGTGCCCGAATTTCGGCGTGTTCCGCGCATCGGCTCGGCGGTTCGAGCGTTCATGCCCCGAACCCTCAAAATTCGGGAGAATATCGCATGGCCAAAGAACGTTCCGACGAGATCGGCACCCTTAACGAATTGATCGAAACCACCATCGACAGCGTCACCGGCTACGAGGACGCGGCGGGAAACAGCGAAGCCGGCAGGTTCGCCCAGATGTTTCGCGAGCGCGCCGGCGAGCGGCAGCGCGTCGTCGAGGAGCTTCGCGCCGAAGTGCGACGCCTGGGCGGCGAGGCCGAAGACGGCGGCACGTTCCTCGGCAAGACCCATCAGCGCTTTCTCGACCTCAAGGCGGCGATCACGGGCCGCGACGACAAGGCGATCATCAACGAGGTCGAGCGAGGCGAGGACTATCTGAAGAGCAAATGGGAAGCGGCACTGGAAGGCGGGACGCTGAGCGGCGAGTGCCGCGCGGTCGTCGAGCGCTGCTACCAGTCGGTCCGTTCCGGCCACGACCAGATGAGCCAGCTCAAGCACGGGATGGAAGCTTCGTCCTGACGCGACAGCCACCTCGGTAAGCCGGGGTGGGGCGCGGGGCGGTTCTCAGGCCAGCGGAGCCGCCCCGCTGTTGCGTCTTCAGTAACCCATCAGCGCGAGCACCTCGCGGCGGCTTCGCTCGTCCTCGCGGAAGGTGCCCATCATGCGGCTGGTCGTCATCACGACGCCCGGGGTGTTGACTCCCCGAGCCGTCATGCAGGCGTGAGTCGCCTCGATGATCACGGCGACGGCCTTGGGCTCGAGATGCTTCCAGATCGTGTCGGCGACCTGCGCCGTCAGCCGCTCCTGCACCTGGAGCCGCCGGGCGAAGCCGTGCAGCACGCGGGCGAGCTTGCTGATCCCGACCACCTTGTCGCGCGGCAAATAGGCGATCGACGCCTTGCCGATGATCGGCGCCAAGTGATGCTCGCAATGCGACTGGAACGGAATGTCCTTCAGCAGCACGATCTCGTCATAACCGCCGACCTCTTCGAAGGTGCGGCTGAGGTGCTGCGCGGGGTCTTCGCCATAGCCGCGGGCATATTCGCGCCAGGCGCAGGCTACGCGCCGAGGTGTATCGAGAAGGCCTTCGCGATCGGGGTCGTCGCCCGCCCATCGGATCAGGGTGCGAACGGCTTCCTTGACCTCTGCGGGGACCTCGGCGGCGGATTCTGACTCGACGAGATCGCCGTCCTCGGGCTCGCCGTGCTCAAACGGGGGATTCATGACTTCAATTCTCTCGAAATGTCCTCAGCGACCGCGGCCGCTTGCTCTCGAATGTCCGGGACCGCAATGATTTCCCAGTAGCGCCCCTTCGTAAGAGGCCCCAGGGCCCACAAATGTTCCCCCGGCGCTGCGCGGGAGTTCTCGTCGACCTCGAGCCCGATACCCAGGTGGTCGGGACGTACCTGCCCCGCGTCGAGCAGGCTGCGGAGCAGCGGGTCACGCGTGCGCGCAATCGAATGGAGTGGCCCCGTGCAGTTGAAGGCGTAGTCGAACTGAAGCGTCTGCGGGCTGGATGCGCCGCGCTTGCGGATGGTGACCCGGAGCTCGTCGCCGTCGCGCTCGCTCGCAACGATCCGGCCCGCCAGAACCTCGAGGCGTCCCTCGGCGATCATGCTCGCGATGGTGCGCGCGACTTCGGGCGCGATGCGGTGCCGGTGCACGTCCCACCAGGGCCGCGCGTGGCGAAGGAAACGGCGCTGCTGCTCGGCATCGAGGCTTTGCCAGAGAGCGTGACTGTAGGGACGCAGGCTGTCCACGGCGGCACGCCAGCCGACCTCCGCCGACCGCCGGCGCAACCAGCGCCAAAGCCCGCGCAGATGGCCGGACGGGACTTCGTCAAGTTCGGCAGGCGCGGGCTCGAAGTCGGCGTGCGAACGCGGAACCTGCCCGCGGCGTGACAAAGCGACCGCGCGGCCGCGATAGCCTGAAGCGTCGAGGGACAGCGCAAGGTCGACCATCGTCAGGCCCGTGCCGACGAGCAATGCGGTGCCCCCGCTCTGCGCTAGGTTCTCCACGGCGGCGCGCGCGTCGGCGCCCCAGGGATTCGCAATGTAGCGATCGCCGGCGGCCGCCAGCGCCCCGAGCGGCTCGGGAGCCTGATTGCCGATCGCGAGCACCACGGCATCCGCCTCAACCGACCCGCCGTCCTCCAGGTAAAGCGACCAACCACCGTCGCGACGCCGCGCTCTCATAGCAAAAGTCTCGACAATCTCCGTTTTCCCGCTGCCCACCGCTTCGTCGAGGATGTCCTGCAGATAGCGCGCGAAGAAGCGCCGCTCGGCGAACCCACGCGGCTCGCCGCCTTCCGCCCCGAAGCGCTCGGCAAAATGGCCCGGCTCTCCCGACCAGGCGCTCATGCCCTCCGCGCGGACGTTGAGAAGATGCGCGGGTTCGCGGGTGGAATAAGCAACTCCATTGCCGGCGCGGCCGCTCCCGTCGATCAGCGCCGAGGCAATGCCGCGCCGCGCAAGCTGCGCCGCGAGGATCGTGCCAGAGAAACCGCCGCCGATAATCGCAACCGGCACCCGCCGGTCAGATTTCATAGTCGGGCCACTTGTCCGGGTTTTCGGAGTCCGCCTTGCGCGTCTGGATATGGTCGTAGATGCGCGTCACCGTCTTCCCCGCCGTCTCGGTGAACCAGCCCGGCACGGCGGCATGGACGATCGCCGCGCAGCCCGCGCCGATCAGCTCCGCGCCGATCTTAACCGCGCCGCTCCCATGGCTCGCCCAGGTCATGCCGAGCGAGCGCGGATGCTCGAGGAACAGGCGGTGTGCCATGCCTCGCTGGTCGGTGTCGCCGTTCCGGTTGGTTGTCGCCATGGCCCCTGCCCCAAAGAATGTGGCGACCCCGACAGGATTCGAACCTGTGGCCTACAGATTAGGAATCTGTCGCTCTATCCTGCTGAGCTACGGGGTCGTCGCGAAACGGAATAGGGATTTGGCGACTGCCAATCAATTCACCTGGTCGGGCGGAACGACCGGAAACGGGAGCGGCGCAACGGGCACGCCTTCGTCGACGAGCGACTTCGCCTGCTCGACCGTGGCATTGCCGTGGACGATCTCGCGCTCGATCTTCCCGCTCTGCATCGCGCGCGCCGTGTCGGTGAACTTGTCGCCGACCCAGCGCGAATCCTTGAGCATCTCCGTCTGGATTTCGGCCAGACGCGCGAGCGGCTCGCCGCCGCCCTTGCGCGGCAGGCGTGGCGCCATCGGCGCCTTCGCCACGTTGGCGGACTGGCAGAACGGGCATTGCACGAGCCCTTTGGCGCGTTGCTCGTCATAGTCCGCGCTCGACCGGAACCAGACCTCGAATGTCTCGCCGCCGTCGCGGCATTGAAGATCGAAGACGATCATGAAATCACCGCCTCCGGGATCGGCCGGCGGTGGTTAAGCGCGGGTATGCGCGAGCGGACGTCGGAAATGCGCGCGAGGTCGATGTCGGCGAAACCGACGCCCCGCTCCTCGCCCATGTCGAGCAGCACTTCGCCCCACGGATCGATCACCAGCGAATGGCCGAAGGTCTGGCGGCCATCCTCGTGGCGCCCGACCTGGGCGGCGGCGACGACGAAGACGCCGGCCTCGATCGCACGCGCGCGAAGAAGCACGTGCCAGTGAGCTCGTCCGGTCGGCACGGTGAAGGCTGCGGGAACCGAGATGATGTCGGCATCCGCCTCGGCGATCCGGGCAAATAGGGTCGGAAACCGCAGGTCGTAGCAGATGGTGAGACCAAGCTTTCCGACGGGCGTGCCGTTGACGAGCACCGCGCCGACGCCCGGCCGGTAGACCGCAGACTCCCGCCAGCTCTCGCCGGTCGGAAGATCGACGTCGAACAAATGGATCTTGTCGTAGCGGGCGCGAATGTTGCCGTTCCGGTCGATCGCGAAGCCGCGGTTCGCGACCTTGCCGTCGTCGACCAGCACGGCGACTGAGCCGAGGTGCAGCCACATACCGTGCTCGCGCGCGGCCGCACGGCAGGCGGCAAGGACCGGATCCTCCTCTTCGCGGGTAATGTTGGTCGCCGCACGCTTGCTGTCGCGGTCGAGCAGGCCCGACATCTCCGGCGTGAACAGCATGGCCGCTCCGCCCTTGGCGGCCTCTTCGATCGCGTTCACCAGCGCTGCTGCGTTCGCCCGCGGGTCGATGCCGGTGTTCGACTGGAGGAGTGCGATCCGGGTCATCCGCCGAACAATTCGTCGAGACGTCCCGACCGCTCGAGCGCGAACAGATCGTCGCAGCCGCCGATATGACGTTCGCCGATGAAGATCTGGGGCACCGTCATGCGTCCGTTCGCCCGCTGGATCATC
>Ga0105248_10008244_pt1 | contig 11447 bp, 6 predicted proteins | sample KBSS34metaG_FD_81524 | JGI IMG/M metagenome (GOLD analysis project Ga0105248, IMG submission 81524) | Switchgrass rhizosphere microbial communities from Kellogg Biological Station, Michigan, USA - KBS S3-4 metaG | ecosystem: Host-associated > Plants > Roots > Rhizosphere > Soil | place...
CACGATTCGGCTCACCCGTGCATTTCTACGCTGCCGCCGTGGCCTCCTCCTCGTTGTCTTCATCCTCTTCCAGGGGCTCGGTCATTTGCTCAAGAATCCGAAGAGCTTTCGACAGAAAATCGCTCCAGACATTGCGCCGTTGTTCCTGGTACCAGAGCTTTGCAGTTTCGTCTTCGGTCTCGAGTTCGGCTTTTGCCAGGGCGATCAGAAACACGTCAAACGCATACTTGGCTCGTGATGCTCCGGCTTTCAGCAACTCGACATAGAGATGCTCGCAGAACGGGTGTTGCCGATTGATGCGGACCGCGAGTTGATCCCCGACGTATTGAGGCTCATAGAAAGCACCGGCAGGATCATCAAAGAAGTCGATCAGGTAGGGCCTCTGCTTCTGCTCCTTTTCATATGCCTTGCGGACTTCCTCGAGCGTTTTGTCCGTCACGCCCGAAGCCCGACGCTGCACCTCGGACTCAAAATCCGCTTGGGCTTGCTGACGTGCGTGATCTGGAATTGGTGCCCGCCGACCGACGCCAGTGTCGACGCCGGCCGCCGCCTGTTCTGCGGGCGTGGCCTCCGGCGCGGCAGTGACTTCCTGAACAACTTTCTTCTTACGGTTTTTCTGCTGCCAAAGATTTTCATCTCTTAACGCCTTATCGATTCCTTCGTCGTGAAGCAGACGCCAAAAGTCTTCGATTGGGCGGACTCGCTGCTTGTCATTTGTAATGCCGAAGACCTCATCAAACTCCGGGCCGAATTTTGCTTCCGCTCCCCAGTGATAGGCATACCCCTGTAGCAGTGGGTAGACTCCTAGTCCACTGCTGATGTCGCGCCGTGATCTCGGAAACGCGTCGACGGTCTCGATCTCTCGGCCAGCCCGCACAAAGGATATCCCGCGTCGCGTTTGTCGGATCTCAAAGCGTCGGTTAGCGTCGGCAGTTTCCTGTTTGCTGGTACGTTTCTTGGCCTCGGCGAATCCCACCGGAAGTCGCACAATCCGCACTTGGATACTACCAACCGCCAGGAGGTTCGAGTCGCCTTTGTCAATCTCCTTCAGATCCTGGACTCTCTGAAAGTGCAGCGCATTAGTTTCAGGATCGCGAAAGTATTTTACCGGAATCGTTTTCTCGAGTTTGAGGTCCGCACCACCTTTAGCCTTGGGCAGGTAGTAACGCCCGCGCTCGTCGAGAAATAACGGATCGACGATGTCTACCTCAACACCTTCAACGATCAGCTTGACGTTATCCTGGGCGTTTTGATTTTTGAGCAGGTTGCGGTAAGTGACGCCGAAATCATCAAGCAGATGTTCCTTAAGGATTGCTCCGGTCTTATAGGTAAGACGATCCGGTTGCACCCACACCACCACCGTGCCTTGTTCGAACTTGAGCTTCTGTTCCTTCAGGTAGCGACGAACAAAGGTCGGTAATTCGGCCTCGACCGGCTCATCAATGGTCTGCAGGTTGAATTCCGCGACCCGATTGACGTCGAGCGCGGCCATGGTGATCTTCTCCATGGCATCGGTACGAGTATAAACCTCTACTCGCTTGGTTTGGTTGATCGAGGCATTCGGCAGACCAAATCCAAACTTGCCAATGAAGCTGGGATCGTCAAAGTGCGTCCCGCCGCCGAGACTCAAAGCATATCTGGCCATCTGCGGCAGCATACCAGCGCCGTCGTCAATAAAAGCAACTGACGTCACCAGGGCCTTACCTTTGCTGGACTTGTGGTAGTCGAAAACCACATCGATCCGCTTAGCTCCAGCCTCCATCGCGTTGTCTACAATTTCCCGTGCCGCGGATGCCGTGTCTCGGTACCCATTGCGCCGCTGAGAATTTAGGGCTTGCTGAGAATTGAAGAGCGGAAACGTAAAGCCGTTTGGTAGACGCGCCAGATATTTTTGCTGGCGTTCAACTTCACTTAAAAGTCTATCACTAGTCATCTTTTCACCTCCGTCGTCATGGCTGCTCATGGCAGCTGTGGATAGTTATTGTTCTTAGCGAGGTGCTAGGAATAAGAGAATCTCGCCTTCCAATTGATTAATGTCCAAGTTTTACTCGACATGTGCAGTTGGGGGAAGTGAAACGTAGTTCCTTAGCGTTTTTTCTTACTGGAAGGCGTAACGGGTGGCTGTTTTTTCGTCTCTCGAGCTTTCGCCCATCGCGCTTGGACTGCCTTTCGGGCACTTTCGCTCCGCTCTTCGGCTGTTAGTTTCTTAGCCCTAGCGGGCCCGCCCTTAAGGCCCCCCAACCGCCCCAGCGCCACTGCGGCCGGATGCTTCTTTGCACTGGAGTTTTTCTTGGCCGCTTTAGTCACTTCCTCTAAATATACGTGACCGCTCACGATAAGACAAATAATAGTGCTTGATTTATACGTGACCGCTCACGTATAATGATGGGTCATTTTATAAGATTGGAGACTTAGGAGTCGAGACCACGTATGCGAATCAAAGACTATCCGGTTGTCGCTCTGGATCGCTTCATTGAAGCCACTCGGGATTCCGGCTACAAGACCACTGGTTCTGCGGTGGCTGAATTAGTAGATAATTCGTTTGAGGCCGGCGCAACTGCTGTAGTAGTGACAATTGATGCGACGAACAATAGTGGAAAGCGCGAGGTGACCTTCTCGGTGAAGGACAACGGCTGCGGCATGACGCCAGCGGTCCTGAGGCTGGCGCTTCAATTTGGTGGAAGCACTCGCTTCAACTCGCGCGTCGGAGTGGGACGCTACGGCATGGGACTACCAAATAGCTCTTTGAGCCAATCCCGCCGGCTCGAAGTTTACAGCTGGAAAACGGCAGGCTCTGTCTGGTGGAGCTATTTGGATGTGGATGAGATCGCGGCTCGCAAGATTGTGTCGGTGCCCAAACCCAAGCGGGGTCGACCCGCCGACGGTCTCACCGCCGAGTCGCCCAGTGGCACTATCGTAAGGTGGTGCAATTGTGATCGGCTGAACCCTAAGAAGGTCAAAACGCTGGCCTCGAAGTTGGCGATTGAGTTAGGGCGAATCTTTCGCAGGCAGATTTTGGCGGGGAAGCGAATCACCATTAATGGGGAACGAGTAAAGAGTATCGATCCGCTTTTTCTCCACCGAGGCGAAAACCTCGTCGGCGCCTCGCGATATGGCCCACCCCTAAGTTACCAAGTGCAAGTGCCTGGCACAGAGGATGGCCGAACCGTATCAACGGTCTACGTTACCTTTTCGGAACTACCAGTTGACCAATGGCACGGGCTCTCAAATCAGGAAAAGAGGAAATTCGGGATTTCCAAAGGAGCGGGAGTTTCGATCATGAGATCCAACCGCGAGATTGATTCCGGCTGGTTCTTCATGGGTAGCAAACGCAAGGAGAACTATGACGATTGGTGGCGGTGCGAAGTCCGCTTTGATGCGGCGCTGGACGAACTCTTCGGAGTGACGCATACGAAACAGGGCATTCATCCGACTGATGAAATCGTAGATATCTTAGCGCCCGATATTGAGAGAATTGCTCACGAGCTAAATGCCAATGTCAGGAGGAAGTTCAACGAACTCAAGGACGCTGAGATCTCCTCCGAGGCGCAATCGCGGGCTGAAAGCCGTGACTATCTCTTGGAGCCACCCCGATCCCGAACTCAGACCCTGACACGATATGGGGTGAGCCCTTCCAATCGATCGACGTTTCATCCGTCGGTCACCCTTCCGGGTTTCGCCTATCGGATCGAACATAGGGTTTTGCGAGAATTGAGCTTCTTTGTCCCGCTGTTGAGCGAGCGGGAAATTGTGCTTTTGCTCAATGAAGATCATCCGTTCTACGAACGTGTTTATGTGCCAATTGCCAGTTCGGCGAGTTTGGATGTAAAGGGCACCCTTGCATCACTGGAACTTTTGCTCTTTGCTGCAGCGCGGGCCGAGTGTGCTGTTACAACGAAGTCAGAGAAGGCTTACGCTGGCTCTTTGAGAGAGTCTTGGAGTAATGTGCTGGCAGCTTTCTTGGGCTAATTCAACGATAATAACGAAAAGAACGGTCGAAGCGATGGCTGGTACAAACTCTAGACCCTGGTTTCATCTTGACCCGCGTTTGGGAGGGCAGGAGCAGCGGTTCGTCGACTTCTGCGGACGCATCGAAAAGGAGGCAAAACGAACCGGAGGCACGCTCTCCGGTCAAACGCTGCGACGCCTCCGACGAGAACTCGCGCTTATTAAGAATTACCCGTACTCACTGGAGGAAATAAAACTCCACCTGGCCAATAGCGTGACCCTCGATCTGGTTGCCCAAACATGGAAGTTGAAGGTTAGCGGGGACGAGGTGCGCATCCACGTTCCCTTGCAACATGATAGTTCTCCTGCGTTGGAAAAAGAGCGAGTCAGGAAAGCCCATCTCGTGGAGCGCGATGCCAAGTTGGCAAAGAGGGCCGTTACTGAATTCATTAGGGGCATGGAACGCCAACGGCTAACACCGAAAGGATGGCATTCGATTTTCTCCCTAATGAGAGACGGGAATGAGTTAGCGGAAAGACTCAAGGCGTTGGTTGGTGACGGGGACGAAACCGAAAGATTATTGCTTCTGCAGCGCACGATCTCACCATACATTCAGTTTGTCGAAGGTGATGCTGCTTGTGAGCAAACGGGGTTAAGACTCCGTGACATTTGGCGATACTTTCGCCTGACCTGGGTCAATGAGTATAAGTCAGTTCCCGGGCGATCGATCATGATTCTCATCAGAGATGCGGCTGCTCCCAATCACCCCGTGATAGGGATCGCCGCGCTTGGTAGTTCGGTGGTCCAACAAAAAATAAGGGATGAATTGATCGGTTGGGATGCCGCTGGATTCACAAAACGCTTCACTGAGCAACCATCCCCTAAGGTGGCCAAACAACTGATGGGGTTTTTGGAACACTTGATCGATGGTATTTACGTCAAAGATCTAATTCGCGAAAAACTGCTCAAGAAGTCGCACTTCAGAAAACCGAGCATTGCATTGATCGAGAGCCTACGAACAGAAGGCAAATCGGCTCGGTCTGGCCACCAACGTAATCCGCATGTGGCAGTTCACAAGTCTCGGAGTGATAAAGCCGAGAATCAAAAGTTTTGGCAGAGACGCGCTGAAACGATGCTGTTTCGCAGCAAACGGTGTCTTCAACTCGCGAAGTTGCTGACAATCAGGAAAGCCTTTCAGGACCATGGATTCGCTTCATTCAAGAAACGAGAGATAAGAAAGGCGCTTCAATCAGCGCAGGTAAGAATAGCTATCGGTCAATTGATTCGACTCGTCAAGGCCGAACATGTCGGCATCGACATGATGGATATTACTGTATGTGGCGCTCTGGCTCCCTACAATCTACTGCTCGGCGGAAAATTGGTTTGCCTGTTGCTTGGGAGTCCGGAGATCGTTAAGTACTATGCTCACCGTTATGAACAGCACCCCAGCATCATTGCTTCGTCGATGAAGGGAAGTCCCATTTTCCGGCGACACAATTTGGTCCTCCTTTGCACCACGAGTCTGTACGGAAGTGGATCGAGTCAATACAACCGCATCAAAGTCCCAGCGGAAAACTTCGGTGGCACTCCGGGCGAAAAATTCGAATATCAAAAGTGGGGCTACAGTGTCGGCTACGGCTCATTTCACTTCAGTCAGGAGACCATGAGTTGGATCAAGTTTCTCTTGGGCAGGCAGGGTAACCGACGCGTAAACAGCATTTTTGGCGAAGGGGTTAACCCGCTAATGCGGAAGATAAGGGAAGCGCTCGACTCAGTGGGATTCATGAGTGACGAACTGCTTTGTCACGGGAACGAACGCGTGGTTTATGGAATCCCCTTGGCGAGCAATTACCGGGAGGTGTTGCTCGGGTTAGCGAAACGCCCGCGCTACATTGTGCCGCAGTCAGAAGATTCGGTTCGCACCACGATGATTTCCGACTTTTGGAGCAGACGCTGGCTCCTTTCGAGAATTCAAACAGCGGAGATCTTGCAGAGGGTCAGTGAACAGATCCTTACTCATCCTATACGACATGGCGCACGCGTGCCGATGCCACGGGACGAGGAACTCACCGGATACCTTTGGGATATCTTGGAAGTGGACCAAGCGCGCCCATATTAACGAGGTCCATCTCTCGACTTGTTGATGCGTGATGGTAATTTAATTGGCAGACAAAATGACAACGATGAAACGACTGAACTTCTTTCCATACTACGAGGAACTTTTGGGCTCACGGGCGAAGACGACCACGCTCCGGCTGCATCCGCCTGGAATCGAACCCGGCGAGGAAGTGATGTTGACAGTTGGCTGGGATGAGCCCGGAGCGGCGGAGTTACACACCGCAAGGGTTGAATCTGTGTTCACACGACGCCTCGGTGACCTCACCGATGAGGACCTAGCCGGTGAGTCTCCCGATTGCCTTACTTCTGCGAGCGCTTTGTATGTCTTGAGTTGTATCTATCGCCAGATACTATCAGAGGAAAGAATTGTGTGGGTTGTGAAATTTTCACACCTGTGATTGCAACTCCGCATCTCGAGAGAGAACACAACGATGTTCTATCTTTTTAGCTCCGATTCGACTCCACGCTATAAAACGGACATTCTTGATGTCCTCTGTTATCCAACTGGCCATATCTTCCGATTTCGTTATCAAGACCACTATGTCTCCGACGAAGTGAAACAACTCGTAGTCGGAAAGAAACCGCCGAAGAACGAGAAAGGTATTGTCGTTTACGCAGAGCGTGAGAGTAAAGGTGCTTATAGCCAGTTCTGTTTTTATCCGATCCGACAGATCACGATTGAGCGCGTTTTTGTCCAGGGCTCTATCTACTATGTTGATTTCCGACTCGGAGCTTTTATCGATTATGGTCGAGGCGCTAATGCGCGAAAAAAACAAAGCGAATATCACGAGCAGATTCGGAAACTGAATTACCACCCAACGCCACTGCTCCAAGAGGATAATACCCATCGGTGGGGAAAGGTTTGGGATATCGCGTCCAAAACGTTAGTTGACTACGACGAAAATCAAACCGGCAAGCAATTAGAACACGGCTACTACTTCACACATGAAGCGGCAAGTTCTTTGGGCGAGGTCTTGGGAATGGACCCGATTGCCTGGCAGTCGGTCGTTGACGTATTAGGCCACTCGCCGACGATGAAATCTTGCTTGTTCTTTTTGACAACGGGATTCTACAGAGTCAAACGTGCATGGAAGATCGGAAGCTTTCAGGAAACGCTAATTGAGGGGTTCGATGATGGTTGGAACACAAAGTATCCGCTACCGATGGGGAAAACCGTTGTCTTGAAGCTGTTATTTTATCGACCTGAGGATTCTCCAAATATTTATCCCCAGAATCTTGCCATCAACGTTGATAAGGATGTGGTCGCAGGAATCTCTCAGCAGGAGATACTAGTGCATAGCCACTACAATGAGGAACGCATTGAACTGGCTCTCAAGCGTGTCTACGATTCAGTGTTGTCTGCTCTGTCAATTGAGTACAAACCTAATGTTGATCCTGCAGTCCAAGCAGTATTAACGCCGCATCCCTTCTTCTTGATCAAAGTAACCGTTCCCCGAAGGACTTTGATATTCATTCTGGCGGGGCTCTTGTTAGCGCCGATTCTATTGACCCTTAGTCCCGACTATTTGGTCCATATCGGCAAGGGACAGATATTACAGTCTCGCACTAAAGGACTTGGAGATTTTATTGCCCGAAACGCCGGCGACCTTGCAACCTATGCCAAGGCCCTCGCGGCTTCTGTCACTTTGATAGCTGGGTATCTCGGTTTTCGAAGGCTACCCATAGGTAAGTGAGCACCAAGGCGGGTGTCTCAAACACAATGGCGGTCGTGGATTCGTTGAGGTTTGTCGGCGGTGGTTCTAATGCTCGCGCAGGATGTAACTCGTTCTCCAAGCTGTTCTAGGCGCTGGCGGAGCGCAAAGGGGACTGGTCGGTCAATTGAACCTACTGCTTCGATCTGCCTAACCGCTTCCACTCAAATCCGTTCGCTGGAATAAAGCCGCGCCTTCGCCGAAACTCCTCGTGAAACTGGGTTTGATCTCGAGTGTTTCTGCGCGAGCGTTGATGAAACCTTTTCCGTCGCTGTCCGCGCTGAAGTAACGTCCCAAAACGAGTTTCGACAGTCCAGACCGCTAGGCACGTTTCTCCCAGAGTCAAACCTCCTTGATGCAGGTGGCGACTCGGCTACCCATTCGTTTCTTCAGTGGGCAGTGGACCTTAAATATTTTCCGAGAATTTTCCGTTTCAAAGGGCTTTGGTTGGGAGGCTTAGGTGTTTTATCATAGTGCTATCTAACAACAGGGGGTTCGTCAGCAAGCATCACGACTGCCTTTTCGTCGTGGCTCACATGGTTGATGAACGTTTTGTTAGAAGCCTTAACCGAGAACACCTCCCATGACCCTCGCAGAATGGCATGAAAGACTACATGAGCATTTCCAAAAACTACGGGACGAACGATCCCGAGAAGGTTCTCGGCCTGTATTTGCTCTGGAACATAGTCTTGACAGTAGTGAAGTAGCGCAACTCAAACAAGACGTTCGCGCGTATATCCAGAGTTTTAAACCTAATAAACACTGGCTCCCATGGATTGTTTACGCGGCTGAGTTAGGATACGAGTACATTGGCTACGAATACTGGCAGACCTTTGAAGAAAGTACGGACGGTTGGCTTGAACACGGTAATCGTTATTATCTACGGGATAGGTTCAAAAACTTCTGCAGGGATTATGGTGGCGCCAAACCGTCCGGGTTATGGGCGCAGCATTTCTCCATTATCAGTTATCCAATTACTCACGCTGTTCTGCCAAAAGACTTTCAGCGCCAGCTAGCAAGGGTTCTGTACCAAACTCGGCGCCTGTTTACTTCCAACGTTCTCCAATATCCAGATCAGTTAGGCACGTTGATAGCAACTCACAGCGCTGACCAGCGAGATAGATTCCAACGATTTGTTCAGAATATCGATCTTGTTGGATTGATCGCCAGGGAGTTGCTTTCTCACCAAGACCAGGAAACTAGCACTATCTTGCTCCCAGCTACTCTTCAGCGGATCGTCAAAGACTTGGAGCATGAACGAAACGCCCGTGATTGGTTAAGAGACGCGCGCAACTATGCGGCGCGTGCGACCGAAACACGAGGACTCTCAGGAGTTACTCGCACCCTCGCAGGTTCAACGTCTCACAGATCGCGCTTGAATGATGCTGTCCCGACGATTGAACCGAACTTGATGCTTCGCCGCAACGCTCCCAATGCCTGGGCCATATTGCTTGAGGTTCCTGACTTCGGGCCCGTTCTGACAGCGTATCCATCTTTGAAAGAGTTCTTGACCAAGTCACGCTGTAGTGTGAAAGGAGCAGAAGCCGGATACCGGTTCGCTCGTGGTCAACTGCTTGGGTATGGCAAGCATCAAGTGCCTCTGAGAATCTTTCCGTCAGCCGATGAGGCGGACCTACTTCGTTTCGAAGGTAGTGTCCCAGATGAGTTGCAAAGTTTGCTGAACATGGAATTCCGATTGGATCTAACCGAGGTAGTGCTTTGCCGAATTGCCGCTGACGGCTGTGCCTATCGGATGGGCAGTTTAAAAGTGCGCCCAAAGCGTAGTTACATAATCCTAACCAAGTCTCCCATCGGTTCGAATTCTCTTCTAAAATCAATCACTGTGTCGTGTGCTAACGTCTCAGCTGCCCGTCTCGACATGCCAGAACACGTGTCACGTGAGCAGCAAGCCCACCTTCAAAAACTTGGCCTTAATGTCGCAAAGAAAGTCTGTATATCACCAGCTGGGTTTGCGGCAGCAAGTTGGGATGAGGAGGGACATGGTGAGTGGTTAGCCGATGAATCTCCGTGTATTCAAATACAAGTCGACCATTTTGTTGATTCGCTTCTGCTCAACTTGGATGGTGAGGAAGGTCGCCAACTTGAAATCACTCCTAGCGATTCTGATTCAACCATATACATAGAACTTCCATTATTGTCTGTAGGTAGGCATCAGCTGAACGTTGCCTCGCGCTCAGATTCATCCGATTCCTATGAGGAGCTTGGCGGCCTTGAAGTTGCAATCAGGGAGCCGCGTCCCTGGAAGCCTGGCGTTAACAATCAAGGAGCGTTAATTGTAATGGTTGAACCCAAAACTCCATCTCTTGAACAGCTTTGGGAAGGTCGCATCACTATCGAATTACACGGTCCAGAAGAACATCCTTTTACGTGTTCCGCAATCTTCTTCGGGAAGGATTTGGAGCAACCATTGTTAAGTGTAAACAAATTGTTTACCGCTCAATTGCCCTTAAAGACAAGCACCTGGAAAGCACGTATTAACGAGCAGTTAATGAATAGCGCAATTCAAAATGCAGCTGAACTCTCTTATGCCTGTCGTCTTAGCTTCGACGCTGGCGAGTTGGGACGATTTTCCGTTGACTGCGAACGAGAATTTCACCCATTGCGTTGGATAATTGAGCGCGACTCTCACTCTTACTTACTGACGCTGACCGATGATGCGGGCGGCGATAGCGTGACAACTATTACACGGTATGACTTCACCAAGCCAGATCTGCCTGCTCCTATACTGGGTAATCAATCATTTCACCGACATCGCGTGCCGTCGAGCGGCGGCTTGTATGTAGCTCGCACTCCGCAGGCACAAAGTAGCTTCATCGTACCTCGCGAGGTTCAAACTGTCTTCAAAACTCCGGCAGAGATGACGCAGCTAGAGTTCAGTCCGGTGTTCGGAAACCATGAGCGCAATCTCAAAAACCTGATAGGTTTGATCCATTTGTACGAACTCTGGGCAACATCACACACAGCTGGCAGCGTATTTGCAACCTGGGATAGACGAAAAGTGCTTGTAGCGTTATTAGTCTACATCTTTAGTCTTATTGATAATGGCAAGATATGGGCAAGTGCCGAAACTGCATTTCTGGGGACATCTGATCTGAGCTATGCGGCGGAACGGCTTAGTAAAACTGTCTCTAATGCATATGACATAAGAAAAGAAGTAATGGAGTGGTACGCCCAACAGGTATCGCGACACAAGAGTGGTTCAATGGATGTTGCCACAATAAGAGATCATATCGACGGTCTAACATGGACCATGAGGCGGTTGATACTGCCGATTCCTCCTATTTCTCTAGAGCGCTCAGGGATTGGATCGGCAGGTCGAATTTTACGAGGTGCTCCATGGCAAACAGAGTTCGCGCTACGCTTAGCAAGTTCGCCGGAGACATTACGAGAGTGGTCAGGACAGTGGTTTGAGGCCGGATTAAAAGCACTGCTCTCTAATATAACGCTAGCACGCGCGGCTCGTTTCGTCGTCTTAATAACAGATCGAATTCTGCGAACTGAAGCTAAGCTGCAGACTTCGCTTTACGCTGGCTGGGAGTGGCCGTGAGAGCTTTGACGAAACATGAGCTTCATGAGCGCGGGATCATGATCCTTGGGCTTGACCCTGAAGCCTGTGACTTGACCGTTATCGAAGCGGTTGCAGCGTCC
>Ga0105248_10008248_pt1 | contig 11443 bp, 10 predicted proteins | sample KBSS34metaG_FD_81524 | JGI IMG/M metagenome (GOLD analysis project Ga0105248, IMG submission 81524) | Switchgrass rhizosphere microbial communities from Kellogg Biological Station, Michigan, USA - KBS S3-4 metaG | ecosystem: Host-associated > Plants > Roots > Rhizosphere > Soil | place...
AACGTGAAGTAGCGGATCAGCTCAGCCCGGTTGATCTCCGGGAAGCCCCGCAGCTCCTCCAGCTCCGCATCCGAGAACACATCCCGGGTCGCCACCGACACCCCCGACCAGCCGCCGACACGATCTCGAGCAGCCCGGACCATACGCGGCCACCGTCAGCCCACCCGCGGGACCTCACCACGCGCCAGGGCACGACCGGCAACGGGACGATCACAGCACTCGATGATCAACACTTAGCGTTGTTTTGTGCTGCTTACTACCGGCGGTCCGAAGATCGACAGTCACCATCTTCGATCTTGTTTGAGAAACGAGCGATTCCCAACATGATCGACAAGTGGCTGCCGCCATCCTGTCTGTGAGTGTTCACGATTGGCGGCGGTGTCGCCGGACGAAGTCGTCCCACTCCCGGGCGGCCCGGTGCTCGCCCAACGCGGACAGGTCGAGGGCGAGGTTGGCCGCGGAGATCAAGGTGTCGGGGTGGTCGTCGCCGAGTACCCGCCTGCGGCGGGTCAGGGTGTCCTCGTCCAGCGCACGGGCCGCCCGGTACTCCCCCAACACGTACAGGTCGAGGGCGAGTTTTTCGGCTGCCCAGAGGGTGTCAGGATGCTCGGGGCCGAGGAGGCTGGTCCAGCGGCTGTGGAGGTCGGCGGCGGGGGTGGAGGTGGCGGATCCGGCCCGGCTGGCCTGGAGGTAGTCGATGACGGACAGGAGCAGCCGGCGGGTGGCCGGGTCGTGGTCGACGTCCGGGTGTTGGTCGGGGTGCAGGGCGGGGGCGGCCAGGGTGTGGGCGGCCAGGGCCGCCCAGGCGGGCCAGCCGGCCGGGTCGCGGGAGTCGCTGGCCGGGTTGGGCGGCGGCGAGAACACGGCAGGCCTGGGCGGCGGTGGCCGGCTGGACGGTGGTGGGAAGGTGGGCGCGGATGACCGTGGCGACGAGCCGGTGGAGTTGGAGGCTGTCGCCGTGGCGGCGGGCCAGGCTGTAGGAACGGATGGCGGCGATCAGCTCGTCGAGGTCGCCGTCGGCGACGGCGACCTTCAGGGGTCCGTCGAGCGCGGCGGGGGTCAGCCAGGCCAGCGGGATCGGATCGGGGCCCAGGTAGGCGGCGACCTCCAGCAGGCGGGCGGCGGCCGGGGCGGTGGTCTGCAGCCGGTCGAGGGCCAGCGCCCAGCAGGTGTCCACCGTGCCGCCGTAGGTCAGATCCTCCCCGCGGGTGAGCATGACCGCCCGCCGGGACCGAAACTTCTCCAGGTAGCGGGCTGGGGCCAGGCCGGTGGCCTCCAGGTAGGCGGCGGCCTGCTCCAACGCCAACGGCAGACCACCCAACTCGGCAGCCAGCGCGGCAGCCCAGGTGCGGGCCGGCCCGCCGTCGGCGGCCTCGGCCAGTGCCGGCACCCGACCCGCCAGAAAGGCGACCGCCTCCTCGGTGGTGAGGACATCGACGTCGACCGGGACCGCCAGCCCGCCCCACACCTGCGCCCGAGAGGTGATCAGCACGTGGCCGGCGGGGCCGGCCGGCAGCCAGCGGCGCACCTCGCCGGCCGAGGCCGCGTTGTCGAAGACCAGCAGCCAGTCGTGCCGGCGTGCCAGGGGACGGCCGCCGTGTCGGTGGCCGCGTTCCCGGTGACCGGCAGGCCGAGGTGAGGGGCCAGCGCGGCCAGCTGCTCGCCGACCAGCGTCTCCTGCTCGGCGTTGATCCACCACACCAGCTCATAGTCGGCGGAATGCCGCCAGGCGTACTCCACCGCCAGCTGGGTCTTACCCACCCCACCCAGCCCGCGCAGCGCGGTCACCGCCACTCGGCCCCGGCGCCGGTCAACCCGGCCCGCACCTGCTCCAACAGCGATTAGCGGCCGGTGAAGGTGCCCAGCCGGGCCGGGACGTTCCACACCGCCGGCAGGCCGGGAAACCGTGGCGACATCGCCGGTGCGGCCGGGACCGGCGAGTCGTCGGGGAACGCCGGCGGGCGGGCCGGTTTACCCCGTTGCCCTGCGGCGGCGGCCAGTAGCCGTGTGCGGGCATCGTCTGCGGCCAGGCCGAACAGGTCCACGCTGACCAACTGGCCCAACAGGCCCGGCCGGGCACAGTCCTGCACGCGGAACGCCAGCAGTTTGCCCTCCCGCCCCCACGGGTCGGCGGCCCACGCCGCCTGCCATTCCGCCTCCCCGTAGGCCGAGGACAGATAGGCGTCTGACAGCACCGCCACCGTGCGCACCGCCTCCTGCGCCGCCCGGTGCATCTGGTGCACAAAGTGCGAACCAGCCCCGAAATCCCACGCCTGGATCACCACCCGGTAGCCGGCGTCCTCCAGTTGCCAGGCGATCCACTCCGCCCACCCCCGGTCAGCACCGGTGTAGGACACGAAAAAATCGATCGCACCAGAAGGCGCGTGCCACGCACCTGGCCGGTCTACCCCCGTGACCACCCGCCCAGACTGCCACAAAGCCGATCTGTCACCGCAGTGACTGTCGGACATTCGATCGATTCCCGACACCCGAGCATCCCCGCGCTTCGTGGTCTTCCGGTTGTCCGTAACCGGAATCGGCCCGGCCTGCCGGCGGTCTGGCTCCTACCGTCCAGACGTGAACGCCGCCTCCGTCCCGGCAGCTCTGGCCGCCCTGTCCGAGGAGGATCGTGCGACCGCCATGCGCCGCTTCGCGGTGCTGCGTCCCCACCTTGAGAACAACGTCTCGTTGGCCGAGGCCGCCCGCGCCGCCGGAGTTGCGGAGCGCACCGCCCGCCGTTGGCTGGCCGCCTACCTCGCTGGAGGGTTGAGCGCGCTGGCACGGTCGACGCGGACGGTTCGTCGACGAGCCGGAGCGGCACCCCGGCCGCATCGACCTCACGGGCGCGCTCACATCCACCCTCGGCATGGGCGCGCTCGCCTATGCCTTCATTCGGACCAGTGACGCCGGCTGGAGCGACAGCCGGACGCTCGGCGCGTTCACCACCGCGGCCGTCCTGATCGCGATTTTCCTGATCTGGCAGGCCCGCACCGCACATCCGATCATGCCCTTGCGGCTGTTCGCGCACCGCAACCGGGCGGTCGGCCTGGTCAACATGTTCCTGCTTGCCGCCGCTCTCGCCGGCACGATCTACTTCCTCAGCCAGCTGCTACAGGAGGCACTGGGCATGAGCCCGCTGCGCGCGGGCCTGGCCGTGCTACCGCTCGCAGTCACCCAGATCATTTCTGCCCGAACAGCGCCACGGCTGGTGTCGCGGCTGGGCCCCAAGCCGGTCACCGTCACAGGCACGCTGCTGATCACCGCTGCGATGGCCTGGCTCAGTCGGATCTCCACAGCGAGCGGCTACGTCTCCGGCATTCTGGGACCGCTGCTGCTGGTTCGGTCTCGGCGTCGGCCTGTGCTTCATGCCGCTCAACATGATGATCATGTCCGAGGTTCCCCGCCAGGACTCCGGCGCCGCTTCGGGCCTGCTGCAAAGCACCCAGCGAACCGGAAGCTCAGTCGGCGTGGCCATCCTCGTCACCGCCTTCGGCATCGCATCCCGGCACGCCGCCGCACACCCGTCAGCCGAGCACAACCCCCACCAGGTCCTCACACACGGAATCGCCGCCGGTTTCACCCTCGGCACACTCTTCTGCGCCTGCGCACTGGCCCTCGCCATCTCCGTCATCCAGACGCCACGCCCGCATCACGGCGAGCAGATAATGGCCAAATAGGGGTGTTCTTCCTTGTCGAGGCGTCAGCCACGGGCGTGGACGACCAAGCCAGCCTCGGACCATGAGCGGAGCCCGAGTCCACCAGCGAGCACTGAAAATAGCCAAGTAGCCGCACCCCAAGGCACGTTCCAGCTGGCCAACAAGACCATCTTGGCAGCTCGGGCTGGCCACGTTCCCCCGATTCCTAGTGCGCCACGAAGCGCGTGTCATCGAGTGGAGGTGGAAGGACTCCACCGTCGGGCCGTCGCAGCGGCCTGACGAAGCTGGGGGCAGCCTGACCCGGGGAACGCCGGGGAGGGTGGCAAGCAGCCCCGACAACGGCGGGACGTGCCGGCACTGCCAGACGGCACGGGTTCGTCTAGCGAGGTCAGAAGGTGTAACGAGAGTGAACCAGTGGTTGAAGCTCCGTAATGGGTGATACCGGCTCCAATCTGGTGGATATGGGCCGGCGTGCAGCGCGTGACCTCCGCCGTCGGGCGGGGGTCAACTCCGAAGCCGGCTTAGGGAACCGGTGGGGAGGCCACGTTGAAGGTCTGCGGCGTAGGCGTGGCGATGCTGTCGGAGTAGAGCTGGGCGCCTCCCTGACCGATCGATGGCGCAGTGAACGTGGGAACCACCCGTGGTCGCCCTTCCTGTCGGACGGCCAGTCCGACGGCGGGCGGGTCCGTTGCCGGCTGAGGGCCGTCGGGTGGGGCGGAGGCTCCGTAGTAGTCGTGGGCGTAGCGACCCACCGTGGAGGCCGGGAGAGCCGGCCGCAGGGCCAAGGGAGCCAGCAGGTCAGCAGCGGAAGTTCTGGAATGCCTGGAGGTTGTCGCCGGTGAATACCGACGAACTGGCGCTCGCCGTGGGTGCGGCCGAGCAAAGGGTACAGGGGATGCAGGCCAAGCTGCACCGTTGGGCTCGTGATGATCCTCATCGCGGGTTCGACGATCTGTTCAATCTCGTTGCCGATCCCGCGTTCCTGCTGGTCGCGTGGGACCGGGTGCGGGGTAACAAGGGTGCCCGCACGGCCGGGGTGGACGGGCGGACCGCCCGTTCCATCGAGGCCGGGCAGGGTGTCGAGGAGTTCCTCGACGAGCTGCGGTCTTCTCTGCGGGACCGTAGTTTCCGCCCGCTGCCGGTGCGGGAGCGTCTGATTCCCAAGACGAGCGGAAAGCTGCGTCGTCTGGGGATCGCGACCGTCCGGGACCGGGTGGCCCAGGCGTCCTTGAAGCTGGTGTTGGAGCCGATCTTCGAGGCGGATTTCCTCCCGTGTAGCTACGGGTTCCGCCCGAACCGTCGGGCTCATGACGCGGTGGCCGAGGTGCGTTTCTACGCGTCCAAGAAATATGAGTGGATCGTGGAGGGCGACATCAAAGCCTGTTTCGACGAAATCTCGCATCCGGCCCTGATAGACCGGGTGCGCCAGCGCGTCGGAGACAAACGCGTCCTGATCCTGATAAAGGCGTTCCTCAAGGCCGGTATCCTCACCGAGGGCGGCGTGCTGCGGGACAACGATACCGGTACCTCGCAGGGGTCGATCTTGTCCCCGTTGCTGAGTAACGTGGCTCTCTCGGTCCTGGACGAGCATATCGCCCACGGACCGGGCGGCCCCGGGATCAGCCGGGTAGAGGGGGCCAAGCGCCGCCGTCACGGTCGTCCCAACTATCGGCTTGTCCGGTACGCGGACGACTGGTGTCTGATGGTCTACGGCACCAGGGCCGACGCCGAGGCCCTACGGGAGGAGATCGAAAGGGTGCTGTCCACGATGGGCCTGCGCCTGTCGCGGGACAAAACCCTTATCACCCATATCGAGACGGGCCTCGACTTTCTCGGCTGGCGCATCCAGCGCCGCCGCAAACGAGGCACCAACCGGTACTACGTCTACACCTACCCGGCCAAGAAATCGCTTCAGGCCGCGATGGCGAAAGTGAAGACGTTGTGCCGGCAGGTCGGCACGAACCAGCCGCTCGATGCCCTGCTGCTCCGGCTCAACCCGGTGCTGCGGGGCTGGTGCGCCTACTTCCGACCAGGGGTGTCATCGGCCACCTTCGGCTACCTCAGCCACTACACGTGGCAGAGGGTCTGGGGATGGCTGTATCGCAAACACCCGCGATCTACCTGGAAGGAGATCCGACGCATCCACTGCCGCGTCGGATCATGGCCGGCCAGCGAGGACAGGATGCTGTTCAACCCCGAGAAGGTGGGCACCACCCGCTATCGCTATCGGGGCGCGGTCATCCCCGCTCCCTGGCCGACCACGGGATGAGAAGAACGTGTAACCCGCCGGGACCTGCGGAGAGCCCGGTGCGCTGAAAGGCGCCCGCCGGGTTCGGGAAGCGGCTCGGGGAAACGGATCGACCGAAAGGCCGACACCGCGCCCCGGGCCGACTTCACCAACACGACCACGCCGAGGCACCTCCCGCCCACCGGGGGGCCCACCGGACCCCCTGCCAACACAGGGGGGTGCATCCGCTGATGCTGGTGCAGGTCAGCGGTCTGCTGGGCACCCCCCGGGTGCTCCGCGACCTATCACCCGGCAGGAATGTCGGTGTCGTCGGCGAGGCGGGGCAGGGCGACGTCGCCGAGCGCGGTCGCCCACCGCTCCCACACCGAGGGGTCGCGGCTCTCCAGCGCCTCGGTGCGGGTCTGCGCCGTGGAGCGGGCCACGCCCATCGCGCGGGCGAGCTCGCCGTGGGAGCCGCCGAGGTGGTGGTGGCGCACGGCGGCGTCGCGGATGCCCTCGATCGCCGGCAGCAGCCGGCGATCGAGGGTGGCGATGATGCCGCGCAGGTGCGCGAGGTCGTCGCCGGTGTCCGCGGCGTAGCCGCCGTCGTGCTCGATCGCGCGCAGCCGGCTGGGCGGCCCGAAGCGTCAATCCCCGTCGGAATCCCGGCCTGGTGGGACGGCCGTCCCTGGCCCGGGGGACGCGGTGATCTTCAGGATGGGGCTCGTCCTATCCGGGGCAAGAGAAACCATTTGGGGAGTGATGGTCGTGCTTTCGTCACGGTGGCGGGTGTGGGCCGGGATGGCCTGTTTGATCATCGGGCCGGTGGCCCAGGTTGTGCAGTATCTGGTGACGCCGGTGTCGCCAGCCGATTCCCCGGCGAAGGGGGTCGCGCAGGCCGCGGCACATCCGGCGGCGATGCGGTGGGCGCTCGCCTTCGATGTGCCGCTGATTCTGGTGATCCCGGCGGTCCTCTACGTCGGGCTGGTCGGCGGCGCCGGACGGTCCCGGCTGGCCGGCGCGGGCACGGTTCTCGCGTTCCTGCCGAGCGTGGCCGCCGAGTTTCTGCTCCTCGGGGACGCTCTCGTCTATGAGGCGTCGCGTCGGCCGGACCGTGCCGCGGCGGTCTCGCTGGTCAAGGCGTACTACGACAATGGCGTGGTTGCGGGACTGATCGTGCTGTACCTGGCGGCGCACGTCGTCGGATTCGTGCTGCTCGCCGTCGCGCTGTGGCGTAGTCGGGCGGTGCCTCGCTGGGCCGCCGTCGCCCTTGGTCTCTCGCCGGTCGTTGAGATGCTCGGCGTCGGGTCGGGTGTGAAGCCGGTAGGGGCGCTGGGTTATGCGCTGCTGGCCGTCGGATTCATCGCCTGCGCGGCCCGGCTGCGCGGCAGGTCCGAGATCGTGGAGTCCGCGACGTCACCCGCCGTCGCTCCGGCCGTCGCGGCGTCGCGCTGAACGCTAACCAGCGCTCGGGAGAACAGCCGCGTGGGAAGGAGTACGGGGGGCTCCTTCCCACGCTGGCAGAACCTGGATTCGGCGGATCTGACCATGCGGAAGACGTCGCCCGCGCGCAGGAGATCCTGATAATCGTCACCACAAGGCTCGCGCGACCTGGGTTGAAACGCGCCGGCCGTAGCTGGGCGGGGGTGCCGGCCATGAAGACCGTGAAAGCCAGCGTGGCCGATGGGGCGCGCGCGGACACCTCGGCGCCGCTGGCCGTGGTGTCTCGCGCGCGCGTCGGTGGGCGACCGGCGGACGGGACGCGCCCGGCGGTCGCCGGCGGGCGCGGCGTCGCGGTGGTCGCCCGGTTGGCGCTGACAGCGGCCGCCGCCTTTTCGCTGGCGAGTGTTGCCGTGTGCGTCCGGTATCGGCATGACTGGCTCGGCGTGCTGCTGGCCGTGCTGGCCGTTGGCCTGCCATCCGTGTCGATCGTCGGGGCGGCCGCGGTCCGGTCCGCGCCGCGCAACCCGGTCGCGTGGATTCTGCTTGCCTCCGGTGTCACCATGCCCCTCGCGATCAGTGCCTATCTCTACGCGGCCGCCGCCTACCTGGGCGGCGAGGACTTGCCAGCCGCGCGCTGGGCTGGCTGGCTGGACGGCTGGCCGTGGGTGCCCGCACTTGTCCTGGTGCCGCTGGTCGGTCTGCCGCTCTTCCCCGACGGGCGGCCGGCGAGCCGGGTCTGGCGCCCACTGATCTGGCTCGGCGCCGGCATCTGCGTGGTGCTCGCCGTCAGCGTTCTCTTCGCGCCGCATCTGTCGGACTTCCCGGAGGTGGCGAATCCGACGGCGTTGCCTGGTTCGGCCGGCTCCGTCGCCGGCGGCCTGATAGATGTGATCGCGCTGGTGGCGCCGGTGTCGACCATCAACGTGATCGGGCTGCGCCGTCGCCGCCGCCGGATCGAGGATCCCCGGCTCGCGCGGGCGACGGCCCTGGTCGCCTCGGCTGCCTGGCTCATTCCGTTGTCATGGTTGTCCTGCATCGTGCTGACCGCGATTTTCGGGGACGAGAACTCCGTCTACGCGCTGCCGGGCGAGAGCATCGGCATGTTCGCCCTGGTGGTGACATCGTGGGTCGCGATTCGTCGGTACCGGATGTTCGACGCCCGGCTGGCGCTCAACCGAGGCCTTCTCTACGCCGCATTGTCGGTCTGCGTCGTCGGGGTCTATCTGGCGGTGGCGGCGGTGATCGGGGCGCTGGCCTCCGGCGCGGCGAGCCGGTCAGTCGCCGCGGCGGTCGCGGTGCTGGTGGCGCTCCCGCTGCGGGACCTGCTGCGGCGCGGGGTCAATCGCCTGGTCTACGGGTATCGCGACGATCCTCCAGGTGCCTTCGAGCAGCTCGGTCGGCGGCTCGCGGACGCCACGGCGCCGGCGGACGTGCTGCCGTCCGTTGCCGCGACCGTGCGGCGCGCGCTCCGCCTGCCCTACGTCGGCGTCCAGCTGGGTCCGGAGGTGGTCGCGAGCGCCGGAACCGCCGGTGACGGGCCGCGCGAGGAGCTCCCGCTGGTGTTCGCGGGGGAGACCATCGGTCAGCTCCTCGTGGAGGCACGCGAAGGCGAGCGCGGATTCACCGCCGCCGAGCGCGCGCTGCTCGGCGGTCTCGCGCAGCAGGTCGCCGCGGCGGCGCACGCGGTCTCGCTGACCGGCAACCTGCTGCGCTCGCGGGAGCGGCTCGTCGCCGCGACCGAGCACGAACGACGCCGGCTGCGCCGCGATCTGCACGACGGCCTCGGCCCAGCGCTCGCGGGTGTCGTTCTTGGTCTGCAGCACGCGCGGCGACGGGTGACGACGGATCCGGACGCGGCGGCGGCGACCCTCGACCTGTTGACGACGCAGACCCAGGATGCGGTCGCGGAGGTCCGCCGCCTCGTCTACGGACTACGCCCGCCGGCGCTCGACGAGCTCGGCCTCGTCGAAGCCCTCGCCGAGCAGGCCCGCGCGCTCGGCCCGATCACGGTGCGTGGACCCGCCGGTCCGCTCGCCCTGACCGCGGCCGTCGAGGTCGCCGTCTACCGCGTCGCGATGGAGGCGATGACGAACGTCAGCCGGCACGCACGAGCGGCCTCGGCCACCGTCCAGATCAGCATGTCCGACGGAGCCGACGGCGCGCTGCGGGTGGAGATCGAGGACGACGGTGTCGGGCTTCCGGCGAGTTACCGGGCAGGAATCGGGATCGCGTCGATGCGCGAGCGGGCCACCGAACTCGGTGGCAGCTGCACCATCGAGCAGCGGCAGCCCCAGGGCACCCTCGTTCGGGCGATCTTCCCTCTCGGTCTCGCGGGCGGTGCTCCGGAACCCGGGCGACCCGAGCCCGCGCTGGCGCCGGGCCAGCGGTCGCCACAAGAGACGGCGGCGACCGGAGTGGAGGGGTGATGACCACCGATGCGCCCATTCGGGTGGTCGTCGCGGATGACCACCCGATGTTCCGCGCCGGCCTGCGGATGCTGGTCGAGGACTCGCCGGAGCTGGAGCTCGTCGGCGAGGCGGCCGACGGCGTGGAGGTCGTGGCCGTCTGCCTGGCCAGCCAGCCGCAGGTCGTCCTGATGGACATCCACATGCCGCGCACCAGCGGTGTCGACGCCACCCGCCGCATCCTCGCCGAGCTCCCGGACGTCGGCGTGCTGATGCTGACCATGCTGGAGGACGACACCTCGGTCTTCGCCGCAATGCGCGCCGGGGCGCGGGGCTACGTGCTCAAGGGCGCGGCGCCCGGCGACATCGTCCGCGCGGTCACGGCCGCGGCGGCCGGTGAGGCGATCTTCAGCCCGGTGCTGGCCCGGCGGATGGCACACTTCTTCACCGCCGGCCGTGGCGGCGACCCGCACCCGTTCCCCGACCTGTCCAGCCGCGAGCGCGACGTCCTGGACCTGATGGCCGCCGGCCGCTCCAACACCCAGATCGCCACCGGCCTGGGCCTGTCGGAGAAGACGGTGCGCAACAACGTCTCGATGATCTTCGCCAAGCTGCGCGTCGCCGACCGCGCCACCGCGATCGTCCAGGCCCGCGACGCCGGCCTCGGCCGCTCCGCCGACCGCTAGCCAGCCGCGCCTCCGTCGTCACGGCCGCGCCGCGCCGTTTCCCCACCACTGCCCCTCCGAGCCGTCATGACTCCTCGGCCGGGCCGCAGGCGACTACGGAGAGGAAGCGGATAGGGAGAACGGTCAGCTCCTGAGGGCCGTGGACGCCTTCGCCGTCGAGCTGGAGGGCATCGCCGGGGCGCAGGGTATAGCTGGAGCTGCCATGGTTGTAGACCATTTCGCCTTCCAACATGTAGAGCAGTTCGGTGCCGGGTGTTGGAAGAGACCGGGAAAGTCTCGCTGCGCTCGGTCAGGGCCACGAGATGGGCTTCCATCCGCTTGTGGGGGCCGCGCAGGCCGCCGAGCAGGGTGTAGTCGTGGCCTACCCGGGTGCCGCGTCTTCCTGACCGGCCAGGACCTCGAAATCGCCGGCGCGCTCGGCGTCCCGCTCTCGACGAGCGGCTCCTGTTCCGACCGCCGGCGCCACCGCTGACCGGGCTGCTGGACGTCCTCGGCCGCGCCGCGGGCGCCGTGACCGCCCGGCTCAGGCTCCCGGCGCCCACCACGAACAGCGGCCCGACCGGTATCGACTACCTCGGCGTGCTCGCCGAGCAATACCGCCAGCAGATCTGCCGACGGCTGCGTCTGCCGGCCGGCTGCTGACCGCGCCCGCCGGCTGACCGACACCGCCGCCGCGCTACCACCATCAGGCGACCCGTCCGGCCCGCCCACGCGGCCTCACGCCACCGCAGCCCCGGCCCAGCCCCGGGCCGCTGCCGCCGGCAGACACACACGCCGCGATCACTGTGGCCTGTTCCTGGTCCTCACCCGCCCGTACCGGCGATACCGTACCGACGACGGCGACACCGTGCCGATCACCACGCCACCGTGCCCACGAACGGGACGTCCGGCGATCTCCATTCGTCGGCATTGAGCTTTTTCAAAGTCGGTTTTCCTAAATCCCCTCCTGCTCAAGGATGAAGACGGCCTGGGCGAACGTGCCGACCCTGCGTGGACAGCCACGGTAGCGGTTGAAGATGTGCCAGT
>Ga0105248_10008251_pt1 | contig 11442 bp, 8 predicted proteins | sample KBSS34metaG_FD_81524 | JGI IMG/M metagenome (GOLD analysis project Ga0105248, IMG submission 81524) | Switchgrass rhizosphere microbial communities from Kellogg Biological Station, Michigan, USA - KBS S3-4 metaG | ecosystem: Host-associated > Plants > Roots > Rhizosphere > Soil | place...
GCCGGCGAACATCCGCGTCGGATCTTCGTTTTCGCGGCGGAACGGAAACACGCCCGCGGTGAACGGGAAGTAACCGGGCAGGTTATCGAGCATCAGCCAGCGCAGGATTTCGCCGGGATCGGTGAACTTCGGCAGCGCCACCTTGCGGACGATCGAGCCCGACAGCGTTTCGATCGTCAGCGCGGTGCGGATCTCGCGCTCGCGGATCTTCACGACGTGCTCGTCGCCCGAATAGGCGGCGACGGTTTGCGGCCATGCGTCGAGCAGCGTCTGTTCGCGCGCGCCGAGTTGCGCGCTGCGGGCAGAGATCAGGGCGTCGAGTCGGGTGAGGGTGGGGTCCGGCGCGGCGGGAGTGGGAGTTTTATCGTGTGCGCCAGCGGTCGTCGCGCTCGGGCCATCTGCGGTGTGCTGTGCTGATGCTTCGCCGGTGCGTTGCGCTGACGCTCCGCCGGTGTGCTGTGCCGACACTTCGCCGGTCTTCTGCGCCGACACTTCGTCGCGCTGCATGCTGCCCGCTTCGCCGGCCAGCATGCGCCGCGCTTCGCTCAGCTGCCAGCGCTCACGCGCCACCCGCGCCTGCTGTTCCGCGTACGCACGGTATGTGCGTACCGTCTGCGCGACGTCCGACAGATAACGCACGCGCTCCGGCGGCACAATCGCATTGCGGCCGCTCGAATGACGGATCTTTTCCATCGACGGCAGACGCGCGTTGCCGTCGCGTAGCCCGCGTGCGCGCAGCGCCGGCGCGATGTGCTGATACAGCGCGGTCACGCCGTCGTCGTTGAAGCGCGACGCAATCGTGCCGAACACCGGCATCTTGTCGGGCGCGCTCGTAAAATCCGCTCGATTGCGCTGCACCTGCTTCGCCACGTCGCGCAGCGCGTCGGCCGCCCCTTTGCGGTCGAACTTGTTGATCGCGACGAAATCGGCGAAGTCCAGCATGTCGATCTTCTCGAGTTGGCTCGCGGCGCCGAATTCCGGCGTCATCACATACAGCGACACGTCGACGTGCGGCACGATCGCGGCATCGCCCTGGCCGATGCCGGACGTCTCGACGACAATCAGATCGAAGCCTGCTGCCTTACATGCTTTGATCGCATCGGGCAGCGCATTCGAGATTTCGCTCGACGCTTCGCGCGTTGCCATCGAGCGCATGAACACGCGCGAGCCCGCGCCCCAATCGCCGATCGCGTTCATGCGGATGCGGTCGCCGAGCAGTGCGCCGCCTGACTTGCGGCGCGATGGATCGATCGCGAGCACGGCGATGCTCAGTGTGTCGTCGTAGTCGAGACGAAAGCGGCGGATCAGTTCGTCGGTCAGCGACGACTTGCCGGCGCCGCCGGTGCCGGTGATGCCGAGCACGGGCACGTGCGACGCTTGTGCGGCCGGTGCAAGGGTGGTGCGAATCGAGTCGGTGCTGCGGCCGGCTTCGAGTGCGGTGACCAGTTGCGCGAGCTTGCGGTAGACGGGGGTGAAGCGGTCGTAACTTGCGGCGGGTGTGTGCGGAGCGGGAGAGGTTTTGCCTGCGTGCAGCGCACCGGGAATCTGTGCGGCCAGCTGTTCGGGGGCGGTCGCGCGGGTATTCGCGTTGGTGTTCGCGCCGGTGCTGCCGCCCGCATCCGTGGCTGCTTCATCGCCACGCGCCGCGTTTGCACAGCGCACGATCATGTCGTCGATCATGCCTTGCAGGCCGAGACGTTGACCGTCCTGCGGCGAGTAGATTTTCTCTACGCCGTACTGCTCGAGTTCGGCAATTTCATGCGGCACGATCACGCCACCGCCGCCGCCGAACACCTTGATGCGCTCTCCGCCGCGCGCGCGCAGCAGATCGACCAGATAGCGGAAATATTCGACGTGTCCGCCCTGATAGCTGGACACTGCGACACCGTCCGCATCTTCATGCAGCGCGGCGGTCGCGACTTCGTCGACCGAGCGGTTGTGCCCGAGATGGATCACCTCGACGCCGCTTGCCTGCAAAATGCGCCGCATGATGTTGATCGACGCGTCGTGGCCGTCGAACAATGCGGCAGCGGTGACGAAACGCAGGCGCCTTGGCGGCACGGATGCGATAACAGACGATTGCGCGGACGGCTCGTGACCGCCGATGCGCTGCGGCGTGGAAAGATCAGTCATGTCTCCCCCGGTTCGTTTGCCGCGTGACGCAATGGTCACGCGGTGCGGGTGCTGGCTGCCAGTATATCGAAACGCTCAGCGCGCGATGGGCCGCGGGAAGGCACCTGAAGACGGGGTAAATGCGTGCGGTATGCAGCACCTCACCTCACCGCAAGCGCGCACACCTGTTCAAGCGTCGGCCACAGCGTCTCGCTCGCAAACCGCTCGGCAAGAAAATCGACGTACGAGCGCACCTTCGCCGACAGATGCCGGCGGCTCGCATAGACAATGTGAATCGGCAGCTCGCGCGGCGGCAACTCGTCGACCAGCAGCGGTACGAGCCGCCCTTCGGCGAGATCGTCGCCCACCACCTCCGTGCCGAGCAACCCGAGCGCCGCGCCTTGCAACACGACCACGCGCAGCGCCTCCAGATGGTTGACAACCATATTGCCCGTCATCCGCAGCGGCGCATTGCCGGCCCGCACGCCGCCGAGGAGATCGTGCACGGAGCGGCCCGCATATTCGATGAAGTTATGCTGCGCGAGGTCGGCGAGCGACTTCGGCGCACCGTGCCGCCGCAAGTATTCCGGCGACGCGCACAGCACCAGGTGGGCAGTCGCCACCTGCCGCGCGATCAACGACGACGACTTCAGGCCGCTCGGCGAAGCCCGGATCGCGACGTCGAAGCCTTCGTCGATCAGTTCGACCACGCGGTCCGACAACGTGATGTCGACCGTCACCTGCGGATGCAGCGTCGCGTAGTCGGCGGTCGCGCTCATCACGTGCCGCAGCCCGAACGCCGACAGCGAGCTGATGCGCAGGCGCCCTTGCGGCACCACGCTCGCGGCGCCGACCGCCTGCTCCGCCTCGTCCAGTTCGACCAGCACCTGGCTCAGGCGCTCGTAGTACTCGCGGCCCGCCTCAGTGGTGGCGACGCGGCGCGTCGTGCGGTTCAGCAGCCGCGCGCCGAGCTGCTGCTCGAGATGCATCACGTGCTTGCTCGCCATCGCCGCAGACATCTCCATCCGCTCCGCCGCGCCGACAAAGCTGCCGACTTCGACGACGTGACGAAACACTTTCATGCTGATCAAGGTGTCCATGGCAATCGCTCGCGACAGGAATCAATCGATTCGATTCCATGGACTTTATCAAAGGACAGTCGATAAAGCGCGTGACGTCACTTCGCTATGGGATACCCCCCAAGGTCGATCGATGTCCAACTTTGGGGTGCAGTTCAGACCGTGCGGATGCACGCGAGCGTTGTGTCGTGTGGATGGTTTCAGTGAAACGTGCTGTCGTCGCTTGACAGCCACGCTGGAATATCGCGTTTGCCGTTCAGCACGCGCCAAACCTCGACGTGGTCCTCGCGCTCAATGTAGAAGATCATGTGCGGATAACGCTCGAGCGGCCACGACCGCAGCCCCGGGATGTCCAGTTCATAGCCATAACGTGGGGACCCGATGTTAGGGTGCTTCGCGAGGCGCGCGTAGGCTTGCTCGATCTCTGCAATGAACCCGAGTGCGGCCTGCTCCGACCCCTCGTCCACGAGATAGTGGGTCAGCTCGGTTTCAACATCTTGCACTGCCATCCGGGTTGGGATGACTTGCTTACCCCTCATTTACGCGAGGTACGCACACGTGCGCGCAGTGAGTCGAAATATTCGGCGTCGACCGGAGCTGTAAGACCTGACGTCGCGCCTTGCAGGATAAGCGTGCGTAAATGCTTGCGCTGCTGATCCTTGCGGATCAGTTCACGCACGTATTCACTGCTTGTGCCGTAGCCGCACTCGCTGACCTGCTCGTCAACGTAGTCTTTCAGCGAATCGGGGAGGGAAATGTTCATCGTGCTCATGCAAGCCAGTCTACAGAGTTTGGCAAATTTTGCCAAGACACCTCCCGGGCGTCCCCGGACAGACCTCCGTCAGCATTCGATAGCCCTCGCACGAGCTCTCTGGGAGGTGTCTTGCTTCAGTCAACCGTCCACCAACTTACCGCTGTCCTGATCCGACGTGGCTACGTGGCGGGCGACGGCTGGTCAACATATGACAGCACCGCGCCATTCAAAACTTCGCCCGCATCCCCACACCGAACGTATCGCCGGTCGACTGGCCGGTGAAGTGATCGTTCAGATACGCGGCGTAGACATCGGTGCGCTTCGACAGCGGATAGTCGTAGCCGATCGCCCAGGTCTGATGCGTCTGGTCGAGCCCGCCGCCGTCGCGCGACCACGCGTACGAGGCCATCACCGTGCCCGGCCCCGCTGGTATCGTCACGCCGCCCTGCGCGGTGTTCACGTGCCAGGTCCCCATCTGCTGGTCGTTCTTCGTGTACATGTACTGGCCGTAGAACTTCACGTACTTCAGGTCGTAGGTCAGCCCGAGCTGCCCGACGCCCTGGCTTTTCAGGCCGGATACCAGCGTGCCCAGATCGGTCGGATCGTTGTTGAAGTTCACGTACTGATAGACGCCGGTCGCCGCAAACGGACCGTTGAAATACAAAACCTGCACGCTGTATTTCTTCGAGCCGTTCTGCCCGGCAGCATTGCCGAATGCGTACATCGCGCTGCCGGAGAGGCCGCCGAAGCTTGGCGTCGAGTACTGGATCGCATTGTTCCAGCCCGAATCGCCGACCACGCCCTGGTCGGTCGTGTAGGTCGGGAACGTGCCGAGGCCGAGGAACACGTGATACACCATCGGCGAGAACACGTACGAATCGATGAACGGATTGAACAGGATCGTCGATACGAACAGATGCGTGGTCAGCCGTCCCGCGGTCACCGTGCCGTATGGCGATTCGATACCGACGTACGCGTTGCGCGCGAAGAACGTATCGCCGTCGAAGCGGCCGAAGCGCCCGTTCTGCGCACGGAAGAAGTCTTCCAGTGTGAAGATCGCCTTGACTCCGTTGCCGAGATCTTCGGATCCCTTGATACCCCAGTAGGACGTCGACATGCCGCCGCCCGACACCTGCCATGCCCGCTGCCCGCCCGGAAACTTCTGCGCGCCGACCCATTCGTCGACCTGACCATATAGCTGCACGCTCGACTGCGCAAACGCCGCGCTTGCACCAGCCATGAGCGCGGCCACGGCGCTCACCTTCAGCAGGGTGCGCAAGGCACCGCTGATCGTTGTTCTCATGCGTTCTCCTGTCTTTGTCAAAAGGGATGCGGCTGGGACGGGGCGCTCGCCGGTTGCGTCGTCGCTTGTCGTGCGTTGTTGTGCGTTTGTCGCGCGTCGCCGATTCCGGATCGAGCCAATCTGGGCCGGAGTCATCTTTGCGGACAATCCCTGTGGACAAAAACATCTGCGCTTATTGCGGGTATAGCGGTCCAGGTAGTTTGGTCGGCAGCTTATGGGCGCGGCCGCTCGTGGAAAGTGCGCGCGCCAACGCCGCCGCCATCACGCGGCACGGCAAAAAGCCTGTATGGGAAAGGAGCGGCTGAAGAGTTCAGGCACGCCGCGCACGCAGGTCGCGGCGCAGAAGCGAGGACGGAGGAATGAGCCAGCGGATGCGTCGATGGGACGTCGCGACGTCCAAGTGGTGTGGCGTGTTCACATCACATTGCAACGCGTGCGATGCGAGGAGCGCAAAAGGCTTACGCGAATGAAAGCCGCGCTGCGGCTGTTGAACCAGCGACAGTAAGAGCCGCCGGCAAAAGCGAAACGCCGCTAGTTGCGATACTGCGAGGAACCCTGCTGACGGCCGGAGTCGACCGGCGGGCGAGTGATCTGACGGGACACGCGCTCTTCGTTATAACGCGCGACGTCATCGCGGATCGAGCCGGTATGCATCGACTGACCGTTCGATGGCGGGTGCGGCACACCGCGTGTCTCGGCGCTGACCTGCGTGATGGCGCCAGCGTATTGCACGCCGACGTATTGCATCGCGGGCCGCGCCGCCAGACGGTACTTTGCGTCGAACAGATGAGCGCTTTCGGCCGGGCTGGCGAGAGCCGCGCCATAAGCGACAGGCCGAGCCTCCACGCGATGCGGTGCACGCGACGGGTTCGCATGGGCGATCGACAGCGCGGCCGCGAGAACCGCGCCGGCTAGTCCAACCCGCCAAAACCTTGTTCGAAAATGTCCTGCGCTCACAATGAATTACCCGCCGACGGCGAGGCCGATGCGGTGCGCTGTCCGGATAACGGCGCGACCTGCTGCGGCACGCTTGGAAATTGCAGCCCACATGGCGCATCTATCAAGGTGCCGACGGCCTTTCAGCAGTAATTTATGGGTGCCTCCTGGTGCTGTCGAGGCAAAAAATGTTATGCCGTCGGCAGGGTTGTAACACCATGTTACGGTCGTTTTTTCGCCCCCCTCGCACTACGGAAATTGCACGACTTGCGCTGCAAAAAAGGGCTTTCAGCATACGTAAGCCGCACGTCGAATCTGTTGCAAAACGTCCGCACGCCCCCTCTCTCCAGACCTACGCCAGAACATCAATTGCACGCAAAGCAGACCACCTTCGGGCCAGCAGGTGCCGTCACAGCCGCTCGCAGCAAACGCCTGACGAATGGATAACGCCGCTTTCATGCGCCGTCCACATTAATCAATTCGGTAAATGAATTTGCTTGGTTAATGCATTTGCATGGAAAATACGTGTTTTCCCTAATGTAGCCGCGTCGCTCCGCATCGAGATAACAATAATGGCTCGCCCGAAACTGCTTCCGGACAACTTCACGCTGTGCCTCGTCGGCACGGTGATCTTCGCCAGCCTTCTGCCCGTGCACGGGCAGGCCGCCGCGGCGTTCAACTGGGTGACGGACATCGCAGTCGGCCTGCTGTTCTTCCTGCACGGCGCCAAGCTGTCGCGCGAGGCAATCGTTGCCGGCGCGACGCACTGGCGCCTTCACCTGGTCGTGCTGCTAAGCACGTTCGCGCTGTTTCCGCTGCTCGGCCTCGCGCTCAAGCCGCTTCTTGCGCCGATCGTCACGCCAGCGCTCTATGTCGGCATCCTCTTCCTTTGCACGCTGCCTTCGACGGTTCAATCGTCGATCGCCTTCACTTCGATAGCCAAGGGCAACGTGCCCGCCGCCGTATGCAGCGCTTCCGCATCCAGTCTGCTCGGCATCTTCATCACGCCCGCGCTCGTCAGTGTGATCGTGACCAACCAGAGCGCCGGCGGCACCTCGCCCTGGCATACCGTCTGGAACATCGTGCTGCAGTTGCTGGTGCCGTTCGTTGGCGGCCAGCTGCTGCGGCCGCTGATCGGCGCGTGGATCGACCGCAACCGCGGCGTGCTGAAGTACGTCGACCAGGGCTCGATCCTGCTGGTGGTCTATGCCGCGTTCAGCGAGGCCGTGACCGAAGGCCTGTGGCATCACATCCCGCTTTCCGCGCTGGGGGGGCTGGTGGTCGCGTGTGCGGTGCTTCTCGCGCTTGCGCTGGGGCTGACGATTCTTGTCAGCAAGCGCCTGGGCTTTAGCCGCGCCGACCAGATCACGATCATCTTCTGCGGTTCGAAGAAGAGCCTCGCCGCCGGCGTGCCGATGGCCAAGGTGATCTTCGCCACCCACGCCGTGGGCGCCGCCGTGTTGCCGCTGATGCTGTTCCACCAGGTGCAGTTGATGACGTGTGCCGCCCTCGCGCAACGTTGGGGCACCCGCGACGCCAAAGCGCAGAAGCGCGCGGGCACGCAGGACGCTGCGGGCGCTGTGAGCCGCGGCCAGATGGGCCCGCGAGCCTGAAAAGACATTCATACACTCTCTCCCTGAGACTGTTTGACGAAAGCCGCTCGACGCGGCTTTTTGTTTGCCTGCCGTTGTTGCCGCTTCATTTGCAGCGTCGTTATTTCACCGTGAGCGCGGCCTGGCGTCAGCCTGGCCGGATGGCATAGGCAAAAAGCGCCGTGCCCGATGCACGCCCGCAGGACACCAGCAAACACGTCCGCAGCACGCCCACGCTGCCGCAAAATGTCATGAAAAATTCACTCAAGTCGCGAGGCTCGCCGCCGATATGACGAACATCCCCCGTTCGGCAGTTCGCCATGTCACTTCGCCTATCTGCCCGGTCCCACGCTCCGCGCGTCGCTGAACTGATCGCCGGACGCGGCTTGTCCGCCGTGTTCCAGCCGATCGTCAATTTCGCGGGCGGCGCGATCCTCGGCTACGAGGGGCTGATTCGCGGGCCGGCCGGCTCCGATCTCGAAACGCCGTTTGCGCTGTTCGAGCAGGCCGAGGCCGAAGGTGTGGTGATCGCACTCGAGCGCGCCGCCGCGCGCACCTGCATCGAGGCCTTCGCGCGGCTCGCCTGCGACGGCAAGCTGTTCCTGAACTTCAGCGCCGGTGCGATCCGTCAATTGGCCGACACACGCGACGAAACCTTCGCTCTGCTGTGCGACGCGGGCGTCGATCCGAGCCGCATCGTGATCGAGATGACCGAGCAAAGCGCGATTCCCGACCTGAACAACGTGCTGCCGGCAATTGCGAAGCTACGCACCGCGGGCGCGCAATTCGCGCTCGACGACTACGGCACCGCGAACGCGAGCATGAGCCTGTGGGTGCGGCTGCGGCCGGACGTCGTGAAGATCGACCGCTTCTTCATCCACGACATCGCCAGCGATCCGTTGAAGTTCGAAGCGGTGAAAGCGATGCAGTACTTCGCCACCGCGAGCGGCGCAACACTGGTGGCCGAAGGCATCGAGAACGAGGCCGACCTGATCGTGGTGCGCGACATGGGCATCGACTGCGGCCAGGGCTACTTCTTCGGCAAGCCGAACGCGCGGCCGCGGCGCACGGTCGGCGACGAGGCACGCCAGGCGATTCGCGCCGGACATATCGCGGTGTTTCCGGAAGCCACCCGCACGCTGTCTGCGTCGCCGTCCGGCGGCATGGCCTCGGCGAAAATGATGGTGCAGGCGCCAGCCCTGCCGCGCCACGCGACCAACAACGACGTACTCGATCTGTTCAACCGCCTGCCGCATCTGCATGCGCTCGCGGTGGTCGAACACGACGAACCGGTGGCGCTGATCAACCGCCGCGCGTTCATGGACCGCTACGCGCTGCCGTATCACCGCGAGCTGTTCGGCAAGCGGCCGTGCCTGCTATTCGCGAACGAATCGCCGGTGATCATCGAGAAATCGATGACGGTCGAGCAGATGGCGAAGCTGCTCGCCAGCGACGATCAACGCTATCTGGCCGACGGTTTCGTGATCACCGACAATGGCCGCTATGCCGGCCTCGGCACCGGCGAGAACCTGGTGCGCGCAGTGACCGAAGTGCGTATCGAAGCGGCGCGCTACGCGAACCCGCTGACCTTCCTGCCGGGCAACATTCCGATCAGTTCGCATATCAACCGGCTGCTGGGCAACCGCGCCGGTTTTCACGCGTGCTACGTCGACCTGAATCACTTCAAGCCGTTCAACGATCAGTACGGCTACTGGCAAGGCGACGAAGTACTCAAATTCGCCGCGGCGGTGCTCGCGGACGTGTGCGATCCGACGCGCGATTTCCTCGGCCATGTCGGCGGCGACGACTTCCTGATCCTGTTCCAGAGCGAAGATTGCGTCGCACGCGCGAGCCGCGCGATTCATGGCTTCAATGAAGGCGCGCGGCGCTTCTATGCGCCGGCCGACCGGCTGGCCGGCGGCATCCACGGCGAAGACCGGCGTGGCCATCCGACCTTCTTCGGCTTCGTCACGATGGCGATCGGCTGCGTGCATGTGCAGTCCGATTGCGCAGGCACGCTTTACAGCAGCGAGGACATCGCTTCAGTGGCGGCACTTGCGAAACGCCGCGCGAAACAGCGCGCATCGGGTCTGGCGGTGATCGACGCCTGCGAAAGCGAAGCGACGATGAACCTGCGTACCGACGCAACGCCGGCGAGCGTCAACTGAATACCGGCTGAGCCACGCGTTGTGGCAACGACGGCCTGCTCGCAGTAACTCGTGTTTCGATTTCCACTCGGCTGCGGCTGCACTTCGATGCGAAGTGCGGCCTGCTCGCGCTGACGGCCCGCTCTTTGAGCGAGCGTCACGGGGTCGCGCGCCGAGACTCCACACGAACCGCTATAAAAATCTCCAATTAGCGCGCCCTGTTTAGTAATTTTACTAAACGTCCACTTACTGCGAAAAGCGCTTCATATACGGGTATCTCCGTGTGTCGATAGCCCTGCCAGACGGGTTTTTCCGGCGATTTTTACTATACAATCGCCCGAACTCAAAACAGCCTCCAGATTCAGATGGCCACCACCATCCGCGACGTCGCCCGTGCCGCCAGCGTGTCGATCGGCACCGTGTCACGCGCGCTGAAAAACCAGCCGGGCCTGTCCGACGCCACCCGCGTGCGCGTCGTCGAAACGGCGCGCCGCCTCGGCTACGACGCCGCCCAGCTGCGTCCGCGCATTCGCCGTCTCACCTTCCTGCTGCATCGCCAGCACAACAACTTCGCGGCCAGCCCGTTCTTCTCGCACGTACTGCATGGTGTCGAAGACGCGTGCCGCGAACGCGGCATCGTGCCGTCGGTGCTGACCGCCGGCCCCACCGAAGACGTCGTGCAGCAGATGCGCCTGCACGCGCCGGACGCGATCGCCGTCGCCGGTTTCGTCGAACCGGAAACGCTCGCGACGCTCGCAGCCATGCAGCGCCCGCTGGTGCTGATCGACCTGTGGGCACCCGGCTTGCGCTCGGTGAATCTCGACAATGCGGCCGGCGCCGCGCTCGCGATGCGCCACCTGTTCGAGCAGAAGCGCACGCGCGTCGCGTTTATCGGCGGCTCGCTCGCGCACTTCAGCATCGCGCAACGCGCGCTCGGCTATCGCCGCGCGTACTTCGAAGCGGGCCTGCTGTTCGACCCGTCGCTCGAAGTTGCGATCGATGCCGGCCTCGACCCCGACACCGGCGCCGCGCGCGCGATGCAACAGCTGCTCGATGCGCCCGGTGCGCGCCCCGATGCGGTGTTCGCGTACAACGACGCCGCCGCGCTCGCCGCGCTGCGCGTGTGCCACGCACGCGGCCTGCGCGTACCCGACGACATCGCGATCGTCGGTTTCGACGATATTCCTGCCGCCGCGCATGCGACGCCGCCGCTGTCGACGATTGCCGTCGACAAAGAGGCGCTTGGCCGGCGCGGCGTCGAATTGCTGCTGGAGGACGCGCCCACTGAACTCGAAGTGCGGCTGCCCGTCCATCTCGTTGTCCGTGCCAGTACTCAGGTGACCCCGTCATGACACGACCCGACACGCTCCAACCCGCTCCCGCCGACGCAGTGAAGGCGCCGGCCGTCAAAAATTTCCGCGACCCGGCGTTCCTGCTCGCGCATATCGACGACACGCTGCGCTTTTACGCGCCGCACGTGCTCGACCCGAGCGGCGGCTTCCACCATTTCCTGCGCGAC
>Ga0105248_10008252_pt1 | contig 11441 bp, 12 predicted proteins | sample KBSS34metaG_FD_81524 | JGI IMG/M metagenome (GOLD analysis project Ga0105248, IMG submission 81524) | Switchgrass rhizosphere microbial communities from Kellogg Biological Station, Michigan, USA - KBS S3-4 metaG | ecosystem: Host-associated > Plants > Roots > Rhizosphere > Soil | place...
CTCGAGCAGCGCGGCCTGGGTGCGCGGCGGCGTACGGTTGATCTCGTCCGCGAGAAGGACGTTCGTGAAGATCGTCCCGGAGACGAACTTCGTCTCGCCCGCGCGGGTGATGTTCTCGCCGACAAGCTCTGTCGGCGTCGTGTCGGGCGTGAACTGGACGCGGTTGAAGTCGGCACCGAGCACGTAGGCGGTCGCGCGCCCGAGCAGCGTCTTCGCCGTCCCCGGGGGGCCTTCCAGCAGCACATGGCCGCGCGCCATGGCCGCGATGAGCAGGAGCTCGACCGCGCGGCCCTGGCCGACGACGACCTTGCCGACCTCCTCCTTCGCGCGCTCCCTGAGCGTCGCCAGGGTCTCGTACTGATACGTGATGGGCACGCCGGCCGTCCTCCTGAGTCGTTCCCGGGGTCCTCCAGACGATAGTCGGCAGATCGGCGGAACTCCTGAACCCACGCGCCGAGGAGGACGACACGCAGCGGTCGACCGACCGGACAGACCTGGAGCCTCGCCCGTGGCGTTCCCTTGCTGCGGAAGGGCGGGGCGCCCAACCCTCCTCGGCCTGTCGCCAACAGGTGACATTCGGAGTATGTTCCGTGACCATGTTCGGCTTCGTTTCAGAGGCGAAAGCCGTCAAGCGACGGATACAGACGCTCGTTCAGCTCAACCTCGAGCTCGCCAAGCTGGAGGGGAAGCAGAAAGTCACTTCGGTTGGAGTCGCCGGCGGTCTGGGCGTCGCTGCCGCCGTCCTCGCTGTTTACGGCATCGGTTTCGCTTTCGCGACGGTGGCTGCCGGCCTGAGCGAGGTGCTTGCGTGGTGGTTGTCGCTCCTCATCGTCACAGCCATCATCTTCCTCCTCGCCGCGATCGCCGCGTTCCTAGCCAAGCGCTTCGCCCGCAAAGCCTCGCCTCCGAAGCCTGCAGCGGCGATCGAAGAGGCAGAGCGCACCATCGGCACACTCCAGAGCCATGTCTGAGCGGACAGTCGAAGACATCCGGAGCGAGCTTGCCGCCGAACGACAGCATCTCGACGACGACCTGGCCAGGCTGAAATCCGATGTTCGCTCACTCGCGCTGTTCATGGTCGTCGGCCTCGTCGTCGTCGGGGTCGTCACATGGCGCCTGGGTAGACGCAAGGGCGCCGGGGCGGTCTGGAAACTCGTGAAGTAGCGGTCAGGACCGAGGTACGGCGCACTGCGATTTTCGCCCACCGTCACGACCGCGGCGGGCCACCGGGGACGGCCGTCCGCGGGCATGGCCTCGACGACTGAGCGCGACGACCCGGCGTAGACTCGGCCCGTGCGCCGCTACTGGAATCGCCCGCTCGGCTCGAAGCTCATCATCCTCGGTGCGATCGCGTTCCTCGTCTCGATGCTCGGCCCGTGGACACGGGTTTGCGTCGCGACCGCCACCGTCGCAGCGCGGAAGTGCGGTTGGACCACCGGCTACGAGGGCTCCGACTTCGGGATCTACGCCGCGCTCTTCGCGGTCGCGATCCTCGTGTTCGAGCTCCTGCCGGTCCTCTGGCCGCGACTGTCGATGCGGGGCTGGCCGACGGCGGTCATCACCGCGATTCTCGGTGTCGGCCTCGCGCTCTGCACGCTGGTGAAGCTGATCGAGGACAACGAGTTCCAGACGCGCTGGGCCTGGGTCGGCTTCGCGATCGCGCTGTTCGTGATGCTCGTCGCGCTGCTTCGCGTCCGTCACCGGTGGGGCATCCGGGGACGCGACGCCGAGGCGCCGCCGGCAGGCTCGCCGTCGGGGCCCGACGCGCCCGTGGCCTGAGTCGCGCGCCGGCCGCGCGTCGCGGCTATCCTGTGAGGACAACATACGGGGGCGACCAGGTCTCGACGTGGTCGGTTCTCCGGTCGAGCAGCGAGCCGAGGTCGCCGGTCGGCCTCGTAAATCCACCGGCACAAAAGCAAGTGCGAAGAACGATCTCGCACTCGCCGCCTAGCAAACACTAGGTCAGGCGACGTCCCATCCCGGTTCGGCCCGAGGCCGGGAGACGGGGCGCCAACGATCGGGCTAGGAGCCAACGGAGCGCCAATCGCCGGAGGCTCGACAACCAAAGGATAGGCTGGCCCGCCGGTAGGGCGTCCGCCCCCGGCCGTCGGGTGAGATCCAAGCGCGGACTACGCTCGTAGACGTTCGTTCGGTACGACCGCGGACGCGGGTTCGATTCCCGCCGCCTCCATTGTCGGCTCGGTCGAGGTAGTCGTGCTTCAACACGTGCTCTGGATCGGTGGCCCGCCCGCGACCGGGAAGACGACGATCGCGCTGTCTATCGCCCGCCTGTTCGGGCTTCGGTGGTACGGCGCGGACACCCGTACCTGGGTGCACCGCGATCGAGCGCTGGCTGCCGGGGTTGCGGCCGCGCGGCGCTGGGAGGCGATGGATCCCGAGGCCCGCTGGGTTGTGGATGACCCGGACGAGCTGCTTGCCATGTCGATCCACGCCGAGCGATCCAGCATGATCGTCGACGATCTGCGCGGACTGCCGCGGTCACCGATGATCGTCGCCGAGGGAACGCCGATCTCACCCTCGGTCGTCTCGTCGGGTGTCGCCGATTATGAGCAGGCGATCTGGCTCGTTCCGACGAGGGACTTCCCGCGAGATCGCATGGAGGAGCGGGGTTGGCCTGCGGGCCCGCGCAAGTTGAGCTGCGCGGTCGCGAGGGCGATCGAACGCGAGGCACACAAGCACCGGCCACGAACGCTTGTGCTGGACGGCTCTCACACGGTGGACGAGGTGAGATCGAGCGTCGTCGACATCTTCACGGACGCGCTGCGCGACGGATCCCGAGCCGAGACGCCCGATGAGCGGCGCGGGCTTCTCCGCGAGGCGAATCTCGCGGTCGTCGAGCAGGTTCGCGGCTATTTCCTCCGGCCGTGGGCGGAGGGGGACGCCGAGGCCGTACTTCGCGAGTTCGTCTGCGAATGCGGAGATCCCGGCTGCACTGAGACCCTCAAGCTGCGAGTGGGCGACGTTGCTGCGGCACCGGCTCTAGTTTCGGAGCACGAATGAGTCCGGAGGGCTGGGGCGCAATTGGGAGGCAAGGCGGCGTCGAACTGGCTCCGTTGAGCGGTTCTTCGCGCTCTTCCAACCCGCCGCCTCCGTGAAATCGCGATTAGCAGGGGTTTTGCAGGTTTCCGTGGGGAACGATTCGATTTGCTCGTCTTGGACGGCCTCGAGGAGCGTGTGCCGAGAGACGCGTGTCGGCGGGCTGCTCAATGTCGCAAGCCGCGCAACGTCCCCGGCAACGGCCTCCGGGATCACGGTTCTCCTCAGACCGTCTCTGCGACTCGAGAACGTGTTTCTGGGAGTGCTTGGGGGAATGCAGGCGGCTGGATTCGGTCAGCTCGAAGTAGTCACCGACCTCGAGCCCGCAGGCCGATCGCCCCTCGATCCGCTCGACGATCACCCGAAGGTCGAAGAGTTCGGTGACGTCCTCGCTCAACCGCCGACCGTCTCGCCGGTGGCGGAATTCCGGCGGACCGCGTCCATCGTCTGCTCGAGGGCGTCCGTCGGGGTGAACTCGAGCGCCTCACAGTCCGTCTCGAACGTGAGCCGGTGGCCCGGCGCGACGTAGTAGGCCTGCCCTCCCTCGATCGTCTCCTGGCGATCGCCGTAGTCCACGATGATCCGTCCCGAGAACAGGTAGCCCCAGTGCGGGGCCTGGCAGCGGTCGTCCGGGAGCCCCTTGACCATGCTCGAGGCGTCCTGGCCCGCGTGCGCCCTCTCGAACGCGACGGTCATTCCGCCCCAGTCGGCCATCCGGCTCGAGTACGCGGGCACGATCTCGACCACCGGCAGCTCGTCGCGTGATCCGCTCGGCACGATCGCCGATCCTAGACGACGGCTAGCCTCATTCCGGTGACCGTTGCACCCGTGTCGGAGACGGCCCCCGCGGCGCAGCGCCGACGGCTCGGTCCGTCAACGAGCCTCATCCGCTTCGTCCTCCGCCGGCTGGGCGCCTTCGTGCTGCTCATGTTGGGGATCACGCTCGTCGCGTTCCTGCTCACCGAGCTCGTGCCGAGCAACGCTGCGGCGACGAACCTCGGTGAGCAGGCCGCCGCAGATCCCGCTGCGGTCAAGGCCTTCGAGGAGCACTACGGGCTCGATAAGCCGCTCCCGGTGCGCTACCTCATCTACCTGAAGCACCTGGTCCATGGAGACCTTGGGCAGTCGTCGCTCACGCACCAAGCGGTCACGCACGATCTCGGACAGTTCATTCCCGCGACCGCCGAGCTCGCGCTCTACTCGATCGCGTTCGCGGCGGTCGTCGGGGTCACGTTCGGGATCGTTTCGGCGCTTCGCCGCAACCGGCCGACCGACCACGCGCTGCGGGTCGCCTCGCTCGCAGGCATCTCGATGCCGACGTTCTGGATCGCGCTGATCGTCCTCTACGTCGGCTTCTACCGGCTCGGATGGTTCCCGGGCGGCCAACGGCTCGACCCGGGCACGAGCCCACCACCCAGCGTCACCGGCATGTACACCGTGGACGCGCTCCTCGACGGGAACCTGGGCCTCTTCGGCACGTCATTCCACCACCTCCTGCTGCCCGCGCTCGTGCTGGCGGCGTTCAATGTCAGCCTGCTCACGCGCTTTACACGCTCTGCCGTGCTCGAGGTGGTGGGCAACGACTACGTCCGCGCCGGCCGAGCGAAGGGCATGCCGGAGCGGATCGTCGTCCGCCGCTACATCCTCCGGGCCGCGTTGCCGGCAGTGGTCACCGTGCTCGGCCTGGTCTTCGCCAACGTCCTCACAGGCGCGGTGCTCGTGGAGAAGATCTTCTCCTGGCCGGGCGTCGGCCAGTACGCCTACCAGGCGTCGGTCAACGTCGACGTCCCCGCCATCGCCGGCGTCAGCCTCTTCGTCGCGGCGGTCTACGTGACCGTGAACTTCATCGTCGACATCCTGTACGGCGTCATCGACCCGAGGATCCGCGTCTCGTGACCACCCTTGTGCTCCGCGCACGCTCGCTGACACGTCGACGCCGGATCCACCCCGGTCTGCGCCAGCCGCTCGCCGTCGTCGGCCTCGTGATCGTGGCCGGCTGGATCGTGGTGACGATATTCGCCCCGCTTATCGCGCCGGCGGATCCCCTTACGCAGGGCTTCGCGGCTTCGACGGGACCGTCGTGGGAGCACCTTTTCGGCACCGACGAGCTCGGCCGCGACGTCTTCAGCCGCGTGGTCTACGGCGCGAGGGTGACGCTGCCGCTCTCGCTCCTCGTCGTGGCGGTCGCCGCGACGGTCGGAGCGATCATCGGGGCGGTCGCCGGCTACTTCCGCGGCCCGCTCGACGGCCTTTGCATGCGAGGCACGGATCTCGTCTTCGCGTTCCCGCCGATCATCCTCGCGATGGTGGTCGCGGCGGTGCTCGGCCGCGGCCTCCAGAATGCAGCGATCGCGATCGTGATCGTCGCGTGGCCGCCGTACGCACGCATCGTGCGCGGGCTCGTCATGAGCGTCGGCGACACGGAGTACGTGCAGTCGGCTCGGCTCCTCGGCGCGAGCGCCCGCCGCGCCCTCGTCCGGGACGTGCTTCCGAACGTCATCGGGCCCGTGTTCGTCCTGATGACGCTCGACCTCGCGACAGCGATCCTCCTCCTCTCGGGCCTGTCGTTTCTCGGCCTCGGCGCACAGCCGCCGCAGGCGGAGTGGGGATCGATGGTCGCCGACGGGACGCAGTACTTCCAGTGGTGGTGGATGGGGACGTTCCCGGGCCTCGCGATCTTCACCGTGGTGCTCGCCTTCAACTTCCTGGGTGACAGCCTCCGCGACGTGTTCGATCCGCGCAGCGGCGTCCGTGACTCGGACGAACCATGAGCCTCCTCGAGGTCGACGGGCTTCGGGTGCTGCTCCCCGGGGCAGGCGGGCTGCTCACCGTCGTCGACGGTGTGGACTACCGGGTCGAGGAGGGAGAGGTATTCGGCGTCGCCGGGGAGAGCGGGAGCGGGAAGACGATGTCGATGCTCGCTCTGCTGGGCGTGCTCCCCGACGGAGCTGCGGTCGAAGGGCACGTGAGCTTCGACGGCCGCGACCTGCTCGCCCTCGCCGCCGCACGGCGTCGCGAGCTTGCCGGGCGCGACCTCGCGATGGTCTTCCAGGACCCGATGACGTCGCTCCACCCGATGCTCACGATCGGGCGCCAGCTGACGGAGCACGTTCGGCTCCACCTCGGCTTCGACCGCCGCGCCGCCGAGAGCCGTGCGCTCGAGCTGCTCGAGCAGGTACGCATCCCGGACGGGAGCGAAGCCCTTCGCGCCTACCCTCACCAGTTCTCGGGTGGTATGCGCCAGCGGATCGCGATCGCGATCGCCCTCGCCTGCCGCCCAAAGCTGCTGATCGCCGACGAGCCGACGACGGCGCTCGACGTCACCGTGCAGGCCGGGATCCTCCGGCTGCTCGACCGCCTCCGCCGAGAGAACGACCTCGCAGTGATCCTGATCACCCACGACCTCGGGGTCATGTCCGCGATCGCCGACCGCGTCTCGATCTTCTACGCGGGCCGTGTGGTGGAGTCGGGATCGCGGGCGGACGTCCTGCGCCTGCCGCGCCACCCGTACACACGCGCACTGCTGGACGCGTTGCCGCATCCCGAGCTGCGCGGGAACCAGCCGCTCGTGGCGATCCCCGGCTCCCCGCCGAGCCCCGGGAACATCCCGCCCGGTTGCGCGTTCCACCCGCGGTGCGCGTTCGCGCGAGACGACTGCCGGCTCCACGTTCCCGAGCTCGTGGCGAGGAACGGACGCGCGCTCGCGTGTCCCGTCGACCCGTTCGCCGCAGAATGACCGCGCTCGAGCTCACGGACGTCGTCGTCGACTACGAGCGGCGCGGCGGCGGCCGCGTGCGTGCCGTGGCGGGAGCGAGCATCAGCGTCGAGCGAGGTCAGATCGTCGGCCTCGTCGGCGAGTCGGGCTGCGGCAAGTCGACGTTCGCCAGGGCAGCGGTGGGGCTCGTCCGCATGACGTCGGGATCCGTCGTCTTCGAGGGCCGCGAGATCGTGCCGCTCGCTCGCCGGGGCCGGCCGCGCGATCTCGCCCGCCTCCAGCTCGTGTTCCAGAACCCCTATGCATCGCTCAACCCGCGGCGAAAGGTGGGCTCCCAGCTCGCGGACGCACTCGAGACGCTCGACCTCGTCCCCGTCGCGGGACGGCCGGCTCGCGTTCGGGAGCTGTGTGAGCTCGTAGGGCTGCCGCCGACCGCAGCGGATCGGTTTCCGCACGAGTTCTCGGGCGGCCAACGGCAGCGCATCGCAATCGCCCGCGCCCTCGCAGCCGACCCGTCAGTGATCGTGCTCGACGAGCCGCTGGCATCGCTCGACGCCTCCGCGCAGGCGCAGCTTGCGAACCTTCTCGTCAGCCTCTCGCGCGAGCTCGGCCTGGGGCTGCTCCTGATCTCGCACGACCTCGCGATCGTGCACCACGTCGCCGACGCCGTCTCGGTCATGTATCTCGGTCGAATGGTCGAGACCGGGGCGACCAGCCGCCTCTGGGAGCAGCCGCTCCACCCGTACAGCGAGTCGCTGATCAACGCGATTCCCCACCCGGACGGCAGCGGCTTTCTGCCCAACGCGCTTCCCGGCGAGGTGCCCGATCCGGGTCAGCCGCCGAGCGGCTGTCGCTTCCATCCCCGCTGCCCCTATGCGTTCTCGCGCTGCAGCGTGGACGAGCCGGCGCTCGTCGCGCTCGCGGGCGGCCGCACGGCGGCGTGCTGGCTGCAGCCCGAGGGCGCGATCGCAGCCTCTCCGGCCGAGCGCGCCCGACTTGTGGCCGGAGGCGACGTCCAATAGCTTCGTAACGGTTGAGAACTCGACCGTCACCCGACAAAGGAGCGTGAGCCGTGAAAGGAATTCGCAGCAGACGGGGGGCGCTGATCGCGTCGCTCGCGGCGGGCCTCGTGGCCGCATCGGTGCTGGTCGCGAACGGCACCACCGCGCGAACGGCGTCGCCGACGCTCGTCGTCGACAACTCCTTCACCATCAAGACCTCCGACCCGGGGCGGGCGTTCGATCCAACCGCCTCCCTGGTCGACCACGCGCTCTACGACACGCTCTTCACGTACAGGGGCGGCGACCTTGCACATCCGATTCCGCTGCTCGTGTCGTCGTACAAGGTGAGCGCGAACGCGAAGACCTACACCTTCAAGCTCAAGCGGAACGTCCACTTTGCCGACGGGACGCCGCTCACGTCCGCCGACGTCGCATGGTCGCTCCGGCGGCTCGTGAATCTGAAGGGCAACCCGTCGTTCCTGCTCGCCGGGATCACGGTCTCGGCGCCTTCGAAGTACACGGTCGTCGCGCGCTCGAAGACGCCGGCCACGCAGTTGCCGGTGATCCTTGCGAACCCGTCGACGGGCGTCCTCAACTCGGCGCTGGTGAAGAAGAACGGCGGCAGCGACGCCGCGAACGCAGCCAAGGCCGACAAGGCGGAGAACTGGCTGAACTCCCCCGCCTCGGCCGGCGCCGGAAGCGGCCCGTACACGCTGAACGCCTACAGCACGACCTCGCAGATCACGCTGACGCCGAACACGCAGTACTGGGGCCTGAAGAAGTCCCGCTGGTCGAGCGTGGTCGTCCGCAACATGGTGGCGGCCACCCAGCTGCTCAACGTCGGCCGCGGCTCGCACGAGATCGCGGTCGACCTCTCGGCCGACCAGGCGCTGACGCTCAAGAGCAACAAGAACGTCGGGGTCACGCTTCAGCCCTCGACCTGGATCTTCTTCGTCTGGGCCAACAACGATGCAAAGGTCTCCGAGGTCACGTCGAACAAGGACTTCCAGAAGGCGGTCCGGTACGGGCTCGACTACACGTCGCTCAAGAGCCTCGCCGGGAAGGGGGCGATCCAGGCCTCGGGTGTCATCCCGTCGATGTTCCTCGGCTCGCTTCCGCAGAGTGCCCGCGTCCGGACGAACGTCGCGAGGGCCAAGGCGGCCTTGAGCGCCTCGGGCGTCGGTGATCAGAAGGTGACGCTGATCTACCCGAGCGACCTGACCATCAACGGCGTCCCGTTCACCTCGATGGCACAGAAGATCCAGGCGAGCCTCAAGGAGGTCGGCATCAACGTCGAACTCTCCGGCTCGCCCACCTCGAACTTTCTCGACGACTACCGGTCGGGGAAGGCGGCGTTCGGGCTCTCGCTCTGGGGCCCCGACTACCCCGACCCCGCCGACTATCTCGTCTTCACCCCTGGTCAGCTCGTCGGCCTCCGCGCCGGCTGGCCGAAGGGCGCCGACCGGGCGATCGAGAGGCTCGCCGCGAAGGCGATGGTGACCACGAGGCCCGCCGCACGAGCGGCGATCTACCGGTCGATCCAGCGGCTGCTCAACCAGGCCGGCCCGTTCTTCCCACTGATCCAGCCGACCCAGGTCTTCGTGAAGACGAAGGATTTGCGCGGAGCGGTCTACAACTCGGTCTATACCGTCGACGTGTCGCAGGTGTCGCCGGCGTAGATCCAGAGCTCAATCCTTCGCTGCGGCGCTAGTTGGCGACGAGGGCGGTCGGGTAGGAGTTGAGCTTCCGCCCGCCGCCCTCCTCGCACACGACGATGTCCTCGATGCGGAGGCTGTAGCGGCCCGGGATGATGAGCGACGGCTCGTCGGTGAACGTCATCCCGGCCTGGAGCGGCGTCTCGTCCTCGCTCGAGATAAACGGGCGCTCGTGCACGTCCATTCCGATGCAATGCCCCATCCTGTGGCGGAAGTGCTCGCCAAGGCCCGCGTCCTCGATCGGCCGCCGGCATGCGGCGTTGACGTCTCGCGCCGGGGTGCCCGCCTTCGCGGCCGTGCGTCCTGCTTCCTGCGCGGCGAGCATCACGTCGTACGCCTCGAGGTAATCGGGCGGCGGGGCGCCGCAGTAGATCGTGCGGCCGAAATCGGAGCAGTAGCCGTCGACGACGCCGCCGAAGTCGAACATAACCGAGGTTCCCTCCGTGATCGGGTGTCGCGCCGTGCCCTCGCCGGAGTCGAAGTCTTCCCCGCCGAGCCCGGTGAAGATGTGGGTCGCAAACGAGGGGAAGCGCGAGCCGGCGAGGCGCAGCTCGTGCTCCACGGCGTCGGTGAGCTCGGCCATCGACACGCCAGGCACAACGAGCGGTGCCGTCGCGGCCATCGTGTGCTCGACCGCGGCGATCGCGCGCCCCATCGCTTCTAGCTCCTCTGCGGACTTGATCCGCCGCAGCTGGTTCACGACCCGCGAGCCGGTGCGTAGGCGGTCGGCCCCGAGGATCCTGGCGAGATTAAGCGTCGTCTCCGCCCAGATCCTGTCGCCGACCGCGAGCACGCCCGAGCCCGCGACGGCACGCACGACGCGCTCGAACACCGAGAAGCCGTCGTCGGGCTCGTTCACTATCAGGGTGTCGCCCTCAGGTGCCTCGCGGAGGTCGAACGTCGCGAACATCCTCGGCAGCACAAACACCGGGTCGGCACTTGGCCGGAAGAAGGCGCCGGTGACCCATCCGTGCGCGTAGAGCGGCTGCCCGAAGCTCGGCACGGGCCGCTCGATGCCGGTGAGGTACTCGAGATCGGCCGAGGGGCCGAGGAAGAGGGCGGCGATGCCTTCGGCCTCAAGGCGGTCGCCGAGGCGCCGCCGCCGGGAGGCGTAGTCGAACATCGCGCGAGTCTAGTAGGGCGCCGCCTATCGCACCGCCCAGGTTTGGCCGCTGCCGAAGTCGAGTATCTCGTCGTGATCGTCGTCGAAAGACATCGGGGCTTAGAGCCTATGCCGAGCCGTCGCCCGACGGCGACGCGGTGAGCCTCGAGGTTGGCTGGCCCGCCGCCTCCACTCCCGATCGGCTGCAGCTGATACTTGCGCCGTGTCGAATCCGAGTGAGGACCGGCGTGCCCGTGCGCTTGCTTCGTTTCCCGAGCTTCGAGACGGCTTCGAGGACGAGTCGTGCCGCGCTGTGACGGCGACCCTGCCGGACGAACTGTGTTAGATGCGGCTATGGCGCAGCAGCCGCCGCCGGGTTCAGAGCACACCGACGCCGCAGACGAACTGCGTCCAGTTCTGACGTCGCCGTCCGATCTCGATCAGGAGCGGCGTACGTCGATGGCTGCGGAGCGCACCTGGCTGGCGTGGTGGCGCACCTCGCTGGGCGCCAGCGCCGGGGCGCTCGCTGTAGGCCGGTTCGCCCCGGAACTGCTCGGCGTCGCCGCATGGCCGTACATTCTCCTCGGCTGCGGCTACGCGTCTCTCGCGGTCGGGCTGTTGATCGTCGGCGCACAACGCCAGCGCGAGTTGGAGAATGCGCTGCGAACCGGCGGCCACCGACCGCTCAGGTTCCGCACCGTTGGGCTGTTCACCGTCGGCGGCGTCGCGCTCGCTGCCATGACCGTTGTGCTTGTGATCGCGCAGACCTGACCTGCCACACGGGCAGTGGCGGCTGTCGAGGCCCGCTCCAAAGTGCGACGCGCCAGTCAAACCGGCGCTGGTCAGCTTTC
>Ga0105248_10008254_pt1 | contig 11440 bp, 9 predicted proteins | sample KBSS34metaG_FD_81524 | JGI IMG/M metagenome (GOLD analysis project Ga0105248, IMG submission 81524) | Switchgrass rhizosphere microbial communities from Kellogg Biological Station, Michigan, USA - KBS S3-4 metaG | ecosystem: Host-associated > Plants > Roots > Rhizosphere > Soil | place...
AAGACGCTGCAGGAGCGGCACCGGGCGGAAATCGCGGAGGGGCGCTACCTCAATGCGATCATCGACGACGCGCCGAGCGCGCTACTGACCATAGATCCGGACGGGCGCGTGGAAGTGTTGAACAAGGCTGCGCGGCAACTGTTCGCTCAGCGTCCATTTCATCGGGCGGAAGACCTCCACGCGCTGGGCCCCGAGCTGGCCGCCGCGGTCCGTCTGCCGCCCGGTACGCGCAAGATTACGCGCCTGATCCTCGAGGGCGTTCCGCAAAAGGCGATCTTCGCCTCGGCGCAGGTCGCTCGCCTCGACCAGCCGGTGACGGTGATCTCGATCTTGCCCGTACAGAGCGAGCTGGGCGTGCTCGAGATGGCCGCGCAGGCCGATTTGGTGCGCGTGCTCACCCATGAGATCATGAATTCGCTGACGCCTGTCACTTCGCTGGCGCGCTCTGGCGCCGACCTGGTCGCGGCCGCGGCCAAGCGCGACGACAAGCTCGCCGACGCGCGCGCCGCCACTGACACCGTCGCCCGCCGCGCCGAGGGAATATTGCGCTTCGTCGAGAGCTATCGCGAGTTCGCGCAGGCGCCCGATGTCCGCCGGCGGCAGTTCAAGGCGGCGACGTGGGGCGAGGACATCATGCGCCTCGCGCTCGCAAACGCCGGTGCCCGGAAGATCGATGCCCGCGTCGAGGTCGAGCCCAAGACGATGAGCCTGACCGCCGACCCCGAGCTGCTCGCCCAGGCAGTGCTCAACCTGCTGCGCAACTCGGTGAGGGCGACCGCCGAGCTCGAGCAGGCGGTCGTGGTCCTCGCGCTCGCGCGGGAGCCCGGCGGCCACTTCCGGGTCGAGGTCCGCGACAACGGTCCGGGTATCCCTGACGACCGCCGCGACGACATCTTCCTGCCCTTCTACACGACCCACAAGGGCGGCACGGGCGTCGGCCTCAGCTTTGCGCGGCAGGTTGCGCTTGCGCACGGAGGCTCGATTGCCGCGCTCCAGGCGCCCGAAGGCGGCGCCAACATCCGGATGATTATCTGACCCCAGTCAAAGAAAAACCCCGGGACGGCTGGGCCGCCCCGGGGCTCGTTACGCGAGTAGCGTTTTCGCTTATCCGCGCTCGCCGCGCTCGACTGGCGGCGGCGGGGGCGGAGGCGGCGGCGGGCAGGTGCTCGTCGCCAGGATTATCGACCCATCCGGGCATGTCTGCGTCGCCGGAGGCGGCGGCGGAGGCGGCGGAGGCGGCGGCGGAGGCGGCGGCGGCGGTGCCGCAGCAGCGAAGTTGTAGATCAGGCTCGCCATGATCGAGTGAGACTGGAAGGACGAACGGCCCTCCATTCCCGGAGGCGCTCCGAAGAAGTCGCTCTTCAGCGTGCCCGCCGAAAGGAAGCGGTATTTGAGGCCCGCGTCGATGTTGGACGAAACCGCCGTGCGCACACCCGCGATGATCTGCCACGCAAGGTTGTCGGTGTCCTTGAAGTGCAGCTTCTGCGTGCCGAGCTTGTCGATCGTCATGCTCACGCGAGCGAGGCCGATACCGCCACCGGCATAGAAGCTGGTGCCGGGGCTGACATCGAGGTCGAGCAGCGCATTGACCATTCCGGTCAGCACGCTCGAACGGCCGTCGGCGTCGATCGACGCGCCGGGAACCACCGGCTGGGTGCCGCCGCCCGGGAAGGGTCCCGGAGCGTTCGGATCGATCTCATACTTGTCGTGCTTGGCCCGCTTGTAGGCGATTTCGCCTTCCAGCCGGAACATGCCGAAGTCGTAACCGCCGATGAGGTCGGCGTCGAAGCCCATGTTGTGGTTGATGTCGAGGAAATCGACCCACGTGGTCGAGCCGGTGAACCGGCGGTCGACGTCCGATCCCGGATCGTGATCGCGTGGGATCAGCAGGCCCGCCTCTGCACCGACGTAGCCAGCCCCATCGGCCGCCATCGCCGGCGTTGAAATAGCGGCTGCTGCTACCGCTGCTAGAAGAATACGCTTCATGCTACCCCCTTCGTTACACTGTTGGGCACTGTGACAAATCGCTTCTGATTATTGCGAAGAAATGAACCTCGTTCGACAAATTGCTTTGCTAAACGAGTATATCTCTTCCTCCACGGCACGAAATGCCCCTGCAGCGAAATGGTTGCGAAGGAATGACGCCGGATCGGGAAAAAAGCGGGCAGGCTGGCTGCTTTAAGCCGCGGAATTCAAAGAATTCAGCCGGTTGAACCGAACAATAACGGTGGTCGTTACCCCGCGGGTGATGCGACATTGCAACAGCAGCCAAGAATTACGTTTCAAACCGGTGCATTATTCGGGCTCTCGCTGACTCATGTCAGTGTCCGGCCGGCAACACATTGCCGAGATCGGTCGTCAGACCGGGCGCGCGATTGCGCAAGCAACTCAGCTATTTATAGGTGCGCCGATGAAGCTCGCCACGCTCAAGGTGAACGCGTCGGACAAGGTCCGCGTCCTCAAATCCGCCGTCCCGCCGGCGCTCTGGAAGGCCGCCTATCGCGCGCTGGTGATCAAGGAGATTCCCGACGCCCGGGCCTATGACCCGCATTATTCGCCGTGGCTCGAACCCGGCTTCGCCGAGCGCGCAAGATCGGTGAAGGGGAACACGGGCCTCCGGCCGCAAAGCCTGTACACGCTGATCCACTTCCTGAACGAGGGGATGCATCTAGACGGCGATGTCGTCGAATGCGGCGTGTGGCGCGGCGGATCGGCGAAGCTGCTTCGGGAGGAAATCATCCGCCACGGCGCAGAGAAGAAGCTTTACCTCTTCGATTCCTTCGAAGGCATGGCGGCCGTGGATTCAGAGCAGGACCGGCACAATGTCGGCGACTTCCAGGACACCTCGCTCGAACATGTGCAAAGCTTCGTGGCGGGGGAAAAGGGCAACGATCCGCAGGGCATCACCGTCTTCCGCAAGGGGTGGATACCGGGGACCTTCGACGGTCTCGACGGGATGAAGATCTGCTTCGCGCACGTCGACCTCGACCTCTACCAATCGATTCTGGACTCGCTCGCCTTCGTCTATCCCCGGCTCTCCAGCCGCGGCGTGATCGTTTTCGACGATTACGGCTTCGCATCCTGTCCCGGAGCGCGCCGGGCGGTCGACGAATTCTTCCGCGATAAGCCCGAGAAGCCCTTCGTGCTCGTCACCGCCCAGGCGGTGGTGATCAAGCGGTAAGCATCGGCCCGCAGCGCCAGCGCAAGCCGTTTGCGCGCACGTCCAGCAGGACCTCCCGGATCGTCACGAGCGAAAGCGCGAACGGGATGGACATGAAGAGCCCCGGCCGAAGGAAATGCCCGAGCGCGATGTCGTAGTCCGCATAGACCTCACGCCCGCTGACGAAGCTGTCGCGAACGAATGTTCCGAGGGTCTGGAGGTGGATGTCAGCAGGGATGCAAAGAATGTAGGCGGCGACGATCGCCCATTTGCGGCCCACCCCGCGCCAGCGCTCCATGAAAACGAAGGGCAGCAACAGCAGCTGCGTGTACCCACCGGTCTCGGTGGTGATGAGCGCGAGCCCGATGCTGAGCATGATTGCCCGGTGGGTCGGCACCTTCGAGGGCGATATCCAGGTTGCCAGCGCGGCGCAGAGGATTGTGGCCTGCACCAGGTGGGTGACCAGCGGCAGGCCCCAGACGAAGTTTTCGATGACGTCCGAGCCCAAGGTGCTGATGATCGGGAAATCCGATAATTCGAGGATCTGGGTGAGCGGAACGTAAGTCGCCGCATACCAGGCATCCAGCGGACTCGTGATCTCGAGCGAAGAGTAATCCACGAGATTGCGGACGATCTGGAAGGGCGAGCCGTCGCCCAGCCAGGCGTACGACCCGAGATAGACAAGCACCGTTGCGACGAGTGATCCCTCGAACCAGCGCCAGCGATGCTTCAGCAGCTGCGCGAAGATGGCCCCCACGAGGTAAATCTTCATGTTGATCGCGAGGCCGGAGAACAGCCACCGCACACGAGCGGACTTCACCAGCGGACCGTAGGCAAGCAGCAGAAATGTATAGGTGAGGAGGAGCAGATTGCCGCGCTCCAGCGCGTAGGTCAACGGCAACCCCAGCGACATCGCGATCGTCCGCCAGACCGCTGTGGAGCGGTCAACCTTGCGAAACACGAAGAAGGTCAGGACGATGTTGGCGAGGAAGATGACGTGCATGCTTGTGATAGCCATGACGTCGCAAGCTCGCGCCTCGAACTGTTCGCTTTCGTAGCATTGACCGAGGGTCAGCAGCTTCAGAACATCGAAGGAAAGCGGCAGATAGACCGTCCGCCAGTCCTCGTAGGCGCCGCCCTGGTGCGCGTAGAGCGCGGTATTGAACCAGTCCATCCACGTGTCCTGGGACTCGTAGAAGAAGGGCTGCGGCACGTACCCGATCGCGACGATGAACCAGATGTCGTAGGCGATGGCAGCGATCACCAGGAATGCGAGCAATGGTTCCAGCCAGCGATTGGCCGGAGTCAAACGGCGAATGATCACGTTGCGCGACGCTCGGCGAAGACCAGATGTTTGAGGACGAAATAATTGATGAAGGACACGAAAATCACGACCAGCAGGCCGGCGAGATAGGGCGACCGGATGAACTGGAGCATGGCCGCGAGCGCCGCCAGGCCGATGAGATAATTACCGACGTACGACAGAATGAACCGCTTGACCGATCCCTCCGTCCGAAAGGCGTGACGGCTGTACGTGAAATAGTTGAACGCGACGCCAGCGGTATGGGCCAGGAACTGCGCGATATAGACGTTGACGCCAACGGCCAGCAGCAGCGCTACCAGTCCGTAGCCGAACGCGGTGTTCAGGATTCCGGCCTGGTAGTAGCGGATGAACTGCGATGCCGAGCCGATGATGCCCATGCTGCCGGGCCTCACTCGCCGCCAGGGAAATTGACGCGCTCCCGCTCGATGACGAGCGGCGTGCCGCGCGTGCGGTCGGAGATCAGCCGCACCTGCACTCCGAGGAGGCCGAGGAACAGGAACAGCAGCCCGAACTGGAGCTCGAGCAGGGTCGCGAACATCCACATGCGCGGATTGGCGCCGACGACGATCGAATAGACGGCACCGACGAAGGTCACGAGTGTCGCTACGAACACGACGAAGCCGACGTAGAGCGGGACCCTCAGCAGCCCCTTCGACGATCCCGCAAGACCAGACAGGGCGAAGTCGAGCAGCGCGAAGAACCCGTTCTTCGAGCGCCCTGCGGCGCGCGGCGGCCGCTTGAAGCTGATCGTCTCGATCCGATAGCCGGTCTCGACGAGAAGACCGCGGAAGAACGGCTCGGGTTCGTTGAGCGCGGCGATCGCGCGGACGACCTTCGCGTCGTACAGCCCAAAGCCGGTCGCGTGGGGGATGATTGGGTAGTCGCCGAAGCTCCGCTGGAGCGAATAGGACATGCTTCGCATCGCCGCGAACAGTGGCGACACCTTCTTCGTCTCGCTCACGCCGAGCACGATGTCGGCGCCGGTGCGCCAGCGTTCGACCAGCTCGGGGATCAGTTCCGGCGGGTCCTGGAAGTCGGCGACGAGCCCGATGACGGCGCGCCCGTTGGCTTCAAAGATGCCATGCGTGGGCGAGCGCATCTGGCCGAAATTGCGGGTGTTGACGATCAATCGAATGCGCGAGTCCTTCGCGCACAAGCCGCGGATGATTTCGACGGTGCGATCGGCAGAGCCATTGTCGATGAAGATGACCTCGAAGCTCGCGCTGACCTTTTCCAGTTGCTCGATGACCGCAGCGGCGATGGCGGCCGCATTCTCTTCCTCGTTGAAACACGGGATGACGACCGAGATCTCGGGCTGATCGATCGGCTTAAGCATGGGATTCCCGAACGATCAGCCGCTCGCCCACCGGAGGACTCCAACGGTAGAATTCGATCGCGGCCCAGAGCAGCAGGACGCCGAGTGCCGCGGCGAGAAAACTGTAATTGATCTGGCGCTCGGTATCGATGAACGGCGGCTCGAGAATGCGCACGTTCGCCGTCGACGTCATGTCCTCGACGGACGTTCCTTCCAGGAACCGGCGGTAATTCTCATACAGCAACTGGGCTATGGAAAGCTCACGGCGCAGCTGCTCGCCCCGAGCCGACGCGGCAACCGCGCCACCGACGCTGCTGTTCTCCATCGGATTGGTTGCCTGGACCTCGGCAAGCTGGCGTTGCAGCGATTGTCGCTGAGTCAGCAACTGGCGCACCTGAAAGTTTTCGTCCGTGCCGAATTGGCGCGCAGCCGCGATTTCCACGTCCTTGGCGTTGATCGCTGCCTCGAGCGACGCGATGCGCTCGGCGACATATTGGAATGAAACTTCCGGGATCGGAGCGCGACTGCTCAGACGGAACGTGTCGTATGCGCCACGCGCTCTCGCGAGCCGCTCGGAGGCTTCGGTGACGAGCTTCACGAGCACATCGCGCTTGTATTCCGTCTGGCGCTGGCTGATGCGCGCCAGCTGGGCTTGGGTAGCGTCGGCATAAGCACCGACAATGTCGCGCCCGAGCGCTCCATCGGTCAGGTAGATCTCGAACTGGATGATGCCGCCGCGCAAGGTCCGAATCTTCACCTCCTTGTCGAGCCAGCGATACATCTCGATCTCGTCGTCGAAGTGCATGCGCTGCTGGAGGTGAAGCTCCTTCGCGGCCGTCTCCCGGACATAGACGCTCCGGGCAACCTTCAACGCAACTTCGATCGCGGCCTGGTTGCCGAAGACGCTATTGATGGCGCCAAGCTGGCTCAGGGTTCCGCTGAGACCGAGCGTCGAAGGATCGCTTGGCGCGAGACTGACAGCGGCCCGATATCGCTCGGGGTAGAAAGTCAGGACTGAGAAGATCAGCAGCAACGCGGCGAAGATGGCACGCAAGGTCCACGGTGCGCCGAAGAGGCGCACGCGGACCAAGGAGCCGATGACGGTGCGCGGAGGGGTCAAGGCGCCACCGCCGCAACCGTGGCCGCGCCGACGCCGAGCTGGAACAAAGTCGTGCTGATGTCACGAAGCTTGGTCCAGAAGGTGCCGGACTGGGTCTTCACCGGCACGAAAATGACGTCGCCCGGAAGGACCCGCGCGTTGAGCGCCCCGCGGCTTCGCGGAAGCACCTCGCCGTTCGCCCGAACGACGAAGATGCCCTTGTTGTCGGCGGCTCTGAGCGTCCCGCCCGCGCGATCGAGGTAATCGCGCACGCGAAGCGGTCGCTGGCCCGTTTCCATCATGAACGATGCAGGGCGATAGACCGCGCCGAACACCCCGACCGTCGCCTGGCGGACGGGCACGATAATCGAATCGTTGTTCTCGAGCAGCACGTCACTCGGCAGCGTAACGGATGCAGGGTTGATCTGCATCACTACTCGCCCATCCGGCTCCGCGTCCTTCAGCCGGTCGAGGACCTGCCGGGCGCCGCTCAGCTGCATCTCGCGGTCGGCCGCGACCTGGCTCCTGTCGGCGGTGAGCGGCGCCGCAGCCAGGGTGAGCTCGAGCTGCTTGATCGCTTCCTTGTAGCTTTCGCGCTGCTGGGACTTCACCGACTGGCGGGTGAGCCGGGTGCCGAAGGCGAACGCCCTCGGAGTCAGGCCACCGGCCATCTGCATCACCGTGGCCATCGGCGTGTTCGGGGCGACATAATAATTGCCCGGGCGGTTCACTTCCCCCTCGACCCGAACGAGCACCGACTGGCGGTCAACCGGCTGGACCAGGCTGCCCTGCGAGAGGACCTGGAGGATGTCACCCGGCGCCGCCTCCACTGAAGCCATTTGCGCGCGCCCGACCTGCTGCGGACCAATCTGGTCCGGGCGAGTGGTGCGATAGAGAATTGCCCGGCCGGAATCGCCGAGGTCATTCGGGCCTCCTGCCGCGGCGAGCATCGCATCCAGCGGCTCGCCTGGCTTCGCCTCGTAGATCGCTTCCTGGTGGACGGAGCCGATAACGGCGACCTGCGGCCCGGCAGGCGGTATGAACAGCACGTCCTCGTTCTGGAGGACCGCATCGTTCATCCGGTTGCCGCCACGCAGGAGCTGGTAGAGGTCGAGCTCGCCGACCTCCTGCCCGCCCCGGTAGAGCTTCACCGTGCGGAAGCTGCCGCCCTCGTTCGGGCCGCCCGCGGCAAACACGGCGTTGGCCATGGTCGACAGGCTGCTCACCGTGAACGCGCCCGGATGGTTGGCGAAACCCGTGACGTAGACGCGGATGCCGCGCAGCTGCTTGACGCGCGCGCTAACGGTGTAGCCCCGGTACTGGCGCCCGATCGCGGCCGCGACCCGGTCCTGCAAGTCCGCGTTCCGAATACCGGCAAGATGGATCGAGCCGACCTTGGGAAGGAAGATGTTGCCGCTGGCGTCGATCTCGCGCTCGACGCTGCCCTCGACCGAACCGGCGATCGCGATCGCAACGACGTCCCCTGGGTTGAGGATGTAATCGGCGGGAACGGTCGCGTCAGACCGGGTGGCGAAGTCTCGTGCATCGGGAAGCAACAGGTCCGAGCCGAAGCGGGGCAGCTTTCGGCCAATGACGCGCTCGACATAGCGTTCGAACTCGCCGGGCTTGGGCGGCGCCTTGGCGATGAGCTTCCGCTGAATCTCCTCGCGCTGGGCTTCGAGCAGCCGGTCGACCGCGAGCGTCTCGCGATCGGTGTCGACAATCACGTCCGGGCGAATGCTTTGGATTCCGGCGGTCGGGTCGATGCTGGTCGTGCTGCCGACGGTGGTCCCCTGCCCGATCGATTGCTGCTGTGTCCGGGAATCGTTCGAGAGCGGTGAACCCTGGGGAAGATAGCGTGGGTCCTGGGTCTGGAACTGGGCAATGGCCGCCCCGCCCGTTCCCAGAAGCGCCGCCGCAACAGCCAGCGAAACGCGACGCAACCTGATCAATCCTGCCATTATTGCTCACTCACAAGAGGCGCAGCATTCCACTGCCCAACGCCTTTTCGTTTCCTGATTTGACGGAACTGATGCCCCGCGCCCGAATCAAATCCGCCGCGAAGGGCTAGCATGGCTTACCACCGCTCGCCACCCTCGCTCTGGGCGTGAATTCCTGTTTATTCGCAATAAATTGCGCGGTTTCGGCAACCTGTTGCGCGAATGGGACCGGTTCGACGCCATAGCGCCGAAGAAGCCCTTGGTAGGCGGCGTCATCGCCTACGTAGATGTCGGCATGGCCCGGCGCTGGCGCGGAACGTTCCACGGGGCAGGAGCCGAGCTCAGACGCGACGGCTTTAGCGATCTCGCCCATTTCGAGCGGCTCCCCCCCGGTTTCGAATAGGTTTGCACCGGCCCTGCCCTCGAGAAGCATTGCGAAGACCAGCGACATGAGCTCCCGGATTGCGACATAGCCGCGTCGGACCTCGTGCTTTGCCTTTACCGAGATCGGCCCCCCGGCCAGCGCATCGAGGATGAAGCAGGCAAGCGCATAGCTGCCGAGCTTGTTGATGTGCGGCCCCGACAGGTTGAAGATTCGTGCGATCACCGCGGTCCTACCGGTGTGCTCAGCCAATGCGGTGAAGGCCTGCTCGTCGTCGCGCTTCAGCTCACCGTAGAGACGCATCGCCGGCGAAGCGTTGGGATCGTCGGCTAATCTTGCCGCTCCGGACGAAGCGACGAACAGGCCCTCGGTGCCGATCGGCTCGAGCGCTTCAAGAACCGTGGACGTGATTTGTCCCACGGCCACGCGATATTCCGCCTCGTCCATCGCTTCCGCGCGGTCCTTGGTGAGAAAGGCCAGATGCAGCACGAAAGTCGGGGCTGCGGGAAGCGAGGCCAGCTCAGCGAGCGGGCGTTGTTCGATCGAATGCCCGTCGCCGAGGTCGAGCGTCCTCGCCTGCGAACCGAAGCAGCGTACGCGGCGCCCGAATTCGTCGCCAAGGCAGCTGCATAGAAGCTCCAGCGTCGCTCGGCCGAGCCAGCCGCTCGCGCCCGTGATGACGATCCGCCGACCGCTCTCGCGCAGTGCTTCCGAGACGTGAGGTTCGAGCATGATTCCGCTCGCGATGATCAGGCGACGTGGCGGATAGGCGCGGCCGGATAACGGCTGGTGAGCCAGCCGACGACGTCCGCGAAGCGACCGAACCGGTTGAGATTGCTCGAATCCCACCCATCGGCCGCATAGCCATATTGGACGAACAGGAACGGGACGCCTGTGTTCTCCGCCAACGCGTGATCGACCTCGCTGTCGCCGATCAGGATCGCGCCCGAGGAATCGCATTCTAGCTTGCCGAAAACGCGATTCATCAAGTCCGGAGCTGGCTTGGACTGAAGCCCGGGCATACTTCCGACGATCGTCGAAAAGAGTTGCGCCAGGCCGAGGTCGCCCAGCACCTTTTCGCAGAGATATTCGGGCTTGTTGGAGCAGATCGCGAGGCTGAATCCGTGATCCGCCAGTTCGTGAAGGCCGGTGCGGACGCCGTCGTAGACGCTGTCCCCCGGCATGACGTGGCTCGCGTAGCGCTCGCGAAAATCGGCGACCTCCCGGACTACGTCGCCGCACTCGTCGCCGAGCAGTCCCGAAACGAGCGCCGGCCCGCCGAGGCTCAGGAACGGTCGCGCATCGGCGACGGTCATCACCAGTTCGCTGCCCCGCTCCCGAAGCATTTCGTTGACGATGCCGACGAAGACGCCTGCGCCGTCGACTAGCGTGCCGTCGAGATCGAAGATGAGGTGCGGGAGCTCTGCGCTCATTCGGGCACCTTCAGGGCTTCGGCCAGCTCGTTGCGCGGCAGGAAGGGCGCGAGATCCTCGAGCGGCGCGGTGACCATCGTCCCATCTTCGAGGCGGCGCGAAGAAACCTTCGGCGCGAAGTTCTGGCCCTTGTCGATGAAGATCTCGCAGATCGCGGCGCCGGGCGCGGCGAGCGTCTCGGCGATGGCCCTCGCCATGTCGTCATGCTCGGTCGTGCTCGTATAGCCGATGCCGAACGCAGCGGCGATCTTCCCAAAGTCGGGGAAGGTCACGCCGGAATCCGGTCCGCAGCCGACCGAGAAGCCGTTGAAATAGGACTGCTGGGTCTGCCGAATCGAGTGATAGCCGCTGTTGTTGAACAGGAAGATCTTGGCCGGGATCTCCTGGCCGACGATGGTCTGCAACTCCTGCAAATTCTGCATGATGCTTCCGTCGCCCGCGAGGCAGATGATGCGCTTCGATCCCTCCGGCATTCCGTGCCAGGCGCCGATCGTCGCCGGCAGGTCGTAGCCCATCGAGGCGGCACCGGAGTTCGAATAGAGCCGCTGTCCCCGCTTGAGCTTCGCCGCCTGGACCGTCACGACCGCCGCGGTCGCGTCGGCCATGACGATGACCTCGTCCTCTTCGAGCACCTCGAACAGCCGCTCCATGAAGCAATAGGGATTCACCACGCCCTTGGTGTCCCAATATTCGGGCAGGACGGCGGGGTAGCGGCGGCGGCGCTCCTGGCCCCATTCGACATAGGCCTTGTGCGGCGCGGGCGTTTCGTAGCCCTCGAGCTCGTCGA
>Ga0105248_10008257_pt1 | contig 11438 bp, 8 predicted proteins | sample KBSS34metaG_FD_81524 | JGI IMG/M metagenome (GOLD analysis project Ga0105248, IMG submission 81524) | Switchgrass rhizosphere microbial communities from Kellogg Biological Station, Michigan, USA - KBS S3-4 metaG | ecosystem: Host-associated > Plants > Roots > Rhizosphere > Soil | place...
ATAATGTATTTGGCGTTTTATGGCAGTTAGTCGCCATCGCCGTCTTGATGCGTTCGTTCCTGATCGGTCGCAAACGTAATAACCCCCACATCGATTAAATAACTTACTGTAAGGAGATGGACCATGCACCTTCGCACTGCGCCGAAGATCGTACTACGTGTGTCTACTGTGCTGACATTGAGTGTGAGTTTAGTTTACGCCTCAGCTTTCGGTGGGCATTACGGACTTAATACCGAAAGCGCCGCCAATCAGGAAAATAAACCAAATGTTGATGACCGGCCCTTGAGTCGTCGGCTGTCGGCTCTGCGAGATCGAATTAAATCCGGTGACCGCGAGGCGCTTGGTAATTTTTGGAAAGAGATCAACCAACGCGGTGCGCCAATTGTCGAGCCAGTACCAGGCAACGACCGCGACGTGCTGGTGACGATTCTCTGGCGAGCAACAGCAGAGACGAAGAACGTTTTCGTTTTTCGCGTCGGCGAAGTTAATAAGCCGATGGTGCAGTTACTCGACACTGACTTGTGGTACAAAACATTCCAGTTTCAGAAGGGCGCACGCTTTATATATCAACTCGCGACGAACCTTCCCGATCCAAAAGAGTGGGGAGGCATCATCCGGTTCGCCAGCGCGCTACGGAACGACCCGCTGAATCCGCGTCAGTACGTCGAGCGGGCCGACGAGCTCAATCCGTCCGAGGTAATTACTTTTTCCGCTTTCGAACTGCCTTCGGCCGAGCCGCAGGTGTGGACCGTCGTCCAGCCTAAGGTTCCTACTGGACGAGTGCAGCGTGACAAGTTCATCAGCAAACTCCTCGGCAACGAACGCCCAATTTGGATTTATACTCCGCACGGCTTTAGGGCCGACAAGAAGCCTTATGGTTTGCTGGTGCTATCTGACGGTGGTCTCTATGTCAACACGGCGCACGTCGCCACTACTCTCGATAACTTGATCGCAGCCGGTGTGATACCGCCACTCGTCGCGGTGATGGTTGATAATCCTAATCGCTGGCGTGAATTGTCCTGCAACTCAGCGTACGCCGACTTTCTGGCTCAGGAGATTGTTCCGTGGGCGCGCGCAAACTACCACGCAACCGACCGACCGGAGCAGACGATCATCGGCGGCTCGAGCCTGGGCGGATTGCAGGCGGCTTTTGTAGGGCTTAAGCATCCGGAGGTTTTCGGCAATGTGCTTTCCCAATCGGGTGATTTCCGGTGGAAGCCCGATGGCGAAAACGATTGGGAATGGCTGAATCGCCAGTTCGCCGCCAGCCCGCGTCTGCCTTTGCGTTTCTCATTCGAAGCCGGACTGTTGGAAGGGACCTGGTGGTGGCGTTCCCTTCCGCAACGCGATCCGTCGCCCCAGCCTCCGTTGCTCATGGTTAACCGCAATTTGCGAGACACGCTCACAAGCAAAGGCTACGCGGTCCATTACACCGAGTTTAACGGCAATCATGGTTTATTAAATTGGCGTGGGACGCTCGCGAGTCACTTGATAGCGCTCGTTGGTATCAAACCTGAACAAAAGAAGCTTGCGGAAAGGAGACAGCCCAGGCGGTCTGGTTGATGGCGTAGGACTGATCGATCCGACCAATCCTGTCACCGAAGAAGACAGGCAAGGTCGTACCGATTCGGTAATCGTCGTTAAGCCGAAATAGACACTTCCATCAGAAGTTAGAATACTTTATTCGTATCTCAGAGCCACTAATGGATCGATCTTTGTCGCCCGTCGCGCCGGCAAACAACACGCAAGAATGGCAACCACTGCCAACAAAATCGGGGCAACAATAAATGTGATCGGATCAAGTGCCTTCACTCCAAATAGCAACGGCGTCTTGCCTGGGCCAACTTCTGATAAAGAAGCGCCGAGCACACGGGTTAGTGCATACGCGCCCAACAGACCAAGCGATACACCGCTCAAAACAAGTAAGCTGCATCGACGCAGAACCAACCACATTACGTCTCGTCCTAAAGCGCCTAATGCCATACGAACGCCCATCTCGCGCGTGCGTTGGACCACTCCCCATGAAATGACGCCATAGATGCCGACAACCGCGAGTAACATTGCAACGATCGCGAACGCGCTGAGTAAGATCATGGCAGCTCGCTGCGAGACCACGGCGCGCTGCATCCGATCTTCCATCGTGCGAACTTCATACAATGGAAACTGACTGTCGACGGCATGCACGGCGGCCTGAATTGGTGCGTTCAGGCTTTGAGGTTCAACTTGTGTTCGCACAACCAAATACATAGTCGTGATGGAATTTTGTGATATTGGCAGGTAAATATGGAGCGGAGTCGGCTCAATGACACCTTGCATTTTGACGTCCCCAACAACCCCGACTACTTCACGCCACGGTGTCGTCTGTTCCGGCCAACCCTGCTTCAGTCGTTTGCCGATTGGATTCTCGTTAGGCCAGAACCGTCGCGCCATCGTTTCATTGATTAAAACCACCGGGGGTGACTTCGCTGTGTCTGCTTCAGTAAAAACCCGGCCCTTCAACAATGGAATTCGCATTGTTTTGATGTATTCAGGGGTGATGGGATTGAAGTCGGCGTGCGGAATTACCGCGCGCGAGGGTACAGGCTGATCTCCAACAATAAATATCGACCCCCACTGCGATCCTTCGATCGGCAACGAGAGCGTCAACGCTGCGGATTCGACACCCGGAATAGCCTTGACGTTAGTTAAAACGTCGCGCTGGAAAGATTCTAGTTTAGTAGCATTATATTTCGGATCCTGAACATCGAGCCGCATGGTGAGCACGTGATCCGATTGGAACCCAGGATCGACGTGGGCAATCTTGTACATGGTGCGGGTCATCAGGCCGGCACCAGTTACCACCATTAGTGCAAGAGCGATCTCTGCCACTAACAAGCCATCAAAAAGACGGCGACGCAAAGGCCCCGAGGTCGACGATCGTTGATTGAACACCACGGCGGAGTTAGTGCGCGTCGCAGACCATGCAGGCAAAAGTCCAAACATCAAACCAGTCAACAAAGTGATTCCTGCTGTGAACAGCAACACTCGTCCACTCAATTGCACATCGTCGAGGCGCGCAAGATTCGGTGGGGCCAGCTTAATCAATGCAGACAATAGCCATCGCGCACAAAGGATTCCGGCCAAGCCTCCCAGTAGTGAGAGCAAAAGACTTTCATTCAACATCTGGCGAATCAGGCGACGACGTCCAGCGCCCAGCGCCATTCTGATTCCCATCTCCTGTTCCCGAACGAGTGCACGTGCAATCGACAGATTGGCGATGTTGACACATGCGATGAGCAAGACAAATCCAACAGCCCCCATTAGGACCAGCAACGTCGAGCGCACTTCGTGAACGATCATAGATTGAAGTGAACGCGCGTATGCACTGGCCCCGCTATTTGTATCCGAATGCTCTTTCGACAGCTGAGCCGCGAGCTGACGCATCTCAACGTCGCCCTGACTTACCGAAATTCCCGATTTCAGTTTGGCAATTGCTTCGAGTCCCAGATAGTTTTCGCGATGGAACCATCCGGAGTTGGGTACCAACCAACCGCCCAGTGGCGCCCAAAGATCAGTCTTTTTAATGAATTCAAAACGAGGCGGCATTACACCGATTACCCAATAGTCATAGCCGCCGAGATTCAGGGTCCTTCCCAAAATATGTGGATCCGAGCCGAAGGTAGTCCGCCAGAGGGAATCGCTGATGAGTACGGCCGTCCCCACAGGTGTGTACTTCCCCTCCTCCTCCGTGAAAGTTCGACCCAACTGTGGTTGAACTCCGAGAATGCGGAAGTAATTCAGCGTGACTTCTTGTCCGACCAAACGTTGTGGACTACCCATGCCAGACAGGTTGAATGTATCGAATCGATAACCCGCAATTTCCTCAAACGATTTTGCACGCACTTGCCAGTCTTGAAAGTTAGGCAGCGAAACGCCAATCTCCGCGCCCTCTTTGGAGATCTCATTGATCACCACGAGTCGATCGGCGTCCGGAAATGGCAGCGGATTGAGAATGACCGCGTTGACGAAACTGAAGATCGCAGTGTTAGCGCCAATTCCCAGGGCCAGAGTGATTACAACTACACACGCAAAGCCTGGGTTTTTGCGCAACATGCGCACCGAATACTTCAAATCCTGGTAAGTTCCGCTAAGCATATTCTTTTGTACTTTGATCTTTGTGCTTGGCTTATTCTAAACAGAGCTCAAAGAACCAGATCAAAGCTTTTCTTTCTTATTCGTAAACGTAGCGCAACCAAAGGATCGACTTTGTCGTCCGTCTAGGCCCCGAGTATTGCGAACTCGCCTGAGTCGAAGCGAGCAGCCAATCGCCGAATGTCTGGTGCATCAAGTGCGATCCCAAATCCCGTTGAATAGCCGCGGCTTTTCTATGTTTGATACAGATGATGATGATGAACAGCAGTCGAAGAACCATCGCCTCGACTCGTCACCACTTGAGTTCGTTAGTGACTAATCGTTAAGTATTCTCGTCGATTCTTCCCATACCGCCAAGGAATTTCTACGAGCTCTGTGAGCTGGAGTTCAAGCCACGGATTTCAAGTACAATCCTCGACGGTAGAACGAAGCGCCGTCCCATCGTTAGCATCGGATGAGGCGGTTGCTGCCCGCGCGTGCGCGACCAAAGCATGAACTATTCGGCGAGGACATACAGCAAAACGATAGGGCAACAATTACGAAGGATTCAAGATACTTGTACTTTCTGACAATTGGAACCAATTCCTTGCCGCGATTAGAAGCAATTAATTGCCGCAAGTTCAATCAAAACCGAGAGATTTCGCATCTCGACGTTGTTTGCGATTCGTGTTTTGGAACCATCAAATTGCCGAAGTGCAAATTGGACTTAAGTATTGCCGCAAGTGTAGGTAGTGAAAAGAAACAGTAGACAGTAGTATCCTCGGTGACGTCTTCTGCGCCGATTCTCTCTCACAATAGCTTACACACATGAATCCGTCCGCCTGCTCTCAGCTTTCTTCTAGCAGAATGCTTGGCGCCAAGCGGGGCCAAAAAAATCTTCAACGATAACAGGATAGTTCTTCAGCTTGCGGGCGATGTCCTTGCCGTCCCAGAGGAATGTGTTCGCGCGCGCTTCGGCGACTTGTCTGAGCGCGGCCGTGGCGGGGACGCTGAGCATGAGGACAAAGAAATCGGCGTCGTAACTGATTTTGTCAAAGGCCTCATTGAGTTTTCCCGCCGAATACTCTCTATACCTCTTGCACTGATATGCCCATGTCTCATTGCCGCTGACGCCGCGTTGTAAGGCAACTATGTCTATTCCTTTTTGGGCGTCTCCTGAAACCCCGTACAAGTTGCAATTGATAGTAACGGGCTGTACCTCGATAAGCGCGACACACAGTGCTTCGAACTGACTTGGCGTCAATTCATTAAAAGGCAAATCCTGAGTCTGTGTGCGCACCGGCGGCGGAATGCTGCCGGGCGCTGGCTTACCAGCTAACTGATGGACGACGGTGAGTTCGCTGACAGAAAGCTCCCTCTCCCTTGGAACACGATCCGCCGACAGATCATTGAAACTGGTCTTGAGGACTTCCGTTGCCAAGAGATTTAGGCTTTCAGTAATTTGCGCCCGCTCAGCCCGAACCGTCTCGGTCGAGCCATATTTTCGCTCGCGCGTTAAATTCTCAAGCAGCCGGGCCTCGTAGAGCAAAAAATCTTGATAGCGGTTAGTGCCTTCTACCTGAGCCCGCAGCAAATCCAATCCATGTTTGTAATCCATAAACTTGACGATATTGGGGGGAAAGTAACGGGTCGATTGTTGGGGATGTTGAATCGTTTCTCCTATTTCACGGGTACCAACAGACGTTAGCCTCACGCGCGATCCATTCTCCTCTACTAGTTCTTTCTCGGCCCAGTACGTTATTAATTCGTGAACTTCTGAAAGAGGAAGTCGCAATCTCGTTGCTAGATCATCAACTGCGACGCCTGCAGCATCAGAACTCATTGAGTTCAATTCATATAATTTGTGAAGAACCAAATACCTCTTATGCTCAGTGACCTTTGTTCTTATCTCAATTTCTCCCGCATTGATGGCCTTCACCAATATTTGCAGATGGGGTAGAACGCGCCTAGCGTCATGAACCATTACTGTTTTAAAAGAAGAATCAGACAGTTCCTCCTGACTTTGTAAATTGTGAAACTTAGCTGACTCTTCAACGCTGACCTTCTCTTCAAGAAATTCGTAGATATAGTCCTTGGAGCGTTTGTATTGTTCTAAGGACTTCGCCAAATCGAATATACGGTTTTCGCGATACGCCTTCGATATTTCTGTATTTATAGTATAAAGCCTCTCAAGTCTTTCGAGTAACAACCTCGCTAATTTGTAATTTGCCTCTTTGCCTGGGTGGTTCGTTATTTCTTTTTCAAGTCTTGCAATTTCTAAGGACTTGAAAACGACTCTATTAAGTTCATATTTACCATTCTCGTTCAAAATGAAAAACTCATGATCGAACAATCGATAGAATGATTGTATTGCCGCAGTCGCGACCATAACCAATAGAGGAAGAACGAAGAATGATATTGCTGTGCCACTAACTATTCCTGCCGCTAATCCAATCATACCGAACCTGTGTCCCAACGAATTTGTTAGCAGAGCTGTTAGGAACCATGAACTAAGACTAGTACTCAATGTAAATTCCTTGAGGCCGATTCCGTCCTCCAACACGATATTGAGTGCTCCTTTGACGTAAGCGGTATTTAATTGGATCCACAAAAAAAACGGAACTAAGAGGAAAATTTGACTATATGAAAAGAGAGATGATGGATATGCCGTGCTGCACATGGTGCACCATAGGACCGCGGAGGAATACTTGGCGTCCGGTGGTAAATCATTAAACTGACCGTATCCAAAGATCACATGCTTAGTTGTCGAGACAATATGACAAATTGCCAATCCCAATAAAGGAACTGCGAGAGAATTAAGCAGGAGTGATGTTTTCCAATCCAAATTAAGAAGGTTTGTAGTTCTCCATAGAGCTGCAATGACGCAAGGAACATAGAGCCAACTTTGCAGGACGTAGAAGATGTCTCTAATCATGTAAGAAAGGGTAACGCTTCTTTATGAAGTTTAATGCGTCCGCTGTCGTCTATCCAATTGCTCTAACACCGTTTCGCGATCCGCCTTTGGGACAATATGATGCACTTCAAATATTGTTTTGAAGGCATGAGGTGTCCTTGAACAAAGTCATTTCACCCTTAAGAATATAAAGTGTAATAGCCAAAACTTGATCTGACAGTTAAGAGGCGGCGTACAGCGAGCTTGGAGCTGTGGAGGGCTCCCGCCCGCTGTACGCCTTCTCGATCATCTTCGCATCCGCTAACGGCTTCGCATCCAGGAACGTTTGCATCGGCGTTTTGCCATAGCAGTACTTGCCGCCGTGCGTCCGTTCAATCTTATAGCTTTCAATCCACTGGTCCACATCGGCCTGCAACTCCTCAAGGCTGCCGTAGAGCTTCTTGCGAAACGCCACTTGATAAAACTCCTCGAGGATAGTGCGGTGAAAGCGCTCGCAGATCCCTTCGTCTGCGGTGACTTGGCTTTGGTCTTCGTATGGTCGATGTTTCCAGCGCCAAGTAGAGATCGTATTCGTGCTGTTGTAGATTACCGCAATATTCCGAACCACGGTCTGTTAAGATCCGCAGCAAGCGCACGTCGTGCGCTTCGAAGAATGGCAGCACTTTGTCATTAAGCATGTCGGCCGCCACCAAAGCGTTCTTGCGATCGTAGAGCTTGACCTGAGCCACTTTGGTGTAAGTATCGATGAAGGTCTGTTGATAGATGCGACCGACGCCTTTCAAAGTGTCCTGTGCACCGAGGTAACCAGGATGCTCAGTCTCTATCTCACCGTGAGCTTCTTTCTCCTGTTTCGCTCTCTCCAGCGCTCGTAGTTGTTCCTCAGTCAGCACCAGGCTCTCTTGCGCCGCCTTGGCCTCCAGCGCTTTCAATCGCTTCTTGAACGTCTCTACATCGTGCCGCAGCCAAATGCAACGCACTCCACCCGGCAAGATGAAGATGCCACGCTTCTTCAGTTCGTTTGAGACGCGCACCTGGCCCAAGGCTGGCTGCTCGATCGACAGTTCCATCACTGCCTTCTCGACGTGTTCTTCAACGCGGTTCTTCAACACCGGTTTGCGCCGGCTGATCTCCTGCAGTGCCAATTCGCCGCCGCGATCATACAATTCTTTGAAGCGATAGAAACTGTCACGACTGTAGCCCATCACCTTGCACGCCTGACTAACGTTACCCAAGGTCTGAGCCAACTTCACTAAGCCCACTTTGTTCTTGATGATTTTTTCTTCGCTGGTCATACTGACACTCCTCCTGAGCTTCGCGCTCAATTTATCAGAAGCGTCAGATTAAGTCGTAACTACTACACTTGAGCGCGGCATCACCTGGTTGTCTTGAACGTTGCTCCCAAGCCTGCACCGTCTTGGGGCTGATATTCAGCATCATGCAAACACTGTTTGCGAGTAGTTGAGCTTTTCGCGTATTTTCGCGCGATGTCTCTAGGCGGCATTGCTTTTGGCGGACGCGGTGCTTGAATCACGTCACCTTAAATCGCCACGCTTGCCACGTCAAAGGCAAGTGCATCTTCCATGGCTTCTTAAGATCAGAAAATGCCTCATCACTCATATAGTTCGTCTTGTTTGTCTGCACCTTTCGAGTCTTTCCTTGTCTTCATGGCTCACGTTCCTTTCTTATCTGTTGGCTCAGTTCGCCAATGATCCGCGTTTGATCCGGTGATAAGTCGGTCTGGTCAGCTCTTGCCGAACAGATACAGCAAGTGAATTCTGCCAGCATGCTCGAGGTAGAGATACAAGTAACGGGCAAATGACTTCTCGTTACACTCACGCGATGCCGCAGAACCTACGCACAGCAGTTGATTCGTTGAATAAAGAACCGTTGCCGTTTCGTCCAAAAGCGTCCAGCGCGCCAAGATCGAGCCAAGTCGCTACTGAAACCGACGGAATGTGATCTGATGAACAGCGGTAAGTTACAGAAAAGAAATGGCGGGCCATACTGGACAATCTTCGCAACTTTTTCCTGTCGCCCCCGGCAGAAATGCGTAGTTTCTTGCAACAGTCGCGAGAAGCGCTGTAGTTAACCAAGTCAGTTCGCCCCGTCTACACCGCTCCGTTAAGACTCAAACATTTTGCTCAATTGCCGTCCCAATTTCCTTCGAGCACTCCTATCCAAACTTCGATAGACTCACTGCGATTGTTGCCATAAGTTCAAATATCCTAGAACAGTAACCGCTATCAGCGCTCCCAGCGCTGGAAGCCAGTACATAGTTGTGATAAGGGTCTTTGCATGATCTGGTGGAGTTTCTCCGGAGATTGAGCCGGTCAATGAGAAACGTAAACCGAACTCAGGTTTCGTCTCAAGGCAGTCTGCACGCTTAACTGCGCCAATCAGCAGCCTATAGTAGTAACACCTATCCATACTATATAGTCCTAACAATAAACATAGAGCAAATAGGACAATGCCGATAACGCCGGGATTAGCCACAGCGAAGGTGGTACCAAATGAATCCCGACCACGGAAATAAATTGTGGCCACTAAGGTTACAAACGGTACAGCCCAAAGAATTACGCCCTCAGCTATCTCAAATTTCGATAAGCTAGTATCTGGACTCCCTTTTCTGGCTGCAACATAAATGAAAATCATTATCAGGGCCAGGAGAATCGCGATGCCTATGAAACCAAATGAGAACCACCTTACAGAAATCCTTGGGAGTTCGATCTTACTGCCGAACGCAACGCCTCCCCCCATAATCGTGATAACAACAGGTATACCGAATCCCCGAAGCTGTAGCAGAAGGTTATTGAAGTTGCGAGCATTCTCTAAAGCTGCTTTCCATTCTTCTAAGGGAAGGTTTTCACTCATCTCGATTGAACTTCCTCCATCTTAATGGATTTAACCTAGCAATTACTGTCAGTGTCAAGCAATGTAGAGAGACTGGGCAGAGCGCACTATTCCTATGCGCTGTATAACTTGCGATTCTTAGACTTTTGAATCTCCTTGCTCGCCGGTGGTAAGCGACTAGCCAAGTTGCGGCCTTGCTGCTACATTAGCGCCAACCTTTAGACTTGCGCAGCTTTACTGTGGGACCATTCCAGCGGGTGTCTGTCTTTTTGGACGCATTTGGCTTCACATTTATTCTGTATAGGAGGAGTAATGACAGAACAGATACGAGTTTATTTTGCCGGTCCATTATTTACACAAGCTGAATGGCTTTGGAACTTGCGCCTAGCAAATGAATTACGTGGCTTGGGGATGAACATCGTTCTTCCGCAGGCCGAAGCCGATCTCATGTTGAAAGGCAAAAAACCGTTTGATGCTACCTCCCTGTTTTCGTCGAATACAACTGAAATCGATAACGCCGATGTCGTTCTGGCTGTTCTGGACCAGCCTGATCCTGATTCGGGCACATGTTGGGAATGCGGTTACGCCTATAAGTCAGGACGACCCATTGTCGGGTTAAGAACTGACTTCCGCCCCGCTGGAGATGACTCCGAAAGACCGGTAAACCTGATGCTCGCCAGAAGTTGCAAAGGTTTCGTGGCGGTTCCTCCACATAAGATTGACGATCTTGTCTATGTTGCTGAGCAAGTCGCAACCGTAATACGCAACGTGTTTCAGGCAGAATCGACGAGGGATAGGAGCGCAGCAAACCGGAGTTTCTGAAATAGCCGACGTTTTGAAACGGCAACAAACCAGGCGGCCACGTTTCCTCCAGTTCCGACACTGCAAACAACGTCGCCCGTCTTCCAGCTTCGGTTCGATATTCCCGCTCAACAATTAGCGGATTTTATCTCCTGTACCCACGAGTCAACCTCTGCAATTCCTTTTGCTCCGTGGCTCAACATGTAATCCTTTAATGAAGTGCCTACCCACGGTGGCGTAAAGCGGCTCCGTTGAATTGGACTATCAGAATGAAACTCCAAAACACTCACGATTAGATCACGCCGAAAACCGTAAAATGACAACAATCGATTTATTGCCAGTGATAGATTTTCCAGCGTTTCCATCTGTGAATCTGTAAGTGCTTGCGCGCCTGTCTTCCATTCGGAGAGCAGCCCTGTACTAGCCCCTATTAACTGCGCGAGATATTCATCCGAGAAAGGCAAGTGTTCCTGTAACCAGCGAACGGCAGAGAGGACGTCTGGATCGTAAACGTCAGGAATTATTAAGTCGGCGTGGTCCAACACTCAGGATAAATCTGCTTCTATAAATTCCGGCCATTCGGTAGGTTCAATATCGAGATCATCGTCCACGATCTGATTCATTTCGACATTTGCAAGGCGAGCATAAGCAAGGACAATCTCAATATAGGGAACGCTTTTGTCTCGCTCATATTTCGAGACATTTCTGTAAGTGATTTTGACTCCCGCTTGCTTTGAAAGCCGCTCTGCCATTTCTTTTTGAG
>Ga0105248_10008261_pt1 | contig 11437 bp, 9 predicted proteins | sample KBSS34metaG_FD_81524 | JGI IMG/M metagenome (GOLD analysis project Ga0105248, IMG submission 81524) | Switchgrass rhizosphere microbial communities from Kellogg Biological Station, Michigan, USA - KBS S3-4 metaG | ecosystem: Host-associated > Plants > Roots > Rhizosphere > Soil | place...
AACGATGAGGACCCTGTGATAGGTGTGTACATCCACCAGGAGGACATGGCTCAGGCGCCGGCCCGTGCGCAGCCCGTTCTCCTTCCCAATGACCGCGCCCAGCACTTCATCGGAGTGGACGCTTCCCTTCATCACGAGCTCCGCCCTGCGCTCACGCACCAGTGCCACTGCCCTTGCGGCCGCGGCACGGCTGTCGGCGACGTCCACGATCTCGGCGCCGCCGAGATCGATGCCCTTCGACCTGGCAACCTCCGTGATGGTGGCCGACGGGCCAACGAGGATCGGCGTGATCAGTCCCTTCGCCGCTGCATCGATGGCACCGGACAGGGACGTTTCATCACAAGGCCAGGCGACCGCCGTCACGATCGGGGCGAGACCGCGGCACCGCTGCAGCAACTGCTCGTACTTACCAGTTCCAGGCTGAGTCATTGTCAGGTTTCCGCTGGAACGAGGACAGGCCGCCGTACGGCCGGCCCCGTCTCCTTGAGCAGCAGCGTGAGAAAGATGGCGAGGGCGACCCCATAAAGGAGCGGCGCAAACGTCGCCTGCCAGACAGCGTGGGACAGTGCACCCGTCCTCTCACCGATGCCGAAGAGCCGGCGGGCGAACACGGGACCGAGCAGCGCACTGAAGGTGAAGTTGATGAAGTTGATGACGCCAGTAGAGGTCCCGCTCACTTGCGGCGGATTGGCCTCCTTGATCACGGTGTAGGGGAGCATCGCGGCGCCCGAGGCCACACCGGTCGCCAGGCCCACCAGATAGGGCGGAAACGCATCTGACCGCCCGTAGAGAATCCAGGCCAGGCACGCCAGCAGCACCAGCGCGGCAGCGATGATGACCGGCTTGCGCCGGCCGACGCGGTCGGAGAGGAACCCGAGGAGTGGGCAGCCTATGATCCAGCCGAATGGGACACTCGCCGAGCGCAGTACCGCCTCGGCGTACTCGAGTCCGTGGGCCTCCTGCAGGTAGCGCACGCCCCAGACCATGTCGAAGATCGTGGTGGGGATGAACATCAGTCCGGCGATGACCCCGCAGAGGATCGACTGCGGATTGCGGAAGACCAGCCCCAGTGCACCGACCGCTTCCTTGAACCAGGCCGGGTTCTTTCCCGTCACGGCTCGACTCGGGAGCATGAAAAGGAGCAGCGCTGCGATCGCCAGGCCGGCAATGCCCATCCCGGACCAGAAATGGTTCCAGGCGACGCCCGACGCGATCAGCGGACCAACCACGAACTGCCCTGCGGAGCCACCGGCCATGCCGAACATCTGGGTGGCGCCAATGAGGGTCGCGGCTCGGGACGCGGGGAAATTGGTGGTGGCGATGAACGCCGCCCCCACGAGCGCGAAAACGCCGCCCGCACCCTGCAGGAACCGTCCCGCACTCGCCAGCACCGGATCGCCCGACGCGAACAGCAGCGCGCCGACCCCCACAGCCGCGGCACCGATCGGCACCACCTTGCGTGGCCCGAGCTGGTCCATCGCCACGCCCGCGACCAGGCTGAACGGCGAATACCCGTAATAGAAGAGCCCGACCAGCGAGGCGACCGCGGCGGAGCTGAGCCCGAAGGCCCCCGACAGCTGCGGCATCATCACCGCAGGCGCGGACCGCATGACGTACTGGTAGAAGTAGTACGCTGCCGTGACCAGCCAGGCGATCGTGATCGCCCGGCCGGCACCTGCCTTCGCCTTACCGGTCACAGCGCTCGAGACTCAGCAGAGCACGAGCGATACCGCGAGCCCGCCCTCCGAAGTCTCCTTGTACTTCGCATTCATCTCCTTCGCCGTGAGGGCCATGGCCGAGACCGTGGTATCGAAGTCGACGCGCCGGTCCGCCGGGATCTCGTTGCTGGCGATCATGAAGCCGGTCCAGGACTTCACCGCACCATAGGCGCAGCGCTCGATGCAGGGGATCTGCACGTAGCCGGCAACGGGATCGCACGTGAGGCCGAGATGGTGCTCCAGCGCCGACTCGGCGGAGTTGGCGATGACCTGGTGGTCGAAGTCGCTCGCCTGGGTGATCAGTGCGGCACCCATGGCCGAAGCGGTGCCGATCTCGGCCTGGCAGCCACCCTCGGCACCCGCGAGCGTGGCGTGATGCTTGACCAGGTAGCCGACCACGGCGGCCGCGAGGAGACCGTCGCGGATCTTCTGCTGCGGCAGCTTGCGGCCGCCCTCGCCGATGGTGTACACCAGCGCGGGCATGACCCCGGCCGAACCCCCCGTGGGTGCGGTGACCACCAGGTGGCCGCGGGCATTCTCCTCGGATCCCGCCAGCGCATACGCGGCGACGACGCCGACGCCGCGCTGCCCGGCATACTTGTCGTCCATCGCGCGCTTGTAGACCTCGCCGGCCTTGGTCTTGAGCTTGATCGGCCCCGGGAGGGTCGTGACCGGGGCCGACAGCCCGGACTTCACGATGTTCACCATCGCCGTGCTGATCTTGTCGAGGAAGGCATTGACCTCCGCCTCGCTCTTGCCCGACACCGAGACCTCGTTCGCCATCGCGATCTGGGCAATGGTCAGCTTGTGCTTCACGGCGTGTTCCTGCAGTTGCTTCATGGTGGCGTACGGATACTTGGGCTGGCCCTTCTTCGGCGCCTCGTAGCCCTTCCACTCGATGAACCCGCCGCCCACGGAGTAGTACTCCAGCTCGTAGAGGACCTGGTCACCCGCCAGCAGCTGGCAGGTCATCGTGTTGGGGTGAGGGAAATCGCCCTTGGTCGCGCCGTAGATGACGTCCTTGAGCGATACGTTGAACTTGCTGCTCCCGAGCGTCACCGGATACGACTGGTCGGGGTTGGCGGCGATCTCATCGAGGAAGAGCGGGTCGATCGTCGCTGGTTCCTTGCCGATGATGCCGGCCAGCGTGGCGCGCTCGGTGCCATGACCCTTGCCGGTGGCGCTCAGGCTGCCGAACAGCGTCACCTTCATGCCCGTGGCCTTGGCCAGCTGGTCCGCCGGCAGCTTGGTGCAGCGCTCGTAGAAGTTGTAGGTGATGCGCATCGGCCCGATGGTGTGGGAGCTGGATGGCCCCGGGCCGACCTTGTAGAACTCCTCGACCGTGGTCATCACGGGGCCCTTGGAGTTCCGCACCACCGCGAGGCTGTCGGACATGACCAGGTTGAGGCTGTCCGCCGGCGTGGCGGGAGCGGAGGCCGCCTTCTCGGCGGTCTCCTTCGGTGTGAGCGGCTTGCAGCCCGACAGCACCGTCACTGCACCGATCATCGCCGTTCGCATCATGAAACTTCGCCGGTCGATGCCGGCGGGCGTCTCGTCCGGTAACTGGTCGAGATCGATGGGAGAGATCTCGTTGTCATCGCGGGTTGTCATGGTCTTTCTCCTGGCGCGCATGAAGGGGACGCCATCCGTTGAAACACCTGCTCACTTCCCCCCGATCGAGGCGGAGAAGTTGTACTTGCCGGACACCTGGAGCCGGAACCCGCCGGCATCCCACCCACCACCGAAGTTCGTGCGATGGATGTACTGCAGCTCGGGCCCGAACATCATGCCCGGGACCGGATAGTAGAGGAGGTTGGCGAGGGCGTACTGGCCCTGATGGAATGCCGTTGGAAGCTGGCCGTCGGAGTTGTCGATGCTGATCATCGACCAGCCGATCGTGCTCGACCACTTCTCGCTCCATGTGCGGTCATAAAACGCCACGAGTCCGTACACCGGAAGGGCCGAGCCGAGGAAGGGCTGTAACGGGTCGGAGAAGTTGTCCTCGATCCCGATGTCCACTGGCGCGTCGTTCATGTAGTTCTCGACGCCCTCGCCATACATCGCCGCGAGGCGCAGCACCCCCTTGGAATCGGTCTTGACGTTCGAGCTCAGGTTGAGGCCCCAGCCGACCGCATCTCCGGCCAAGTCGAAGGGCTGGTTGCCGAGGTCGTCCCACTTGATGTAGCGCAGGATGCCGGCGAGGCGGAGGTAGCCCCAGTCGTGGCCACCCCACTTGTACGCCGCCGAAAAATCGGGGACAGGAAAGCGGGCGATGACATCCGTCAACTCGATCCGGTCGGCGTAGCTTCCCTGGTCACCACTGGCACCCGGGCGCTCGAGCGCGAACTCCAGCACGTTGTCACCGTGGATCGGCGTCCAGCGAAACTGCACGTTCCGGAAGAACACCATGCCGTTGGGGCCCCAGTAATCCAGCTCGTTCGGGAAGATGTCCAGGTCCATGAACGGGCTCACGGCCTGTCCCATCAGGAACTGGCCCAGCTCGATGTAGGCATTGCGCAGTCGCGGGATAGTCTGCCCGGCGTCGACGCCCACCCCGAAGAAATCGAAGTCGAGCACGGCCTTGGCCTCGCCGAGCTTGGTGGGCGCATGGGCCTTGAGCCCGAACCGCGTCTGCTTCACGCCGAAGAAGAACTGGCCCGGCAACCCGAATTCGTCCTCGACGGCCGGCAGCCTGGTTGGGCGCGCCGCGCCGAGCCAATCACCCTCGATGCCCGTGTGGTCAAAGATGGCGTCGACCATGACGAACCCGTAGAAGTCCAGACCCGCCTTGGGCTTAGCCTCCTCATCCTGGGCCGCGGCGCGCGTCAGCGGCGTAAGTGACAAGACTGCGGCCCACAGCCAGATTGCGCCCGAACGCACTCTTGAGTTCATCGATCTGCCCTCTTGTATGCAATGCGGCCCCACAGGGCTCGTCAGAACAGATGCTGATGCGCGTCACTTCGGTTCTGAATGAAACCCCCGATGCGGGGTTGCTCCGGAATTACCAGCGCGGGCTCAAGCCAGGACGTACCGTCACCGCAGGCGCGCAGGAAGGGCGCAGGCGCTTTATCCCCCGAGTGCAATAGTAATGACGACGAGAACTGAGCCCAGCAACACCATCGCGAGTCCGCTGAGCCAAGGGTGATACTCCGCCACGCGCCCAAACGCGTAGCCAGCGACGAACAGCAGGGCAATGGCAATCGCGTTGGAGACACGCATTGCCCCGAGGACGTTATCCATGAAGAGGAATGGCAGCGCCACCGGCAGCGTCATGACGAACACCCAGAGAAATACCCCGAGGGCGCCCAGCCACTCCTGCCTGCCAAGAGTCGGATGCGGCGGCGGCGGCGGCAACTGCACCAGCTTCTGGCGCATCGGCTCGTACTCGGAAGGACCCAGCGTCTCGGCCATCAGCGGCGGAAGCACCGATGCGATCGCCTTATGCCCTTCCTCGGTGGCGGCCGCCGCATGCAGGCTCCGGAGCGCGCGGATGGCGTGCCCCTGTTCGCTGAGGCAATTCATGAGGTAGAGGATGCCGTCGATGATACCCCAGGCGATGTTGCACCCCAACGCACCGATCAGCATCGTGCGCACATCATCGCGACCCGCCTCGGCCACGCTGAGGGAGCCGGTGAACGTGAGCACCATGATGAGTCCGAAGAGCGCTTCAGCAATGCGCTCAGTCGGCTCGAGGATACGCCCCTTCACTGAACCCTGGGCGGCAGCAGGTAGAGCAGCATCTCGAATGACCCGATGAAATGGCTCAGCAGGAAGGCGTCGACAGGGACAATAATGCCGGGTGTTCCAGCGTTCGTGAAGGCCTGTTCACGAAAAACGGGGAGCAGCCTGGCTGCTCCCCGTCGGCCGCTCACTCCCCTTTCCGGTGCCTAGCCTTCCTCCTTCACCACCACCGCAAGCAGGTCCTGCTGCGAGTGGGCTCCGCCCAGCAGTTCCACCGCCTTGTGCAGCTGTGGATCCTCCGGTGCCCACCGACGGAAGGCCGCCGAGTCGCCGAAGGCGGCCCGGCTCAGGCGCTGCTCGATCAGCCGGTCGATGAGAGCCCGGCTTGAGTCGAACTGCGCCCGGGATACTTCCACCCCCGACCGGGCGAGGCGCTGGTAGAGGGTGTCCCGCCAGGCTGGCTGTACGGTGAAGTCGTAGTGCACCTTCGGCTTCAGTTCCTTCGTCATCTGTGCGAGCGCCGTATTCGACTCGCGCGCCTTGGCAGAAAGGGAGTGCTGCACCGCCTGCTCGACACTGGTGAGGGTGTCTGCGCCAACCACCACGTCGGGTACGATGCCACCGCCGCCCAGGATGACCCGGCCATTGTCCGAGCGGAACGCGGGGCGCGTCGTGTCGGCGGGCGGGAGCGAGTCGTTCTTCGGCGCGTGTTCCCGCTGGATCGACCGGCCGCTCGGCGTATACCATTTCGCGTTCGTCAGCTTGAGCATCCAGCCTCCGTCGAGCGGGTAGAGCGTCTGCACGACGCCTTTGCCATAGGAGGTGGTGCCAAGCAGGACGGCGCGGTCATGGTCCTGGAGCGCGCCGGCTACGATCTCGGCCGCTGACGCGGTGTTGCTGTCGGTCAGGACCACCAGCGGGATGTCGGGCGCCACTGGCACCGCGGCGGTCCGCCGCTCGTCGGCCGGACGGCTCCGGTACTTCACCGTCACGACGTCCTGGCCGGGCGGGAGGAACAGGTTGGTGACCCGCACCGACTGCTCCACGTCACCGCCGGGATTGCCGCGCAGGTCGAGCACCAGCCCCCGCGCGCCCTGGTTCAGCAGGCGGGTCACGGCCCGGCCGAGTTCCTCGCTCGCCACGTCGTTGAAGCGCTGCAGCGATACGTAGCCGATATCGCCGTCGAGCACGATCGCGATCGGCACGCTGGGCACGTGGACGGTGGCCCGGACAAGCTGGTATGCGAGGGGCTTGGGGACACCCTCGCGGGACAGGGTCAGGGCGACCGGCGTACCCGGTACCCCCAGCAGGCGGCGGGACACCTGGTCGAGCTTGAAGCCCTTCACCGCTTCGCCATTCACCTCGAGGATCCGGTCGCCCGACACGATGCCGGCCTGCTCGCCGGGGGTGTTGGCAAAGACCTTGGTCACGACGATAAGGCCGTCCTGGTCCTCGATCAGGAGGCCGACGCCACCGTAGGAGTTACCAAGGCTTTCACGGGAGAAGCGGGCGAGCTCCTCAGGGGAGAAGAGGGCCGCGTAGGGGTCGTCGATCTGGCGGACGAGCCCGCGGGCCGCCCGCTCATAGATCTCGTCCTGGGAGATCGAGTCGATGGCCTCCCGTTGCAGTCGCGCCATAACCTGATCCAACAGTCTGGCCCCGTCGCGTTGCGGCGCACCAGCGGAGAGCAGCGACATCGCGGTCAGGGCCACGACCGGAACCACCAGTAAACTCAGCCACTTCTTCTGCATCTGTCCTCCTGTGGCGCCGGGCGCCGCGATCGTCTATTTGGCTTGGTCGCAACCTTCGCGCCGCTGTGTGTCGGAGAGGGCGATGATTTTCCAGCCCTCCGGCAGCTTTGCGAGATGGAACGCATCCACGCCGCAGTGACTGAATTTTTCGCCTAGCCAGAATTCATACGGGGCCCACACGGCGGCCAGCGAGGCGTCGAACTGCATCGACATGCCGGTGACCCTTTCGTCCCACGTCGGGCCGGTGGCTTTCGCCACGACCCCCGCAAACTCGTCGGCGCCGATGGGGTCGATCATCAGGGTCCCCTTCCGGGTTCCGGCCGACACCAGCCGGGTTCCGGGGGCAAAGGTGCCCGAAATCATGGCCGAGTCCCGGGCCCGCATCCCATCGAACAGGCGAGTGATGACCGCGCGGATCGCAGCCTCGTCGGCGGCATTCTGGCCCGCAGCCTGCGCATGGGCACCGGTGGCACCGATGCAAAGCGCCGTCACGACGGCAAGAACCGGCAGTCGCATCCGCATGGTCATTTCCCCTTCTTTCCGGACTTCATGGTCTTCTCGATATCGTCGGGTGATCGCGGAGCCTTGCTGGACAGCAGGTCGTGCCCGGTGGCCGTGACCAGAACGTCGTCCTCGATGCGGACGCCCAGCTGTTCGTCCGGTATATAAATGCCCGGCTCCACCGTCAGCACCATGCCGGGGGCGAAAGGCGTGGTGTAGTCGCCCACGTCGTGGACGTCCATGCCGAGCCAGTGGGACAGGCCGTGGATGTAATAGGTGTCGCAGGTCGTGCTGCCGCAGAGCGTACCTGAATGCGCCTTCATGTATTCTCTGGCGATCTGGTTGAGCCGCCCCACGGTCATCCCGGGCCGCACCGAATCGATGCCCACCTGCTGCGTGGCCAGCACCAGTTCATAGATCTGCCGCTGCCGCGGAGTGAACTTCCCATCGATCGGGACGGTCCGCGTAACGTCCGCTGAGTAGTAGCCGTACTCCCCGCCCACGTCCATGACCACGAGGTCCCCGGCCGCGATCGTGCGCCGGTTCTTGTCGTAGTGCAGCGTCGTGGAGTTCGGGCCCGACCCGACAATACTCGGGAAGCCAAGTCGCTCCGCCCCTCGGCTCCGGAACCCGTTCTCGATCAGCCCCTCGATCTGGTATTCCGTCATGCCCGGCTTGATGACGCGCATGGCATCGACCAGCGACTCCGCCGTGAGATCGATCGCCGCCCGCATGCGGCGGATTTCGTCCTCGTCCTTGATGAGCCTGAGCTGGGCCACCACGGCGTTGACGTTGACCGCCGGCAGCATCAGCTCGTCGCGCTCGCCGCTGAAAACGAGGCCGGTGAGGTAGGTGTCGTCCCGTGCCCGCCTGCTCCGGTCGACGAAAAGCGAGCCGCCCCGACGCGACCAGGTGCGCTGCTGCAGCAGGTTCCGGATCTCGGATTCGGCGCTGTCGGCGCTGCGTACGTCGCTAATGCCGGTGAGTGCCGACGCTTCCGCGCCCGGTCCGAGGGTCGGGCCGGTCCAGCGTTCCGATTGCGGGTCACGCGGCGGGACGTAGAGCGTCACCCGGGTCGGCTTCCCCGAGTCGGCTGTGACCAGGAGCCAGGAGTCCTTCGACTCGATGCCCGTCAGGTAAAAGAAATCGTTCACCTCGCGATAGTCGGAGTCCTGCGGGTAGTCGCCCTCGACATCGCGTTCCTTCGAAGAGCGGACCACGGCGATGCCGCTGACCATGGCCCTCGCGAGGCCATCGCGCCGCGCAGTGAGCCGTTCGACTGGAACCGGTCCGGCCGGTGAATTGACCTGGGCTGCAATGGACGAGGCGCAACAAAAGGCGAAGGCGGTGAGTAGGACGCCCTGACGGATCAAGCGCTTGCTCCTGAAGGTCGTGCGGGTGACGAGGCGGAAAACAGGAACGGGGCAGATCCCCGGACGTATAACACTGAAACGTGGCACGAAATCAGGCGCCGTCAACAGGACTCAGTACGAAAGGCACACCGGGGATTGTTTCTGCTCGAGGCTATCTTCTTGATCGCAAAGTCTGGAGGTCGTGAATGCGCTGGACGCCGGGTGGGAGGAGCGAGAACCTCGAGGATCGTCGCGGCGCGTCGGGTGGTGGCTTCGGCGGCTTCGGCGGTGGACGGGGCCTTGGCCTCGGGGGGATCGTCATCCTCCTGGTGTTGAGCCTCATTTTCAAGCAGGACTTTCTCAGTCTGGCAACTGGTGGCGGTGCGGCACCGTCCTCGGCCCCTGCGCCGGTCAACGATCCGGCGGAGGAGAAATCGGTCCAATTCCTGTCGTTCGTCCTGGATGATGCCCAGGATACGGTCTGGGCGGCGCTGCTGCCCCAGACGATGAATACCCGCTACAGCGACGCGCGCCTGGTGCTGTTCCGCGACGTAGTACAGTCGGCTTGTGGCACCGCCCAGGCAGCCAGCGGACCCTTCTACTGTCCGGGCGACCAGAGGGTCTATGTCGACCTTGCCTTCTGGGACCAGCTGGGACAGATGGGCGCTTCGGGTGAGTTCGCCCAGGCCTACGTGCTCGCACACGAGCTCGGACGCCATGTGCAGGCACTGCTCGGCACCTCGCAGCAGGTGACCCAGCTGCAGCAGTCCCGGCCCGAGATGGCGAACCAGGCCTCGGTGCTCCTCGAGCTCCAGGCCGACTGCTACGCCGGGGTCTGGGGTCACTCAGCGTCCCAGCGAGGGAAGCTCGATCCGGGCGAGGCCGAGCAGGGATTGCGGGCCGCTGCCGCAGTCGGCGATGACCATCTTCAGAAGATGTCGACCGGGCGGGTGAGCCCCGAGTCGTTCACGCATGGCAGCTCCGAGCAACGCATGACCTGGTTCCGCCGCGGTTTCGAGTCCGGCGACCCTCGTCACTGCGATACCTTCTCTCGTACCCAGTGACCGCCTCAGGGAGATTCCACATGATGCTTATCCGGCGCAGCAGCATCGCGCTGCTCGTCCTGCTCGCTGCCCTCACCGCGTCGGCCTTCGCCCAGTCGTCCGGCAAGGCGAAGCCAAAAGGCGGCGACCCGATCGTGCAGGACCGCCCGCTCTCTGAGTGGATCGCCGACCTGGGCGGTGACGCGCCATATACGCGGGTGTCGGCGGCCTATGCCGTAGGATCGGCGGGGTCCGCTGCGAAGGCGGCAGTGCCGGCCCTCATCGAGAACCTGGGCAGCGAGAACGCCACGGTGCGCTATGCCAGCACGCTGGCGCTCGGTGAAATCGGCCCCGACGCGGCGGCGGCTGTTCCGGCCCTGCAGAAAGAGCTGGATGACCGGAACGATGACGTGGCCCACATGGCCAGGAAGTCGATCAAACTCATCACCGGGGAGGCAGTGGAATAGGCCCTCCGGGGAGGCGTCGTCCTCCCCTTGCGTTTTATCCGTCCATCTGCAATAATGGATGGAGATGGGAACCTTGCTCCTGCCCCAGTTGGATTTGTTCGCGGATCCCGTCCGCGCCCGCCTGTTGCTCCTGCTGGAGCCGCGGGAGCTGAGCGTGGGCGACCTGGGCGAGATTCTGCAACTCCCACAGCCTACCATGTCTCGTCACCTCAAGGCTTTAGCCGATCAGGGCTGGGTGACGTCGCGGGCCGAAGGCACCAGTCGGCTTTACCGCGCCAACACAAGGGCACAGGCCGAGGCGCTGGGGGATTTGTGGCGGCTGGTGCGAGCCGAGGTCGCGGGAACGGCCGAGGTTCGGCGGGACCAGGAGCGGGTGCGTCATGTGCTCGCCCAGCGTCAGGCTCGGGAGGGGTTCTTCGAAGGGGCGGCCGGAGAGTGGGACGAACTGCGCACAGAGCTGTTCGCCCCGCGCTTCGAGTTGCTCGGCCTGCTCGGGTTGATGGAGCCGTCCTGGGTGGTCGGCGATCTGGGATGCGGCACCGGTCACTTCGCGCTCGCCGCATCGCCATTCGTGCAGACTGTGATCGCAGTCGATGGGTCGAATGCGATGCTCGACGTGGCCCGCACCCGCCTCGCGGAGCGAGCCAACGTCGAGCTGCGCCAGGGTGACCTCACCTCGCTGCCGATCGCCGATGGGACGCTCGATGTGGCCGTCCTCAACCTGGTGCTGCCGTATGCCGGAGATCCGGGGCAGGTGATTCGTGAGGCCGCGCGCGTCCTCAAGCCGGGCGGACGGGTTCTCGTAGTGGACCTGCAGCCGCACGAGCAGGTGGAGCTCCGGCAGCGGTTCGGCCAGCAGTGGCAGGGATTCTCCGCAGCGACGCTGCGGAAGTGGTTCGACCAGGCACAACTCAGAGCGGTGCG
>Ga0105248_10008262_pt1 | contig 11437 bp, 10 predicted proteins | sample KBSS34metaG_FD_81524 | JGI IMG/M metagenome (GOLD analysis project Ga0105248, IMG submission 81524) | Switchgrass rhizosphere microbial communities from Kellogg Biological Station, Michigan, USA - KBS S3-4 metaG | ecosystem: Host-associated > Plants > Roots > Rhizosphere > Soil | place...
GCGGACGGGTTCTTTCGCAGCGGCGACATCGGCGTCGTCGACGAGCGCGGCTACTTCAAGATCGTCGACCGCAAGAAGGACATGATCCTGGTCAGCGGCTTCAACGTCTATCCGAACGAGATCGAGGACGTCGTCACACAGATGCCGGGCATCCTCGAGTGCGCGGCGGTGGGCGTCGCCGACGCCAAGGCGGGCGAGGCGGTCAAGCTGGTCATCGTCAGGAAGGACCCGGCGATCACCGAGGCGGCGGTGCGCGCCTACTGCGAGGCCAACCTGACCGGCTACAAGCGGCCCAAGATCGTCGAATTCCGCACCGACCTGCCCAAGACCCCGGTCGGCAAGATCCTGCGCCGTGAACTGCGCGACAAAGCCTGAGCGGTCGCGAGGCGGAGAGCGCGGTGATGACGCTTCATGCTGATACATTTCGCGCATCGTTGATGTCGCGCCCGCGAGCGCGAGTGATGGGAACGGGAACATACCGGTGATCTGGGTCAAGACCGACGCGGGCCGCGCCGAAATGCAGACACGGTCGCTGGTCAAGGAGCGGGCGCGCCGAAATCTCCTGCTCCTCATCGACGGCACGAAGACCGAGGAGATGCTGCTCGCCAACCTGGCCGGAATCAGCGCCGACGACTTCCAGGAGCTTCGCAAGCTCGAGCTGATCGCCCCCGCCAGCGGCGCCGTGACGGTCGGCAATCCGGCGCGCGGCAACTTCGAGGCGACGCGCCCGACCGCGCCGATGCCGCTCGACACCAAGACGCTCGACTACAGCGAGTTCACGGCGGCGCTCACCAAGCTCATCTCGGCCCAGCTCGGCCTGCGCGGATTCACGCTGACGCTGGCGGTCGACAAGGCGTCGACGATCGCCGAGCTGCGCGACGTCGCGCAGCGCGTCATCGAGCAGGTGCGCGAGCGAAAGGGCGACGCCGCCGCCAACGAGGCGCGAAAGACGCTCTACGGCGGTTGATCGCGTCCCGTCGCTGCGGGCGGCCGCGGCGCGCGCGCGCGGCCGCGCCGTCGCCGCCTTCGTGTGGCGCCCGTTCCGCGTCGTCCTGCTCGGCGTTCTCGTCGTCGTCATCTTCGTCGAGGAGTGGGGCTGGCGGCCGCTGACGGCGCTCGCCGCGAAGATCGCCCGCTGGCCGCCGATCGCCGCCGTCGAGCGATGGATCCACGCTGCGTCGCCGCCGGTCGCGCTGGCGTTCTTCCTCGTTCCCGCGCTCCTGCTCGTGCCGGTCAAGCTGGCCGCGCTCTGGCTGATCCACGACGGACAGGCGACGCTCGGCATCGCCGTCATCGTCGCCGCCAAGCTGGCCGGAACGGCCTTCGTCGGCCGGCTCTTCATCCTGGTCGAGCGCCAGCTGATGACGTTTCGCTGGTTTGCGCGCTGCGTCGCCTGGTGGCGCGGCACGCGCGATCACGTCATGGCGACCCTGCGCGGGTCGGTCGTCTGGCGCAGCGCGCGGGCGGTGCGGCGATTTGCGCGAAACTGGCTGCAACGCCTGCGCACCTTGAAGGACTGAGCCTGCGCCCCCGAATCTTCGTCGCCGACCCGTTCGCGGCCGACAGCATCGTCACGCTGCACGGGGCGGCCGCGCGCCATCTGCAGGTGTTGCGGCTCCAGCCCGCCGACCTCGTGACGCTGTTCAACGGCGACGACGGCGCCGAGTGGCCAGGCGAGATCGTCCGCATCGGCCGGCGCGAGGTCGAGGTCCGCCTCGGCGCGCCGAGCGCCGTCGATCGCGAGCTCGCGTGCGACGTCACGATCGCGGTCGGCGTCCCCGCCAACGACCGGATGGATGCGCTCGTCGAGAAGGCCGGCGAGCTCGGCGCTGCCGCGATCCAGCCGCTCGCCTGCGAGCGCTCGGTCGTACGCCTCTCGGGCGATCGCGCCGAGGCGCGGCGCGCGCACTGGCAGCGCGTCGCCGAGGCGGCCAGCGAACAATGCGGCCGGGCCCGCGTCACCGCCGTGCTGCCGGTGCGCTCGCTCGACCGCTGGCTCGACGAGGCGCGATCCAGCGCAGCGGATCGACGCATCGTTCTCAGTTTCGCCGCCGTCGCGGCGATGCCCGCGCAGGCGCTCGGCGCCGAGGGCAACGCCAGCACGAGGAAAACGCTCGTCCTGAGCGGCCCCGAAGGCGGCCTCAGCGCCGCCGAGGAGGCCGCCGCGGTCGGTGCGGGCTTCGTACCGGTGAGCCTCGGGCCGAGGACCTTGCGCGCCGACACGGCGCCGCTCGCCCTGCTCGCCTGGATCGCCCTCTCGCAATGCGGGCTTCGCGCCGATCAGCTCAGCATGTGGGTGTCACCGCAGACCGACAGCGCCTGACCGGAGATCGTCGCCGCGCGACGGCTGGCGAGAAAGACGGCGTAGTCGGCGAGCTGCTCGGGTGTCACGTACTCCTTGATCGACGTCGCCGCGAACGCCGCGCGCTCGACCTCCTCGAACGCGACGCCCCGCGCCTTCGCCTTTGCTGCCAGCACCGACTGCTGCCTCGGCCCGGCGACGACGCCGGGCAGCAAGGCATTGACTCGGATCTTGTCGGGGCCGAGCTCGATCGCGAGCGAGCGCATCAAACCGATCACGCCCCACTTGGCTGCCGCGTAGGGCGTGCGCAGGGCGAAGCCGAGTCGCCCCGCGAGAGACGACACGCCGACGATGCTCGCATTGCCGGACCGGCGCAGTGCCGGCACGGCGAGGCGAACGCAGTTGAAGTGGCCGGTGAGATCGATGGCGATGCAGCGGTCCCAGTCGGCGGGATCGATCGTCTCGACGGCGCCGGTGGGGCCTGCGATGCCGGCGTTGCTGACCAGGCAATCGAGGCCGCCGAGGCGCTCGCCGGCGCTAGCGAACCAGCGCTCGACCGCGTCGCGATCCGAGACGTCGCAGGCGACCGCGTGCAGCGCCGGATCCGACGCGGCGAGCGCGCCCAGCGCGGCAGCATCCACATCGCACAGCGAAACGACGGCGCCTTCGCGATGAAATGCGCGCGCGATCGCCAGGCCGATGCCGGCGCCTCCCGCCGAGACCATGACGCGCAAACCAGCGAGACCGAGCTCCATGTCGTCCTCCGATGCGATGACGCTAGCGCGGCGGCAGCACCCCGCGCCCGGCGATGAAGGCCGCCGTGCTGCTGATGTCCTCGTGCAACGCCGATCGCGCGGCCGCGGCGTCGCCGGCGACGACGGCGGCGAGCAGCGCGGCGTGGCAGCGCAAGGCGACGCCGCTCTCGAGCCGGCCGGCGCCGGCGCGCATGTCGAGGTTGAGGATCGGGCCGATGCGAAGCCACAGCCCTTCGATGATCGCCGTCAGCGCCGGCATTCCGGCGCTGCGGTAGATCGCGAAATGCAGGTCGGCGTTGGCGACGATGGCAGCGTCGAGGTCGGGTGCGGCGCGAGTCCCCTGACGTCGGAACGCCGCCTCGTGGCGGCGCAGCGCGGCACGCTCGCCGGCGCCGCGGCGGCGCGCGGCCTGCTCGACGGCAAAGCCCTCGATCGCGAGGCGAATGGCGGTGAGCTCGGCAAAGCCGGGCGCGGACAGGAGCGGCACCTGCACGGCTCGCTTCGGAGTGACCTCAAGGGCGCGCTCGGCGACGAGCCGGGCCACCGCGTCGCGCACCGGCTGCATCGACGTGCGCTGCTGGTCGGCGACGCTGCGCAGGGAGAGCCGGTCGCCGGGCGCGAGCACGCCGGTGATGAGTTGGCGCCTCAGGTCGGCGAGGACCCGGGCGCCGAGTGTCTCGTCCATGGCGTCGGCTCAGGAGGTGGCTCAGGAGGAGATCGGAGATTCCCCGGCTTTACAAGCACTGCGATCCAGTCCACGATAACTGTGATCACAGTTCCAGGCAAGCGCTCTCACCCAGGAGGCAGCATGACCCGTCCCCTCGATCCCGTCCGCCGCCGCATCGTCGCCGGCGCCTCGACCGCCGCCGTTCTCGGCTGGCCCGCGCTCGGCCGCGCCCAGGCCGACGTCATCCGCATCGGACACCTGACGCCGCGCACCGGCTTCCTCGGGCCGCTCGGCGAGTTCGCGGTGCAGGCGGTCGACATGGCGGTCGCGGAGATCAACGCCGCGGGCGGCATCAATGGGCGCAAGGTCGAGGCGCTGAAGGAAGACTCGGTCAATCCGCAGACCGCATCGACCAAGGCCGAGCGGATGATCGAGCGCGACAAGGTCGCCTGCATCATCGGCGAGATCTCTTCGGCGTCGGCGCTGACGATCAGCCAGGTCGCCGAGCGCACGAAGACGCTCTTCATCAACACCGGCGCCAACTCCGACGAGCTGCGCGGCAAGGGCTGCAAGCGCTACATGTTCCACATCGAGAGCCAGAACTCGATGTACGTGAAGACGTGCGGGCGCTCGCTCATGGCGCAGGGGCTCGTCAAGGGCAAGAAGTGGTTCTCGCTGACCGCCGACTACGCGTTCGGTCACGACCTGCTGCGAGTCGCCAAGCGCTTCATGGCCACGGCAGGCGGCGAGTTCGCGGCCGACAAGCTGGTGCCGACCGATGCCACCGACTTCTCGCCGCTGCTGCTCGAGATCCGCAGCGCCAAGCCCGATCTGGTGATCTCCAACCTCGCCGGCAACCAGATCACGAATTTCCTCAAGCAGTACTCGGAGTTCGGCCTCACGTTTCCGGTCGCCGGCTTCGGATTCGACACGGCGCTCGCCTGGGGCGCCGGCAAGGGCAACTTCCTCGGCACGTGGCCGGTGGTCTGGCACCATCTCATCGACACGCCCGACACCAGGCGTTTCGTCGCCGAGTTCACCAAGCGCTACAGCCGGCCGCCCGAGAACCAGGCCTGGGGCGACTACAACGCCATCAAGCTCACCGCGCAGGCGATGGCCGAGCTCAAGTCGACCGATTCCACGAAGCTCGTCGAGCACTTCGAGAAGGGCGCCAAGTTCGGCCTCATGAAGACGCGCGAGGGCTACTTCAGGAAGAGCGACCACCAGATGATGCACGAGATGTACACCGTGCAGGCGCTGCCCGCCGCCGAGATCAAGAACGCGTTCGACATCTTCCGGTCGTCGGCGCCGGTGCCGGGACCGAACGAACCGCTCGAGGTGATCGCGGCGACCGCCGAAGAGAACGAGTGCAAGTTCGCCTGACGCGCCGGCCCGCCGTCATCGCCCACCGGCGCAGCCGCCGAACGACGTGCTGCTCGTCCAGCACCTGCTCAACGGCCTGCTGGCCGGCGCCTATTACCTGCTGATCGCACTCGGCCTGTCGCTGATCTTCTCGCTCGGCGGCATCGTCAATCTCGCGCACGGTGCGTTCTACGCGATCGGCGCGTACCTGGCCGTCAGCATCGGCGCGTCGCTCGGCTTCGGCGGCGCGGTGCTGATCGCGCCGGTCGCCGTCGGCATCCTCGGCGTCGCCGTCGAGCGGGTGCTGTTTCGGCGCTTCTACAAGGCCGACCCCGCGCTCTCGCTGCTACTCACGTTCGGCCTGGCGATGGTCGCCGAGCAGGCGCTGCGAATGATCTTCGGCGCCGCGCCGCTGTCGTGGGCGATTCCGCCGGCGCTGCGCGGCCAGGTGTTCCTCGGCGACTTCGTCTATCCACGCTACCGGCTGCTGATCCTCGCCGTCGCGGTCGCCTGCGTCGCCGCGCTCTGGCTGCTGCTGCAGCGAACGCCGTTCGGCCGTGTCGTTCGCGCCGGGGTGCAGAACGCCGAGATGGTCGGCGCGCTCGGCATCTCTCTCGAGCCCTACATGACGGCGATCGCGTTCCTCGGCATCGGCCTGGCCGGACTCGCCGGCGTCATGCTGGCGCCGATCTTCTCGATCCATCCAGCGATGGGCGCCGAGATCATCACCTCCGCATTCGTCGTCGTCGTGATCGGCGGGCTGGGCTCGTTCTGGGGCGTCGTGGCGGCCGCCGTCGTCGTCGGCCTGGCCAAGGGCGCCGTCACCGCGGCCGGCTACCCGCAGTACTCGGAGGCCGCGATCTACCTGCTGATGCTGCTCGTGCTGCTGGTGCGTCCGCGCGGCCTCTTCGGCGAGCGCATCCAGCGCTTCGAGTAGCCGGCGACGCACGATGCCGACCGCTCGCGACCTCGTCATCGCCGCACTCGGCCTCGCGCTGCTGCCGTTCGCACTGGCGGCGATGGGGCTCGGCGTCACGTCGGCGACCGAGGTCGTCGTCTTCGCGCTCGCCTGCATGGCGCTCAACGTTCTCGTCGGCTACACCGGCCTCACGTCGTTCGGCCACGGCGCCTGGTTCGGCCTGGCGGCGTACGCGGCGGGGCTGTCGCAGCGCGCCTGGTTCGCCGGCTCGTTCGTCTGGCCGCTCGTCTTCGGCGGCGCTCTCGTCGCGGCGCTCGCCTGGGCGTTCGGCTTTCTGATCCTGCGCCGCCGCGGCGTCTACTTCTCGCTCCTGACCCTGGCGTTGGCCGCGATGCTGTACTCGGTGGCGTTTCGCTGGACCGAGGTGACCGGCGGCGAGAACGGCCTCGGCGGCATCGTCAGGCCCGTGCTCGCCGGCGTCTCGTTCGACGCCGCGCCGGCGTACTACGCCCTGGTCGCGACCATCGCCTTCGCGGCCGTCGTCGCGCTCTGGCGTCTGCATCGCTCCCCGCTCGGCAGCGTCCTGGTCGCAATCCGCGAGAACGAGCAACGTGCGCGCTTCATCGGCTACCCGACCAACCGCGTCAAGCTGGCGGCGTTCGTCGTCTCGGCGATGCTCACCGGCCTGGCCGGGATGCTGCTCGCCTTCAACAACCGGATGACGTCGGCCGAGCCGATCTCGGTCGCGTTCTCGGGCGAGCTGCTGGCGATGGTGATCATCGGCGGCATGCGTTCGTTCCTCGGCCCGGCGCTCGGCGCGCTCTTCTTCGTCATCTTCCGCGATTCGCTCTCGCGCGTGACCGAGAACTGGCTGCTCTATTTCGGATTGCTGTTCGTCGCCTTCATCGTCTTCTCGCCGACCGGGCTGGTCGGGCTGTACGAGCGGGTCTCGGCGCGCTGGCGCAAGGCCGCTACCGGTGACGCGGCCATGGCCGACCGCCAGGCCGGAGCGACCACGCTGCCCGCGTTCCTGCGGCCGCCGCCGGGCGACGGCGCTGCCGTCCTCGAAGCTCGCGGGCTGGCCAAGCGCTTCGGCGGCATCGCGGCGGTGAAGAACGTGTCGCTCACCCTGCGCGACCGCACGCTGCACGCGCTGATCGGCCCGAACGGCGCCGGCAAGACGACGGCGTTCAACCTCGTCTCGGGCCTGTACGCACCCGACGCGGGCAGCGTCACGCTGCGCGGCGAGGCGATCGGCGGCCGTTCGCCCGAGGCGATCACCCGCGCCGGCGTGGGCCGCTCGTTCCAGATCACCAACCTGTTCGCTGCGCTCACGGTCGCCGAGAACGTCCGCCTCGCCGTGCAGGCGCGCCACCCGCGCCGGTTCGCCGCCTGGTCCGGCGTCGCGTCGCTGAGCGACGTCGGCCGCGACAGCGCCGAGCTCGTTCGCGCGATGGGCCTGGGCGGCGTCGAGAGCGCGCCGGCGGCGTCGCTCTCGTACGGCGGCCAGCGCCTGCTCGACATGGCGCTCGCGCTCGCGACGAAGCCGCGCGCGCTGCTCCTCGACGAGCCGCTCGCCGGTCTCGCCGCGGCCGAGCGCGAGCGCGTCGGCAAGCTCGTCAAGGACATCTCGGGCGAGATCCCGGTCCTGCTCGTCGAGCACGACATCGACCGCGTCTTCGCACTCGCCGATGCGGTCACGGTGATGAACGAGGGTGAGGTGCTCGTCGACGGCAGCGTCGCCGACGCGCGCGACTCGCCGCAAGTGCAGGCGATCTACATCGGCGCCGGGTCGCACGCGCTGGCCGAGCGGGCGCATCCCGGGGCGGCGAGCGCGCAGGCGCTGCTATCGGTCAGCGGCATCGACACCTACTACGGCAAGAGCCACATCCTGCGCGGCGTCAGCTTCGACGTGCGCGAGCACGAGATCGTCGCCTTGCTCGGGCGCAACGGCGCCGGCAAGTCGACGCTGCTGAAGTCGGTGATCGGCATCGCACCGCCGGCGGCGGGAACGATCGCCCTCGGCGCCGAGGCGCTGGCGCGCCGACCGGCGGCGCAGATCGCTCGCGCCGGCGTCTCCTACGTGCCGCAGGGGCGCGGCCTCTTCGCCGGAATGTCGGTTGCCGAGAACCTCGAGCTCGGCCACCTCAAGCGGCGCAGCGGCACCGGCAAGCACTGGGACGACGCCAAGATCCTCGCCTTCTTCCCGAGCTTGAAGGCCCGCTGGCGGGCGCCCGCCGACTACCTCTCGGGCGGCGAGCAGCAAATGGTCGCCGTCGCGCGAGCGCTCTCCGGCGACACCCGCATCCTCCTCCTCGACGAGCCGTTCGAGGGCCTCGCGCCGGCGGTGATCGAGGAGCTGTTCGAGGCGTTCGACCGGATGCGCTCGGAGATGGCGATCCTGATCGTCGATCATCATCTCGATCTCGCCCTCGCGCTCTCGGACCGAACGGTGGCCCTCGAGCGCGGCGAGGTGACGCACGTCGGACCATCGGCCGAGCTCTCGCGCGATCTCGAGCTGAGGCGCCGGGTGCTCTGGCTCTGACCGCGCGCGGCCGTCGAGGAACACGACCCATCGAGGACGACATGACACCAAGCTCCAAGCGCGCCGGCATCGTCGGCGCCGGCCTCATCGGACGCGCCTGGGCGCACGTCTTCGCGCGCGCCGGCTGGCAGGTCGCCGTGTGGGACCCGTCCGCGGCGCAGCGCGACAGCGCAGCGCGCGAGATCGAGCGCTCGCTGCACGATCTGCATCGCCACGGACTCGTCGTCGATCCCGACGCGGCCGCGGCGTGCGTGCGCGTCGTGCCTTCGCTCGCCGAGGCGGTCGGCGACGCCGTCTACGTGCAGGAGAGCGGACCCGAGACGCTCCAGGCGAAGCTGGAAACCTTTGCCGCGCTCGACGCCGCCGCGCCGCCCGACTGCGTCCTCGCGTCGTCGACGTCGGCAATCGTCGCGTCGCGCTTCACCGAGGCGCTCGCCGGGCGCGCGCGCTGTCTGGTCGCCCACCCGGTCAACCCGCCGCACCTCGTGCCGGTCGTCGAGCTCTGCGGCGCGCCGTGGACCTCGCCGGAAACGCGGGCGCGCGCCCGCGACGTGATGCTCGGCGTCGGCCAGGTGCCGATCGACGTCCGCCGCGAGATCGACGGCTTCGTCCTCAACCGGCTGCAGGCGGCGCTCCTCACCGAGGCGTTTCGCCTCGTCCAGGACGGCGTCGTCAGTCCCGACGACCTCGATCGCACCGTCGCCGAGGGTCTCGGCCGGCGCTGGGCGTTCATGGGGCCGTTCGAGACCATCGAGCTGAACGCCCCGGCCGGCGTCGCCGACTACTGCGAGCGCTACGTCGAGTGGTTTCGACGCTATGCGGCCGACCTGCCGCCGCCATCGGTATGGAACGAGGCATCATGGCGCGCCACCGCCGCGGCGTGTGCGCCGGCGCTGGACCGCGATGCGATCGCGCGCAAGAGCGAATGGCGCGACCGACGGCTCGCCGCGCTCGCGTCGCACCAGCAGAGCCAGCCCCGATGGGCCGACACACCGAACGAGGAGCCATCGTCATGAGCCGCAAGACCTCCCCCCGCCGCAAGGTCATCGTCACCTGCGCCGTCACCGGCGCGATCCACACGCCGTCGATGTCGCCGCACCTGCCGATCACGGCCGACGAGATCGCCGAGGCGGCGCTCGGCGCGCACGCCGCCGGCGCCGCGATCGTCCACCTGCACGCGCGCGATCCCGTCGACGGCCGGCCGGACCAGAGCCCGGCCGCGTTCGAGCCGTTCCTGAAGCGGATCAAGCGCGAGGCCGACGTCGTCGTCAACATCACGACCGGCGGCGCGCCGACGATGTCGGTCGAGGAGCGCCTCAAGCCGTGCGCGCACTTCAAGCCGGAAGTGGCGTCGCTCAACATGGGCTCGATGAACTTCGGCCTGTTCCCGATGCTGGCGCGCTTCAGCGAGTTCAAGCACGACTGGGAGCGGCCGTATCTCGAAGGCTCCGACGAACGCATCTTCAAGAACACGTTCCGGGACATCGCGAACATCCTCGCCACCTGCTCGGCCAATGGCACGCGCTTCGAGATCGAGTGCTACGACATCGGCCACCTCTACACGCTGCGTCACTTCGCCGACCGCGAGCTCGTCAAGCCGCCGTTCTTCATCCAGTCGGTGTTCGGCATCCTCGGCGGCATCGGGCCGCACCCCGAGGACGTCGCCCACATGCGGCGCACCGCCGACCGGCTGTTCGGCGACGACTACGTGTGGAGCGTGCTCGGCGCGGGTAGGAATCAGCTGCCGATCGCGGCGCAGTCGGTGGCGCTCGGCGGCAACGTCCGCGTCGGCCTCGAGGACTCGCTCTGGATCGGCGCCGGCAAGCTCGCCGAGACCAATGCGCAGCAGGTCCGTGCCGCGCGCCAGGTGATCGAAGGTCTCGGCCACGAGCTGGCGAGCGCCGACGAGGCGCGCGAGATGCTGCAGTTGAAGGGCAAGGCCAACGTCGCGTTCTGATCGTTGCCGGCTGCACGCGCGTCGTGCAGCCGCCGCGACGTGGCTGCCGCGCCTCTACGCCGCGTTCCGGCTCGAGCCGCGCAGAGGCCTAGGCCTTCGCCCCGCTGCGCGCCGAGCCGGGGACGAGGTCGAAGCGGAACAGGCGGCATTCGATCGGGCCGTTCCACATCGGCACCCGGCGCGATTCCTTCAGACGCATCGCGCTCGGCAGCTTCATGTCCGGGCTGAGGATCCACGCCGTCCAGCCAGCGGGATGGGCCGTGTAGGCGTGCTTCCAGTGGGCAGCCAGGCGCGGGAAGAAGTCGCCCGGCGCATCGCGGTCGCTCGCCGGCTCGCTGCCGGCGCGAGGCGCCGCCGCGATGGCCCGGGGATCGTCGCCGCGTCGCTCCGTGCCCGGCGAGGCGACGCGTCCGGGAGCGCCTGAACGCGCCTTGCCGGCGACCTCGATCCGCTCGCCGTAGGGCGGGTTGACCATCAGCGTGCCGTGCAGGCCGTCGGGCAGCGGCGGCGGCGGCCGCTCGAGCGCATCGCCGCCGTGGAAGACGATCGCTTCGGCGACGCCGGCGCGCTCGGCGTTGCGGCGCGCGAAGTCGACCATGCGGAACGAGACGTCGCTGGCGAAGATCGGTACCTGCGCGGCGCGCACGCGGGCAGCCGCCTTGGACTTCAGGCGCTGCAGCTCGGCGCGCCGCTCTGCCATCGCGAACGGCAGCAGCCGCTCGAACGCGAATCGGCGCAGCCGGCCCGGTGCCAGATCCATGGCGATCTGCGCCGCCTCGATGACGATCGTGCCCGAGCCGCAGCAGGGGTCGTGGAGGGCGCCGCCCTCGGTGGGCGTGCCGCGCCAGCCGGCGGCGGCGAGCATCACCGCGGCGAGCGTCTCCTTGAGCGGCGCGTCGCCCTGGTCCTCGCGCCAGCCACGCTTGAACA
>Ga0105248_10008263_pt1 | contig 11435 bp, 10 predicted proteins | sample KBSS34metaG_FD_81524 | JGI IMG/M metagenome (GOLD analysis project Ga0105248, IMG submission 81524) | Switchgrass rhizosphere microbial communities from Kellogg Biological Station, Michigan, USA - KBS S3-4 metaG | ecosystem: Host-associated > Plants > Roots > Rhizosphere > Soil | place...
GCGGATGCAACCCGTTCGGCCAGCTTCTTTGGTGTGCGCGGCGGCACCAGCCCTTTGGCCAGGGTAATTTCGATCGCCGTGAACGGTCTTAACTCGCCCGCTGCCGGCGGTTCGGCCACTGCCTCGGCCGGGGCGGTCTCCTCCGCTGTGGGCGCGCGCCGCGGCGCGCGCAGCCGATCCGGAGCCCCTTCGAGGCTCGCCCGCAGCAGGAGAAACAGCGCCAGGCCGTTCAGGAGATGCCAGGCGAAATGCGTGCCGACCTTGCGCCCTTGCATCAGAATGCGGTCGCACAGCGCGAAATCCAGCGAGCGCAGCGTGATGGAAACCGCAAGGATCGCCGCCGCCCACAGCAGATAAGGCGCCGCGCGGTGTCGCCGCTCCTCGGCCAGCAGGCCGACGACGATGAGCGCCATCAACGCCGGCAAATAGAAGACGCTGCCGTTGAGGCACGGTTTCGCCCCTTGGATCTCCGGACCGGGTACGCCCACCCCGCCGTCCCAGCATTGTACCTGGCCGGTCATGGCCATGATCGCCGTGAAGCCGATCACCAGCAGCACCGAGAGGCCAACCGGCACGGCGAGGAAGCGATTCAGCGCAAAGCCGAGATAGACGAGCATGAACAGGCCGATGGGAACGACGTCGAGCAGCGCGGTTCCCTCGGTCGCGAACAGATGGAAGGCGAGGCTGCCAAGCCCGATCGCCAGCACCAGGAAGACGAGGAGATAGTGATCGACGCTACGCTCCTCGCGCGGGCGCCACAGCAGGAGCTGGAGCCCGATCAGCGCGGCAAACAGAAAGGCGAGATTGCTGATGACGTTGATGGGCTCGGCCAAGAGCGCGTCGCTGGCGCCGCGCTCGCAATAGCGGAAGACATGCTCGCTGAAGGTCATGGTCCCCATCCTTTCGACCGTTACTCCAGGAAAGCAGCCTCCCCCGCCGGCGGTTCCACCCGATCGTCGAGGTCCACCTTTTTTGCGGCACGCCAACCATAAGGATCACACGCCTCGATGTTTAGCGCGAAACCGCTGATGAGAGCTGTAACGAAATTGTTGGGGACTTCCGCGCCGGGCGCAAGTCCAACACATGCTTCACGGCCCGGCCATCGACCTGGCGGCCTCGAAGCGAAGCCTGAAGCGGGGCACCTATTCCGGTGGGGAGGTGTCGTCTCCGGCCGGAGCTCCGTCGTCCTGCGGGACCACGTCGTCTTCTTCTCCGGTCCCCTCGTCGACGTCGTTGCCCTCGTCGGCCGGGAGCCCGAGGGTCGTCTTGCACGAATCCTCGTAGCCTTCGTTGGCGTTCATCAGATCTTCGAGCGTCGGATAGTTCTCGGCGTCGTTGTCGCTGATGTCGTCCTTATGCATCTTGGTCAGCATGTCGACATCGCCCTGGCTGAGCTTGTTCTTGACGATTTCCGCGGCGACGCATTCGCAATAGGCCTTCGGCGTGACCTTGCCGTCCTCGAAGCCGGGCTCGTCGGTCACGTTCTCGTCGGCGGCGCAGGCGGTGACGAAATTGGCGGTGTTGAGCGCGGCCGCAGCCGCGGCCTCCTGTGCCGCGCACAGGCAGAAAGCGGCAAAGGCGCCGAGCGCGATGACGCGCGTGAAGATGATCGTGTGCATGCCTGCCCTCCCAACGCGATTCTCGTTATGGGCTCACATTAAGCGATTGTCGCCAAGGGTAAGGAATGACTCGGCATTTGGGCAACAGTTGGAGTGAGCAAAATGCGCGCTTTAAGGACGCTGCCATAATTAACCCTTGGGCGGCGGAACGACCCGAATGTGCAGTTCCTTCAATTGCTTAGGCGACACCTCGGACGGCGCGCCCATCAGCAGGTCTTCCGCCTGCTGGTTCATCGGGAACATCACCACCTGCCGCAAATTGTCTTCGCCGCAGAGCAGCATGACGATGCGGTCGATGCCGGGAGCGATGCCGCCATGGGGCGGCGCGCCAAATTGCAGGGCCCGGAGCATGCCGCCGAAGCGCTTCTCCAGCTCCTCCTTGGGGTAGCCGGCGATAGCGAAAGCCTTCTCCATGATCTCGGGCTTGTGGTTCCGGATCGCGCCCGAGGACAGCTCGACGCCGTTGCAGACGACGTCGTATTGGTAAGCGAGGATGTCCTCCGGCTCCTTCGTGTCGAGGGCCTCGAGGCCCCCTTGCGGCATCGAGAAGGGATTGTGTGAGAAGTCGATCCGCTCCTCCTCCTCGTTCCACTCATACATCGGAAAATCGACGATCCAGCAAAAGTCGAACTGTTCTTTGTCACCAAGACCAAGCTCATCGCCGATTTTCACCCGCGCCTGGCCGGCGAAGCTGGCGAACTCCTTCGGCAAGCCCGCCACGAAGAACACGGCATCGCCGTCGGCAAGCTTGAGCTGGGACTTGATGGCTTCGGTGCGCTCAGGCCCGACATTCTTGGCGATCGGGCCTGCGCCTTCGCCTTCGCGGAAGAAGATATAGCCGAGCCCCGGCTGCCCCTCGGCCTGCGCCCATCCATTCATCCGATCGCAGAAGGCGCGCGAGCCGCCGCCCTTGGCGGGGATCGCCCAGATGCGCGTGTTCGCGTCCATCTCGATCATGCCTGCGAACACCTTGAAGCCCGAGCCGCGGAAATGCTCGGTCACGTCTTCCATCTCGATCGGATTGCGCAGATCGGGCTTGTCGGTCCCGTATTTCCGCATCGCCTCGGTATAAGCGATGCGGGGGAATTCTTTCGTCACGGGCTTGCCGCCGCCGAACTCCTCGAACAAGCCGCGCAGGATGGGCTCGACCGTATTGAACACATCGTCCTGCGTGACGAAGCTCATCTCCAGATCGAGCTGGTAGAATTCGCCCGGCGAGCGGTCGGCGCGCGCGTCCTCGTCGCGGAAGCAGGGCGCGATCTGGAAATAACGGTCAAAGCCCGCGATCATGATCAACTGCTTGAATTGCTGCGGCGCCTGCGGCAGGGCGTAGAACTTGCCGGGGTGCACGCGGCTCGGCACGAGATAATCGCGCGCGCCTTCGGGCGAGGACGCGGTGAGGATCGGCGTCTGGAACTCGAAGAAACCGGCGTCGCGCATGCGCTGCCGCAGCGACCAGATGATGTCCTGCCGCTTCATGATATTGGCGTGCAGCGTTTCGCGCCGGAGATCGAGGAAGCGATATCTGAGTCGCGTATCCTCCGGATAGTCCGGCTCGCCGAACACCGGCAGCGGTAGCTCCTTGGCTTCCGACAGAACATCGAGGCTCTTGATCCTGACCTCGACCGCGCCGGTTGGCAGGTTGGGATTGACCGTCTCGGGCGTGCGGGCGACCACCTCGCCATCGATGCGTACCACCCATTCCGGCTTCAGCCGCTCCGCCTGCTTGAAGGCCGCCGACTGCGGGTCGGCGACGATCTGCGTCAGCCCATAGTGGTCACGGAGATCGATGAACAGCAGCCCACCGTGATCGCGCAGGCGATGCACCCAGCCTGAGAGGCGGACGGTCTTGCCGACATCCTCTTTGCGCAGCGCGCCGCAGCTATGGGTGCGATAGTCGTGCATGGTTGGTTGGTGAGCCTAAGCCAAAGGCCGGGCGAATGTCTGAAATCGCGCGGGAACAGCGCATGGGACGCCCGCTCTTGTCAAGCAAGCCAGCGCTCGCAGAGGGAACGATGCCCGTCTCTCCCTGGTTTCTCCTGTTAACCCCCCTGTCCAGGAGAAAAGCCATGCCGCAATTTCGCAAACGCATCGCCGTCTTGGCGGCGTTCACGCTGCTCGTTCCCTCGTTCACTGCCGGCCACACGCTTGCCGCTCAGCCCGAGCAGGCAGCGCAGCAAGGCGAGGACCCGCCCGGCGCCGACGACGCTGCGCCGACGCCTCCGCCCGTCGAGCATAATGGCGTCATCACCCCGCCCCCGACCGGCGACGAAGGCATTCATACCGAGGCGCCTGCCCCTGATGCAGGCAATGACGAGGAGGTGATTCCCCCTCCCGGCACGCCAGGCGGCGAGCCCGGCGCCGTCCCGCGTTAACACTTGCGGGAACGAACCGAGGAATCCCAGCGTTGGGATGGCAAAGGCAATTGAGGGAAGTGAACATGCTATATACCCCCGGAAAGCTCCCCGTGCGCACCCGTCTGCCGCTTGCGGCCTGGGCGGTGGCCGGCGTCGTTACAATCATCTCGCTAATGTCCTCGCTTTGGCAGGCGCACCATCCCATCGATCACGGCATGCCGAGCGCCGAGCAGCGGATCCTGTCGAAAATCCTGACGCAGCAAGCGAAAGTCTAAGGACGAGAGGCTGCTCGCCGTAGTTCGAGGAGCCGTGCAGGGCAAGGGCATAGGCAAGCTCGGACGAGAATGCCGAATATTTGAGCCTGAGCGCCCTTGGCCTCGCGCGCGCGCTTAGGATATACCCGCCCCCCATGAACCTCATCGCTCGCAATGACGAGTTGGCGGAAGCTTGCTCGCGGCTGGGGTGCGCGCCCTTTGTCGCGGTCGACACCGAATTCATGCGTGAGCAGACCTTCTGGCCGCGGCTCTGCCTGATCCAAATGGCGGCCGACGGCACCGAAGTGCTCGTCGATTCGCTCGCGCCCGGCCTCGACCTCACTCCCTTCTTCGACCTCATGGTCAATCAGAGCGTGCTGAAGGTATTTCACTCGGCGCGACAAGACGTCGAAATCGTTCATCACCTCGCGCGCGTCATCCCGCATCCCATCTTCGACACGCAGGTTGCCGCGATGGTGTGCGGCTTCGGTGAGGCGGTGAGCTATTCGATGCTGGTGAAGCGGCTGTTGAACCGCAATCTGGACAAGACCTCGCGCTTCACCGACTGGAGCCGCCGTCCCCTCTCCGACCGCCAGCTTACGTATGCGCTCGGCGACGTGCAGCATCTCCGCGACCTCTATCCCAAACTGCGCGCCCAACTCGACAAGTCCGAGCGGGCGAGCTGGCTGAACGAGGAGATGGCGGTGCTCACCGATCCCGCCACCTATGAGCTGCATCCCGAGCAGGCCTGGCGGCGGCTGAAGATGCGCATCAAGACGCCGAAAGCGCTTGCCGTGCTGATGGAGCTCGCCGCTTGGCGCGAGCGCGAGGCGCAAAGCCAGGACGTACCGCGCGCTCGCATCCTGAAGGACGAGGCGCTTTACGACATCGCCAGCCAAGCCCCGCGCACGGTCGAGGATCTCGGCTCATTGCGCACGCTGCATAACGGCTTCGCCCGCTCGATGCGCGGCCGCGCCGTGCTCGAGGCGGTGGGCAAAGGCTTGGAGCGCGACCCCAAGACCATCCCGCCGATCGAGCGGGGCGAGCCGATGCCGCCCGAGGCGCAGGCCGTGGTCGATCTGTTGCGCGTGCTGCTGAAGGCCACCGCCGGCCGCCACGGCGTGGCGCCGAAGCTGATCGCCACGAGCGACGAGCTCGAAGAGATCGCCCGTTCCGATGAGACCGACGTGCCGGTGCTGCGCGGCTGGCGCAAGAAGCTGTTCGGCGACGATGCGCTGGCGCTGAAGCGCGGCGAGCTTGCGCTCGCGATCAAGCAGGGCGAGGTGACCGTGCTCGAGCCGGAAGCGCTAGCGGCGGCGGAAAAGCCAAAGGACGAGGCTTAGCAGCACGCTGACAATCACTGCGGTGGTGATCGGCGCATAGATGACGACCCCGCAGTGATCGATGACGATGTCGCCGGGCAACCGGCCGAACCCGTAATGGACGCTCGCATAGGTCAGCGCCACCACGCCGAGCAGGAACAGGACCGCCCCGCCAAGCGAGTTCACCTCCGTCCGCCTTCCCCGCTTCTGGTGATGCGCATCTTCACGACCGTGCGGATGTCGGGCGGGAGCTCTTCCAGCGCGTCGAGCAGGCCGGTCAGCTGCGAGCGCAGCCCGTGGATCTGATCGATCAGGTTTAGCAGCACCGGAACGTCCTCCTCGGCAAAGCCGAGCTCATCCTCCAGATCGCAGATCAGCGCCGCCCGGGCGAGATCGGCCTCCGAGTAGCTCTGCGCCGCCCTGTCGGCCGGCTTGATCCAGCCTTGCGCGACCCACACCCTGAGCCGCGTGACGGTCAGGTGTTGCACGCGCTGAACGACGTCGCGCTCGGTCAGCATCAGGCCTGCTCCTTCAGCTTCCGTCTCGGATCGTAGCGGTGGCTCTCGCGCCATTTCTCGGCAAAGGCCTTGAGATCGTCATCGAGGCGCTCGGGCATGACCACGCTGAGCCTGACGAGCTGATCTCCCGAAGCGGCGCCCCGCTTCACGCCGCGGCCTTTCAGCCTCAGCGTCTGCCCGGTATTCGAGCCCGGCGGCACGGTGGCGAAAACGCGGCCCGTGACCGTCGCCACCTCGACCTTGCCGCCGAGCACCGCCTCGTCGAGCGTGATCGGCACTTCGACCAGAATATCGTCGCCCTCGCGCTTGAACACCGCGTGCGGCCTGACCGTAATCTCGATCAGCGCGTCGCCGGCTCCGCCCTCGCCCATGCCGGGGTTGCCCTTGCCCTTCAGCCGGAGCACCTGGCCGTCGGTGACGCCTGGCGGGATGGTGACGTCGAGCGTGCCGCCGTCGGGCAGCGTGATGCGCGTCTTGGTGCCGTTGACCGCGTCGAGGAAGTCAACGTCGAGCCGATATTGTGCGTCCTGCCCTCGCATCGGGAAGCGCCTTCCTCCGGCGCCGCCGCCTCGGGCCCCGCCCCGCTCGCCGAACAAATCGCCGAACAGATCGCTGAATGCGCCGATGTCCTCGTAGCCCGCGGTCGAGCGATAACGCGCGCCCTCATCGCCGCCGGCATATTCGCGGTAGTAGCGCTGCTGCGGCCGCTCCTGGCCGCCCGCGTCGATCTCCCCGCGGTCGTAGCGCCCGCGCTTCTCCTCGTCGCCGACGATCTCGTAAGCGGCCGTGATCTGCTTGAACTTCTCCTCGGCCGCCTTGTCGCCCGGATTGAGATCGGGGTGCAGCTTCTTGGCGAGCTTGCGGTAAGCCTTGGTGATATCGGCGCCGCTGGCCGTCTTCGCCACGCCCAGGACGGAATAGGGATCGTCTGCCATGCATCAATTGAAAGCGTTGGAGCGGACCGGAAAGCAACTGAAAAAAGCTAGTCATGCCAGGCCTTGTGCCGGGCATCCACGCATTTCAGCACGCAAATGTAAGGACGGGGAGGCCGGGACAAGCCCGGCCATGATGAGGCGGTTATCCATTCGGCATCAGCCGGCGGCCAGTTGGAACGCCGAGCCCACCCTGATCTCGGGCTCGCGGTCGAGCAGGTTTGCCAGGTCCTTGAATCGACGCTCCACCCGCTCGCCCTCGAGATTGGAATAGGGGTCCGGCAGGGTCCAGACCAGACGATTGCCCTCATAGGTGATCGGCGTGTTGGTCAGGACGCCGGGCATCGCCGCCGACACCATATGCGCGGCGCGGAAGGCGGCGCCCAGAATGCGGGCGCGCTTCAGCATGTCCTTGTCCACCAGTTCGATTAGCCTCTGGCTGAGCTCGTCCTTCACCAATCCCTCGTTGCGGTAATAGACGGTGAGCGCGAGAAAGGCCCGGCCCGGATGGTCGACGCCGACGAAGGTGCCCTGCGCGACCAGATTGAGGCTCTGGATGCCGCGATAATCGGGATGCGCGCGCCAGCCGACATCGGAGAGCAAGCACGCCGCGTGCCGCAGCCGCCTCTGCTCCGGCGTCTCGATCGGACCCGGCGCCCTGAACAGCGCATCGGTCCAGAAGCACAGCTCGTAAGCGCTGTCGATCGACCGCGACCATCTCCGCGCGATGTCGTCGCAAGCGGCGATCAGCGGGTCTTTGCGCTGTTCCTCCTCGCTAAGTAGGCTGTACAGCAACCCCTCGCGGATGCCGAGCACCGAGACCACGACCGAACGCGGCTTCATCTGCTTGATCAGCCGTTCCAGCACCAGCGCACCATAGGGAACGGTCTCGCGCCGGGCGCTCGAGATGTCGCGGATACCGGCGAGCGAGCTTTGGGATTGGTGATCGAGCAAAGCCGAGAATCTGAGCGCGTCGTCGGCGGCGATCCGGTAATTGTGCATGACGCTCAACGGATAATTGGTCTGCGTCATGTGCAGCCGCGCCAGCGCCCGCCAGGTGCCGCCGATGGCGTAGAAGTCGCGTCCCCTGCCCTTCTCGAGCCAGTCGACCTTGGCAAGCTCGGCATCGACGATGTCACGCGCCTTTTTCAGGCTGCCGCCCGAGGCATCGATCAGCCGCAAGCCGCCGAGCGGAAGGGTGGAGGCGTCCGACAGCCTGCCGCCCCGCACATCGATCAATTCCAGGCTGCCGCCACCGAGATCGCCGGCAAAGCCGTCGGCCGCATGAATGCCGGACACGACACCGAGCGCGGCAAGCTCGGCTTCCCTCGTTCCGGACAGCACGGTGATTTCCTGGCCGAGAATGCGTTCGGCCTGGGCGATGAATTCGGGGCCATTGTCCGCCTCGCGCGCCGCCGCTGTGGCGATCACCTCGACATGCGCAACGCTGAGCTGATCGATCAGCGCGCGAAACCGCCTGAGCGCGCGCAAAGCCCGCTTCACCGCGTCGGGCGCGAGCTTGCCGGTGGTGAAAACCGCGCGGCCGAGGCCGCACAACACCTTCTCGTTGAACAACGGGGCCGGCGCCCGGCCGGCATCCTCGTAGACGATCAGCCGCACCGAGTTCGAGCCGATATCGACGACCGCAACGGGAGTTCGATCGGTTTTCAACACCATGGCCTCAGGCGTGGCTAGCTCGTCTCGACCAGGCGCGTGAAGCGCGGCGGCATGTTCTCTGGCAGAGACGTGCCGCGGCCAGACAGGCTCGGATTGGTCATGAAATAATCCTGGGCGCTGAACGGCTCCTGGTCCTCTCCGGGATAGAGCCGCTCCGAGGTCCCGTCGGGCCGCACCCGCCAGCTTTGCAAATTGTCCCGCATGTTCGCGACCATGATCTGATCGAGAATCTGCTCGTGCACCGTGGGATTCTTGATCGGCACCATGGCCTCCACGCGGCGGTCGAGATTGCGGGGCATCATGTCGGCAGAGCTGATATAGACCACCGCCTTTCGATTCGGAAGGCCATGCCCGGCGCCGAAGCAATAAATGCGCGAATGTTCGAGGAAGCGGCCGACGATGCTCTTCACATGGATATTTTCCGAAAGACCGGGCACTCCCGGCCGCAGGCAGCAAATGCCGCGCACCACGAGACCGATCTCGACGCCCGCGCGGCCCGCCTCGTAAAGCGCGTCGATGATCTCGCCATCGACCAGAGAGTTCATCTTCATCCAGATCGCCGCCGGACGTCCGGCCTTGGCGTGATACATCTCTTCGCGGATATGATCGAGGATGCGCGCCCGGACGCCGTGCGGCGACACCGCCATGACTTCAAGCTCGGCGGGCTCGGCATAGCCCGTGACATAGTTGAAGATGCGCGACAGGTCGTGGCCGATAGAGCGGTCGGCGGTGAAGAAGGATAGGTCGGTATAGATCTTGGCCGTGACCGGATGGTAGTTGCCGGTGCCCACGTGGCAGTAGGTAACCAGCTCGCCCCGCTCGCGCCGCACGATCTGACTGAGCTTGGCGTGGGTCTTGAGCTCGAGGAAGCCATAGACCACCTGGACGCCGGCGCTTTCAAGATCGCGCGCCCATTTGATGTTGGCCTCCTCGTCGAAGCGGGCCTTGAGCTCGACCACGGCGGTGACCGACTTGCCGGCCTCGGCGGCGTCCTTCAGCGCCTCGATGATCGGCGATCCCTTGCTGGTGCGATAAAGCGTCCATTTGATCGCGACCACGTCTGGATCGGCTGTCGCCTGCTTCAGGAATTGCAGCACGACGTCGAACGACTCGTAAGGGTGATGGACGACGATGTCCTTCTTGCGAATGGCCGCGAAGCAATCGCCTTGATGCTCGCGGATGCGCTCGGGGAAACGGCTGACGAAGGGCTGGAACTTGAGGTCCGGCCGGTCGGCGACGATCAGCTGATTGGTCGTCTCGAGCCCAATCAGGCCCTTCTGCACGAAGCTCTCGCGCTCGGAGACCTTCAGCTCCTGCATGACGAAGCGCTGCAGGCGGGATGGCATCGACGCCTCGATCTCGAGCCTGATCACCGATCCGCGCCGGCGCCGCTTCAGCGCCGACTCGAACAGCCGCACCAGATCTTCCGCTTCCTCCTGCACCTCGATGTCACTGTCGCGCAGCACCCGGAACGCGCCCTGGCTCCTGACCCGGTAACCGGGGAACAGGCGCGAGACGAAGATCGCCACCACCGTCTCCAGCCTGATGAAGCGGATCGGCTCCTTGGCTTCGCCCTTGCTCGGCAGACGAATGAAGCGATCGAGCTGCGGCGGGATCGGCATGAGCGCGTGCATGGCCTTGAGCGAGCCTTCGCGCACGAGCTCGAGCCCAAGGGTGAAACCGAAATTGGCGATGAACGGAAAGGGATGGGCGGGATCGACCGCGATCGGCGTCAACACTGGGAAGATGTGGTCGAGGAAGTGCGCTTCCAGCCATTCGCGCTCATGATCGGAAAGCTGGTCGGCGCTCAACACGTGAATGCCGGATTCGGCGAGCAGTGCCTCGAGCGTGACCCAGCATTCCTGCTGCTTCGCGGTCAGCTCAGCGACGGCGCGGTTGATGCGGTCGAGCTGCTCGGCGGGCGTGAGCCCGTCCTCGCTCGGCGTTTCGATGCCGGCCAGCACCTGGCCGCGCAGGCCCGCCACGCGGACCATGTAGAACTCGTCGAGGTTCGAGGCGGAGATCGACAAGAAGCGCAAGCGCTCGAGCAGCGGATGGCGCTCGTTCTCGGCTTCCTCCAGCACCCTCTGATTGAACTGGAGCCAGGACAGCTCGCGATTGAAAAAGCGGCTCGGTCCAAAGGCGGCGATCCCCGGACTGGGTTCCAGCCGGTCGACCTTCTCTGGCAAACTCATCTGTAACCTCTTGTTAATAATACTTTTTCTGACGTCCCCAGGCGGAGCGCCGCGCTCCGTCCCGGATGTTACTCCAAGAATTGTATCACTTGCGTTACGTCGCGAGCCAACCGCCCGCTTCGCATCCGAGGGGCGTTTCATTCGGGCAGGCCGGACGCCGCGAGCGCCTCGATGACGAGTTGGCGGCTGATCTTCCGGCCCGAGGCCAGCGCCGCGCGGTCGACCGCGGCCACGGCGGCGGCGGCGGCGGCCAGCGAGCGGTCCACATGCAGCGCGAGGTAGGTCAGCACCTTCGGATCGATATCGAGTTGGCGGTCGGCGAAATGCTTGAGTAGCACTGTGCGAATGAGCGCCTCGTCGGGCGCGCCGATCTCGACGGCCGGGATCCCGTTCAGCCGCGACTTGAGGTCGGGCAGCGCAAGTCCCCACCGGCTCGGCGCGCTCTCCGCCGTGATCAGAACGTAGAGCCGCTTCTCCCGCGCCAGGTTCAACAGATGGAACAGGGCCTTCTCGTCGTAGGCGATGCGGTCGGCATCCTCGACCACGAGCGGCGTCGCCTCA
>Ga0105248_10008264_pt1 | contig 11435 bp, 12 predicted proteins | sample KBSS34metaG_FD_81524 | JGI IMG/M metagenome (GOLD analysis project Ga0105248, IMG submission 81524) | Switchgrass rhizosphere microbial communities from Kellogg Biological Station, Michigan, USA - KBS S3-4 metaG | ecosystem: Host-associated > Plants > Roots > Rhizosphere > Soil | place...
GCGGGCATCGTGATCTACGCATATCAGTTTCTGAATAGCGTGCCGGAAGCCTGGGTGATGGCGGCAGTCATCGCGATTGTTCTGGGTGGCTCGCAGGCGCTTTCCAGATCGCTCTTCTCACGAATGATCCCGCCGGGTAAGGAAGCGTCGTTCTTCGGACTTTATGAAGTCTCTGAACGCGGGACATCGTGGATGGGCCCATTACTCTTCAGCATCGTCATCGCCCGCACCGGATCTTATCGCCTTGCACTGCTGTCGCTGATCTTCTTCTTTGTGGTGGGGTTGATAGTCTTGTGGTTCACTGACACTGACCGTGGGATTCGTGAGGCGGCGAGGGTTTAGTTTCACGCAAAGGCGCAAAGGAAGACGCAAAGACGCAGAGTACCCGATTCTTCTTTGCGGCTTTGCGTCTTCCTTTGCGCCTTTGCGTGAAATTCTTATCCCGCCATCTTGCGCTTACTGGAAACCGGCTCCTTCTCCATACACTCCGTCGAGCAGAAGTTCGCCAGCCCTGAGTTGAGACTTAGTGCGCGTTCGGCAGGGATAAAAGCGCCGCAGCGGTCGCAGCGAACCAGTTGGTTGCGAGAGGGCGTCTTTTGTTTGGACGCGGTGGATGTGTTGATGTCCGTCACCACGTTAAACGACTGCATGACCTTCTGAATCAGCTTGAGGTACGGACGCACGCGTGCGTAAACCAGCACAAAGATAATGCTGACCAGTACCGCAATGACAAGGTATTTCATTAACTGCGCTCGCTATTCCCACCACCAGCGTACGGCTCATCCTGGGCTCGACGCCGAGGCTGCGGGTCAGAAGCGCGCCGGCGAGGTTGTGAGTCCCTGGTGCGACGATCGAGACTTCCCGGCGGCAGACCACGACCATGCACAGCCTCTTCAAGAATGCGCGTGATCTCCTGTGAGAGCGTGCGGTGCTCGGCGGCCGCGCGGCGACGAAGTGATTCCTTCAGGTGGTTAGGAACGTATGCGCCTATAAAAACGCCTTTGCGATTAGCCATCTATCCGCCTCTTTAATCCCGTCGGGGAGATTTTTACCCTGCAAATACGGAACAGGTCTGTAAGCCGAATTCTGTACTTCGATTAAATCGAAGTGGCGATCATTCATCTAGCCCAGCCGTTACCGGCCGGATCGAGCGACCTACCCGGAGGTCGTAGCGGACCGAAATCCGCATCGGGCGGGCAGCCCTGTTTGACGCCTCCCTATTTGGTCTTGCACCGCGAGGAGTTTGCCTGGCCGCGCATGTCACCACACGCGCCGGTGCGCTCTTACCGCACCATTTCACCCATCACCCGTTGCCGGGCTGGTTTGCTTTCTGTTGCACTTGTCGTCGCCCAACAACCATAACGGCTGTCAGGCGCCCCGCCGTTAGCGGGCTCGCTGCCCTGTGGTGTTCGGACTTTCCTCTCCCGGCTGACGCCGGCAGCGACCGCCCGACCTGTTCTTATGCAAGGCTGCTGGATTATAGCAAAGGGTGTTCAACAGGTATACACCGCAGGGGCTTTGCCTCTAAAGGCAAGGTTGACCCAGAAGTGTGCTCGCCTGACCCAAAAGTGGTTTGCATTACATTGCGTGGTTGCCGTGCTCGCAGGGATAGCCTTCCTTACGGCTCCAAGACTGATAGAAGCAGAAATCACTATGCCGGGGTCGGTTGAAGATGTCCTCATAATAGATCGTTCCCCAGCAATAAAACTTAACCTCTTCCCGCTCAAACAGTTGGAACTGCTCAATAGACTCGAACGTGACGCTGTCATTCGGCGTAATTACGCCAAGCCTCTTAAACAGGTTAAAGCCAATGTCACAGATAAGTTGGTCTTCGACTGCCTCGCATGGTGGCTTGTCTCTAAGCCCGCTTGTGTAAGACACGCGGACATCGTTAGCAGGGGTATTACCGCTATTTTCTATTCGCAATTTGAAGTAGGAGCGATCAAGTCTTTTATCCACCTGCCCGACAGACCTGATTCTGGCGGTGACATAGGCGCGCTGTGCGTACTCAAAACTTTTCTCATTAAAGCTAAGACTACTTTCCATGATGGCCCACTGCTTCCGATAAATAATGGCCTGAGCAATAACAGCAAAAGCGGTAACGAGAACCCACAGAGTCCCAACAAAGAATTTCAATCGCTCGGTCATGCCCGGCCAGAAGATCGCGACCAACAAAAGTCCAATGAGCGACCAAGCTCCAATGATGTAAACCCAATACATGTTTCCGTAAGGATGGCCATTGTTCTGAGCGCTATCGGGCTGATCAGCATTGTTGGGAGTCTGATTGCTTTCTACCATTGGTTTGATCTCCATCTGGATAGAACTAAGGCGCAAAAGTCTCACGACTCTTGCGGCCAAAAGGTTGGCTCAATGCCGAATTCGAAAATGGATTGAATGAGACAGCAGATATTGTGACAAAGAATCTTGCACAAGGCCTCGTTAGTTTGCGCCGTTTCGGTTTTGCTTCGGAGTGCGTCGCCAAACTTCGCCTTGATCATGCTGAAAGTGGTTTCAACGTTCGAGCGTTTGTGATAGTGCTGGAGAAAGCGTTCCTGATTGAAAGAAAAGTAGTGATACATCTGCCGCCAGATGGTGCTTTTGCGCTGCCATCTTCTCTGTTCGTCAATCAGCCGCTTTGGTCCAACGCGGAAGTTCGGCCCGCTGTTGCTCTTAAACGGAATGTAGGGCATGGCAGTGTGGTCAACCACCAGTTGCAGGTTATCAGCCGACAAGTAAGCCTTGTCTGCGCTTACTTCCTGCATCGTGAAGTTAGCGGCAGTTGTATCGACAAGCGGCTTAAAATAGTTGATGTCAGCCGCAAACCGATCAGTAATTTCAACCGCTGTGACGATGTTCGTTTTAACGCCGCAGACCAAGTGAACCTTGATCCAGTTGCGCTTCGTCATCAACTTCTTATCGCCGCCGTACTTCGCATCAACCCATTTATCGAAACGGCAAGTAGAAAAACCGGAAGAGTCAATGGCAAAGTCGGACTCGACCGCTTGAAGGGGCAGACTGCTCGCTTCAATCAGAGCCTTAAGCAACGGTGTCAGTCCGGCATTTTCCAAGTAGCGGGAGATCGAATTGTAGTGCGCCGCTTTGGACAAATAGCCCTTGTTCTGCGCATCGCGCAAATCAGACATAAAGCGGCGACCGGAAAGGCTGAAGTAATCTTTGAATGTACCACCATCTGGCGGCAGATGTATCACTACTTTTCTTTCAATCAGGAACGCTTTCTCCAGCACTATCACAAACGCTCGAACGTTGAAACTACTTTCAGCATGATCAAGGCGAAGTTTGGCGACGCACTCCGAAGCAAAACCGAAACGGCGCAAACTAACGAGGCTTTGTGCAAGATTCTTTGTCACAATATCTGCTGCCTCATTCAATCCATTTTTGAGTTCGGAATTGATCCGACCTTTTGGGCCACCGAGCAAAACTAAGACGCCTCCTGAGTCTCACCTTCCGGTGGCGTTTCGTACTGTTTGAGCAGGGCTTCGATTGCGTAAATGTGGTGAAAGAATTCTTTGGTAAATGTGACCATCGCTAGCGCATCTCGCTCTTGCATTCCCGCCAAATCATCAGCATCGAAGTGCGCGTCGGACGCCTTTCCCTTGCCGTGCAGATTTTCATTACCCGTTAGGCGTACCCGATGGGCCATGCGACGCATCCGATCTGTAATGACGCCTTTCGAGGCAAGGTCTTCAATTTTCTCGTAAAGGTTTCTCCCGGTCGCGCTAAGGTCGTGACATGCGGCCTCAACAGACCTGCGGCACATAGCTACGGACGCCTTATAGGATTCAATCCAAAGACAGCGCATCGCCTCTGCAAAGTCGTTGGCTATCTCTTCTGGCACACTTTCGTCTACCGAATCATCTGGTTTGCCGATAGGATAGTGTTCCATGTACTCCCACGTACCTGCCGATGTATCTCCTACTAGCCCGAGGATGAACTTCAGGCACCCTTGACATTGCATTGCGGCGCAATATCCGTAGTTAAAGCGGTAGCTACCAATGAAATACTTATGCGGCGGCCCTGCCACGATTATGAATACCGAGTCACGGCGGCAGTGCGGACAGGCACCGCTGGGAAAACCAATGGGTGTTTGCGTCTAGCAGCGTACATCTCATTTGATTAGGCCAATCCTTCCAGAGAACAGCCAGCGATCCACATAAGAGCGTGATTAGATCGTCTGGCGGGTGGTTCCCGCCGGGATTGTCGCCCGCGTTGAAAAAGGTGTCTACAGGCGAGTTGACCCATAAGTCTTTATTCTGACTCATAAGTCACCCCCGTTTCGGACTTTTGAGGCAAGGCCCACCGCAGGTTAAATCAGTGTTTAGCCGAAGTATTTGAAGCCGACGCGGAGGCTGTTTGTCCATGCGGGGGGCAGGAAGAGCGCCACCGTCACCGAGGTTAGTGCGTGGGAGAGCGCGAGGGCGAAGAGGTTCGGTTGTTTTTGATAGACAATGGCCCAGATCACGCCGCCAGCAAACGTGAGCGCGAACAGCAGCGGATTAGGTAGATGAACTCCGGCAAAAAGCAGCGCCACCAACAAGACGCTTTTCCACCCCTGGCCATTGAGGATCTGAGCGCGACGATTGATGTAACCCTGCAACGCGTACTGCTGAAACAGTGCCCACAAAGGGACCAGCAGAAAGCGCGGTGGGAACGGACGATCGAGGGGCGCGAAACCAGAGATAACTACGATCAACGCCATTGCGATGATTGTTGGCAATAACAAGAGCTTCGCGCTGGCGAGGAAATTGTCGGTGCGAAAGCCGAGGTCGTGGAGGGTCTCACCATACACGCGATGCGAGAAGATCATCAGAGCGAGAGCGAGTGCCACCGGAATTGCGAGCGCGAGTTTGCTTGGGCCAATAAAAGCAAGGACCACCCACTCGGCGATCAAACACGAGAGCACGACGGAGACGATCTCCCAGAGTGCGAGTGTCGATGGTTTGATTGTGTCGCCGGTTTGCATTTATGCGAAAAAGATTTTTCCCGCAAAGGCGCAAAGACGCAAAGAAGAATTCGAGATCTTTTCTTTGCGACTTTGCGCCTTTGCGTGAAATGTTTTCCAGGTACCGTCTTCGAGGATTTCGAACTTTATCGGATCTCCCAACATCTGCAACGTGTAACGCGAACCATTCCCACTTGCGTGCACCGCATACACTCTCGCCTCATGTACCCCTTTCAAATCCGGGAGAGGAAAGCTATAGCCGTGCCACTCATCCCTGGACCATCCAGACGCAACTACATCCGGTCGAGAGAGTTGGGCCACCTGTGTGCCTGCAAGTTTCCCGTCAATAAACAACTGGACCTCAACACGCCCCCAGGGATCAGCATCGTTGACAACCCAACCCGCTATCCTCTTCTCCTGGACCACGGCCTCGCCCCACCCATGAAACGTCGGCGGGAACGCGTTCAGGTACACGACCACCGCAATCGTCGCCACCAGAATCGTGTCGAGAATGGATTTAACGATCAGCAGCTTGACGAGCTTGTTCATTCAGAACTTTCGGGTGTCTTCGGCAGCGCGTTCGGCGGAAACAACGCCGGCCAGCGAGCTTTGTACTCGTTTCTCACGAGCTCCTCGACTTCGTCAGCCGTGCCTGCGGCCAGGCATTTTGTCGCAATCTCCTGTGCCTCGTTCGTATCGATTTGCGTAAGTACTGTACGGACACGCGGGATCATCGCGGGGATCATACTCAAGTCGATCGTGCCCATCCCCGCCAGCAATACCGCATAGGCGGGCGTCGAAGCCATCTCACCACAAACAATCACCGGAATGTTCGCGTCTCTCGCGGCCCGCAAAGTGCGGTCGATACCGTAAAGCACCGCCGGGTGCAACGTGCGAAACCAGTCAGAAACCTTGTCGTTACCACGATCCACCGCGAGTGTGTATTGGACCAGATCGTTTGTTCCGAGCTCAAAAAAGTCCACTTCACTTGCGATCTTTTCCGCTGTCAAAACCGCGGATGGAATCTCGATCATCGCGCCGATCCGGACCGCGGAAAACGGAGCATTCTCCGCCGCCAGATTCTCAATCTCTTCATCAATCACTCGCTTCGACATGCGCACATCAGCAACGTCAGCCACCATCGGAATTACCAGGCTCAACTTTCCCGAAGCGGCGGCGCGCAGGATCGCGCGCACTTGCGTGCGCATGATCTGTTTGTGACGCAGGTTGAACCGAACTGCCCGCAGACCCAGCGCCGGATTGCGCTCCCGCTCCTTCACTTCAGACCCGACTTCACCACCAACATCGAACAGCCGCACAATCGCTCCATACTCTCCCGCTGCTTCAGCGAGCGACTTATACGCCTCGTACTGTTGCTCCTCAGAACTCATGAGGCCCGGCCGCGACAAGAGAAATTCGGAACGAAACAAGCCCACACCACACGCGCCGAAATCATGGACCGCGCGAAACTCCGTCGGCAGTTCCACGTTAGCTCGCAACGAAATCTCAACGCCATCCACAGTCTTAACCAGCCCGCACTCAACAACGTCCGGCGCGCCGGCAGTTGGACCAACACTACCGGTTGTGAATTGATATTGTTCGATAGTTTCCGACGCGGGATGAAGAATCACTTCTCCACGTCGCGCGTCGACGAGGATGCGATCGCCCGTGCGCGTGCGATGGTAAAAATCGCGCAGTCCGATAACAGCAGTCAGACTGAGACCACGCGCAATGATCGCCATGTGCGAAGTCCAGCCCCCGGCGTCAGTGGCGATTGCTTTCACATGATTGAGATTCAATTCCGCGATCGTCGAGGGAAGAAGATCGGTCGAGACGATCACAGCATCTTCCAAAAGGTTCGGATACTTCGGTCCCTCACCGGTTAGATTCGCCAGCAGACGTTGAATCACGTCTTCGATGTTAGAGCCACGTTCACGCAGATAGTCGTCGTTAATTTGTGTGTAGATTGAAAGCAGGCGATCACCGACAACTTTCGCCGCCCAGTCGGCGTTGCAACGTTCCCTGTCGATGTAGTCTTCGACGTCGCGCGTGAGTTTTGCGTCCTGGAGAAACAACAGATGCGCGTCAAAGATGTAGGCATGGCCGCGGCCGAGCTCTCTCTCCGCGCGTTCTTTGATGGCCTCGAGTTGGCGGCGCGATAACCTTACCGCGGCGCGAAAGCGTCTGCGCTCGCGTTCCAGGTCCGCTTCCGCAATCTCGGCGCGATAGACCTCCCGCGTGCCTTCCTGTAAACGCAGCACACGCCCAATCACGACCCCCTCCGAAATGCCGAGTCCCTTGCAACGCAGTTCGTTTATCGCGCGCGAAATCTGTTTGCCGTCGGCCTTCTCGAATTCGTCAAAATCGCGCGAGAAGAGACCGACAACGGCATCGAGTGCTTCGTGTTCGTCGTCGCCGCTGGCGATGATCCGCAGATCGGTACCACGACTGGCAGCGAGTGTCAGAATGCTGAGAATCGACTTCGCATCTGCTTCGGCGCCGCCGTCGAGGCGTTGCAACGTGAGAGTGCTTTTAAATTGGCTCGCCACGCGTACGAGGTTGGCAGCGGCGCGTGCGTGAAGACCGAGACGACTGGTGACCTTGACTCTCCGTTCGGTCACAATCAATCGGCTCCACTTTTGGGTGGTGGTGTCGCGAGCAAGGCGCCGGCGAGATAGATTCCCTGTCGTCCCTGGTCGCAGATTTTGCGCGCTATCTCGGCCAGCGGATCTTCGGCGGTGGCGGTCGCGAGTTTGATCACCATCGGCAGGTTCACTCCCGTTACGACCTCGACCGCACCTTCTTCGAGGAACATCGAAGCGATGTTGGTAGGCGTACCGCCAAACATATCGGTGAGCAGCAACACGCCTCTTTGCTGCGAAACGCGCGTGATCGCGCGTTGGACTTCATCGCGCGCAGCGTCGACGTCGTCATGCCAGCCGATCGAAACGGCGGCGATGTGCGATATTGGACCAATTATCATCTCGGCGGCCGCGAGTAGTTCACCCGCGAGATGACCGTGCGTCACGATCACGCCCGCCACTCTCTTCACTTCTGAATGTTGAGAACTCATCTACGTTTACCTTACGCACTCGAGCGGCGCACTTTGCGCACGTCACGGTGCGAAGCATGCGCGTCGAAGCCTTCGCGGCGCAACGCGCGCGCGAGCGCGTTGGCAATCATTACCGAGCGATGCCGCCCGCCCGTACAACCGATACCGACAGTCACGTACGACTTTCCTTCCCGCTTGTAAAGCGGCAACAGGTATGAAAGCAAATCCGTAAACCGCTTGAGCGTCTCGTTCACTTCCTCGTGCGAGCGCAGGTATTTAACGACGCGGCTGTCGTGTCCTGACAAACGTTTCAACTCCGGCACGAAGTGCGGATTCGGCAAGTGCCTGACGTCAAACAATAACTCCAAGTCGCCTGGGTTGCCATACTTGTGGCCGAAACTCATCACCTGGACGTGCATCGGCGTGCCTTTGCGATCGAGACTGAACCGCTCGAGCAGAAAGCGACGGAGCGTGTGAACGGTGTGATCCGACGTGTCGATGATCTGATCGGCAAGCTTACGGATCTTCGACATCGCCTCGCGTTCGTCTTTGATCGCAGCCGGCAGTCCCTGACCTTTTTCGGCCGGATGCGGACGACGTGTTTCACTGAAACGATACTGCAAAACGTCGTCAGAGGCTTCAAAGAAAAGCACGCTGACCTTCAGGCCCAATGCACGTAAAGCATCGAGTTGCTTTCCGAAGTCAGCGAGAAAACCACCTTCGCGGATGTCGATGACGAGTGCAGCGCGTCTGATTCCCTTCTCCTCGTCATCAGAAACGAGCCGGCCGAAAGTCGGCAACATCGTTATCGGAAGATTGTCGACGCAGAAGTATCCGAGGTCCTGAAAAGCATTTGTGGCCGACGACATTCCTGAGCCACTCAAACCGGTGATGATTACGATGTCGGGCACGTCGTTGTTGATGGCGGTGTGATTGCTTGTTGTTGGGACGGGCATCTGCCGAGTAGTTTACTACGCACGCCGAAATCCGCGGAACAAATGTGGCAAAAAGCCCACGCAAACAAGGCTAATGAATAGCAAAAACTGGCCAACAATACTTCTTGTCGTCAGGAGATCAGCGTAGTAATTTAGCCGCCTCGCCCAACATAAAAACAGTCCTAACGGTCGATGTGGTCCAAGACCGCGGATTCCTTACCTCCCTTCGATCACAAGGTAGCCCGCATTTGTCCTGGTAACAGCATATACATCAAGTACTAGCGCACACGTGTGCCAAAAGGAGAACATCAAATGCGAATTCACAGGCTAATTTCGATCGTCGTCGTGCTGCTCATCCTGGTGCTCGCGACGATGACTACTCTCAAACAACATACAAACACAGTGTCAGCGCAGAGAGCTGAGACTGTCGCGGTAGCAGACGTAGATCAGAACGACGGGACCAGCTCGGTTGTCGCTCAAGATACCACCGACAAAGTAGACAGCGATTTGTATCTCGACGCGGATGAAGTCGAGAAAATTGCAGCGCAAGAGGCTGCCGACGCCTCATTCACACCCAGCGGCAGGGTTCCATACTCCTTCAAGGGTGTACCTATTCCCTTACCCGGTGGAATAGATCACGCCGTGGCCGGAGTGGGAACCAGAAACTCCGGACAGGGTGTTATCAGGCTGCGAGGCGTTCCGCCGGGTTCGACGCTGCTGGATGCATACCTGGTTTGGGGTGAGATTACTGCGCCGCCGGCGCTTGGTTATACCGTTAACTTCGGAGCTGATTGTACTGGGGGAGCGAACGTCACCAGTGTTGTTTATGGCACCGCTCCACAACCCTGCTGGAATCCAAACGGCGTGTACGCCGGACACATTGTCAACGTCAGGGCCCAGATCGTTCCCGGAATTAACGGCGACTATCGGGTCAGAGGACTGAAGAGCGCGCTTACCAATCATCGCTGTCCATGGGGAGACGGCAACTGTGCCGGTCCTGGAAATGCGCTGACCCTTTCCGAAGGCGCAAGCCTCATCGTCTTATACTCAAACCCGTGCATTCCAAGGGCAGCTCAGTTGTATTTGTCGCTGGGGCCAAGAATGTTCTTCGGGAAACATACCGTCAACCACCCGACGGCACCCGCGATCAACGGCAACCTTCCCAATCTGAAGCACAGCAGAATCGGAGCGGATGGCCAGGTGGGTGTGCTTAACTGCGGTCTCAGGGCGATACCTGCGATCACCGACGAGCGAACGTGGATCCAGAATGCGTTTAACCTTAATGTGATCCAGATCAAAGGTGATGGCGCCGGACTCAACAGGGATTCCGATTGGAATGGTTACGACGGAGAACCGTTGAACAAGCTTTGGGATTCACACACGGACGTGTTTGGGAGTGGAGCTTTCCTCGCCTTAGGGGGAGGAAACAGTTACAACGTCATCTATCAGTCGCAAGGAGACTGCATCGTCTGGGCTGTTCACATCCTCGGTGTTCGGTAACACGGATGAACGCGGAAATTAAGACAATGAACGCGGATAAGTTATCTGCTTATCCGCGTTCATTTGTGTTTATTCGCTGCTTAAGGTTCGATCAGGCCGTAGTTGCCATCGTTGCGTTTGTAAATCACGCCGAGACGTGAGGTGTCGGCGTCGCGAAAGACGAGGAACTGATCCGTCTCGCCGGAGAGTCGCATCGCGGCCTCTTCCGCTGTCATTGGTTTCACTGCATAACGTCGCGCTGGAATGATGCGCGCCGGGCGGGGAGTGGCTTCCAAATTTCCGTCAGGCTGCGGCGCTACGCGACTCACCGATCTCCCGCTCTGACTGCGATCGATAATCTTCTTCTTGAGTTTTACCGCCTGCTTTTCGATCTTGGCCATGGCCCTCGTGAGCGCCATGTACATGTCGGCGTTTGTGTCTTTCGCCGTCAACGTGTGCTCGCGCCAGTTAACGATTATTTCTCCAATCTGTCGATTTTTCTCGACGTCGATAACTACATGAGTGCTCAGGGTTGAGTCGCCGTTGAAAATATGATCGAGCTTCTTGAAATGGTCCTCCACATGACGCCGGATTCCCGGCGAAACTTCAACATGCCTGCCTGTGTATTCGAATTTCATCAGTCGCCTCCCTCCTCGAACGGGGTAAAGATACCAATACGCCAGTCTGACCAAAACCGCGAGTCAGGCTTAAGGCAACAACACTTAATGACTAAAACTTGATTCGCGTCGTGCTTCAGAGTGGGGTTAAACGACGGCGCGACGCTCGCGAGACCCGGGTATCGACATTTGATCGCGATATTTCGCGACAGTTCTACGCGATAACTTTATTCCATCCTTCGCCAGGATTTTCACTACCTGATCGTCAGTAATGGGATTATGAGAATCTTCTTCTTCAATTAGTTTCTTAATCTTCAATTTTATGATGCGAGTGGAAATTTCCTCGCCTTCTTCGTTGAGCATGCCTTCGGTGAAAAACCGTCGCAGCTCGA
>Ga0105248_10008265_pt1 | contig 11434 bp, 13 predicted proteins | sample KBSS34metaG_FD_81524 | JGI IMG/M metagenome (GOLD analysis project Ga0105248, IMG submission 81524) | Switchgrass rhizosphere microbial communities from Kellogg Biological Station, Michigan, USA - KBS S3-4 metaG | ecosystem: Host-associated > Plants > Roots > Rhizosphere > Soil | place...
GCCTGCAAGAGACCGGTTGAGGTGGAATCATGTTACGGAAGATTTTGCTCATCTGCGGCATTCTCTCGCCGATCGCCTACGCCGTAGCAGATGTACTCGCAGGGAAGCAATGGGAGGGTTACAGCTTCCGGGATCAGACTATCAGTGAGCTTGGCGCTATCGAGGCTCCATCGAGGCCTCTTTTTACGGTCCTCCTGTTCGTGGTTTATGCGCTCATGGTTGCTTTCGGCGTGGGAGTCTGGAAGTCCGCTGGAGGACTTCCGCGATTGCGGGTTGTCGCCGGCCTTCTCGTCGCACTCGGAATAACTGCGCTGACCGTAGGGCAGTTTGCGGCGATACACGTGCGTGGAACCGAGCAGGGTCTTGCCCTCGCGTTGCACCTGGTTGAAGGGATGCTGGCAATGGTCCTGATCCTCACGGGGATGGGAATCGCAGCGACTACTTTCGGTTCTCGTTTCCGTCTCTACACGATCGCGACGATCATCCTGGTGCTCGGGTTCGGTGTGTGGGCGGTGTTGGAGGTTTCCCGAGCCCAGCACGGGCTGGCGACTCCCTGGGTCGGCGTCAAAGAGCGCGTTTTCTGGTATGGCTATCAAACGTGGTTCATCGTGCTGGCTCTTGCGCTTTTGCGCGGGCAGCGGACGGCGCTCGCAGAAGATGGCGGTGTCCAGGCGAAGGAGCGCACACGTTGCAACCGATTTCCATTCAAGACACCCGAGGGTAAAGCCACGTATTTGGCCGCCTATGACGCTGCGATGAAGTTATGGCCTGTTCCATATGAGGAGAGAGATATCCAAACCCGCTTCGGGATGACGCACGTTGTGATCAGTGGTCCTAAGGAAGCGCCGCCCTTGGTGCTTCTTCATGGCTATATGGCGACGCTGATGATGTGGGCGCCGAACATCGCCGATTTCAGTAAGGAGTACCGAGTCTACGCAGTCGATGTCATGGGACAACCGAGCAGAAGCATTCCGACTGAACCCATTCGCGATCGGGCAGATTTCGTGGCTTGGTTGAGTGCAACGTTAGATGGTCTGCACCTGAACCGCGTCTCGCTGGTGGGCATGTCGTTCGGTGGGTGGATAGCGCTCGGTTACGCCGTCGCTAAGCCGGAGCGAATCGAGAATCTCGTGCTGCTGTCGGTGGGCGGTTTTCTGCCGATGGCGAAGCAATTCACCGTGCGCGGGTTGTTGATGGCGTTCTGGCCGACACGTCTCACGGTGACCTCGTTCATGCACTGGATCGGAGTCAAGGAGGATCCCGCTGATCCCGATACCTACGGCATGCGCGACCTTATCGAGTTGACGTATCTCGGTCTGAAGTATTTCCGGATGCCGCAAGAGACTGCGCGTGTCATGCCGACCGTGTTCTCTGATGGCGAACTGCGGTCGATGCAAATGCCAACGCTCGTGCTTTTTGGCGATCACGAGGTCATCTGCGATCCCGCAGCGGCGTTGTCTCGCGCGCTTCGGCTGATCCCTGATTGTCGAGGCGAACTGGTGCCAGGCCCTCGTCATGAAATGTGCGCCAGGAAACATGGCCTTGTTGACGTCCGAGTCCTTGATTTCCTGAAGAACAGTCGGCGAGGGAATCAATCTGAACAGAACACCGCGGGGACATCCAAGCGCCAGCAGGACTAGGATTTTTGCATTGCGGTATCGGTCGGATTTTTCCTAGTGCCACGCCTATGCCGTGCAATGCAGCGCCTCGCGGTGGCGGCCCGACCCGTCGTGAACCTGCGACGACCTTCTTGCCGCACTGCCCAAGCGCTCCACGATGACACGCCGTATTCAACGGATTCATCGGCACGAGGGGAACCTTAATAAATACATGGCCGACAAATCGATCGCGCTGTGCGCCACCCTATAACACTTTTTTTCAGGCGTTGTACGGCGTATTGCGCGGGCCACCTTTCCGGGCGCCTCGATTTTGGCCGCCGATCAACGCGAGAAGTACGAGCGAAGTTGCCATACCGATTTAGCCTTTAACACCCATGCTGTCGGACGTGCTCTTCCATAACGATCCTTGCATTCTCGACAGATAGCAGAGCGTCCTCAGTCCGGCGGTGCATCCGTTCATATTCCTTTCGATGTATCGTGCCGATCCGCTCATGGAGTTCGGTGACCGCCTCGGAGTATTCCCTTGCAGCATCGCTGTAGGTTAGCAGCAGTGAAGTTTTTTCCGCACAAGACGATGTCAATTCTTTGTTCCTTCTGGAGGGCGGGCTAGTCCGCCGAAATTTCGCCCGGTTTCACGCGTGCAGATTCGATCTCATCGTGGAGATGTCTCACAGTAGCCGAGAATTCATCCGTTGCAGCTTCAAAGGACTGGAACGCCTCATCCCACTCCCTCTGTAACGACTCGTGGTACAACCGAGCCGCCTGTCCGCCGGTCGCAAGTTTGGCGTGAGCGTCGTTCAGCTGCTTAGTGACGTCGTTTAGTCTTGTGCGGGCGGCGGCAAGTTTGGCGAACGCGGCACTTTCAGCGGTTGGCACGTCGGGAGAATAGCACTAATTTGTTCAAACAATCGATACGGTCAGGGCATAAGAGAGGCACTCCACCCTTGAAACGTTCCTACGGGATGCCCGGCGCCTTTCAACCCGATTCTGTCGCAAACAACGAAATACCGGACACCTCCGGACTTCCTTACAACTGAGTTCCGACCAACCTGGCAACGTAACCCGTGGCATTCATGCCTCTGGTCAATGGAAGGGCCGATGGTGTTCGAGTTGCTAATGAGAAAAGGAAACTCGTGAGCGAAACGTTCAAGGCTTCAAGGAGATAGTATGAGTCGAGACGCATTCAACCCATCGAATTCAGAAAATACTTCAGATTTGAGTGACACGATTTCGGATGCGAAGGATCGCGCGTCGGGACTTGCATCGAAACTGAAAGACAAAGCAAGTCAGGTAACATCGACGGTGTCGGACACTGTGGGTCGACAGCGTGACAATGTGGCTGGCGGCCTGGATCGCCTGGCCTCAACCATTCATGAAAAGGCGGGTTCACTTCCAGGCGGGCAGAAAGCGACTAATGCAGCTAACAATTTAGCCGAGGGAATGGAGTCCACTGCGTCCTATTTGCGCGAGCACGACTTGAAGGATTTGGGGGACAGTATGGCCGGTGTATACCGGAAGTATCCTGTGCAGTCCCTGCTATCTACGGTGGCTATCGGCTTTCTTGTGGGGCGTGCTCTCCGCAAGTAAACCGCTCGTGCTGGGTTCCACGCTTATGGGCGGGCAAGAAGCACCCGCCCACGGCTTCTGGGGTGTGACCCTGGTAAAGCTATCTGATCGCGGGAATGATCCTGGGAGCGATTGCCGGAATAATTGCCGCTGTTGTAATTTCGAGCCAGAAAGCATTCATTTGCTCCGGGAGGCCTTCTTCTTTGAAACTCTGCTTAGGTTCTCCAGTCGTTCTTCTTCGTCCCGCACCGACTTTGTCTTGGGGTGGGCGGACATCATCTTCTTAACGCGATCAAGACTGTGTTGCCAGGTTCGCGGGTCCAGTAAGATCGCCCTGATACGCTCAATATGAATCTGGGTTTCTTTTGCGCGCTGGACGGCAAAAGAATTGTTTGTACTATTCAGTAAATTTTTTCGTTCCTCAAACATTCTGAGAGCTATCCAGAGGGTTTCCTCGATTTTTTCAGACTGGCCGTCGAGCAGCGCGGGAAGAGTAAATGAATGCCCTGTGTGACATCGATATCGAGGCACAGTAGCGCTGTCCATTTCCCATAGCACTCCGCCACAGTTTGGGCAGTTATACGGTACCTGCTGACCCAGGCTATTGACTGCCGCCACATCGCTTAATACTCTTTCCGCTATCTTCGCTTCACTCCTGATGTCTCCGGGAATCGAATACCTTTTGCGTGCGTGCGTTTTGGCCAGTACTTCGAGTAATGCACCCATCTCACTGATCGGTACGCAGTGGTCCACCTGCAAATTATGGAGGGCGCTCTCCGGCATTCCAGGATAAGCGGCATCCTTCGGCTCCTGGACAACCGTAATGCCGCCACAACGCTTGATGGCTACGAGGCCCGCAGTCCCGTCGTCAAGCCTCCCTGTGAGGACGACTCCGATAACGCGCGTGCTGAACGCGACTGCTGCGGATCGAAACAAAGGATCTATACCCGGCCGGTTGCGGTTTTCTCGAGCTCCCTTGGTAACCAGCAGTCTATCTTTCTTAAGCAACAGGTGGTTCTCGGGCCGAGCTATATAGATCCGCCCCACTCTAAACGACTCTCCATCTTCGGCGAATTTACACACGAAGGCCGTGTGCCGACTTAAGCGGTTCAGCAAAGCGCCTCCAGAATTTTCGGCGGCCATATGCTGAACGATAAAAATTGATGAAGGAATGTCAGCCGTCAATTGACCTATGAGAGCATCGAGAGCTTCCAATCCTCCGGCAGACGTACCGATAACAATGATGTCATGTCCTTTACCTGCCATAAGAGTTCGTACCCCTCTCTTGTTCGTTTGGAGCACGACAGAAAATCAGAAAGCGGGCTCTATGGAAATTCGATACGCCCGATTCGAGTTGGGCTGCTGTGTAACGGAGGATCTCGGAAAGGAAGTCCATTGCAAGGTGAGGAGCGGTCGTGAAAGGCGGAATGGTTCGCTTCATTTGCTTTCGCATCGCTATTGTTAGAACGCCTTCTTCGAGTTCTGTCGCAGATTTAGGCGAATATCGAGTTTTCAAATCGTTTGTGTCCCCAATGAGGTCCTCGAAGTTCCATGCATGCTGATTGCCTTAGGTCGATCACAGTTGCACCCCTTCTCCGAATTCCAAATTTTTCGCAGGGACCCTGCCCCTGTTCGCCTGAGACTCGAATGGAATGGGTCCTCACATGCACAGCACAAAGCGAATCGATTCACGGCAACAAGTAGAGGGCATGAGTCGGTTGAGCAATGAATAATCAAAGGAAGGTAACTATGGCAAGGGACGAGAAAGAGACACAGAAGAAGAGCAACCCTGGGGACCAGGGCGCTGGTCAGCGCCAGCGCGGTGAAACCGGTGAGCGCGAAAGCGGGAAGAAGGACCAAGGACAGGGCGGCCAACGTCAAGGCGGCGAGCGCGGTCAAGGTGGTGGAAAGAAGGAGGAGCAAGGCGGTCAACGTCAGGGTGGTCAGCGGGGTGAACATAGCGGGCAAGGCGGCGGGCAAAAGACTCCTGGCGGTCGGTAGCGTAGAAGCGGCGGCATTTTTGGGGACCGTGCTTCTGTGAGCGGAACGGGTACGAAGATGTCCCGTTCCGCTCACGTGGCTAAATTTTCAACGCGTAGTACTTCATTGGCGTGTAATGCGGTCGTTACCTCAGACAGCCCCCAAGGTTGAACCTTCGGATGTCTCCAATAGAGGCGCCGAGCAGTGCGTCAATTGAGGTTTCTAGTCACCAATGCGAGGGCACGATTTCAAAACGTGTACCCTACAGTCATCGTCAGCGTTGGTGAAGGACCCGAGTAAACAGCTGTCTTTAACTCCAGGAACATCCCTCCGCGCCGCCTTACGCCGCCCAAAATGTTCAAAGCCGTATCACTATGAAAGTCTCCGAAATCGATCCTTTGGCCATCTTGTTCACCCTCGAAATTCTGATGGATGAGGTTGACCCCGATTCCGGCTCCAAAGTAGGCCGACCACCTGTCCTGGTTGGAGGAGAATGGCAGCCTATAAATGACGTCTCCATTGAAACTGAACATGGCAGTGACTTCACCCAGGCCGAAGTCCACGGCGGGACGCAAATACAGGCCAGATCGAAAAATAGGGCCGATCTGTCCCTGTACGCCGATAACGACCAGTTCCGGGTCGAGCGCAACTCCGCCACGAACCGCGATTTGGTACCGTCTTGCTTCTCGTTCAATATCGCGTTCCAAGCTACGAACTCCTTCGGGTATGGTTTCTGCGTCTTGGGGGGGTGGCTCCGTGTTCCCGCCTTGAACCAATGTGATGTCCGTCGCGCTGCGAACGCCAGGATCACTGGTGGGAGAGGAGACAACGCGGACCCGCGACCCGAGAGGAATACTGGTCGGCTTTCGTACGTTGCGAGCAAAAACGAATAGCTGATACTGCCCCTGTCCCGTATTGACTGTCATCGTGTTTCGCGACGAAGACACGACCGTACCGTTTACAGGCGTAGCTTGGGCATATGCGGGCAGCTCATTCGCAAGAATTGAGACAAAAATTACAGACAGCAGAAAGGTCACCAATCGAGGGCTTCTGTTCATAGGACTCCTTCTTCAAGTTCACGATTCGGCTTAGGGTGTGCACGAACTGTGCCAATGATCACAATTGCTCACAGGCTTGGAACAGGCGCCTGCTCTTCGCGTCTGTGTTCGCTTCCTTGGTCGCAACGTCGCGTGGCATTCGAGCTGCATGAAAAACGCGGAGGCATTTATGGGAATGATCTTCAGATCTTTGGTACGCATGGCCATGACAGGTATAGCGCTGGGAATCGCTCGGCGCCTGTTGCGCTTCGGCAGGCCACGCAGAGTCGACACGATCGCCGATCTGCCGAGCAACTCCTAGCCTTGTTTATCGCGATGGATTTGTTCGATCTGGTGCAATGGCCTGCTATGGCGATTACAGTGGGTGCAGCAGCAATGGTTGCATCAAAACGCACCTGGAAGAGGAACGAAGGATTCTGGCTGTTTGTACTTAGCAACGTTCTTTGGACATTTTGGGCTGTCCATGATCGCGCTTACGCCTTGGTATTGCTCCAGGTTTGCCTGGCCGCATTAAATGTACGAGGCATCTATAACAATCGTAGCTCCGCTCCGAAGTAGGGTCGGGGTGAGGCCCGCGATCACAGGTTAATCACCCGCGCGGCTAAATCTCCTAGTAGCTCGTCCTCTCGGCGGAATCGCAGGCGCACTAATCGGAATGGGTATCCGGAATATGAGGCCAAGAGATATGAAGGCCGCGTGAAGGATGGCGGCCTTCCTTTATCCGTTCATTGCGATGATTCAACGTGGACGAAAAAAGCAAAAGAGATCCTCGAAAGAACAGGCGCTGAAGATGTTTCGTCAACGGGAGAAGCTCACTCGGCGCTCCACACCTTTTCCTTCGACCTGCGGATCTGCCTAACACTCGCCCGCATATTCGCGTCAACTGCCTGTTAAATCTACAGTGCGACAACTTGCTCGTGGTAACAGGCCACATTGATTCGGCGAAAGGTGAGTGACGAACGGTTCAGGACGTTTCCGACGTGTTCGATTGGTGATAATCGGAGTTCGGGCCAGCAGGATAGCAGTTTAGGTTATCCTTCTTTAACCGGGGTTACCTAAATCCGAGGTATCCCGCGATAACAAGTACAATCACAATCAAACCGATCAAATAGATCACTCTGTTCATGCGACTCCTCTTCTGCAAGTGGGCGGGTGCCTCCAGCCATTGATCATTGGCACGTTTATCATGGGCACGTTGAGGGCCGTTTCCAGATTCGCTCATGGCTCGAGGAGTCCATAGTGGTGTTCGGCGTGCTCCGACAGTCATAGAGATGCTATGAGCAATTTTGAAATGCCAACCAGGCCACTCGGTCAGACAGGCGAACTTGTATCTGCCCTCGGGCTTGGAGGCGCTCACATTGGCAAGCCAGAGTTGAGGAGCCAGGAAGCCATTCGAATTATCCGAGCAGCGCTCGATCACGGATTGACCTTCATGGACAACTCATGGGACTACAACAAGGGGCAAAGCGAGATCCGTCTTGGCAAAGCGCTAAAGGACGGCTATCGCAAGAAGGCGTTTGTGATGACGAAAGTCGACGGGCGCACAAAGAAAGAGGCCACCCGACAGATCGATCAGTCGCTCAAACGCCTAGGTGTTGACCACATTGACCTGCTGCAGCATCACGAGATTATTCGCTTCGATGACGCCGATCGCATCTTCGCGGAAGGGGGAGCAATGGAGGCTTTTGTGAAGGCGCGAAAGGCCGGGAAGATACGGTACATCGGTTTCACTGGTCACAAAGATCCCCAGGTCCACTTATATATGCTAGAGCTCGCGCGCGACCGCGGGTTCCGATTCGATACGGTTCAGATGCCGCTAAACGTCCTCGATGCCCACTTTCGAAGCTTTCAGAAGCAGGTCTTGCCAGTTCTTCTTAAAGAAAGGATTGGCGTGCTGGGGATGAAGTGTATGGGCAGCGGTGTTCTCCTAAAAGCAAAGGTCGTCAGTCCCGTCGAGTGTTTGCATTATGCCTTGAGCCTGCCGACGTCTGTCGTCATTACTGGAATCGACAGCATGGAAATTCTCGACCAGGCATTCAGGGCCGTGTCGACGTTTAAGCCGTTCAGCCGTGTCGAGATCGCGAGGTTGCTTTCGAAGACTCGTGAAGCCGCTGGTCGGGGCAAGTATGAACTGTTCAAGACAACCTCCCACTTCGATTCCACGGTGCAACACCCGAAATGGCTCGGGGGACAGCCCGCGCGGGTTAAATCTTTAACAGCCAGGTAAATTCACGGGGCGAGCGAAGCTCATGGCGAAAAACTGTTCCCGCAGAAGTCGCGACGACTAGCTTGATGCCGTCCGCACGAAGCTTCATCAGGAGCTCTTCGAGCCCAGGGGCAGGCTCATGAGGCCCGGCGTCCGATCTTCTTGGCGGGTACGGCTGTTGGGACAAGAGCACCTTTTTCATGCAGGACCCTTACAATCACGACTTCGATGCGCGGAATAAAGTCTGCGCGGTTGATTTGGATTGATTAGAGCATCTGCTCCGATATCACGGCTAAAAGCGCTGTCACGCCACCTGCAATCCCGGCCAGCCTGTGCCAGAACGCGTTACCGAGTAATCTGCACTTCGTTGACGACGAGGATGAGCGACAACTCTCCATCCTGCTTTTCGGTAATCAGAGTGGGGAACTCGACGCCGCTGAAATCCGCATATCCATGGAACTGCGCTTACCAGATGGCTGTTCACCCAACGTGACGGAGTATCGGCGCTCAACGCCGTCTCGGGTAAGGGCTAACTGGAATGTCTTGCCGGGAGACATGTCGCCAATCATCAATCGCAGAGATCTGGCATCCGATACGGCATGATCACCGACTTTCGTCACCACATCACCAGGCTTTAGACCAGCACGTTCGGCAGGACTGCCAGGACTTACATCCGAGATCAGCGCGCCCTCGTCCTTCGAGAGTTTGAAAGCCTTGGCGAGATCCGAAGTGACCGGCTGAATCGAGATGCCAAGAAAAGCTCGCGAAACTTTGCCGCTATGGATGATTTGATCCGTGACATTGCGCGCCATGCTGGCTGGGATCGCAAAACCGATACCCTGATTGCCGCCGGATCTGCTCATGATGGCCGTATTGATTCCGATTAGACGGCCGTCCGCGCTCACGAGCGCACCACCCGAGTTGCCCGGATTGATAGCCGCGTCCGTCTGAATGAAATCTTCATAGTCTTCGATACCGACATCGCGTCCGGTTGCGCTCACAATTCCCATCGTGACGGTCTGCCCAACCGCGAACGGATTCCCGATCGCAAGAACCACATCGCCCACTTGAACCTTCGAAGAGTCGCTCAAAGGCAAGGCAGCCAAACCCGTCTTGTCGATTTTTAGAACCGCCAGATCTGTCTTGCTGTCGGTCCCCACGACGCGGGCCGGGAATTCAGTCTTATCGTTTAACGAAACCTTGATATCGGTACCGCCCTCGATTACGTGATTGTTCGTGACAATGTAGCCATCAGACGAAATGATGACTCCCGAACCGAGGCTTCGCTCCTGTCGTTCGCGCGGAATAAGAGGTTGCCTGAACTGATCGCCAAGAAATCTTTGGAAAACTGGATCGTCCAGGAACCGTTCAAAGCTGCGAGTGTCGGTTGCGACCTTGCGCGATGAAAATATGTTCACCACCGAAGGCATCACCTTCTGCACAACTGGAGCAAACGTCGTTGGTTTGAGATCGACGCTGTCGAGTGTAGGTGTTACTGCAGGTTTAACCTCGCTACGGCTAGCTGCGGCAAGTTGATGCGTAGTTAGCAATGAGCCTGTAGCCCCCATGGCGAATGTCACCGCAATGATTGCGATCAGCGGCCAAAGGGGGCGTCGAAAGAATTTTAAGGTCATAGTTCCTCCTCTGGATTTGGCTGCAGGCGGGTAGCGTCGGCCGCGGTGGCTGACCCGTTTCGAGGAGTTCGCGGTCGCAACCCCCCGCCTACAGTGCGGGATTAGATTTACGCAGCAGCTGCTGCTGCGATTGCGATTCGTTTCGGTTTTGCCTCCTCTGCTTTCGGCAACGTGATCTTAAGAACGCCGTCCTTGTAGGTGGCCTTGATTTTCTCGGTGTCGACCGGCGTCGACAGCGTGAAGGAACGAGCGAACGCACCGTACATCCGCTCAAAGCGGTGCACGTTTCCGTTCTTCGGCATTTCCTGCGGCTTTCTCTCGCCGGCAATGCTCAGGACATTGTTTTCAACTCGAACATCGACAGTCTTCAGATCGACACCCGGAAGATCGGCTGTCACTACGAGTTCTTCGGCGGTTTCATAGATGTCAGCGGGTGGCATCCACGTTCGGGTATCCGATTCGCCCGGCCAGCCATACAGCGTTGACTCAAACAGGCGATTCATCTGATTCTGAAGAGCCGCGACGTCGGAGAGCGGGTTCCAGCGAAGATTCATGGTGTTTTACCTCCCTATGTAGTCTTTAAATGTTTTAAAACTCATTAAATTTCTTAAATCAATCTTTTTATACGATAATAGCGATTTGTTGTGAGAAAAGTGGTTTAAAAAATTTTTTTGAGCTATTATCAGTCCCATGACCAACAAAGAAGAGATCTACGGCTTGCTGCAGGGGCACCCTGAAGGGCTGGATGACGACGATATTACACAGATGACCGGCATCCAGTCGCGGCAACAGGTGCAACAGCTCTGCAATCAGTTGGCAAACTCGAAACGCATTCGCCGACAGTCCGTGGAAAAAGTTGGCAAACGGAGGAAGATACACAATTTTCCGCTGGAAATGGCCGCGTCTCCCGGAGTGTCCGCCGAGACTCTCCCCGCCGAGGTCCCCACTACCGAGCGAAAAGACTGGCATCGTCGGTTGTCCGCGCTTGTGGCCGCGACGAATCGCTCGGAGGCCGACCTCCTTGATGAAGCCCTGCAACTACTGGCTATGAAAATCTTGTCGACCAATTCATCCAGTTCCGAAAAGGCGGTCTGAGGTTCACGATTCGCCTTGTCAGGTAGAAATCTTGCTTCGCGTCGTGGATCACTGATTGGCTAGACATGGAGTGGATGCGTGCCGTTCGTGGTTTACTTCGATCGGCGATGCGGCAACCGATGCAGGAATGAGGCGAGTTGATCGAGCGTGAGAGGCTTCAGGAGACGATGGTCGAAAATCCCTTCGGCTTCGTTTCTTAGCACGGAACTTTTTCCGGTCACGGCGACAATGCTTAACTCCCCATTCGGGAATTCCGCACGGAGACGGCGGCCTAAC